>Ga0315900_10010114_pt1 | contig 11871 bp, 12 predicted proteins | sample LakEriMetagenome_FD_203521 | JGI IMG/M metagenome (GOLD analysis project Ga0315900, IMG submission 203521) | Freshwater fungal communities from buoy surface, Lake Erie, Ohio, United States - Buoy 12 MA114 | ecosystem: Environmental > Aquatic > Freshwater > Lake > Lake biofilm | place: USA: Lake...
CGATGGACAGGTCCGAATCATCGAATACAGCGACTTGACCGCGGAGGATGTTCACCGAACCACTGCGGAGGGAGACCTGTTGTTTTGGGCTGGAAACACAGCCATTCATGTGTTTGACCGGAATACACTGCAGCAAATCGCAGTCGCGGAAGAATCTCTTCCCTATCATCGGGCGATCAAAAAAGTGAGCCATTTGGATGGCTCGGGAAACTGGGTGGTGCCGACCGCCGAAAATGCCACCAAGTACGAACGGTTCATTTTCGATGTTCTTCCGCTCGTCCGGAACTGCCTTGTCATGGAAGTGGATCGCGATGAAGAGTTCTGTCCCCTCAAGAATTCTGTGGGAGAGTTCTCGCCGGAACATGTCCAACGGGCGATGATCTCACGATCACTGCGCTGGCTCAGCACCCGTTGCGAAGTCCCCAAATCGACTGATCCAGTTGAAATCAGTCCACTCTTCGCCCTCGACGTCTCAGACCTCGCGCAGTGGGAACCTCCGACCACATGGCCAAATGGACCATTTCTGTTGAAGTGAGTGCGGATGGGTGTGCCAGAGGCACCATACCGGATGTCCGTCGACAGCAGGGGCATTTCGCTTCAACACGTGCGACATTCACCCGGATCCGCCAAATTGATCAATAAAAAGGTCCACTTACGTACACGCAAGTGGACTTCATCACGGAAGTGGACAGAGCCGGGATCGAACCGGCGACACCAGGATTTTCAGTCCAGACGGAGCCTGAGGCGACGATTCGAGAACCCCTTGATTCCCCGAGAATCAGGGGGTTTTCCTTTTGGCTTCCATGCTGGATTCAGGCGGGTTTTCTGTTACATGGTAACACTTCGGGTAACACCCTGTGGTGATCATCTCTTCCGATGATGGCCTTTCCGGATCGAATCGCAAGATGGGCCACATCCGCGACGCCAAACCCCCGGGGAGGGAATTGCTGGTTCCCCCGGCGGTGTTCCAAGGCCCATACCGCAAGAGGGGTCACTGCTGCGGAGGTAGTCACACATCCAGCAGACACGTTTCTTGATTTTTCGGAAACGGCCAAAGTGTTTTGCCACGGGAGGTTAGGGTTTTACGAGACAACCGAAATGGGCGCATATGCCTCCCAAGTGTTTGACAGGTGGAACTCGCGTTGTAGGATGGCCCCTGAATTCCACTGTGATTCGCTGGGAACTGTCCCGCGACGGTGCGAATGGGTTCTAACGAGTGGAGATCGATGATGTACGTCTTGACGCTTGCCCCATTTCATCCCCCACCCCGAGGAATCCAAATTGAATCAGGCTCCCCCACTGCATGACGAAAACCGACACGATCCGCGAGAGCGCGATTCCTTCCAGGTGACTGCCCGGCTGTGCTCCCCAATGAATGAAGGGGGGCACTGAAATGAGGAAGCCCGCGACGAAGCCCGCCCATGCCGCCCATGCTGGCACGATCAGGGCGGAGGATATCTACACATTGGCCGAGTTCCAGAGGCGAACCGGCTTGAAGGAATGGGCTCTGCGCCAAGCCAGACGATCCGGCCTGAAGGTGATCTATCTTCATGGCCGAGGCTTCCTGCGAGGGAGCGACTGGCTGGACTACCTATCGAAGGCGGCTGACGCTGCGCAGACTGATTCCCAAGCCCGCTAATGCAAACAGGCCTCTCCCCGGGTGTCAGCCCAATTGGGAAAGGCCTGTAAAGGAACTCGAAATGGATCATAGCAAGTTGAAGAAGCGATCCGCCAGCAGTGGCGACAAAGGCCCCTCATCCGGCGGAAAAACCCCCCTTCAGTCGCCAGTGGAAGGGGCGATGGAGGCCTTCCCCCTCGAAAGCTTGCCCCCGGTGATGAACGACTATGTTCAGGCGACGGCTGAAGCCTTGAACTGCGATCCGTCGATGGTGGCCCTCCCACTGCTCGCCGTGATGGGAGGGTGTATCGGTGCAACCCGTCGAATTCTGCTGAAGAAAGGGTGGAGCGAACAGCCTTGTATTTGGGCGGTTGTGATGGCCGATTCCGGCTCTGCAAAGTCCCCTGCCTTGGATTCTGCCAGTGGCTTCCTAAAGCGACGCCAGACAGCGGAATTCAAGCGACATGAACGGGAACTGGCCGAATGGGAAAGAACGATTCTGGATCTGAAGGCCAAGGCCAAGGGGAAGGATGAATCCCCCCCCGAGGAACCCCCCAAGCCCAAACTCATCCAAGTGTTCACGAAGGATGCTACCCTCGAAAAGCTGGGAGAGATGCTGCGCGACAACCCACGGGGAATTGTGAGCATTCAGGATGAACTGATCGGCTTCTTCGGTGCTCTGAATCAGTACCGGGGAGGCAAGGGAGGCGATCGGGAAGCGTTTCTTTCGATGTACAGTGGCGAGGCCCTAAAGATCGATCGAATCTCCCGGGGAACACTGCTGGTTCCTGCCCCCTTCGTGGCAATCGTCGGTTGTTCAACTCCCGATTCCCTGCGTGCAGTTCTCTCGAAGGATGGCAATTCAGAAAACGGCTTGGCGGCACGATTTTTGATCTGCAATCCTCCACTGCGGATGAGAAAGTGGACTGACGCCACCATTCCCGAGGAAGTCGCGGAACGGCTTGGTGATCGTATTTCGGAACTGCTGGATCTGTGCTTGCAGCATGACGAATTCGGCAACATGCACCCGGCGTTCCTGCCACTGGAAAGCGACGCGAAAGAAGTCTGGAAGGAATGGGTGAATCGCCATGCGGCCGAACAGATGGCCCACAAAGGCGCTGTCGCGGCAGCCTTCTCGAAGTTGCAGGGAACCTGTGCGAGAATCGCTTTGGTTTTGCAATTGGCCGATAGGCCCGAGGCGGCTTCAGTGTCCGGCTTCTGGATGGAGGCGGCTTGTAAAATCGCCCAATGGGCCAAGTCTGAACAGATTCGGTTCTGGCTTGGTTCCGGGGAGGCTGCCAAGTATTCCGAACAAGTACGGCTTGCGGAATGGGTTCGGGGACAAGGCGGAGAAGTGAGAGTCAGGGATCTTCTGCGAGTCTATCGCCCCCGGCCTTCAGACATGGAATCGGCGAGGGGGCTGCTGGCTGAACTGGTGAAACAAGGCCTTGGAAAGTTCCACACTGTCCCCACCACTGGGAGGCCAGCGGAGGCCTTCCGGTTGTACGAAGCTGGCGACACAAGGCAAGAAAACCCCGAGGAAGATGAACTTCCGTCGCCAGATGAGGAAGAATCAGACAGCCCTTTCTGAGAGATGAACCCATGACGCAACCCCCCAAGATGGCTGTGATCGTCAACGGCGAGGCAATCCAGGTGAACCCTGATCTGCCCGTCTACCTTGCGGTGTTCCAGGACGGAGGCAACGCCACCCCCGGCGAGGGAACGACAGTCGAACGGCTGAAGAAACTGCTGAGGGTGGCCAAGGCCCTGAGGTTGACGAACGTTCTTCCCGAGAGGGATCTGACATGACGCTGGGGATCTACTGGCCCCTACTGTGGGCTCTGAATGTCGCGGTGCCACTGTCCCTCATGATGGCCGTCGCCGTCGCGGGTGCGATGCTCTGCGGAGGGGTGATCTGGTTGGCGATCCGATGGGAGGGGGGGGGCAAAAAGGCGGGGGGCGGAAGTCACCGAACCGCGAGAATCCGGCGCACATATTTTCGATTTGGCCGAAGGTGATATGATGGCTTCCAGGCGACGGCGGAAACGATACCGGCGGGAAACTGCTGAGGCGACTGCCAGAAAACCCGGATTCTGTCGGGGGTGGGGACGGGGTGCGCCCATAGGCTATCGCGATGTGGCGATGGTAAGGCGTGCGATCCGCGAGGGGTGGCAAACACCCGAGGCAACCCAGCAGCGGGCGCTGAATGATTTGTTGCACGTTGTCGAGAACGGCCGGGATGACTGGCTGGCCCTGCGGATCGTCTGGCTGTTGATGTGGCTGGATGGCCTCCAATGCCGCTAGTCCGCCTTCTGTGCCCGACTGATGCGACTGGCTGCCCGTAGCAAGGTTTCCCGCATCCAGACTGCCAGCGGCTGCCCTGCGTTGTCGGCTGCGGTTTGCATTGCCTCCAGTTCCGGGGGGGCGACGGGAACCTGAATTCGGTGCCCTCGTTTGTGTTCAGATGGGAGCGGTGGACGCCCCGCCTTTTTCGCTGCTTTCTTCGTCATGATGGAACCCCTCGAAAAGAGAATCGGTATGTATTCAAATCGCTTGACGGCGGCTTGAACTGCCGATATTTTAATCCGTACGTGAATTGCAAGCAATCGCAACTCACGTTTTCCAACCCTTCTCCCCTTGGAGTGAGTGAGTGAGATGAAAAAGATCTGGCGGGTGAGTGTCATCGACTATGGGCGGGAAGCCCTGATGCTGCGGGCGCGAAATTCCGCGACTGGCAAAACGAAGTCGCGGACGGCGAGTTCCGACAAGCGACGCGAGGCGAACCGCGAGGCGACGATTTGGGAGGCGGAATTGAACGAGAGGGGCCACATCGACTCCCCCAAGCTGGCTGAGGCGGTGGAACTCTTCATGGCCCGATACGCTGCCTCCCGGCGGAAGGGAACCCAGCAGAAGTTCCGGGCGGTGTTCGGGGTGTTCGTCCAGACGATCGGGAACCCCAAGCTGTCTGATATCGACGAACGGCTGCTGGCAGAGTTCTCGGCCAAATATGGGCGGGGGGTGACTGTCTCAACTTTGGCTTCCGCCTTGCGTCACATCCGGGTGATGTTGCGATGGGCGAACCGCAACCGGTTGTTGCCAGCACTCCCCCACATTGAGATGCCACGATCGGCACAGAAGGCCAAGGGGATGGCACTTGTGGGAGAGCAAGTCGAGCGGATCTTGCTGGCGGTTCCCCAAGTTCGCCCCCGGGATTCTGCCGCGTGGGAGTTCCTCATCCGTGGGCTCTGGACGTCTGGCCTTCGCCTCTCTGAGTCTCTGGCCTTGGAGTGGGAGGAAGGCGCTGTGGCGATCGTCGGAATGGAAGGTGGACGCCCCAAGATCCGGATTCAGGGAGAGGCGCAGAAGGGGGGCAAACTGACGGAAGCCCCCTGCCCCCCCGAATTCGCCGAATTGCTGGGCTCCATCCCCGAGGCGGAGAGGCGTGGCCGGGTGTTCAAGGTATCCTCCCGGCGGAGGGAAGTGGCCGGGGCGATCATTGGCAAGTGCTGTCGCAAAGCCGGGATCAAAGCCAGTGCCCATGACTTCCGTCGTGGCTTCGCCACCCGATGGGCCAGAAGGCTGCCAGCCCAAGCCCTGCAAAGGCTGATGAGGCATAGCAGTTTGGCCACAACCATGACGTTCTACGCCGTGGGGGATATCGGCCTTGAAGATGCAATGTGGGGCGAAAAAGGTAACAAATCTGGTAACACGTCGATTCAGGCTGATTCCCAAACCGTCGAAAAACGCTGAAAAACAAGGTGGACAGAGCCGGGATCGAACCGGCGACACCAGGATTTTCAGTCCTGTGCTCTACCAACTGAGCTATCTGTCCTCAGGGGTCAAGAACAACGTTCTTGATTTCAGAGGAGCGTACTCTTTTCGCACTCCGCTTTCAAGGACACCGCGATCAATTGCGTGGTTCGCCTGGCAAGCATCCGACTTCTCCGGTCGTCGGCCCACAGGATGGAGGGGGCCATGTTTTCACCCCCTGGATACGCTGCGGGCACATGGTCCGGAGACCGTCAATAGCCCCCCAGCGGACTTCCCGCAATTGTGAGCGTTGCACCCAACGCTCACGCCACTCTGGATTTGGCACAGCCTGCTGCCGATCCCCGAAAGGGACCGACGCAGGCTGACCAGATGAGCTCTCAGCCGCAGGCTGACCAGATGAGCTCTCAGCCGCAGGCTGACCAAGATGAGCTCTTTAGCGGCCCGCGGGTGGACGCTTGGCTTCGCCGGAGGGCTTCGGAGCAGCAGGACGAACCCCCTTCGTGGGCGTGGGAGTCTCGGCCGACGAGGGGCGAACCTTTCCAGAAGTGTCCGGGCGATCAGCCGTCACCGGTGCATCCTCAGGTCCCCGGTCATTGTTCACCACCTTGTAATTCTTCAGCTTGGGCTTGAACGGATCGTCGCCAAACAGGCTGCGGAAGAGGTTGTCGCTGTTGACCTTGATGTTTTCGAATGAATGAATGCGCATGGATGTGCCTCCGGGAGCGATCAGCCGCACCTCGCGGGGCAAATAGTTGGTCTTCTGGATCACCACCGTCGCCTGGCTCCAGTTGGCCGCGTCACCCGACCAGTTGGGCCGCAGTTTCAACACGATCTCCTGATCCGCGTCTTTGACCAGTTCGATCTGGTACCGCTGCTTGGCTTGCTCGGCCTTCATTCCAAACAGGAAGGGTAACGGGGCTTCGATGATGCGGTCACCCCGGCGTTCCTCGGGAATGGGAACCACCTCGTAGGTCTTGTGCGTCTCATCGATCCGCAGGATCTCGGCTCCGGTGCAGATCCAGCGTTCGGCATCCTTCGGCTTCAATTCATAGGGCTGCTTGTCATCCGTCTTGACCGAGCTGGAATCTCCCTTCGCAATCTTTGCGGGTCGCAGTTCGTAATTCCCGCGATCGGGGGCTTCGAAGGCGAAACGTCCTTCGCCTCGATATTCCACCGAGAAGGTCTTGTCGTACTCCCGGTAACGGGTATCTCCCTGCAGCTTGGTGATCTTCGCGGTCTGCTGCTCCCAGTTGCGGAGAATCTGCTCCAATTCCGGACTCAGCTTCTGAATGCGCAACGGCTCCGCCTCGGGGCGGGGAAGACGCTCGGCACCAGTTCCCGCCGATTTACCGCCACGAGGTGCAGCGGTACGGGCCGGCAATCGGCCCGGCGGGGCGTTGTCCGCCGTCGCGGCTGCCTCATCCGACGCGCCTGTTTCCAGATCCTCATCCGTTCCCTGGGCCTGTCGCACCGGATCCTTTTTGAGGGGCGGTCCCTTCGGAGCAGTCGGCGTTTTCGAGGCAGTTCCCGGCGGCGAGGACTTGCCCGTCGCGGCGTTCCCCGTGGGCTTCTTCTCCGCAGGCTGGCCGGCCGCGCCAATCTTCGACGAAGCTGGCTTGGCTGATTGGGCCACACACGCGCTGGCAAGACAGTGAATGCCGACGCTCAGTGCGAAAACAGCACGGAAAACGGGGCGAAATGCATCCATGACGAGTCTGTATCCTTCCTGGATCCGCGGGACTTGAGGGGGGAACGTAACAAACCGGCCGGAATGACTCCAGATCGAATTTCGGTGAGTTGCTCCGACTGCCTCAGGCGTCCAGGAATGGATCGCCCAGCGCACTTTTACCCCGTCTCACCCCTCCTCTTCCTGAACTGGCCCATCGCGCGGATTGTCCAGGGGCTCCGGACAACTGCCATCTCAGCCCCACCCCACCTCCACTGGATCGACGGTCCCCCGAACCGATTCGCTTGCCGACAGGGTTCGGGGGGACGACGGCGGGACCGCGATGCAGAGATCACAACAGTGGCGGAAATCGCCGTTCAATTCCAACTCCACGACTCACCGGGCTGCAGCACGACAGGACGGGCCGCGGTCTCGTGACGAACCCGCTCCGCCCATCGGCCGGCATCCTGGGCGATCACTGGCCAGGTGTTGTAGTGCGAGGGCAGCACGATCTCCGGACGAATCAATTGAATCGCCTCGATTGACTCGTCCGGCCCCATGGTGAAGTTGTCACCAATCGGCAGGACCGCCACCGCGATCGGTTCTCGCCCCAATCGCTGCATATCGAGGAAGACCCCGGTATCTCCAGCAAAGTACACCCGCTTGCCCTCTGTGAGCGTCAGGATGTACCCCACGGGAGCACCTCCGTTCGCCCCATCGGGCAGCATCGAACTGTGGTGGGCAATCGTGACCTGCAACCTTCCGAATGGAAACTGAAATGCCCCCCCGATATTCATGGGATGCGTCTTGGCAACGCCCCGGGCCGACAGCCATTCACAGATCTCAAACGCCGCTATCACCGTCGCTCCTGTCCGGGAAGCGATGGACGCGGCATCGGCGATATGGTCTCCATGTCCATGCGTGATCAACACAAAATCCGCTGCCACATCCCCGGCTTTCTGACTGGCGGCCGGATTCCCATCAAGAAACGGGTCAATGAGCACCTTGATTCCAGCGGTCTCCAGCAACCAGGTGGCATGTCCCAACCAGGTCAACGACGACGTCATGGGTTTACAACTCCGGCAAGAGACAAATTCATTGGCTGGATTGAGCCCGACAACGTCAATCAGGACCAATCGTAAAGCGGCTGGAATGGTCGATCCGACACTCGGTTTCCTGACCATCTCCCAGTCGCACTTTCGCGACAGCCTGCCAGCCGGCTGCGGTACTCTTCAATTCGATTGGTCCAACCAGGGACTCGTCTTCCAGCCGGGTCAATTCCAGCTGTGTCAGCTCGGTGGCATAGGCCGAATGCTGTTGGCGGTGAGCCTGTTGGGCGTAATAGATTCGTGTCAACTGGTACCGAATTGGACCCCACGGATCTTTACGGACCAAGGCATCCCGCGCATTGCGCACTGATCCGCGAGCGTTGCGAAATTCGATGTAGCCCCACGTCTCAGGACGATGCATGTTGACCGTGTATTGCGGCGACCAGACCCAATTGTGTTCGGGTCGCCCCGGAATCTTGCGGTATTCTCCCTCGGGATTCTCAACGTCCCACTCGACCCGAGAAAAATTGATGCGCCACTGTTCTCCATCGTGCGGGATCAGCCCTTGCGCAGAGACCTTCGCCTTCAGTTTTGACAGAGAACGGAGAGGAATGGCCATCTCCACCATCCAGGCGCGGTCGGCATCGCTGGGATCATTGACGGTTCCGTCGCAGAATGTCGCGGTCTTCAGCCCCTCAATCTCCCAGGCGTCGTCGGCCATGCCTCCGTCCTTGTACGGCTTAGGCAGCCGCAGATCCCAGGTGGTGTTCAACACATTGATTTCCAATTCGCCGTAGTTGTGTCCATCTCCATCGGGATCGATAAACACCTCGAAATCGTTGTCCTGAAAAATAACGGCGTCATGCCGGGTCAAGGTCCCCCAGACATGCGGCTCTTCCAGCTCCGCTCCGATATAGAGGTATTCGTCATCCCACAACATCTTGACCCGGGTTTTCCACGACGGTTGTGGCTTGACGGCCCCCTCAATGTCGACAAATTCCTGACTCCAGGCCGCCGACTTCCAGGCCCCCTCGTCCAACCGGCCATCCACGCCGATCGCCCCCGCGGCGCGATAACAGACGTAACCCCTGGGAGCGAGATACCCTTCCGCGGGACGAACCAAGAGATTTTCAACAGCCTTGTCATCGGCCGAGGCCATTCCGCCCCAGACAGACGAGAAGGCCGCCAGGGCCAGGATCAAGCGCCCCGACATCGGGCGGATCGAATGGTGGATCAGCATGCGGCAGGTCTTTGAAGGAACAAGGAAATGGACGCCGTCTTGCCCCTCACCTTGAGGGTGCCAGCGACCGGATCCACGCATCCAGCATCTCAACGGCCTGACGATCAACCCGCGACGTGGCCAATGGGGGCATTTGCCCTCTTCCACGCAGCGTCAGCCGCTTGCGCAACACGGAAGAATCGGGGGCACCGGGAGCGATCAATCGGGCCTCGGGAATCTGGAATTTATCGTGCAGAGGGACCACATCGACAATCCGGGACTTGTCGGTGGGAGTCTTCCAGCCCAGCTCCATCGCGGCATTCCCTCCGCCAGCTTCCACATGGCAATGCGCACAATTGGAATGCAGGTACGACCGGACCCGGGCCTCAATCGGTGCGTTGAGATCGGCCGGATCGGTGAGCCGCTCCAGTTCGGCTACGGATTTGGGCAATCGCCCCGCCTCCTGCTCCTTTCCCCGGAACAGTCCCAGATGTTCCAGGGTGGTCAACTGATTCGCCCGAATCCCTTCGTAATCATGAATTCGGTTCATTTGCTCGGTCGACAACCCCAGAACATATCCCGCCGCACGGCTGTGGCAGACCATGCACTCCGCACGACTGGGGTAATGCCATACCTGCTGCCGTTGACCATCCTCCGCATCCAGATCGGCCACCACAAAGGTCTGGTCGGTTCCGGATTCTTCCACCAAGTCCGCATCGGTCTGTTCGTCATTCCAGCGGTATGAGTACCCCACCCATTCATTCTGCTGAATGACCATCACACGCGTCTCAACCCAGCGATGGACGGGACCTTCCGCCCCCGCGGTCGGAAGTGAGAAGCTCTTCACCAACACCGATCCCTCAGGGAATTTCCACGCTCCTGTCTCGGTGAATTCGATTGTGGCGTCGTGCGGCAATGCCAGAAAACGGGCTTTGTCCGCACCATCTGACCAGAGCGGCGAGTTCACCGAGTAGGGGATGACCCCGGGTTGGAGTTGATGTCGCGCGATGTCTGTGAACAGCCCCGTCTCACTCAGCTTGCGGGGAAAACTCTCGGGGGAGACCTGGGAGGGAGGAATCGCCTCCAGCGAGTAAATCGCCTTGCCCCCATAATCCACAAAGTAGATCTCTCCCCGGGCGTCGATTCCGAAGCCCAGAATCTGATACGCCGTGTCGGCAATTTCGCGGACCTCGGTGATCTTCCCTTTGAGAGCCCGGGCCGCCCAGATCTTGCCGGTCCCATAATCACCATAAATGTAGGCCCCCTGAAGATCCGGGAACTTCGTTCCCAGGTAAGTCACTCCCCCTGTAATAGACCGGGCCTCCGAGTGCGGGTGAACAATCGCCGGGGTCTTGATTGGTGTGGGACCACGCTGCCGCTCGGAATAAAACGGTTGCCCCCCCTCAAACACGCTCCACCCGTAGTTGTCTCCCCGCTCGACCAATTCAATCATCTCGTATTGGTCTTGCCCGATGTCGCCACACCAAAGATGCCCAGCCGGATCGAAGTGGATTCTCCAGGGATTGCGAAACCCATAAGCCCACAATTCGCCACGAGCGCCGGGAATGTTCAGGAACGGATTGTCACGGGGAATCGAATAGGGCCGGTCTGCCGCCGGGTGCTCCACATCGATGCGCAGCATTCCGGAAACAAGGTCCGAGATTTTCTGTCCCGTAAGGTTGGTATCCGAGTCAGTGGTTCCATCTCCGGCGGAAATGTACAGCATTCCGTCGGGTCCAAACGCCAGGTCTCCCCCATTGTGTCCGTTGGAATCCCACTCGATCACAATCAAAGCGGAATCGCGATCGCAATCGAAGGGGGGTTGATCACAGACCGTAAACCGGGTGATCCGGTTGCGACGCTCTTTGGGGTCCGACTGGGGTCCATTGCTGAAGACATAGACCCAGCGGTTTTCCGCATAGCTCGGATGGAAGGTCATCCCGTAGGTGTCGTGGTCGTCGATCGTGACAAACACGTCCGTCTCAGTGGCCTCGGCAGAATTGCGGAACGATACGATCCGCCCCTTCTGCTCCACCACGAAAAATCGCTCTGGCTTTCCCGCGGGAGAGCCGACAGTTCCCGAGGGTTCCGTCAGAAGATGCAACGGAGCCAGGAGGGACACCTTGTCAAACACTCTGACGGCTTGATAGGGGAGTGGTGGGGATGGGCGACCAACAAGCCGTGAGGTAGTCCAGGGAACACGAGACGCCATCCCCGACCTGGGGAGGCTCTCGTTCTCTTGACCAAGACTGGTCCGCTCAAAACCAAGGGACATCATCAGCACCCAAGGTGCTGCGGAACGCACGATGCGGAACAGACTCATGACAAATCCTGCGGAACGTTTGGGCTCGCAACGGTGGCATCCAGCGCTGTCTCAAAGCATGGCGACCGGCCCTCGTCAATTCAACTGGAAAACCACAGTGGCCGGTGACACGAACGCCCAGAGGTCGTTCGAACGGTCACTGGTGTCATGGGAACAGCGGGTGTGTCAGGGGTTGGATCGGCGTTCCGGCAGCATGCCGGCAAAAGGCCGTCCGACGGTCGACTC
>Ga0315900_10010115_pt1 | contig 11870 bp, 7 predicted proteins | sample LakEriMetagenome_FD_203521 | JGI IMG/M metagenome (GOLD analysis project Ga0315900, IMG submission 203521) | Freshwater fungal communities from buoy surface, Lake Erie, Ohio, United States - Buoy 12 MA114 | ecosystem: Environmental > Aquatic > Freshwater > Lake > Lake biofilm | place: USA: Lake...
CCCGCCGGGATCAGGCGTCCGACGATGACGTTCTCCTTGAGGCCGCGCAGGTCGTCCTTGAGGCCGCGGACCGCAGCCTCGGTGAGGACGCGCGTGGTCTCCTGGAACGACGCCGCCGAGATGAACGACTCGGTGGCGAGCGAGGCCTTGGTGATGCCGAGCAGCACCGGCGCCAGCGACGCCATCTGCTTGCCTTCGCCGCTGATGCGGTCGTTGATGTCGAGCGCACGCGAACGGTCGAGCTGTTCGCCCTTGAGCAGCGGCGTCTCGCCGGTGCCCGTGACCTCGGTCTTGCGCAGCATCTGGCGGATGATCACCTCGATGTGCTTGTCGTTGATCTTCACGCCCTGCAGGCGGTAGACGTCCTGGATCTCGCGCACGAGGAAGTTGGCGAGCGACTCGACGCCCTGCAGGCGCAGGATGTCGTGCGGGTTCGGCTCGCCGTCGGCGATGACTTCGCCGCGCGTGACCTGCTCGCCCTCGAAGACGTTGAGCTGGCGCCACTTCGGGATCAGCTCCTCGTACTTCTCGCCCTTCTCTTCGGTGATGACGAGACGACGCTTGCCCTTGGTCTCCTTGCCGAAGCTGACCGTGCCGCTCTTCTCGGCGAGGATGGCCTGGTCCTTCGGCTTGCGGGCCTCGAACAGGTCCGCGACGCGCGGCAGACCGCCGGTGATGTCGCGGGTCTTCGAGGACTCCTGCGGGATGCGGGCGATGACGTCGCCGACCGACACCTTCGCGCCGTCCTCGAGGCTGATGAGCGCGCCTGCCGGCAGCGTGTAGACCGCCGGGATCTCGGTGTTCGCGAACGGCACTTCCTTGCCCTTCGCGTTCACGAGCTTGATGGTCGGGCGCAGTTCCTTGCCGCCGCGCTGCTTCGTGCCGTCCATGACCACCACGGACGAGAGGCCGGTGACCTCATCGACCTGGCGCGTGACGGTGAGGCCGTCGACGAAGTCCTGGAACCGCAGGAAACCCGCCACTTCGGTGACGACCGGGTGGGTGTGCGGATCCCAGGTGGCGACCACCTGGCCGGCGGGCACATGCGTGCCCTCGACGATGCCGATCTGCGCGCCGAACGGGATCTTGTAGCGCTCGCGCTCGCGGCCGAACTCGTCGACCACGCCGATCTCACCCGAACGCGACACCGCGACCAGGTAGCCCTTCTCGTGGGAGACGGTCTTGACGTTGTGGAAGCGCAGCGTGCCCTTGTTGCGGACCTCGACGCTCGAGGCGGCTGCCGCTCGCGACGCCGCACCACCGATGTGGAAGGTGCGCATCGTGAGCTGCGTGCCCGGCTCGCCGATCGACTGCGCGGCCATGACGCCGACCGCCTCGCCGATGTTGATGATGCGGCCGCGCGCGAGGTCGCGCCCGTAGCACATGGAGCACACGCCGTAGCGGGTGTCGCAGGTGATGGGCGAACGCACCTTCACCTGGTCGACGCCCTGCTGCTCGAGCAGGCGCACCAGCGCCTCGTCGATCAGCGTGCCGGCGGGGAGCAGCACCGTGCCCTTGCCGCCCGGCTTGAGGACGTCCTCGACGACCACGCGACCGAGCACGCGCTCGCCGAGGCCCTCGACCACGTCGCCGCCTTCGACCAGCGGGGTGACCGTGAGGCCGTTGGTGGTGCCGCAATCGACCTCGGTGACGACGAGGTCCTGCGCCACGTCGACGAGGCGACGGGTCAGGTAGCCCGAGTTCGCGGTCTTCAGCGCCGTGTCCGCGAGACCCTTGCGGGCGCCGTGGGTGGAGATGAAGTACTGGAGGACGTTCAGGCCTTCGCGGAAGTTCGCGGTGATCGGCGTCTCGATGATCGAGCCGTCAGGCTTGGCCATCAGGCCGCGCATGCCGGCGAGCTGGCGGATCTGCGCCGCGCTGCCGCGCGCGCCGGAGTCGGCCATCATGAAGATCGAGTTGAAGGACTTCTGGCGCTGCTTCTTGCCGCGGGAGTCCGTGGCCTCCTCGCTGCCCAGCTTCTCCATCATCGCCTTGGCGACCTGGTCGTTGGCGCGCGACCAGATGTCGACGACCTTGTTGTAGCGCTCGCCGTTGGTGACGAGACCCGAGGCGTACTGGTCCTGGATCTCCTTCACTTCGCGGTCGGCGGCGGCGACGATCTTGACCTTCTGCTCGGGGATGACGATGTCGTCGATGCCGAACGACACCGACGCGCGGGTCGCGTAGGCGAAGCCCGTGTACATCAGGCGGTCGGCGAAGATCACCGTGTCCTTGAGGCCGAGCTGGCGGTAGCAGGCGTTGATGGTCGCCGAGATCGCCTTCTTGGTCATGTCCTGGTTGACGATGTCGAAGGACAGGCCCTCGGGCAGGACCTCCGACAGCAGCGCGCGGCCGACGGTCGTCTCGACCAAGCGACGGCGCGGGACCTTCTGGCCCTCGACCAGCACGGACTCGTTGATGCGCACCTTGATGCGCGCCTGCAGGTGGACCTGCCGGGTCTCGTAGGCGCGGTGCACCTCGCCGATGTCGGAGAAGGACATGCCTTCGCCGTCGGCGCCGACGCGCTCGCGGGTCATGAAGTAGAGGCCGAGCACCACGTCCTGCGAGGGGACGATGATCGGGTCGCCGTTGGCGGGCGAGAGGATGTTGTTCGAGGACATCATCAAGGCGCGCGCCTCGAGCTGCGCCTCGAGCGACAGCGGCACGTGCACCGCCATCTGGTCACCGTCGAAGTCCGCGTTGAACGCGGTGCAGACGAGCGGGTGCAGCTGGATCGCCTTGCCCTCGATCAGCACCGGCTCGAAGGCCTGGATGCCGAGGCGGTGCAGGGTCGGGGCGCGGTTGAGCAGCACCGGATGTTCGCGGATCACCTCGGAGAGGATGTCCCAGACCTCCGGGCCCTCGCGCTCGACCAGGCGCTTGGCGGCCTTGATGGTCGAGGCGTCGCCGCGCAGCTGCAGCTTGTGGAAGATGAACGGCTTGAAGAGCTCGAGCGCCATCTTCTTGGGCAGGCCGCACTGGTGCAGGCGCAGCGTCGGGCCGACCACGATGACCGAACGGCCGGAGTAGTCGACGCGCTTGCCGAGCAGGTTCTGGCGGAACCGGCCCTGCTTGCCCTTGATCATGTCGGCGAGCGACTTGAGCGGGCGCTTGTTGGTGCCGGTGATGGCGCGGCCGCGGCGGCCGTTGTCGAGCAGCGCGTCGACGGCCTCCTGCAGCATGCGCTTCTCGTTGCGCACGATGATGTCCGGCGCGCTCAGCTCGAGCAGGCGGCGCAGGCGGTTGTTGCGGTTGATGACGCGACGATAGAGGTCGTTGAGGTCCGACGTCGCGAAGCGGCCGCCGTCGAGCGGCACGAGCGGACGCAGGTCGGGCGGCAGCACCGGCAGGATGGTCATGACCATCCACTCGGGCTTGTTGCCGGACTCGATGAACGACTCGATGAGCTTGAGGCGCTTGGAGAGGCGCTTGAGCTTGGTCTCGGAGGCGGTGTTCGCCATCTCCTCACGGGCCTTGACCAGCTCTTCCTGCAGGTCGAGCGAGGAGAGCATCTCGTGGATGGCCTCGGCGCCCATCAGCGCGTGGAAGCCGTCGCCGTGCGCCTCGATGGCCTCGAGGTACATCTCGTCGGTGAGCAGCTGGCCGCGCTTCATCTCGGTCTGCTCGGGATCGATGACCACGAAGGCCTCGAAGTAGAGCACGCGCTCGATCTCGCGCAGCGTCATGTCGAGCATCAGGCCGATGCGCGACGGCAGCGACTTGAGGAACCAGATGTGCGCCACCGGCGAGGCGAGGTCGATGTGGCCCATGCGCTCGCGGCGCACCTTGGACTGCGTCACCTCGACGCCGCACTTCTCGCAGACCACGCCGCGGTGCTTCAGGCGCTTGTACTTGCCGCACAGGCACTCGAAGTCCTTCACGGGCCCGAAGATCTTGGCGCAGAACAGGCCGTCCCGCTCGGGCTTGAAGGTGCGGTAGTTGATGGTCTCCGGCTTCTTGACCTCGCCGAACGACCAGGAGCGGATCATCTCCGGAGAGGCAAGCCCGATCTTGATCGAGTCGAAGTGCTCGACCGGAGCGTTGTGCTTGAAGACGTTAAGGATATCCTTCATGGCTGCACCTCAATCCTGTTCCAGGTCGACGTTGATCGCGAGGGAGCGGATCTCCTTCACGAGCACGTTGAACGATTCGGGCATGCCGGCATCCATCTGGTGATTGCCGTCGACGATGTTCTTGTACATCTTCGTGCGGCCGTTCACGTCGTCGGATTTGACCGTGAGCATCTCTTGGAGGGTGTAGGCGGCGCCGTACGCCTCCAACGCCCAGACTTCCATCTCGCCGAAGCGCTGGCCGCCGAACTGCGCCTTGCCTCCCAGCGGCTGCTGGGTGACGAGCGAGTACGGCCCGGTCGAACGCGCGTGCATCTTGTCGTCGACCAGGTGGTTGAGCTTCAGCATGTACATGTAGCCGACGGTGACCGGACGCTCGAAGCGCTCGCCGGTGCGGCCGTCGGTGAGCTGCGTCTGGCCGGACAGCGGCAGGTCCGCGAGCCCGAGCAGGCGCTTGATCTCGGCCTCGGCGGCGCCGTCGAACACCGGCGTCGCGATCGGCACGCCACGCGACAGGTTCTTGGCGAGCGCGACGAGGTCGGCGTCGCCCAGGCTGTCGATGTCCTCGTGCTGGCCGCCGGTCTCGTTGTAGATGCGCTTGACGAAGCCGCGCAGGTCGGCGACCGCCTGCTGCGACTCGAGCATGCGCCCGATCTTGAGGCCGAGCCCCTTGGCCGCCCAACCGAGGTGCGTCTCGAGCACCTGGCCGACGTTCATGCGCGAAGGCACGCCGAGCGGGTTCAGGACCACGTCGACGGGCGTGCCGTCCTCGAGGTAGGGCATGTCCTCGACCGGGACGATCGTGGAGATGACGCCCTTGTTGCCGTGACGGCCGGCCATCTTGTCGCCCGGCTGCACGCGGCGCTTCACCGCGAGGTAGACCTTCACCATCTTGAGGACGCCCGGCGAGAGGTCGTCGCCCTGGACGATCTTGGCGCGCTTGTTCTCGAGCTTGGCCTCGAACAGCTTGCGCTGCGAGCGCACGCGTTCCGCGGCCGCCTCGAGCTGGGCGTTGGCGTCCTCGTCGTCGAGGCGGATCTCGAACCACTCGTCACGACCGAGGTCGTCGAGGTAGTCGGCGGTGAGCTTGGTGCCCGACTTGAGCTTGCGCGGGCCGCCGGCCGCCACCTTGCCCAGCAGCGTGCTGCGCACGCGCTGGAAGATGTCGTCCTCGAGGATGCGCTGCTGGTCGCCGAAGTCCTTGCGGACGCGCTCGATCTCGGCCTTCTCGATGGAGAGGGCGCGCGAGTCCTTCTCGACGCCGTCGCGCGTGAACACGCGCACGTCGATCACCGTGCCGTCCATGCCCGGAGGCACGCGCAGCGAGGTGTCCTTCACGTCGCTCGCCTTCTCGCCGAAGATCGCGCGCAGCAGCTTCTCTTCCGGGGTCAGCTGGGTCTCGCCCTTCGGGGTGACCTTGCCGACCAGGATGTCGCCCGCACGGACCTCGGCGCCGATGTAGGCGATGCCGGCCTCGTCGAGCTTGTTGAGGGCCTGGTCACCGACGTTCGGGATGTCGGCGGTGATCTCTTCCGAGCCGAGCTTGGTGTCGCGGGCGACGCAGGTCAGCTCCTCGATGTGGATGGTGGTGAAGCGGTCTTCTTGCACCACGCGCTCGGAGATGAGGATGGAGTCCTCGAAGTTGTAGCCGTTCCAGGGCATGAACGCGACCAGCATGTTCTGGCCGAGCGCGAGTTCGCCGAGGTCGGTCGAGGGGCCGTCCGCCAGCACGTCACCGCGGGCGATGATGTCGCCCGCCGTCACCAGCGGGCGCTGGTTGATGCAGGTGTTCTGGTTGGAGCGGGTGTACTTGGTGAGGTTGTAGATGTCGACGCCCGGCTCGCGGGCGGTGGTCTCGGCATCATCCACGCGCACCACGATGCGCGAGGCGTCGACCGAGTCGACCACGCCGCCACGGCGCGCCACCACGGTGACGCCCGAGTCGATGGCGACCGGACGCTCCATGCCGGTGCCCACGAGCGGAGCCTCGGTGCGCAGCGTCGGCACGGCCTGGCGCTGCATGTTCGAGCCCATGAGCGCGCGGTTGGCGTCGTCGTGCTCGAGGAACGGGATCAGCGAGGCGGCGACCGAGACGATCTGCTTGGGCGACACGTCCATGTAGTTGATGCGCTCGCGCGGCATCAACGTGAACTCGTTCTGGTAGCGGCAGGAGACGAGCTCTTCGGACAGCGCGCCGCGGCCGTCGGTCGCGGCGTTGGCCTGCGCGATCGCGAACTCGCCCTCCTCGATCGCCGACAGGAAGTCGATCTTGTCGGTGACCTTGCCGTCCACCACGCGGCGGTACGGCGTCTCGAGGAAGCCGTATTCGTTGGTGCGCGCGTAGACCGAGAGGGAGTTGATGAGGCCGATGTTCGGGCCTTCCGGGGTCTCGATCGGGCAGACGCGGCCGTAATGCGTCGGGTGCACGTCGCGCACCTCGAAGCCGGCGCGCTCGCGCGTGAGGCCGCCCGGGCCGAGCGCCGAGACGCGGCGCTTGTGGGTGACCTCGGAGAGCGGGTTGTTCTGGTCCATGAACTGGCTGAGCTGCGAGGAGCCGAAGAACTCCTTCACGGCGGCCGCCACGGGCTTGGCGTTGATCATCTCCTGCGGCATCAACGGCTCGCTCTCGGCGAGGTTGAGGCGCTCCTTGACGGCGCGCTCGACGCGCACGAGGCCGACGCGGAACGCGTTCTCGGCCATCTCGCCGACCGACCGCACGCGGCGGTTGCCGAGGTGGTCGATGTCATCGACGCTGCCGTCGCCGTTGCGGATGGCGATGAGCACCTTGAGGACGTCGAGGATGTCGTCCTTGGAGAGGACATCCGAGCCGAGGATGTCCTTGCGGCCCACGCGCCGGTTGAACTTCATGCGGCCGACGTCCGAGAGGTCGTAACGCTCGGGGTTGAAGAAGAGGTTCTGGAACAGGTTCTCGGCGGCGTCGCGGGTGGGCGGCTCGCCGGGGCGCATCATGCGGTAGATCTCCACCAGCGCCTCGAGGCGGTTCTTGGTGGGGTCGATGCGCAGCGTGTCGGAGACGTACGGGCCGCGGTCGAGGTCGTTCACGAACAGCGTGCGGACCTCGGTGACGCCGGCTTCGATGATCTTCTCGGCGGAGACCGCGGTGATGACCTCGTTGGCCTTGGCGATGATCTCGCCGGTCTCGGTGTTGACGACGTCGTGCGAGAGGATCTTGCCGTAGATGTAGTCGCGGGGCACGGCGAGCTTGCGCACGCCGGCGTCCTCGAGCTGGCGCACGTGGCGCGCCGTGATGCGGCGGCCTTCCTCGACCACCACCTCATCGCCGATGCGGATCTCGAAGGAGGCGGTCTCGCCGCGCAGGCGCGCGGGCACGAGCTCGAGGGCGACCTCGTCCTTGGAGATGAAGAAGGTGTTCTTGTCGAAGAACACGTCGAGGATCTCGGCGTCGGCCATGCCGAGGGCGCGCAGGATCACCGACACCGGCAGCTTGCGGCGACGGTCGATGCGCGCGAACACGCAGTCCTTGGCGTCGAACTCGAAGTCGAGCCAGGAACCGCGGTAGGGGATGATGCGGGCGTTGAACAGCAGCTTGCCCGAGGAGTGCGACTTGCCGCGGTCGTGGTCGAAGAACACGCCGGGGCTGCGGTGCAGCTGGGAGACGATGACGCGCTCGGTGCCGTTGACGACGAAGGTGCCGTTCTCGGTCATCAGCGGCAGTTCGCCGAGGTAGACCTCCTGCTCACGGACGTCCTTGATCGGCTTCGGGGTGCCCGAGGCTTCCTTGTCGTGCACCACGAGGCGCACCTTGACGCGCAGCGGCGCGGCGTAGGTGAGGCCACGCAGCTGGCACTCCTTGACGTCGAAACCCGGCTCGCCGAGGCGATAGGAGACGTATTCCAGCCTCGCGTTGCCCGAATAGCTGGAGATCGGGAACACGCTCTTGAAAGCCGCATGCAGACCCACGTCCGTGCGCGCTTCCTCCGCCTTGTCCTCTTGGAGGAACTGGCGGTAGGAATCGAGCTGGATGGCGAGCAGGTAGGGCGTCTCGAGGACGCTGCCCTGCTTGCCGAAGTTCTTGCGGATGCGCTTCTTCGCGGTGAAGGAATAAGCCATCGGACACCTCTATCGTCTGAACCGGGCGGGGACAGCGAAGCAACCGGGGCCTTCCGGCCCCGGCTGCCACGCAGCCCACGCTATGTGCGTAATGCCCACCGACCTTGCGGCGGGATTACTTGATCTCGACCTTCGCGCCGGCTTCTTCCAGCTTCTTCTTCATGGTCTCGGAATCGGCCTTGTTCACGCCGTCCTTGACCGTGCCGGGCACGGCTTCGACCAGGTCCTTCGCTTCCTTCAGGCCGAGGCCCGTCAGTTCGCGCACGACCTTGATGACGCCGACCTTCTTGTCAGCCGGGTACTCCTTGAGGATGACGGTGAACTCCGTCTTCTCCTCGGCCGGAGCGGCCGCGGCAGCCGGGCCCGCCACGGCGGCGACGGCCACCGGGGCAGCGGCGGTCACGCCGAACTTCTTCTCCATGTCGGAGATCAGTTCGACGACCTGCATGATGCTCATGTTTGAGATCGCGTCGAGGATTTCGTCCTTGGTAACAGCCATTGTCTTGACTCCAGAATGTCAGGGTTGCAACAAGTTCAGCCGCTGGTGGCCTGCTTGGCGTCGCGGACAGCCGCGACGGTGCGGACCAGCTTGGTGTGGGGCGCGACCAGCGTGCGGACCAGCTTCTCGATCGGGGCCTTCATGGTCCCCAGCAGGATCGAGAGAGCCTGTTCGCGCGTCGGCAGCGAGGCGACCTTCTCGAGGTCCGAGCCCGGCAGCACTTGGCCACCGAGGGACACGAGGGTCGCGACGAGCTTGTCGTTCGTCTTCGAGAAGTCCTTCACCACGCGCGCAGCCGCGCCCGGATCGTCCTTCGAGAAGGCGAGGACGAGCGGACCCTTGAGGTGGGTACCGAACGTCTCGAACGACGTGCCGACCATGGCCTTGCGCGCCAGCGTGTTCTTGACGACACGCATGTACACGCCTTGCGCACGGGCCTTGGCACGCAGCTCGGTCATCTGCGAGACCGTGATGCCACGATACTCGGCAGCGACCACGGATTGCGCATCGGCCGCAATCTCCGCCACTTCCTTCACCAGCGCTTTCTTGTCTTCTAGGTTCAGAGGCACTTGATTAATTCTCCTCTCCAGAAGATCACACACCGGCCGACGGCTCGCGCCGCCTGCCGGACCTTTCGACGGTGACCTTCATCCGAGGACGATCCTCGACTGAGCGGCACACCACCTGCGCAGGCGATCATTAAGGGCTGGCGGAACGCATCAGCCGTTCCCCTTCCCGCCTGCGGTCTTGGATGGAACCCGGCGACCTGCGCCGCCGGACCCGCATCAACTCAAAAAAACTTACCCGAGCGACGAGTTCTCGACCTGCACGCCCGGCCCCATCGTCGAGGACAGCGTCACCCGCTTGAGGTAGACGCCCTTCGAGGTGGCCGGCTTGGCCTTCTGCAGGTCGGCGAGCAACGCCATCAGGTTGTCCTTCAGCTGGGCGGACTCGAAGCTCGCCTTGCCGATGGTGCAATGCACGATGCCGGCCTTGTCGACGCGATAGCGCACTTGGCCGCTCTTGGCGTTCTTGACCGCGCCCGCGACGTCCGGGCTGACCGTGCCGACCTTCGGGTTCGGCATCAGGCCGCGCGGGCCGAGGATCTGGCCGAGCTGGCCGACGACGCGCATGGCGTCCGGGCTCGCGATCACGACGTCGAAGTCGAGCTCGCCGGCCTTCACCTTCTCGGCGAGGTCCTCGAGACCGACGATGTCGGCACCGGCGGCCTTGGCGGCCTCCTGGTTGCGGCCCGAGGTGAACACGGCGACGCGCACCGTCTTGCCGATGCCGTGCGGCATCACGGTGGAACCGCGCACCTGCTGGTCGGACTTGGAGGCGTCGATGCCGAGGTTGACGGCGGCGTCGACGGATTCGTTGAACTTCGCGCTGGCGAACTGCTTGACGAGGCGGAGCGCCTCATCGACCGCATAGGCCTTGCCGGGGGGCAGGGCGTCCTTCCAGGGCTTCACGCGCTTGGCTACAGCAGGCATCTCAGAGTCCCTCCACATCGACGCCCATCGAACGGGCGCTGCCGGCGATGGTGCGCACGGCCGCCTCGAGGTCGGCCGCGGTCAGGTCCGGCGTCTTGGTCTTGGCGATCTCTTCGAGCTGCGCCCGGGTGATCTTGCCGACCTTGGCGGTGTTCGGCGTGCCGCTGCCCTTCTCGATGCCGATCGCCTTGCGGATCAGCACCGCCGCGGGCGGCGTCTTCATGATGAAGGTGAAGCTGCGGTCCGCATACACGGTGATCACCACCGGGATGGGCAGCCCCTTCTCGAGCTTCTGCGTGGCAGCGTTGAACTGCTTGCAGAACTCCATGATGTTGACGCCCTGCTGGCCCAGTGCCGGGCCGATGGGCGGGGACGGGTTGGCCGAGCCTGCAGGGACCTGCAGCTTGACGTACCCCTGTACTTTCTTTGCCATCGTCTTCTCTCCTGGGTGCGAACGCCCGACTTTCGTGCAGGCTCCCCATGCGCTTCCTTGCCACCACGCCGCGCGATCCTTCGCGCGACGAAACGATCATCGCCCGGCGTCTCCGCTCAGGCTTTCTCCACCTGCGAGAAGTCGAGCTCGACGGGCGTCGAGCGCCCGAGGATCTGCACCGCCACCTGCAGGCGGTTCTTCTCGTAGTTCACGCTCTCGACGACGCCGCTGAAGTCGTTGAACGGGCCGTCGGTGACCCGCACGACCTCGCCCGGCTCGAAGATGACCTTCGGGCGCGGCTTCTCGACACCTTCCTCGACCCGGCGCAGGATCTGGTTCGCCTCGCGATCGGTGATCGGCGCCGGCTTTTCCTTGGTGCCGCCGATGAAGCCCAGGACCTTGGGGACCTCGTGCACCAGGTGCCAGGTCTCCTCGTCCATCTCCATCTGCACGAGCACGTAGCCCGGGTAGAACTTGCGTTCGCTCTTGCGCTTCTGGCCGTCGCGCATCTCGACGACCTCTTCCGTGGGGACGAGGATCTCGCCGAACTTGGACTCGCAGCCGGCGCGCTTGATGCGCTCCTTCAGCCCTTCAGAGACGCGATGCTCGAAATTCGAGTAGGCGTGCACGACATACCAACGCATCGCCATGATCAGACCCCCTCCCCGCCCGCACCGCGGCCGAGGATCGAACGGGTGGCCCACCCGAGGAACGAATCGACGCCCCAGAAGAAGAGCGCCATGATGAGCACGAACACGAACACCACGAGCGTCATCGAACCGGTCTCCTCGCGGGTCGGCCAGAAGACCTTGTAGAGCTCGATGCGCGCCTCGAGGAAGAACTTCCAGAGGTCGCGCCCGTAGGCCGACACCGCGAACACCAGCGCGCCGAGCACCAGCGAGCCGGCGAACGCCGACCACCGGACCGCATCGGACTGCGTGCCTTTCAGCACATAGAACGCCGCCACACCCGCGGCCACGATGAGGATCGCGGCCCAGAGCTTGGCTTTGTCGGCGCCGGTGACGCCTTCTTGGTTGACGACTTCGTTCATTCTCGACCCTGAGTGGCAGGCCAGGAGGGAATCGAACCCCCAACCTGCGGTTTTGGAGACCGCCGCTCTGCCAATTGAGCTACTGGCCTGTGGTATCGCTGCCTATTACTTCAGGATCTTCGCGACCACGCCGGCACCGACGGTGCGGCCGCCTTCGCGGATCGCGAAGCGCAGACCGTCCTCCATCGCGATCGGCGCGATCAGCTCGACCGTCATCTTGATGTTGTCGCCC
>Ga0315900_10010119_pt1 | contig 11869 bp, 8 predicted proteins | sample LakEriMetagenome_FD_203521 | JGI IMG/M metagenome (GOLD analysis project Ga0315900, IMG submission 203521) | Freshwater fungal communities from buoy surface, Lake Erie, Ohio, United States - Buoy 12 MA114 | ecosystem: Environmental > Aquatic > Freshwater > Lake > Lake biofilm | place: USA: Lake...
CACGATGGGCGTCTTGCCGATCTGCTGCACGAAGTCAAAGCCCCGCGCCAGCGTGGCGTCCGAGGTCTTCTCGCCCACGATGATCTCCACCAGCGGCATCTTGTCCACGGGGCTGAAGAAGTGCAGACCGATGAAGTGCTCAGGGCGCGCGCTGGCCTGGGCCAGCCCGGTGATGGGCAAGGTGGAGGTGTTGGAAGCAAACACAGCACTGGCGCCGATCACGGCTTCGGCCTTGGCGGTGACCTCCGCCTTCACCGTGCGGTCCTCGAACACGGCCTCGATCACCAGATCGCAGCCCGACAGGGCGCCAAAGTCGGTGGTAGGCGTGATCAGGGCCAGCAGTGCATCGCGCTTGGCCGGCGTGCTGCGGCCCTTGCGCACCGCGGCGTCCAGCAGCCCCTGCGACCAGGCCTTGCCGCGCTCGGCCCCCTCCTGCGTGGTGTCCAGCAGCACCACCTGCAGGCCGGCCTTGGCCGCCACGTAGGCGATGCCGGCGCCCATCATCCCGGCCCCCAGCACGCCAAGCTTGCGCACCTTGGCGGCAGGTTGGCCTGCGGGGCGCGAGGCCCCTTTCTTCAGCGCGTTGAGCTGGTGCCACAGGGTGCCGATCATGTTTTTGCTGGCGGGCGACATGGCGCAAGCCGCGAAGTAGCGGCTCTCCACCTCGCAGGCTGCCTCGAAGCCCAGCAGGCCCCCTTCGTAGACGCTGCTCATGATGTGCTGCACCGCCGGGAAGTTGCCCCAGGTACGGGCCGACGCCACCGAGGGCGCGACGGTCCAGAGCTGGGCCATGGCCGGCGAGCGCGAATCCCCACCGGGGAAACGGAACTTGGGCTCGTCCCAGGGCTGGCGGGCCGCGGGGTGGGACAGCACCCAGGCGCGGGCCTGGGAGAGCAAATCGTCACGGTTCGGTGCCAGCGCAGCCAGCAGGCCCAGCGCCCGCGCTTTCTGCGGCGACAGGTCGGTGCCCTCGGTCATCAGCTGCAAGGCGGCCTGCATGCCGATGAGGCGCGGCAAGCGGACCGTGCCGCCACCACCCGGCAGCAGGCCGAACTTCACCTCGGGCTGGCCGATCTTCAGGCGCGCATCGTCCACGGCCATGCGGGCGTGGCAGGCCAGGGCGATTTCCAACCCGCCGCCAAGGGCGTGACCGTTGAGGGCCGCCACCACCGGCTTGCCCTGGGTCTCCAGGCGGCGCAGCTGGGCCTTCATCGCCATGCTGGCATCGAAGGGCTCCTCCGGCCGGGTCCAGCGCGACATGTGGTCCAGGTCGCCGCCGGCGCAGAAGTCGGCCTTGCCCGAGGTCAGCACCAGGCCTTTGACGTCGGGATCGGCCAGCCGGTCCACGGCCCGGGCGATGCCCTGCATCAGCGCATCACCCACCACGTTCATGGGCCGGCCGGGCAGGTCCATGACCGCCAGCAGCACACCGTCTTCGCCCAGTTGCAGCGTTACAGCTTCCGTCATGATCACAGCCTCTCGATGATGGTGGCAATGCCCATGCCGCCGCCGACGCACAGCGTGGCGGCACCGGTGCTGAGATCGCGCCGCTCCAGTTCATCCAGCAGCGTGCCCAGCAGGATGCAGCCCGTAGCACCCAGGGGATGGCCCATGGCGATGGAGCCGCCGTTGACGTTCACGCGGTCCATGTCCAGGCCCAGATCGCGCGCCGTTTTCATCGGCACCACGGCGAAGGCCTCGTTGATCTCCCACAGGTCCACGTCCTGGGGGCTCATGCCGGCCTTGGCCAGCGCCTTGCGGCAGGCCGGCGTGGGGCCCGTGAGCATGATGGTGGGCTCGGAGCCGATGACAGCGGCCGCGCGGATGCGGGCGCGCGGCTTCAAGCATGCGGCCTCACCGCCGGCCTTGGAGCCCACCAGCATCAGCGCAGCACCGTCGACGATGCCGGAGGAGTTGCCGGCGTGGTGCACGTGGTCGATGCGCTCGACCGTCGTGTACTTGCGCAGCGCGGTGGCATCGAAGCCCATGGCGCCCATCTGGGCGAAGGAAGGCTTGAGCGAGGCCATCGCCTCCAGGCTGGCTTCGGGACGGATGGTCTCGTCATGGTCCAGCATCGTCAGCCCGGCGATGTCGCGCACCGGCACCACGGATCGGTTGAAGCGACCGTCGGCGCGGGCCATGGCGGCCCGCTGGTGCGAGCGCACCGCGAAGGCGTCCACATCGGCACGACCCCAGCCTTCCAGCGTGGCGATCAGGTCGGCACCGATGCCCTGCGGCGCAAAGCCGAGCTTCTGGTTCACGCGCGGGTCCAGCACCCAGGCGCCGCCGTCGCTGCCCATGGGCCAGCGGCTCATGCTCTCCACGCCACCGGCCACCACCAGGTCTTCCCAGCCGCTCTTGACCTTGGCCGCAGCCAGGTTCACCGACTCCAGCCCGCTGGCGCAGAAGCGGCTTTGCGTGACGCCGGCCACGGTCTGCGCCCAGTCGGCGTCCAGCACCGCCGTGCGGGCGATGTCGGCACCCTGCTCGCCCACTGGCGTGACGCAGCCCAGCACCACATCGTCCACCAGGGCGGTGTCCAGCGCCAGCCGCTGCTGCAGCGCCTGGAACAGCGTGCGCAGCAGCCACACGGGCGTGGCCTGGTGCAGGCGGCCGTCCTTCTTGCCCTTGCCGCGCGGTGTGCGCACGTGGTCGTAGATGTAGGCGTCGCTCATCACAGCACCTTCTGCAGCTTCAAGGCCACCGTCATGTCGCCCGAGACCTTGAACTTGCCGGTCATGAAGCCCATGGTCGGGTCCATCTGGCCCGTCATCAGCGCGACGAGGTTGGTCCGCGAGATCTTGATCGTGCAGTCGGCGTCGATGTTGTCGTTGAGCACGCGGTTGGGGGACGAGCGCCCGTCCAGCACCACCACCCCGTCCTCGCCGCAGTCGAACTTCAGGGTGGCGTTCAGGCCGCTGTCTTCGCCCATCTTGTCGCGCATGGTCTGGGTGATGGTGGGCATGTCCATAGGGGTCTCCGTCTCGTTCACAGGGTGGCTGGGGGTTGGGGTGGAGAGGAATCTCGCTGTCCGCCGTGGGGCCGGTTTTCCACCGATGGTGAAGCTCGCGGGTCCGCGTTAGTCTGCGCGCTCTGCCTTGTTGCACCAGAGTCTGCCAGTTCCCGCCACCATGCTCGAAAACCCTCAGTCTGAGACGCCCCATTCTTCTGGCCATGAAGCGACATCCGCCGCCTTGCCACAGGCCCACGGCTACGCCAGTGTCTTCCGCCCGGGCCTGTTCGCCGGCCAGCTTGTCTGGGTGACGGGCGGGGGCAGCGGCATCGGCCGCTGCGTGGCGCATGAACTGGCCAGCCTGGGCGCGCACGTGCTGATCAGCGGGCGCAAGACCGAGAAGCTCGAGCGCGTGGCGGCGGAAATCGCACAGGACGGCGGCCGCTGCAGCACCATCGCCTTCGACATCCGGGACGAAGACGCGGTGCGCGACGGCGTGGCCCGCGTGCTGGCGGAGCACGGGCCCATCGCCGGGCTGGTCAACAACGCCGGCGGCCAGTTCCCCGCGCCCTTGCTGGCCATCCAAAAGAAGGGCTTCGACGCCGTGGTGGCCAACAACCTCACCGGCGGCTTCCTGATGATGCGCGAGGTGTTCACGCAGTGCATGCAGGAGCGCGGCGGCGCGATCGTCAACATGACAGCCGATTTCCGCAACGGCATGCCGGGCATGGGCCACTCCGGCGCGGCGCGTGCCGGCATGAGCAACCTCACCATGACGGCGGCCTACGAATGGGCCCACGCCGGGGTGCGGGTCAACGCCGTGGCGCCGGGCTGGATCGCCTCCAGCGGCATGGACACCTACGGCGGCGCCATGCGCGCCTTCATCCCCAAGCTCAAAAAGCATGTGCCGCTGCGCCGCATGGGCGTGGAGGCCGAGGTGTCAGCAGCCATCGTCTTCCTGCTCTCGCCCGCGGCAGCCTTCATCACGGGGGTGACCTTGCAGATCGATGGCGCCGCGTCGCTGGGCAGCGAGATCTTCCCGCTGGGCGATGAGGCCCGCTCCACCCCCTTCGACGGATTCCACCGGGCAGTGACGCCCGAAGTCTTGAAGTGAAAGGCTGAACTGTGCAACTCACCCCCGAACATCGCCAGATCGCCGACACGGTCGAGCGCTTCATCGTCAACGAGGTCAACCCGCATGTGGCGGCGTGGGAAGCCGCAGGCGAATTCCCCAGCCACCAGGTCTTCAAACAACTGGGCGACCTGGGCCTGCTGGGCCTGAAGTACCCCGAGGCCTTTGGCGGTGCGGGGCTGGACTTCAGCTACGCCGCGGTCATGGCCGAGGCCCTGGCGGTGTGCACCTGTGGAGGGGTGCCCATGGCCATTGGCGTGCAGACGGACATGGCCACGCCGGCCTTGGCACGCTTCGGCTCGGACAACCTGCGTCGGGAGTACCTCACACCCACCATCCGCGGGGACATGGTGGCCTGCCTGGGCGTGAGCGAACCCGGCGGCGGCTCGGACGTGGCGGCGCTGAAGACCACCGCGCGGGCCGAAGGGGGCGACTGGGTGATCAACGGCAGCAAGATGTGGATCACCAACGGCCTGAAGGCCGACTGGTGCTGCCTTCTGGCCAACACGGACGACGGCCCCGCCCACCGCAACAAGAGCCTGATCGTGCTGCCCATGGACGCGACCGGTATCAGCAAGCAGAAGATCCATAAGATCGGCATGCACGCGTCCGACACTGCGCAACTCTTCTTCGACAACGTGCGGGTGCCGAGGCGCAACCTCATTGGTGAAGAGGGCAAGGGCTTCACGTACCAGATGGTGCAATTCCAGGAGGAGCGCCTGTGGGCCGCCGCCAACTCGGTGCGCGGCTTTGACCGCATCATCGACCTCACCATCGCCTACACGCGGGACCGCAAGGCCTTTGGCCGCAGCGTGCTGGACAACCAGGTGGTGCATTTCCGCCTGGCCGAGTTGCGCACCGAAGTGGAAGCCCTGCGGGCACTGACCTGGAGCGCGATCGAGCAGTACGTCGCCGGGCAGGATGTCACCCGTCTGGCCTCCATGGCCAAGCTCAAGTCCGGGCGCCTTGGGCGCGAGGTGGCCGACAGCTGCCTGCAGTACTGGGGAGGCATGGGCTTCACGGCCGACAACCCGGTTTCCCAGATGTACCGGGACGGCCGGCTCACCTCGATTGGCGGCGGCGCCGACGAGGTGATGCTGGGCATCATCTGCAAGCTGGAAGGCACGCTGCCGGGGCGGCATTGAACGGCCGGTGACGTGGGCCGCGGACGGGGCGGCCCCACCCCGAGGCCTGCGCCGTGGCCGGACCCGTCGTCCGCCTGGACCTACCGGCGGCGAGAATGCGGGACATGTCCTCCGCAACGCCCCTCCTCAACCGCAGCGCAGAAGAACAGGCGCGCTTCGAAACCGCCCTGATCGATCTCTTCGAGCACCGCATCAGCTTCAACCAGGTGCTGGGCCTGAAAGTGCTGTCGGTGCGCCCAGGCGACGTGCGGGCACGCATCGCCATGAAGCCCGAACTGATCGGCAGCTACACCCACGGCCGCCTGCACGGCGGGGTCATCTCCTCGGTGCTCGATGCGATGGGCGGACTGGCGATCATGGTCGGCATTGCCGAGCGTCACCCTCACGACAACGCCGCCCAGGTGATGTCGCGCTTTGCCAAGATGGGCACCATCGACCTGCGCATCGATTTCCTGCGTCAGGGCATCGGCCAGCACTTCATCGCTTCGGCCGAAGTCACCCGGCTGGGAGGGCGGGTTGCGTCCACCCAGATGCGTTTCGTCAACGACGAAGGCACACTGATTGCCACAGGCGCCGCCTCCTTCATCGTGTCCTGAGGCCCCCGGCCGCGGCAGGACGCCTGGGCTACGATCTCGCCTCCCAAAAACTTCCCCACCGTTGCCCCGGAGCCCCGCATGCAAGTCGTCTGCCTCGACCTGGAGGGCGTTCTCGTCCCTGAAATCTGGATCGCCTTTGCCGAGCGCACCGGCATCCCGGAATTCCGCCGCACCACGCGTGATGAACCGGACTACGGCAAGCTGATGCGCTTTCGCATCGGGCTGCTGCGTGAGCGGGGGCTGAAGCTCGCCGACATCCAGGCGGTGATCGCCAGCATGGCGCCCCTGGAGGGCGCCAAGGACTTCCTGGACGGTCTGCGCTCGCAGTACCAGGTGATCATCCTGTCGGACACATTCTACGAGTTTGCCGACCCGCTGATGCGCCAACTCGGCAGGCCCACCCTGTTCTGCCACAAGCTGGAGATCGACGCCGACGGCTTCGTGGCCGACTACAAGCTGCGCCAGCCCGACCAGAAACGGCACGCGGTGAACGCGCTGAAGGGACTGAACTTCCAGGTCATGGCCGCGGGCGACTCCTACAACGACACCGGAATGCTCGGTGCCGCCCATGCGGGCTTCTTCATCCACCCGCCGGAAAGCATCGTGACGCAATTCCCCCAGTACCCGGTGCACCACGACTACGCCAGCCTGCGCGCCTCCATCGACGGTGCGGCACAACGCCTGCGCACAGAAAGCGCGTGACGCTCCACCCGCGCCGCCCCCGACCTCTCACCTGCCCAAGACCATGAAGTTCCTGCACACCCTCGCGCTGCTGTTGAGCCTTGCCACCGCGGCCTCCGGGGCCTGGGCCCAGGCCTGGCCCGCGGCCAAACCGATTCGCCTCGTCATCCCCTTCCCCGCCGGCGGGGCCACGGACATCATCGGCCGCCAGGTGGCGCAGAAGCTGTCGGTGGCGCTGGGCCAGCAGGTGGTGGTGGACAACAAGCCCGGCGCGGGCGGCGCCATCGGCTCCGACCTCGTGGCCAAGGCGCCGGCCGACGGCTACACGCTGCTGATGGCCACCAGCTCCACCCACTCCATCGGGCCGGTGCTCAACGCCAAGATGCCGTACGACGCGGTGAAGGACTTCGCGCCCGTCTCCCACATCGCCAACGCCCCGAGCGTGCTGCTGGTGGGGCAGAACTTCCCGGCGAACACGGCGCGCGAGTTGATCGACCTGGTCAAGCGCAACCCGGGCCGCTACAACTTCGGCTCCAGCGGCATCGGCACCTACCCGCACCTGTCGGCCGAGATGTTCAAGTGGCGGGCCGGCGGCCTGTTTGCGGTGCACATCCCATATCGGGGCACGGGCCTGGTGATCACCGATCTCGTGGCCGGCCAGATCGCCTTCCTGATGGACAGCATCGTCTCGGCCCAGACCCACATCCGCAGCGGCAAGGTCAAGCCGCTGGCCGTCAGCGGTACCAAGCGCTCGGCCACGCTGCCCAACGTGCCCACGCTGAAGGAAGTGGGCGTGCCGGGCATGGAGTTCGGCAACTGGTTCGGCATGTTCGCGCCGGCAGGCACCGCGCCCGAGGTGGTGAGCCGCCTGAACCGCGAACTGAACGCCATGCTCAAGGCAGCGGACTTCGTGGAAGGCCTGGACAAGGTGGGCGCCGAGCCCGCGGGCGGCACGCCAGAGCAGTTTGCCAAGACCTACCGGGACGAGTCCGAGGGCTGGAAGGCGCTGATCCAGCGCGCCGGCATCAAACCGGAGTGAGCCTCACCCCACCCAGCGCCGCGCATTGCGGAACATCTGCATCCAGGGGCTGAGCGCGGACTTTTCGCGGCCGCTCCAGCTCATCTGCACCTCGCGAAACACCCGCTCCGGGTGCGGCATCAGGGCCGTGAAGCGGCCGTCGGCCGTGGTCACGGCGGTCAGTCCGTCCGGGCTGCCGTTGGGGTTGAAAGGGTAGGCCTCGGTCGGCCGGCCGTGGTGGTCCACGAAGCGGGCCGCGCGGTGCACGGCCGCGGCGTCGCCCCGCACCGCAAAGTCCGCAAAGCCTTCGCCGTGGGACACGGCAATCGGCAGGCGACTGCCCGCCATGCCGGCGAAGAACAGGCTGGGGCTGTCCAGCACCTCCACCATCGACAGCCGGGCCTCGAACTGCTCGCTGCGGTTGCGCACGAACTTGGGCCAGGCCTGGGCGCCGGGGATCATGGGGCTCAGGGCGGCCAGCATCTGGCAGCCGTTGCACACGCCCAGGGCGAAGGTGTCGGGCCGGGCAAAGAAGGCAGCGAACGCCGCCTCCAGCGCCGGGTTGAAACGGATGGAACGCGCCCAGCCCTCCCCCGCGCCGAGGGTGTCGCCGTAGCTGAAACCGCCACAGGCCACCAAGCCGCGGAAGTCTTCCAGACGTGCGCGGCCGGCCTGCAAGTCGCTCATGTGCACATCCCAGGCCTCGAAGCCGGCCTGGTCGAACACCCAGGCCATCTCGACGTGCGAGTTCACACCCTGCTCGCGCAGCACAGCCACCTTGGGGCGGGCCCTCAGGAAGGCCGGGGCCGCTGCACCAAACATGGCGCTCTGCGCCACCTCCTCTGACTGGGGATCAAAGCTCAGGTCCACGTGCAGGCCGGGGTCATCTGCCTGCCCCACCGCCGCATGCTCGGCGTCGGCACAGGCGGGGTTGTCACGCAGCGCGGCGATGCGCCAGCTCACCTCGTCCCAGGCTTGGTGCAGCTGCTGCAGCGGCGCCCCGAACTGCAGCTTGGTGTCGCGCCAGACCTCCACCACGCCACGGTCGTTGGGCTTGCCGATGAAATGCGCGTGGCGGCTCAGGCCGTGCGCGCGCAGGAGCGCCATCACGTCGTTGCGCACGGCCGTGGGCACCTGCAGCACCACGCCCAGCTCTTCGCTGAACAGGGCGCGCAGGGTCAACTCATTGCGGCGCTCGCCCACCTGCGTGGCCCAGTTCTTGGAGTCGCCCATCTCGGCGCGGCTGTCGGTGATGCCGTCGCCCTCGGTCACCAGGATGTCCACGTTCAGGCTCACGCCCAGATGGCCGGCAAAGGCCATCTCGCACACCGTGGCCCACAGGCCGCCGTCGCTGCGGTCGTGGCAGGCCAGCAGCCAGCCTCGCTCACGCAAGGCGTTCACGGCAGTCACCAGGGACTTCAGCGCTTGCGGATCGTCCAGGTCGGGGACGACATCGCCGAACCCGCTCAGCACCTGCGCCAGCATGGAGCCGCCCAGGCGCATGCGGCCCTGGCCCAGGTCCACCAAGACCAAGGTGGTGTCGCCGGGCTGCAGCTGGGGCGTGACCGTGCCGCGCACGTCATCCAGCGTGGCGAAGGCGGAGACGATCAGCGACACCGGCGCGACCACCTGGCGGGCCTGGCCATCGTCAGCCGTCCAGCGGGTACGCATGGACAGCGAATCCTTGCCCACCGGGATGCCGATGCCCAGGGCCGGGCACAGCTCCAGGCCCACGGCGCGCACGGTGTCGTACAGCGCGGCGTCCTCGCCCGGCTCGCCGCAGGCGGCCATCCAGTTGGCGCTGAGCTTGAGGCGCGCCAGGTCGATAGGCGCGCCCAGCAGATTGGTGAGGGCCTCGCCCACGGCCATGCGGCCAGAGGCCGGCGCATCGAGCGCGGCCAGCGGCGTGCGCTCGCCCATGCTCATGGCCTCGCCGCGAAAGCCCTGGAAGTCGCTCAGCGTCACCGCGCAGTCGGCCACCGGCACCTGCCACGGGCCCACCATCTGGTCGCGGTGGCTCAGCCCGCCCACGGTGCGGTCACCGATGGTGATGAGAAAGCGCTTGCTGGCCACCGTGGGGTGGCGCAGCACGTCCAGGCACACCTGCGACAGCGCCACCCCGGTGAGGTCCAGCGCCGGGGCCGTGCGCGCCACACGGCTCACGTCACGGTGCATCTTCGGCGGCTTGCCCAGCAGCACGTCCATGGGCATGTCGATGGCCCGCGCGCCGGACGGACCGTCCTCCAGCACCAACGTCGGCTCCTCCGTGGCCACACCCACCACGGCCCAGGGGCAACGCTCGCGCTCGCACAAGCGCGCGAAGACGTCGTGCTGCGCCGGGTCCAGCGCCAGCACGTAGCGCTCCTGGCTCTCGTTGCACCAGATCTCCTTCGGTGCCAGCCCGGTTTCCTGCAGCGGCACCTGGCGCAAATCAAACACCGCACCCCGCCCGGCACCATCCACCAACTCGGGGAAGGCATTGCTGATGCCGCCCGCCCCGACATCGTGCAGGGCCAGGATGGGATTGGCTTCGCCCAGGGCCCAGCAGTGGTTGATGACCTCCTGGGCACGGCGCTGGATCTCGGGGTTGCCACGCTGCACGGAGTCGAAGTCCAGGGCCGCAGTGTTCGTGCCGGCCGCCATGGAACTGGCCGCGCTCCCGCCCATGCCGATGCGCATGCCCGGGCCACCCAACTGCACCAGCAAGGTGCCCGCAGGGAAGACCTTCTTGTGCGTCTGGCCCTCGGTGATCTGCCCCAGCCCGCCGGCGATCATGATGGGCTTGTGGTAGCCGCGCATCACGCCGGCCACCGGCTGCTCGAAGGTGCGGAAGTAGCCCGCGAGGTTGGGCCTACCGAACTCGTTGTTGAAGGCCGCGCCGCCCAGCGGCCCTTCAATCATGATGTCCAGCGCGCTGGCGATGTGCGCCGGCTTTCCCGGCCCGCCGCGTTCCCAGGGCTCGTTGGTGTCCGGCAGGCGCAGGTGGCTGGTGGAAAAGCCCGTGAGCCCCGCTTTGGGTCTGGCCCCGCGGCCGGTGGCGCCTTCGTCGCGGATCTCGCCGCCCGCGCCCGTGGCCGCGCCAGGGAACGGCGAGATGGCCGTCGGGTGGTTGTGGGTCTCCACCTTCATCAGCACGTGGGTGGTGGCGTCACGCCCCGCATAGGGCGCGGCAAACTCCCCGGCCTGCGGCAGCCACAGCCTCACCGGCCCGCCGGCCATGACCGCGGCGTTGTCGCTGTAGGCCACCACCGTACCTTGGGACGAAAGCGCCTCCGTGTTCCTGATCATCCCGAACATCGAGTGCGGCTGCTCCGCCCCGTCAATGGTGAAACGGGCGTTGAAGATCTTGTGCCGGCAGTGCTCGGAGTTGGCCTGGGCGAACATCATCAACTCCACATCCGTGGGGTTGCGCTGCAGCCGGGTGAAGGCCTCGACCAGGTAGTCGATCTCGTCGTCCGACAGGGCCAGGCCAAAGTCACTGTTGGCCTGCACCAGCGCCTGGCGGCCCTGCCCCAGCACGTCCACCTGCGCCATGGGCACGCCGGGGTGCTCGTCGAACAGGGCGCGGGCGGCATCGCGAGAGCGCGCCACGCTTTCCGTCATACGGTCGTGCAACGACCCCGCCAGCCGGGCCATCACATCTTCATTCAGTGGCGCCGGGCCACCCAGCAGGCCCTTGAGCAGCCCCGTGGCGCGCTGCAGGCGGAACTCGGTCACGCGCTCCAAGCGCTTCACCGGCAAGGCGCAGTTGCGTGCGATGTCGGTCGCCTTGCTGGACCAGGGCGACACGGTGCCCAGACGCGGCATCACCACCAGCAGCAGGTCGGAGGCGGCCGACAAAGGCGCAGCCACCGGCGCCCCGGGCCCGCCCTGTTCCAGCAAGGCCGCCAGGCGCTGCCTCAGCAGGTCGTCCGGCGCCTGCTCGGTGGCCACCCAATGCACATGGCGTGCGCTGAGCGCCGAGATGGAGGGCTCCACCTCCTGCAGGCGCGCCAGCAAGGCGGCAGCACGGAAGTCGGACAAGGCCGCTCCCCCTTCGAAGGAACTCAGATGGAGGAACGGTGAAGACATGGAAGGCGAGGCGCAGTGACGCGGCCGAGGACGGGAGGCGGGGGGTGGGCAGAAGCAGCCGGGAAGGACGCACCGCGCGCAGCCAGGCCCCGACCGTCAGCATTCTAGAGAGGGGGGTGGGATAATTAGGGGATGCCGAAATCGCTGAAGACCGCCGACGAGATCGAGGGAATGCGCCAGGCCTGCCGGCTGGCTTCCGAGGTGCTGGACATGCTGACGCCGCACGTTCAGCCCGGCATCACCACGCGTGAGATCGACCGCATCGCCCACGAG
>Ga0315900_10010120_pt1 | contig 11868 bp, 16 predicted proteins | sample LakEriMetagenome_FD_203521 | JGI IMG/M metagenome (GOLD analysis project Ga0315900, IMG submission 203521) | Freshwater fungal communities from buoy surface, Lake Erie, Ohio, United States - Buoy 12 MA114 | ecosystem: Environmental > Aquatic > Freshwater > Lake > Lake biofilm | place: USA: Lake...
GTTCTTGGCGATCTTTGGCGGTTCTACAACATTGTTGACTTAATCAACTTCACCCGCGATCTGGAACATAAGTCAAACCAGCAAATCGTTAACCCTAATAAGGCGTTTATTGACCTTGCCGCTCCTGAAAATGAAGCCAACACGTCTGCCGGCCCCACCGAGGTTGACGTACTCGAAACCAAGGATGGATCAAGCAACCAAGGTAAGATTTGGCAGTTTGAGCAAGACCCGGATTTCCGAATTTATCTTAATCGGTACGCCGAGGAACTGATGCACCAGCTTTACGAAGCTACCGGGTGCGTGGATCTTGACTACGCCGACGTTACCAACAAAGGGTATATGACGGCGGCGGTCATGCACCAACTTTACGCTCCTCTTATTGACCGAACGGAAGAGAAACGCCAATGCTACGGTGAAGACGGACTTTGCGTGTTCTTTGAGCGCATGGGTATAGGGATGCGAAACGCCGGGGTCGAAGGTTGGGACGAGGTTGAAGACGTTCAAGCCGTGTGGCCCGCTTACTTCTCGCTTGCCGAAGCAGAATTGATGGAAGCTGCCGAGCGTCAAGTGTATCTTGTACAAAACAACCTTACCACCATTGACCGCGCAATCAGGTATGTTGCAGCTAAGGATTCTGTTATTGACGTTGACGTATTGATAGAAGAAATCCAAAAAGAATTCGCTCTCAAGGCTATTGGGGCTAACGTAGCACAAATTATGGAAGTCGAAGAGAAAGAAGACGAAGAGCAAAAGAAGGAAGAGGGCTACGAAGGTTTTACCGAGATCCCTATTTTGCCAACAGAAGGATAACAATTTGACCAAACGGTCAAGCCACCTCCTGCGGTGGCTAAATGCAGAGAAAAATCATGGCTAACAAAACAAAAGCACAAATCATTGAAGACGCTGAAAACGCGGCATTGCAAGTTGCGGAAGAAAAAGCATACGATTGGGTAGCAGCAAAACGAAGAGGATTCGTTTGCAACTACGATCCGATTACCAACACGTTTGACGGCCCCGAGGACGCACCTGTTTTCTACGGCCAACCGTATGAGGGTAACCCGTATGAAGACCATCTTGTTTCAACTGAACTCGGTGGCGTTAAGGTGAAGTGGTTGGAATGGGACGAAGAAACCCATTGCAACGTATACCTTCGCGTTGTCGAAAAGAAAAAGGGAAAGAAGCAAGAAGCGGTTCTTGACAATGCACCGGGCGTCACTCCGGGGGTTACTCTTGTAGACCTTGCAAACGCGGAAGCAGAGGCCGACAATGAGTGAGATTGAAGAATCACTTCCAATCAAAGAGATTCGGGATCACGCTAAAAACCTAGAAGCGCAACTCAAGGAGGCCCAAGCGCAAGCCCAAGCGTTCCAAGCGCAAGCCCAAGCAGAAGCAGATAAAGCAACTGCATTGGAGCGCGAGAAGATGAGCGAGATCGAAAGACTTCGCGCCGAGCGGGAAGACGCACTCAAGAAAGTTCAGGAGCTTACTCCTTTGCAAGCGGAGACGGAAAAGTACCGTCAGCACTTGCAGAACCAGTATACAAACGAACTAGCAAGCGTTCCCGAGGAGCATAGAGGACGATTGGAGCGATTGAGTTCGTCCGGTCAGACTTATGCCGAACGGTTGTCGCTTTTGCAAGATGCCAAAGCACTTTTGCCAACAACACCTGTTGAAGTCAATCGTGCTGGAACTCCAACGGGTGGAATGGCTCCCGGCGTTATTCAAACGCCATACGAGCCGCCAAAAGTCCCTGCACCTTCGGAATGGGGCAAAATTGGGTGGGGAGATGTTATTCGGGAATCGTTACCGGGTACTACATCCGTCACTCCAGTAGGGGGGACTCCAATGTCTGGAGTTCAGCCGAAATAAAATGTCTTAGGACAGACTCGTCATCCCCGCTCCCACGGCGGGTCAACTTGCGTGGAGACGACTTAATGGAGAAACAATAAAACTATGCCTACAGGTATTTCCTCAGCATCACTAACACTCCAGCAGTATGCGTTTCAGAGCAATGAGCCTCTGATTCAAAAAATCGTCTACTCGCTGCTTGACGTGTCTAGTGTTCTTAATGACATCCCTTTCGCTACGAAAGGCACGCTCAAAGCTAATGGCGCACGGATCGTTGGTGGCCTTCCAGCAGCTAACTGGAGAAAGCTCAACGCTGACTCCGTAGTAGCAAGCGGAACCGCCGCTCCGTTCCAAGAGCAAGCGTACATCTTGTCAAACCTCATTGACATTGACCGATTGATTCTCATGGATCAAAACGCGGTGGGCAACCCTGCTTCGGTTCAATCGGATATGATGCTTCGGTCGTGGTCTTACGATATGACCGACAAGTTCTTCAACAACAACCACGTTACAGGTAATGCTGATGCGTGGGTGGGTATCCGGCAACGACTGGACGATACAACCACTTGGGGAACCAACTCGGCTTGTAAGATTAACGGTAGTGGCGTTGACGTTTCTAACGCTGGTCTTTCGACTGCTAACGCAAACACTCTTATTCGACTTACCGACCAAATGTTGGACGAAATGGGCAACCCTGACGGTGACCAAGTAGTCATTTACATGAACCGGGATCTCCGAAGACGATTTGCGGCCGCCGTCCGGCAACTCGGTGCTGGTGGTGGTTTTGACATGACTCAAGACGCCTTCGGCCGACGAGTGATGACCTACCGAAATGCGGTGGTACGAAGCGTTGGTGTGAAAGCTGACCAAACAACTGAAATTATCACTTCGACCGAAACAGCGGCAGGAGCAAACGGTGCAAGCACCTTCACTTCCATGTACGCGGTTAACTACGGCGAAGATAAGTTCAGCGGATGGCAGATGACTCCTCTGCAAGCAATCAATATCGGATTGCGACCAGACGCACCTTCCATGTACCGAATCTTCCTTGAGTGGCCGACCGGTCTGTACCAAGCGTACACCCGTTCGGTTGCCCGTGTCTTTAACATTAAGGTGAGCTAAAATGGCAGCAGATGGACTCTTAACTCTACAAACAGTAACAACTGTTACTGCAACGACAACTGGTACGGCAGTTACCGTTCCTTTCGGCATTGGCCCCAAGCCTTTGTTCGCACGGGTAATTTACTCGGCTGCAACAAACGCTTCTGGTGCAAACGCCGTAAACTTCCGGGTTGAAATGGCAGCAGATGGAACGAACTACACTTCGATGACAACTGCTCCTGACATTAACCTTACAACCACCGCTCAGGCAAACGTAATCTACATTCCGATTGTCTTCCCGATTGGTGCGGTAACAACTGCTAAGGTTCGGTTGAACGCAAGCTTCTCCGGAGCTGGTACAACCCCTACTATCACTTACTTCGCTGACGTAGTCGGCGCACGACCATAACGTTTGAATCATGCCCGTATCTTATGCTAATTGGCCCACCACGACAGAAGTGTCTAGCTACATTACTGCTAGTGGGCTAACGCTAAACGCGGGCATTACCACGGACATGATCCAAAACGCGATTGATGCGGCGGTTGAAGAACTTAGCCGCCGCACCGGTCGAACCTTAAAGCCTGTAACGGAAACTCGGTATTTTGACGGTTCCGGAACGGGTCTGCTAGACGTTGAAGAATACGTTGACGTCACGGCAATCCAATTTTTCTCCGTTCCTGCGCTTGGCGTTGTTACGCTGACTCAATGGCATGAAGTGGAGCGCAAACCGTATCCTAAAACTCAAATTCAAATTCTACAAGGCCCGCCCAACGTGCCTTACGGTTACTACTCGTTCTTTCCTCAGGGAAGATCCAATATTGGCGTCACCGCTACTTGGGGCTACGCAAGCACGATCCCGGCGATTGCATGGACGGCGGTTCGGGCAAGAGCGGCTGGAACGGTAATTAACTCCGCGAGAGCCAATTCTTATCTTGGGGGGACTGTTAAAACTATTCGGGATGAAGACCAAGACATTACGTTCATGGATGCCTTGCCGTCCAAGACTCTTGGGTGGGACGATCTATTTGAAACTGCTGCTCGGCAACTTAAACGACCGCTTCGCGATTTTATGCGAAGGAATAAGCCTCCGTTAATCTAATGCCTACTATTCACTCCAAGGTTTTTGATAAGTACACAATGGACGTTTACCGGTATCTTGATACCGACAGAGACGCTAATGGTGACTACAAGCATTGCACCCAAGTGTATTCAGGCGTTCCGTGCAACCGTCACTTTACCAACAACTATGACAATGAAATGGGCGTTGGTAACTACAAAAAGAATAACATTAGAACGTCGGACAAGGTAACGTTTGACAACAATTACGACATTGAGCCGGAAGATTACATTTACTTTGCTGACCTTAATTCTTGGTATCGGGTGATGGGTGAGTCAAAAAGAAGAGACTTGCTTGGCAGGTCAAAGGTTTATCTCAATCTTGCTCCTACTCCCGGAACTTTTGTTGCTGCTCCTCCTCCCGGGGGTACTCCTTAATGAGTTACTTTGAGGACGCAATCCTTGAGATTAAGACTATTGTCAAGTCTACTTGGAGCATGAACGATTCGCAAGTGTTTACCACGCTTCAAGCGTTGGAGCGCAACATTGTTAGCGCAACCGCAAACGGAACGCTTCTATTGCCGATTGCGGTCATAGAATACGGCGACCAGATGAACGCTAGTTATTCGATTGACCGTCAGTCTTACTATTTGCCTATTGTCATCTCCAGAGTTGACAAGCAAACAAACGCGCTAAACGTTGGCGGTACTACAGGGGTTTCTCAAACAACGTTGTCAAACGACGCCGCCGCGCTCCAAGTAGCAATTCGGAACAAAGCAATATCGGCAACGCCTTTTGCTAATTTTATGCTGGAAGATGACGGCGAGATAAATTCTGGTGCTTCCAACGGCGTCAACTCCGTCTTAAAGTTGGAATCAAAAACTCCTTTGCTTGGAGTTCAACTTTCGTACAACCCGGGGCTTCACGTTACCCCGTTTGGATAATGGCTAACTTAAAAGACTTAAGACGGGATATGCTTCGCACTAAGGCTAAAATTGCCCAACAGACAAACATAGCTTTGGATCAGACCGCAAAAAAGGCTATCTCAATGGCAAAGTTAAAATCCAGCGGGACTTATAGCTACGAAGACCTCGCCGAGATGGGTCATCCTTACGCGGAAAGACATTCGTTTACTACAAAAGTTGAATACTTTGGAAAGTCAAAAAGGGTGACGTTTGATAAGATCCCACCCAAGTCATCTGGTTACCCTTATGGCGACCGAAGGGTTATCAATAAGCAGAGCGGAGAGTTTTACAATTCTTGGTATCAGTATGAATCTGGAATGACTCCAATGGGAATCAGGCTAATTGGGATTCATAATACTGCTTGGTATGCAACTTTGCTTGAACACGGGATTGCGGGCCTGACCGTTTCCCGGGAAATAGATCAGCATATTATCAAGCGAATCGAAGAAGTTTTGCCTAATCTTGTCAAAAAGGCATTAGACAAATCTATGCAGATTATTGCATCCAAATGGAAATAAAATGAAAATCAAGGAAATTCAAACAGACATTATCGGGGGTTCTTTGCGAAAAGTGACCTTGGAGCGTGTCATTGAAATCGGAAAACAAGAACCGGTTCCTGCTGGTGCGGTCAAAGTGCCAGACGATACCGAAGTCTACGACTGGAAAGAGGTAACTAAATAATGGCAACAAGAATGTTTATTAAAGGCCGACTGATTACAAAGGCCACTATTTGCGGAGGTACTAGAGCCTCTACCGGGATTATTACTTATCCTGCTGACCCCACAACACCCGTAGCGGGAAGCGTTTATTCGCTTACCGGGAAACTTGCTGGAGTTTCATTTACAGCGGCAACCGTCCGTGCAACAATCAATTCGATTGACGATTTGGTTGTGCATGAAGAAATTCTTATGGACGGAGCAACTTGTCAAATTCAAGAAATTATGACAATGAAAGACGACACGGGAACTGGCCTTGGCGTAATTGCTCTTCAAGCTATTTACAATAGTTTTGATTTTGTGCTTGTTTACCTTTTGGTTGGAAGCGGAACAAATAAAAGAGAATACGTTTTTAGAGGAACTAGAGGTGATTTAGGAACTGGTGTTTCATCTGCTGGTGAAAACATTGCAACGCTAACGCTTCAGTCCATCAATGACGCAACTTATGGATCTTCATTGAAGTTTGATACTTTAACTTAATGATGGCATAATAGGTTAATGGCAAAGATCAACTTCATTACTTTGGCAAAATCGGGAGAACCTAAACAGTTCTCCCAAGAATTGTCTAACGGGCAACGGTTAGAACTTACGCTCCGAAAGCCAAACGATACCGACTTAGATGCTACGTCTACAAGAGCCGACGATCTTGAATCAAGGTACATCACCGGCGGCTGGAGACGCGCTGATGGTATTTGGTCGGAGATTCCAGACGCTTACCCGCAATCCGGAAATGTAATTGTCACCCCTTCAAGAATTTTGTTTTTCAAGTGTTGCTTACTTGAACTTATTCAATGCCAAGAAGAAAAGTACACATGGGACGAATTGGCAACGCTTGCAGCGGTAGACGGCAATACTTTTGGAGCGTTGAATGAATTGATGAATTCTTTCTACGCTGAATCGGGGGAGTAGCCAGCCCCTTAGGTAAAGCGGCGTTAGTTGTTGTTCGGGATCAAGGGTTTCACCCGTATCCGTTTGTTCAGTCTCTTAACCACTTTGCTTACATGGGGGCCATAATGAAACAGATTGCCGAAAAACTAGGAGTCAAAGACTTACCTAACGAACCCCCGGAAAACACTTCCGACTGGATAAAAGAGTTGGCGTATTTAACTCCAAGCGAAATAGACGAGATGGATCGTCTTGAAATGATGGAAGCCGAGAGCTTCTTTGGTGCATTAAGAAATGAGTGAAGGCTACAAGATTCCTATAGATTTGTCCGATATGGACAAACTCATCAAGAAATTTGATGATGCAGCTAAAGCAGTAGATAGGCTTCAAGAAAAAGTTGACAAACTCAACGGTTCTAAGATACGACCCGATATGTCTTTCCCCGGCGGTGGTGGCGGCCGAGGTGGTGATGGAGGTGGCGGCGGTCGTGGCGGCGGTGGCGGAGGCGGTGGTGGCCGAGGTGGTGGTGGCGGCGGCGGCGGTCGAAGTGGCGGCGGTGGTGGCGGCGGCGGGTACGTTCCAAAATACGGAATACCGCAACATGGTCACTCACCAAACATACCTGACCACCGGCGGCCACAACCACCTCCGGGATATGATCCAAGTGGAGGAGGCGGTGGCGGTGGCGGCGGCCGTGGTGGTGGCAGAACCCCGTCTAAGCCTCCAAGAAGTCCGGACGACATTGACGCGGAACGAAGAGAAAAGGAACGGGACAAACTGTATCGGATTATTACCCGAGGCGCGGTTAGCCTTGCTCAAGGTGCAATGCAAGCGGGTGGAGTTCCTGCGGCGGTAAGAACAGCGGCAAACGCTTTCTTGTTTGGTGCGGCGGCTATTTCGGTTCCTGCGGCTCTTGGAGCGGCGGGGGCAGCGGGATTAGTTGCAACGGCGGCAATGGGTAGATCCATTGGAGCAGAACGCCGGGAGGCTATGTATGCTACCGGTTCAACTGCTGCTCAAGCTGGAGGCCTAGTAGCTATGGGGAACAACGCGGCTGGGCAAGCGGCGGGGTTTGGGGACGTTCTTAGGAGCGGCACTTTTTCTGGTGCTTACTTTAGAAACCGTGGGTTGATTGATTACGGTTCTCTTACCGTCAACAAAGCTGATAATTTTATCAATGCGATTGATATTATCAGGAGAGAAAAGAATAGAGATCTAAAATCCATCATCATAAGAGAATCAGGTTTGTCGAATCAATCCGCTTACGTTGACGCAAGCGAAAGAATGTTTAACGATTTTGCAAGGGAAACAAAAGGAAGTATCGTTGGCGAAAAAGCATTGAAAGCAGGTCAGCGAGGCATTTCAGATTTTGAAGTAGCGTTAGACATTCAAAAGAAACAGTTTGGCGACCTTGCTACAGTAACAGCGGGTCTTCCGCTTGGCGCGGCGGCCGGAATAGTACAAGATCTTACTTCTCTTGTTTACGGGATGAATAAAGAAAATCTTGCAAGAACTGTATCTGGAGCGACCGGGATGTCCGCATGGGGGTTCACTAAAAGGATGTATGACCTTTTTACCAACCAAGAAAACGCCGAGCAAAAACAAACAAGAAGAGACAACAACAGAAACATGGATCCGTTAAACGAACGAACCCCAAGGAATGAAATTTCTGGCGGTGGTACTCGGGTTCAAAGTTCTGCTAATATAAGTCAAGCCATGAGCGCGTCTAATGCCTACGGGTTGGAACAAGCCATGCGCATAGGAGCCTTTCCGGTCTATTAACCATGCCTAGCAGAATCAGAGGTGTAACCCCAAGAAGAAGAACACGGGTGATAATGAATTACCCGGTTCCCAACATTACCACGCCTTCTTTTTCTCTCAAGCGTCAATACGATGAAATTGCGCCGGTCAAAAACTCAAAAAACGTAGACGTTAAATTTACACCGGGAACCGGGTGGATGCTGGAGCAATACCATGAGACGGTATCTTATGTGCATGAACTTGCGGTTGCCGACGGTTCGGTGATTGCCGGGTCGGTTCCAACGGGGGTTCTTTTTAATAAGATCCAAAGAAGGCCTACTGAACTTACCAACCTCGGAACAACTACCATAAGAACGTCGGGCGATAACTTTTATCAAAAAACGGTTTCAGCCGGTGGGAATTGGGACGCTGCAAAGCTATCAGCAGATGAGACTTCTTACCCACCTCCGTCCGAAACTGAAAACGTTTTGCTGGACAGGGTTTATGTTTCGACCGCCAACGATGAACCACACCGGCCAAATTGGTTTCGGTTCTATATTCCGGGTTCGTCTGGTCAAACTCCAGTTCAACTTGTGGCCCGGTTCTACTTTACGGCAATGCCGTCAAACAGGGCAAACGTAACCGCAAACCAACCAACCGGACAGTATTGTTTATCCCTATACGGAGACGCAACATTTATTCTTCGGGAAAAGCTCACCGACAATACTTGGACTTCAAGGTATAGCGGAAGGTGGTGCAAACCTCAAAACGTAGTAGGCCGTTGGCACATGGTCGGGATTGGTTCCGACATATACTACGATAGTGTAAATAATGTATACAACGGTACAACGCTCAACCTTAGGTTTGAAGACCTTGACTCGGATCTGATTGTCAACAACGCTGTTTCGGGAATTATTCCGGCGGCAAAAATTGGCAACCAAGTAGTGGTTCCGACCAATACTTACAGTTTCAACAATGTTAGCAACTGGCAACCAGTTCCATCAAAAGTAAGAATAGACATTCGCCGGGACACCCGAATGAAGTTTAATGTTTACTTTGGTCAATTCAAACCGACCGGAACGTTTACCACCAAGCAATTTGCGTTGTTTACTTTTACGGGTACGACGACTCAGCCTATTAAGGTAACGTGCTACGGATCGTTCCCTGCCGGCACAAGTATTGATATTGAACTGTTTGCTGGAGATGGAACCGCTTGCACTCCTACCGGAGCAACCACCCAATTTTTAGACGCTGCTTTTAGAGACTTTACCGGAGTTCAATCGGCAAGAGGATATTTTGCAAGGATCACGCTAAACTCCGCAACGGGAAGTTTTTCTCCTATCATCAAAAGCATTTTGTATGCTCGGAGTCCGGCGGCGGTTTACTCTAACCCTACGCCGGTCACCGTAACGGGAAGCGGTCAGAACGGAATAGAATCGGTAAGCATAAGCGGTGAAGGTCGAGACTTTACTACGTCCACCGCTTCGATCGTCATTAACGACCTTTCTGGTGTTTACGCAAACCTTTTAGATAACAAAGCCGGGTTTCCGATTAAGGTTGAAGTAGATACGCTTGATGCCAACGATACCGTTATTTCTACAACAAGGGTATTTGAAGGAAGAGTCGTAAGGGCAATGAAGAAAACGATCGGGCGTAGCAGAAAGCCCGGTGTTCCATCTCCGTCCAACACTAATCCGGTTGACCCTTACCAAGCACGGTTTTGGGGTAAATACACTCTTTATTGCACGGGGATGTGGCAGACGCTTTACGAGTCTACGCTTCCAACTCTTAGTAACTTCGCGGAGGATCCCAACGCTCCCGGCCAACCTTACAAGGTGGGCCAAGCGATTGAAGAACTGTTTACTAAATCTGGATGGCCGGCAGAACGCTTTGACGTTCCCAATTATGCCGGATCTGGAGTAGGGGCCAACCGATTCCCAGTCAACATTATTACCGCTGCAAGCATACGAATTGAACCGTACAGCAAAGTTGGAAATGTTATTGTTGAGTTTGCCCGAAACTTTTTAGGAAGTTACGTCACTTACGATTACAACGCTTTTAAGACGGGCGTGGCATCTGGATTGTTTAGGGTGATATTGCCACCCGTCCCAAATCCGTCTACCGGGAATTACACTCGGTTGGCAGCGTTTAGGACGACTAACACGGCAGACGCCGGGATTACCGTTGCTGAAGGTCGAATGGCAAGTGTTACCAATTACAACGGCGGAACCTGCAAACAAATATGGATTGAACGAAACAGTTTGACCGAGTGGGTAGAACCGCCAGAAGGTAACTTTGTTATTGCTACTGGAACGGGATACGCTTCTACCTTTACTGGTAGTACGCTATCTTCTGCCACCGACGGGGAAACTATTTCTTTGTCCCAAACGCTTTTCAACTATCCGGCGGCCAATTTTGGTTTTCCGTCGGGGCCGCCTAACAACTTTCCGCAACCGGATCCTACTCACCCGGATTACGTTGACGGACGACAAATACCTATTCTTATTTCTAACGCATCGCTTCAAACGCAAGCAGCGGTAGATCTTATTGCTCGGCGCGTACTTGACAATGCTTGCCACACAAAAAAGAAAAAGAGCTTTACCGCGCCTCTTTGGTTTGTTGACCAAGCAACCACCGGGGACACTTTGCAGATTGCTCCGCGTCCGTTGAAGTATGGAGACGTGGTTACGGTAGATGACGTTTTCTACGTTGTCATGTCTTGTTCGTACCAATGGGCCGCCGGGGAAGGGAACAACCAAATGATGGCACTTGAAGTAATGAATATCCCAGCGTTTGAAGCAGCTTACACCGGATCAACAAATCAAATTTACAAGACTATTGTATCGGAGACTCACCAATGACAGGAATAGAAAATTATCGAATCGCTATGGCAAGGATGCAATCACAACGCCTTTGCCAACCAACCCCCGCCCCTATTCAGGCGACCCAACTCTCTCAATTTTCCTACATCAATATCTCGGCTTCCGCTTATCAGTTTGCTCCTCTTTTGCAAAATACCAACGGAACATTTAATGCTCAGTCGTTGTACGATAGATAAGAATGATTAGCCAAATTGCGATTGATATGGGTGGATCAGGGGAACAAGTTGAAATCCCTATCAAACTTGTCGGTTGCAGTTGCCGTCTGGAAGACTTTGTGCTTGCCCTTGTCAAGTTCTCTAACGATTGGAAGAACCAAGCGGATACAAACACTCCTACTCCAAGCGAGGTAAAGCCTTGCGGGTGCGGTAATGCCGAATAATGGTCTGCTGTTTGATGCGGAGGCAATCGAATGGAATCTGACTTCGACAATGAATTCCGCAAGTGGGTCAGGCTCCGGAACCCTAGCGAAAAGTCATTCTGCCAACGCCCGAACCGAGTGGGTTCCCAATGCGATCAACGTCAACACGGGCATTTATCTGGAGGTCAGCAGCTCCGACAATGGAACCGGAACCACCGCGTGGCAAGCCAAATACGACGGCCCCGGCGCACCGTTTGGCGGTTACATAGTTACGGGGACAACCTATCTTTCTAGCGTCTCTATTATTGCTCGGGCG
>Ga0315900_10010122_pt1 | contig 11865 bp, 5 predicted proteins | sample LakEriMetagenome_FD_203521 | JGI IMG/M metagenome (GOLD analysis project Ga0315900, IMG submission 203521) | Freshwater fungal communities from buoy surface, Lake Erie, Ohio, United States - Buoy 12 MA114 | ecosystem: Environmental > Aquatic > Freshwater > Lake > Lake biofilm | place: USA: Lake...
GGTAACGAACGTGCAGTTCGGGCGAATCGCTGCGAAAGCGCACCAGCATTCCGGCGCTGTCGCGGCTGAGCTTCCAAACGGCATCCGTGACTTTGCCTTGAGCCGATGCGGGGAGGCGATCAAACCAGGCGAGGCGCGGTTGCTCGGGAAGGATGCGCCCTTCGATACCCCAATCCCTAACGTCTTTCCAAGCGAGTTGCTTTTCTGCTGCAACCTGCTTGTCCGATGCCTTTTCCGCTGGCGGGAGAATTTGCCGAGCCTCAATCGCGCCAAGCCCCAAAAGCGTGCTGCAACAAAGCCCGACGTATACCAACCATCGTCGCAAACTCAGCATGGAGTCGTTTTCCAAAAAATTTCGGCTGCCCGAAACGGTCCGATGACCGACCGCTCCAGCCTAAACTTTGCGACTCTTTTCAGCTACACCCGAGCGGCAAACTCAGCAGGCCGCTAGATGTACCAGTACCAAGCGTACAGATTGCCTGGTGGCGGCGGGGGAGGAGGGGGCGGCGGCTGATTCGGCGGGGCTCCGTCGGCAAACACATAAGTCGCGCTGGTCAACACGTTTCCGGGGTAAGCGTAGCGGCCATCCGGCTGGCGTTCAAACGGAGAGCTACTCGAGTCGGAAAAGGTTGGACCTTGGCGATCGCCGATGGAGACGCCGATGACCTGATAGGCCACCCCCTGAAGACTGCTGGCAGTCGTGCGAACCTCGATCCGGTACGTTCCCGGAGCGAGATAAACTGCCGCGCGGGTCCGTCGTTCGCCGGGTCGCGAGGCCCCCTGATACACAACCTCACCGGCCGCATTGAAGACGGTTGCCCAAACGAGGGCATCGGGAGGAGCCGCCGCCGGCGCAAGTTCGAGCGCGAATTGCATCAACTGGGATTCGGCGACATGGATCGTGTGATACTGCGGCGTCGTCGAGCTGATCTCCCCGGCGGATCGAGTGGTCAACTGAAGCGGCTCGAAAGAATAGGAAATGGTCAGCTCATAACTTCCCGAGGCAAACGGAAGCAGACTGTCGGCAGTCACTTCCAGAAAGTAGCTCGCGCCGGAGCTGAAACCTGGAATCTGAACAGCGATTTCCCCTTGGCCGTTGACGATGATTTCCGCAGCAACCGGCTGCTGAGCCGCATCGAATACGCGCAACTTGGGCGCCATGCCCGGAACCTGGAGTGAACGCGCGGAGAGATTCAGCACCGGTGTGGCGCTGGCTTCGAACTCCGCCGCCTGAAATTGATAAAGGTCGACATCAGCCGGTGTTGCCAGGCTGCCGCGATAGGTCATGCGGGCAAACGCCTCGTATCCATCGTCAGTCTCGAGGACGACGGCGCCCGGAAACGTATCATCCGCACCGTCCTCCGGTCCAAAGAGGTAACCCTCCGGATCGGCAAAAAACTCGGCCAAATCGCTTTCATCCAGCGTTTCAAAAGCCGGCTCGCGAACGACCCGCAAAAGCGTTGGCTCGTCTACCGCCTCTCGAGCCAGCAGACGGGTGACTAACGCATATCGGCCAAGTGAAGCGTTTGACAGGCCATCGACTCGAAGATAAAAACGCTGCCGCTCGACCGTCGGCGTGACCGTCAGGCTGATCAGATCGCCCGTTAAATCGTCGGCGGTAACCGTCTGCAGCACCTCGCCAGCCTCATTTAACAAACTGAGGGTCGGAGCAACGAAACTGAGCTGCCGGGAGTCAATCTGAAATCGAACTTGTCCTGCGTATCCGTCGGGAACATCAAAGCGAAAAAAGTCGAGATCGCTGGTTGCGTGAAGGTCGCCGAAATTCACACCCGGCCAAGTCCCCGGCTCGACGCCATGGTCATCCAACCGAATCAACGTCGCCCGCTCTCGTGAGTCATTGTTCTGGGATGAATCGAGGTCGTTGCCATCGAGGCGACGGAGGCCATACAGATCTTGAAACGTGGCGATATCGCCCGCCGAAAGCGCGGTGAGCCTGGAGAATCGATGCATGACCGAGTCCAGTGCGCGGGTGTGCTTCAGTCCCAAGGCATGGCCAACTTCATGCAGCGCCACGGCAAAGAAATGCTCGGGGCTGTCGAAAAGGGCATTGCTGTTGAAGACGATATCTCCTGCCCACGTTCCCGAGACTGCCTCGGCTTGTCCCATCGCCACAGCGTAGACATCGCCGGCAAGAGGTAAGGCGGAAATTCGGATGTCGCCAAATCTCGGGTCGCCCACGACCGGCCCGGCGACTCCCAGCGGTGCGCCCGAATCGGGGACCAGCCCCACGTCGAGGTTACCGTGCGCCGTCCACATTTTGAGGCTATTGATGAATGCAGCCTGAATCGCTTGACCAGAGAGCAAACTGGAGAAAGCAGTGAACAAGCGACTGGTATTTCCCAAGCCGGGCGTACCGTCAGGGACAAAGCTGACCGTTATCCGATTGGGCAGAAAACTGCTCTTGAGGTAAGGCTCGTCCAGCTCTCCCGGATCATCTTCATCATCTTCCACAACTTCGTCATCGATATCGGAATAAAAATCGTCGTCTCCAGTTCCGCCTTCGAGTCGGTCTTTGGAATCGCCGCCCAGGAGGATGTCGCGATCGGCATCGCCAAAAAGCTGATCGAACCCGCCCTGTCCAAATAGCCGATCGTCGCCGTCACCGCCCCGGATCCAGTCGTTCTGGTCGCCGCCATAGATCGTGTCGTTGCCCGCCTCACCGTAGAGATAGCCGAGGTTCGCGCCGCCCGCGAGCTTATCGTCCCCAGCTCCGCCCAGTAGCGTATCGATCCCATCGCCACCAAAAAGCTGGTCGTCCTGGTTGCCGCCGACCAAGCGGTCCCTGGCGAGCCCTCCGTAAAGCTCATCCTTACCGTCGTTCCCGAACAGGGAATCCTCTCCGCCTTCGCCGTAGACGAGATCATCGCCACCTTGGCCAGCCAGCGTATCTGCGCCAAATCCGCCAAAGATCAGATCGTTTCCATCGTGGCCGTAGACTTGATCATTTCCATTGCCCGCATAGACGGTGTCATTGCCAGTACCTGCGGTAATCCGATCGTCGCCAGTTCCGCCTTGAATCGAGTCGTCCCCAGTCCAGCCCTCAATAGCATCGTTCCCATTTCCGCCATCGAGCGAATCGTTTTCGGTATCGCCATTAAGAAAATCATCGCCATCGCCGCCCACGAGATTGTCGGCTCCGGGGCCGCCGCGAAAGCGGTCGATCCCCGCTCCGCCGATTGCCGTATCATTTCCACCTTGACCGTAGAAAATGCTCGGCAAGACCGTGTCATTCCGAAACCAGTCATCTCCACCTCGCGCCGAAAACACAATGCGGCTAACATCGGCTTGCGCAAATGTCTGAACCTCAATTCCGCTGAATTGGACCTCGACTTGACCCGCTACGGGTGAAAGCACCCGGGACCAATCGGCCCCCTCGGTTCCCGTCACGCTGACGACTTTGGTTGCGACATCGTAAGTAATCGCCGCCAACAGCGCGCGTGGCTCCAGTGCCACGTAGACGGGGGGATCGGTTCGGCGTTCGGATCTTGGTCGCGATGGGCTCATTATTTCACCTCGGTCGACTGCTCGCGCGGTTGCGCGAGCTGCTTCAAGCTGGACAAGATTTGTTGGTATTCTGCATCTTGGTGAATCGGTTGCAGGTCAGCATCTTCGAGAGCCCGACTCAGGACCAACTGCGGTTCCAAATAGGCCGCCTGCCGGATCAAGTCGACAGCCAGCCGAGTATCCGCCGGGTTGACGCGCGAGGTCAGGGCGTAGACCCCGGCGGCCCGAAACAGGACGTCGGCATCGCTCCGCAGTCGAATTGCCGCCGCAGCATCGGCGTGGGCCGCGAGACGGTCTTTCATTCTTCCCAGAAGCACGCCGCGAGTCACCAGCGGAATCGGGTCATTTGGTCGCAATTTAATCATCTCGCTCAGCGATTCGACAGCATTCTCCAGTTGACTGAGCATTTCGCTTTGCACTGTCGCGATATTCTGCCAAGCATCCACGGAGTCCGGCACTAACCGCTGGGCAGCTTGAAAATCAGACAGGGCCAATTCCGCCTGATTCGCCCGGGCCCGGACCAGTCCCCGGGCCAGCCAACTCTTCAGGTCATGCGGCTCGAGCCCCAAGAATCTCTGGAGTTCGCTTGCGGATTCCTCTGTGCGGCCCAGCTGTTGCAGCACTTGACTGCGGAGATACCAGGCTCGCGTCTCGCTGCATCCGAGCTGAATGGCCTCCGTCAGGTCGGCCAATGAGGCCTCCAAGTCGCCGGCGGCCCGCGCGGCGAGGGCTCGATTCAGCCGCGCGGTCGGCTCTTTCGGATCCAGTTCAACACAGCGGTCAAAGTCGGCGCGGCTGCCACGCAGATCCCCCTGCTCCAGGCGTACCAACCCTCGCTGGAACCAGCCCCATGGCGATTCCGGCTGCAGGGCGATACAGAAACCATACGCTTCGCTGGCCCGTTCACGATTTCCCACCAGCAACCAGGCATGACCCCGTAAAAGCCAAGCCTGAAAATTATCCGGTGCCAGAGCCAGTGCACGTTGCAATCGCTCCAGTGCCGGTCCCGTCTCACCGCGACCAATCGCTCGGGCCGCATCGACGATCAGACATTCCGCAGACGAACCTTGCGGCGCGTCCCCGGTCAAATCGAGCTGCCGCCTCGCCACTGCCGCCAGGTCGGGATTGTCCTTTTGCTCTACCAGCCGCTTCAAAGCTGACTGCAGACTTACGAAGTCTTTGGAAATCGTCTCAGGAACCTGGGCGGCCAATGTTTGGACCCGTGCGTCGAGCTGTTCCAGTTCACTGGCTGCTCGCGAGCTGTCGGACTCTGTCGCAAGCTGCGCGAGTGCACTTTGAGTCAACCAGAAAGCAGCCGCCGAGAGCTGACCTGCCTCGGCCGACTTCTGCGACTGACTGAGCAACTCCGGACTAAAATCGTTAGATAATTGATAATGCCCTGCGATTTGTTGAACGAGCTTGTTCGTCGCGGATTCGACAGACCGACGGTCGAGTCCAGGTACAGTCAGTGGCACAACGGACGCTTCCATTTGGCGAACAAACTGCTGGCTGACGGCATTGGCTTCCCAGCGTCGGGCTGACTGCAAACGGCTTGCCATAAGCGAACCGACGACGGCGGCAAGGAGCAAGAAAAAGCCAGTCAAGCTCCAGGTCGAGGCAAGCACCGGATGGCGACGCGTCCACTTGGCAACGCGTTCCCGCAACGAACGATTCGCCGCATGCACAAGGGGACGACTGGCCAAGTGGGCGTCGAGATCTTCCTGAAGCTGCTGCATCGAGCAGTAGCCTTCGGACCGTGCCGCGGCGAGGCAGCTTTCGATGATGGTCTCGACGTCGATGGAGAGAGCTGGCACCAGCTGCCTCAATCGCGGAGGCGGCTGCTCGCGCTCGCCGGCCATTTTGGCTATCGACTCGCGGTCGTGCCCGCGAGTGGCATAAGGCAGTCGGCCTCCGAGCAGCTCGAACATGACTACGCCAAGCGAAAACAGGTCCGAGCTGGGCGCCGGGGCCTCGCCCGTCACGAGAGCCCGGAGTTGCTGAGGCGCCATATAAGGGAGCGTTCCCCCGACTTGTTCAGGCCGAGCCTCTGCCTGCGTCTTCACGGCGAGATGAAAGTCCAGCAGGAGCGGGTTCCCCTCGTCCGATATCAGGATATTCGCCGGTTTAATATCGCCGTGCACCACGCCTTGAGAATGCGCAAAACTCAAAGCCTCTGCAATCCGCGCAAACATCCAGAGCAAGGAACGTTGACAATCGAGATTTTTAATCGCCGGGAGTCGACAGTGCCGTTCGGGCTGCAGCAATTCTGCCATCTCGGTCGAAACCGGACCGACTGCACGAGTCGAGGCAGCGACCGTATCCGCCTTGCGAGCCGCGATTGTACTCAGCAATTCCTGTCCACTGTGTGACAGCTGGTGACTGTCGGGCCGCAAGTCAGCCAGCGTCACCAGCCCCAAAAACGGCATGCAGATCGACTGCCATGTTTCATCCCGCTCGAAAGAGTAGATCGGCACGATGTGAGTATGTTGCAATTCAGCCAGCAGTTGGGGTTCGCGATCGGACAGCGGACTGACTTTCAAAACCACAAACCGATTCGCCAAGCCTGCCTGCCGCGCAAGGTAGACACAGCCGAATGCGCCTTGTCCGAGCACGCCGACAAGGGTACAGCCGTGAAAGCTTTGTCCTATTTCGGGAAATCTCAGCGCCCCCCCAGCAGCCTCGCGTTCTCGCTGCGACCACCCTCTACCACTGCCTGCTTCCAAGTCCGGAGACCGGGCTTCCCACACTGGCCAAGCAGTGACGTCCAACTGAAACTGCCGAGCATACCACTCGGGCGATTCCGGTCGGCCGAACCGTTGTCGCAAGCGGTAGTCCTCAAATGCAAGGTCGCGCAACTGGCGATCACTCAAGCCGAGCGTCCTACCAGCCTCGAGGTAAGCCTCCAGGTCGGGAGCTTGTCCCGCGGTCCAACGGAACTCCAAATCGATGCAAGCCAGCTCGCGAAAGACTTCGGGATCCCCGCAGGACGGCTCGGCAGCAAGGAGCTCCTGAAACCGGGCGACCGGATTCCAATTCTTTTCGAATCGCTGAACGACCTGTTCAAACAGGGCTGAGGAGAGAAGCGAGGTTTTGGGCCCTGGCTCGCTCGCGTTTGACTTCGTCGAACTCACGGTTCCGCTCCTGTCAGCTGGAGCAGTTGTTCGCGAAAATTCTTCAGCATCCGCTCAATGGTGCGAAGTGCCCGGCCTGTCTGCTCCAAGATCTCCGGGAGAGTGTGCCCTTCGATTCGCAATTGCACCACTTCGACATGCTCGGGCGGCAAAGTGGAGAGCACCTCGTCAATGGTCAGTTTCAAGGTCTGCAAAGCCGCAGCATTGTCGCTTTCGCTGACTGATTCCGCGGCAAAGTCATATTCCTTTCCGCTCACTGTCCTCGCTTGGTCACGCTTGGCCGCCCCGTGATACTCGGCGAGTTTGCGGATTTTGTTCAGCGAGATCACGAGAAACAGTTTCCAGAGTTCCTCCGAGTCAGCCACCTCATACAGCCCGTCGGACGCACGGCGAAAGAATGTCCGGAAAATCGATTGGACAATATCCTCGCTGCCTGCCTGGCGGGCGAGTGCCGGCGAAGTCTGGCCTTGTACCAGGCGCTGCAAACGGGAGGCATACCGGAGATAGAGGTCCGTCGCCGCATCGGCTTCGCCACTTCGAACACGGCGCAGCAGTGTCCGATCTGACGGCTGACTCGAGTTCTCGCGGGCACTATCCGACATCATCCTCCCTCCGGGCCTCATTTTCACCTCATCGGAGCGAGATGGCAATTCGCAATTTGCGCTTATTTCTCGCCCTCCCCGGGCCGCCAGCAACTTAAACAGCTTCAACCGGTCGCGCCCGACGCGCGCCCGGTTGTAAGCTGCCATCTCAATACGTTTGTTTCATCCTTTCAGCGAACCTCTTCGGCATCGATCGAAAGATTTTCAAACCAGCCCTCAACTTCCACCTCCAGGCCATTGGCAAGACTACTTCGCAACTCGGCATTGTCGTAACGAACTCGAAGGCCCTGGACCTCAAACGTCTTGTCGAGACTGTTTAAATTCGCGATGGTCCCTCGCAGCATCACATTTTCATTTCGGTCGTCGTTGATTTCCGGTTCCACTTCGCGAGCCAGAACCCCCGTTCCATCAAAGTAACCATCGACCTTCACAAAAGAGCCGTTGGCGAGATTGGCCGTGATTGCGCCGACTGAGTAGTTGACTGTCAAACCGAGGAGGCTGAAGGTCTTATTGGTCGTATCCAGATTGGCAATTGCACCCCGCAATTCGAAATTGCGGTTCTGCTCAAAACCGTCATCGCCGACTCCATTCTGGACCTCACGGGCAGTCACGACGCTCCCGGCAAGATTTCCCTCCACCTTCACCGATTCGCCGTCAGCCAAAGTGCCGCTGACTTCGGCCGTGGCGTAGCTTACGGTCAGGCCATGGAACTGAAATGTCTGGGCTGTCACATTGAGCCCGGAGACAACGCCCCGAGCCTCGAAATTGTCCTGGCTCTGACCGGGCTGCTTGGCTTCGACTGCTTGAGCTGTCAGGACGCCATTATTGAATGCGCCTTCCGCTTTGAAGTACGCCCCATTTGCCAGCGTGCCCTCAATCCGGGCACTCGCATAATTCACGCTCACACCCAGCAGCGTGAAGGTCTTGTCCGTCGGATTCAGGTTGCTGACCTCACCAAGAATTTCAAAATCACCTTGGGAACTGTAGTCGTCGTTATCATCGAACAGGTCGTCCGAGCCATCCCGAAGGTAGTCGTCATTACCTGAGCCACCCGTCAGGCGATCATCATTCAGTCCGCCATCGAGGTCATCGTCTCCGGCATCTCCGCCCAAATCATCGGAGCCTGCCTGGCCGAAAAGCCGATCCATTCCATTGCCACCGCGGATCCAATCGTTGCCTGCGTTGCCATTGAGATCGTCGTTCCCGTCGCCCCCCAGCATCCGATCCGCTTCGTTCCCTCCAAAGATCCGGTCATCGCCAGCCTCGCCCACCAGCAAGTCCAAACCCGCATCGCCATCCAGCCAGTCGTTTTCCGAGCCCCCGTAGAGCGAGTCGTCGCCCAGACTGCCAAACAATTGATCGAGGCCCTGGTTTCCAGCCAGGAGGTCATTGCCCGTTTCTCCCAGCAATTGATCATCGCCTGCATTTCCGTAGAGCGAGTCATCTCCCGTTCCCCCGCTGACCCAATCGTTTCCGTTTTGGCCGGCGAGGGTGTCGCGGCCGGTTCCTCCGATCAGGGCATCTTGTCCATCGAAGCCATAAGCCGTGTCATCGCCAGCTCCCGCGTCGATGTAATCGTCTCCGATTCCTCCCAGAATCGTATCGTTTCCGTCCTCACCTTGGAGATTGTCGTTGCCATCGCCACCGTTGAGATTGTCGCTGCCACCACCGCCATAGACGGTATCGTCGCCCGACAGGGCCAAGATGCGATCGGCGCCGCCATAACCATAAAGAATGTCAGCGTCCGGACCGCCGTTAAGCACATCGTTACCGGAGCCTCCCAAGAGCGTATCCGAGCCAGCCTGACCAAAGGCCCGCACACGGACATCCGTATCGTTGCGCATCCAATCGTTCCCGCCGCGGGCGGTAAACATCACCTCGGTCACGCTGCTGCGGGCAAAGGACTGCGTACCCACTCCGGAGAGGTAAACGCTCAACTGTGTACCCGACCCGGAAATCAACACGGAATCCGCCGCTTCTGAACCATCAACGGAGACGATTCCATTGGCTGGATTGAAAGTGATTCCGGCGAGCAACTGCCGGTTTTCGAGTTGTTGGAAATCGGCGGCAGCCTGCGGGCGAGCTGGTTGGCGACTTCGAAGCTTGCGGGAAAAATGTTTTGATGGTTTCCGGCTCATCGGGGTTACTCTCTGGCTTTGAGGGATCATCGGGAAGCCCCCCCAAGCCGCTGGTGGCTTGCCTTCTGGGTGTTTCCCGCTCAGAGAGGAGAAGCCGAATTCGGGCTGGAAGCCCGCCAACGTTTTTTGGACTTTTTCCACAAACTTTGAAATGGCTGTAATTTCGCCTGTTTGGCGACGAATTCGGGTTGAAACCCCCAAGGGCCGAATCCGACTCCGAAGGTCGTCAGGCCAACGTCACCCCCCAGCCGGAGATGCGCGCACGTCCGCCCGAATTACTCAAATGGGTGAGCAGCAGCCCATGCTTGAGAAGGCCTTCTGAGCAAATGAGACGGAAGCTTGAAGCCTCCAGAGCCGCACGGTGGCCGACTCGCGCGAGCGGGATATCGAGAGCCGCGCGACGGCTACTCCCAACCCAAATTCAGCTGATGAACAAAAGCCGGATTGAGGGTGGACACCTCGAGGTTCACTTGACCTCTCTGATTTTTTCCCGAGTTCACAACCGGGCCCTCCATCAATTCAAGGAACTCAAGAAGTGAGCCTCGATCCACAGAGAGCTGGAATCCAAATTCGCCAAATGGGAGCTCTGCTCGCGGAGCAACGTCCTCGTCAATCAGACACGACGAGTCTGTCTCCTCGATGTACCAGAGAAGCCCAAACAGCTCGGCCCGATTTGTCGCGTCCTCGAGAGCGAAAGGCGTCGTCTCAACAGCACCCCCGCGTGCCGCTCCGAACTCGCTGGCTTCGCTTACGCCACTACCGGTTTCCCCTTCATCATTTGCCGCGTTCTCTGCCGCGGAATCCACCGGGGCCGAGTCCGTCGTTCTCGCTTCATCTCGGCTCACCGCAGTTGGGCCAGAGCCGTCCGCGGCTTGTGAAGGTTCCTCGGTTTCGGAGCGATCCGCGGCGGGATCTTTAGTCGACTCTTGCTCGGCATCATCAGCCTGATCGGCTGAGTTTGCGTCTTCAGGGCCAGTCTCGCCAGCACCGCTTTGTTCGACAGGAGTCGTCTCTTGTGAGGCCGGAGGCGGTGTGACATCGGCGTGTCCGGGAAGTTGTTGTCCCGGTTGTTCGCCGGCATCAGTCTGGTCAGAACCAGTCTCACTTGATTCGGACTGATCCGAGGGCTGACTCGGATTCACTCCGCCCTCAGAGGGAAGGGCTGGCGAAACGTCCGAGGCTCCTTGAGAATCTGATGCCTGACTGGAGGAGCCATTTTCATGCGGCGCCTGCGTCGAACCGTCTGGCGGTGCGGTTTCATCCGCTGCCGAGTTCGTCGCATCGGATCCACTGGGCAGTGAGGCTTCCGGTGAGCCGGGAATGCTTACCCCTCCGGGCTGGGTGAATTCCCCGGCTGTCGGAGCGGGCTCTTCCGAGGGCTGCTCCGCAGAAGGCGACTCCCCGTCTGGTTCAACGGGCTGGAGAGATGGCTGCTCGTCGACGACTTCTTCCTCGACGTTTCCTTCCTCAGCCAGAGGCTGATCGGATCCGCCAGCGGGAGGAGTTGGCGATTGAGGCTCATTCGGAACAGAGGCGTTACTGGGCTCATCAACTGGTTCGGAACCGCCGGGACCACCTTCGTTACTCAAATCGGATTGACCGGGCGGTTGGGGTTCCGATGGCGCGACCAGTTCGGCTGATTCCGTCGTCTCCGCCGCAACCGTTTCTTCGAGAACCTCCTCGGCTTCGACTTGGGCAACGGCTATGGCAATCGGTTTGATGTCATCCGGGTTAGCCTGCAATTCCGCCATCAGGAATGCGAGCAGCCTTCTCGGCTCGAGCTGTTGAAAGTTGGGCGGCGAGGGGTTGCGGCCCTGGGGGCGACGGCGGAGTTGGCCAGAGGATAAACGGCTTCGTTTTCGGCTCAAGTTCTTTCTCGACTGCTTGATAAGCGATGACACGACCTGCCGCGATACTGAAACGTTCAACGCGGGGTGCAGAAAAGGATCGTCCACCCTGAAAGGGTAGGGTTAAAACCTTCTGGCAACCGGCAATGACCGATCAAGAGGGCCCAAAACCGAGGCGAAATCGGAGAATGTGTCGGCACTGCGGGGTTTCCGAGTTCTGACTTGGGGGATTAGGCCGGCTTTTTCGACTGAACCGCCCCTCCCCTTGAGCCCGGCCCCACGCTTTTGGTCAGGTCAACGGGGCCAACAATCGGCCCGCTCGCTTGCGACGTGCCAGCGGACTGATAGACGCCACCTCGCGTGTCGCCTTATCATTCGTCTGAGTTTCGACGTTACCAGAACCACTCCTTAGTCCCGTATGACGCCCATGTCTGAGCAATCTCATCCAGGGTCCTCCAGCACCGTTCCCACCTGGCTTGCCAGCCTGCCGATCCTGTTATTGATTGGCTTATTGGCGCTGAACGTCTGGATTTGGGGCAGCGATGCTTCCTATGGCCCAAATCAAATTGCCCTGATGTTGGCGACAGCGGCGGCAGCGTTGGCCGGCCGGCTGTTCGGCACC
>Ga0315900_10010123_pt1 | contig 11865 bp, 10 predicted proteins | sample LakEriMetagenome_FD_203521 | JGI IMG/M metagenome (GOLD analysis project Ga0315900, IMG submission 203521) | Freshwater fungal communities from buoy surface, Lake Erie, Ohio, United States - Buoy 12 MA114 | ecosystem: Environmental > Aquatic > Freshwater > Lake > Lake biofilm | place: USA: Lake...
CGGAGCGTTCCTTGGCCGGAGTGGCGGAGAGACGGGTTCGAGTGCTGCGGATTATGGCACAGGATGGATGTACAGGCGAAGCCCTTTTCCTGTGAAAACGTCCAGAAACGCGCGCTGCACCGCCGCTGCCCCGGTGGCCGCCTCTAGCCCGGGAAACGGGCGAGGACGGTGTACCGCGACCCTGTCGGGCCGGCCTCGGAGTCCACGAGCACGAAGCCGTCGAACGGCCAGACGAGCGGTGGGATCGAGGCGGCGGCCGGACGGCGGGAGAGCTTCCAAGCGAGCGTAATGTGCGGCTGGAAATCGCGCGATTCAAGCTGGAATCCGGCCGCGACCAGCCGGTTTCGCAGCGCCCCGTGGAGGGCCGCCAGCGCCGGCGCCGGCGCGGTCGGCTCGAGCACCAGCGGCCCGGCGCGGCCCCACGCGACCAGCCGGTCGAAGGTCACCGTCCCGCGGGCCGCTGCCAGACCGCGGCCGCACGCGAGCACGGCGTCCAGCCGCTCCGCCGGCGTCGCACCGAGGAATGCGAGCGTGACGTGCAGGTTCTCCGCCGGCACCGCCCGCGCGCCCGCCTCGGCCAGCGAACCGGCCGTCGCGGCCAGGGTCGACGCCCGCAGTTCGGGCGTCGGCCACAGCGCGAAGAACAGGCGACGCTCGCCGGCCGCCTCGCGCCGCGCCCCGCTCACAACTCCAGGACGCCCGTGAGCGCGTTGGAGACTGCCTTGCGGCGCACCGCGTCGCGGTCGCCCTTGAACACCTTCAGCCGGGCCTGCGCGCGCACCGAGCGCCCATGCTTCCACGCCCAGCCGAACCACACCGACCCGACCGGCTTGCCGGGCGTTCCGCCGCCAGGGCCGGCGATGCCGGACACCGCGACCGCGACGTCCGCGCCCGAGCGTTCCAGCGCCCCGATCGCCATCGCCTTGACCACCGGTTCGCTGACCGCGCCGTGCGCCTCGAGCTCCGCCGGCAGCACGCCGAGCAGCGTGGTCTTCGCGCCGTTGCCGTAGGTCACGTAGCCGGTCTCGAACCACTGCGAGCTGCCGGGCACGTCCGTCAGCACCTTGCCGATGAACCCGCCGGTGCAGGATTCGGCGGTGGCGATGCGCCGCTCACCCGCGAGCAGGTGCTGCCCGACCTTCACGGCCAGCCTGAGGAGGTCTTCGTCGGTGTAGCTCATGCCGCGATGGTAGGGCACTCGCGCGCCCGGATGAACGCGCCCGCCGACACGCTGCCCGAGCTCGGCGGACGGCGCCGCCGCGGCGCGACGCCCGAGACCGAGGGGCGACGCAGGCTCAGGGCGCGTTGGCGGCCTGCCGTCGCGTTCGACCGCCCCGAGGCCGCATCGCACCGGGGTCGCTGCCCGGATCGCAATCGGCCCGGCGTCCGGGTAGAGTGCGCACCGCGCGCGGACACCGCTCCGCAGCGCATCGCCGAGGGGGGGAGACGTGCCGTCAGTGCGCCGGCGCGCCGGCGGTCCATCCGCCGACCGAATCCCGTCCACCCGCAGCCTCGAGGGTACCCGATGAGCCGTTCACGCCTGCTCAGGCGCGCCGTCCTGTGCGCATGCTCCTTCGCCGCCGTGTCCACCGCGACCGCGCAGCCCGCGCCGTCCGACTCCGTCGCGGCCGAGGGTATCGAAGAGATCGTCGTCACCGCGCAGCGCCGCGAGGAGAACCTGCAGAGCGTCCCGCTGTCGGTCGCCGCGCTCGCCGGCGACACGCTGCGCGACTTCCAGGCCGGCGGCGAGGACATCCTCGCGCTGTCGGGCCGCGTGCCGGGCCTCTACGCCGAGAGCACGACCGGCCGCATCTTCCCGCGCTTCTACATCCGCGGGCTCGGCAACGTCGACTTCTACCTCGGCGCCTCGCAGCCGGTCTCGATCATCCAGGACGACGTCGTGCTCGAGCACGTCGTGCTGAAGTCGAAGCCGCTGTACGACGTCGCGCGCATCGAGGTGCTGCGCGGCCCGCAGGGCTCGCTGTTCGGCCGCAACACCACGGCCGGCATCATCAAGTTCGACACCGTGCGCCCGTCGCAGGAGTTCGACGCCCGGCTCAACACCAGCTACGGCCAGCGCAACACGGCGACCGTGGACGGCGGCATCGGCGGCGCAATCGTCGACGGCGTGCTCGCCGGCCGGCTGTCGGTGGGCTGGCAGCGGCGCAGCGACTGGGTCGACAACAACTACTCCGGCGTCCTGCGCGACGACACGCGCGCGCCGCAGCGCGACGCGATGGGCGGCTACTCCGACGCCAACGTGCGCGGCCAGCTGCTCTGGACGCCGACCGACGCGCTCTCGGTGCTCGGCAGCTTCCACGTCCGCAACTACTCCGGCACGTCGACGCTGTTCCGCCGCAACGGCCTGACGCGCGGCTCGAACGAGATCAACTCGAACGTCGACTGGGACAGCGTCACGTACGACGAGGCCGCGAACAACCCGCAGGAATACGACCTGATGGGCGGCCAGGTGCAGGTGACTTACGACTTCGGCCCGACCACCCTGACCTCGATCAGCGCCTGGGAGAGCGCCGAAGGCCTGAGCCGCGGCGACACCGACGGCGGCGTCGCGACGATCGCCCCGGGCCAGTCGATGGGCCGGCTGCGTTCGCTCGACCAGTACACGCAGGAACTGCGCCTCGCGAGCAACGGCGACGGGCCGTTCGCGTGGCAGTTCGGCGGCTACTGGTTCCAGTCGGCCGACATCACCGAGTTCTACCAGCGCACGTGGTTCCTCGTGAACGCGCCGAACCTCGACCCGAACAACTGGGTGCGGCTCAACAACCGGAACGACTCGTGGGCGGTGTTCGGCCAGGGCAGCTGGCAGGTCTCGGACCAGCTGAAGCTGACGGCCGGTGCGCGCTGGACCGAGGACACGAAGGAGACGCGCCTGCTGCGGGCGCGGCCCAACTTCCCGTCGGCGTTCGCGCGCTTCGTCGAGCTCGAGGGCTCCGAGCCGAGCTGGGACCTGAGCGCGATGTACCAGTTCACCGACGACGTGAGCGCGTACGCGCGCATCGCGAGCGGCTTCCGCGGCCCGACGATCCAGGGCCGGTCGGCGGTGTTCAACTCGCCGTTCACGACCGCGGACTCCGAGACGATCCTCTCCTACGAGGTCGGCCTGAAGACGCAGCTGTTCGACCGCCGCCTGCGCTTCAACGTCGCGGCGTTCACCTACACCGTGGACGACATCCAGCTGAACGGCAACGACGCCAACGGCAACGGCATCCTGTTCAACGCGAAGGAAGCCGAGGCCTACGGCCTCGAGGCCGACGTCGAGTGGCGCGCGACCGAGCACCTGTCGTTCACGGGCGGCTTCAGCCTGCTCGAGACCGAGATCAAGGACCCGAACGCGCGCGCGCAGACCTGTGCGCTCGGCGGCGTGCAGGTGTGCACGGTCAAGGATCAGTTCAACACGATCGTGCTGTTCGGCGCGAACGCGTTCCTGGCGCGGCTCGACGGCAACCCGCTGCCGAACGCGCCCGAGTACACGGTGGACCTGCGCGCGCGCTACGCGGCGCCGTTCGGGCCGAACGGCGAGTGGTTCGTGACCACGGACTGGAGCCTGCAGGGCTACACGAGCTTCGTGCTGTACGAGTCCGAGGAGTTCAACTCCGACGGCAACTTCGAGGGCGGCCTGCGGCTCGGCTACGCGCGCAACGGCGGCGCGTGGGAGGTGGCGCTGTACGGCCGCAACATCACGAACGAGAAGAACCTGAAGGGCGCGATCGAGAACCACATGGCGGCCGTGCTGAACGAGCCGCGCACGGTGGGCGTCTCCTTCACGGTGCGCACCCGCTGACGCACTCGGCACCGCCGGCGGGAGGCGTTCCCGCCGGCGAGTTCGGCGCCTGGCTGCGCGAGATCCGCGCGGCCCTGCGCGACGACCGCGACACCGACGTCGCCTGCGGCACCTGCAGCGCGTGCTGCACGTCGTCGTACTTCGTCACGCTGCGCCCGACCGACGTCGCGGCGCGCCGGCACGTGCCCGCCGAGCACCTCGTGGACGCGCCGTCGGGACCGCCCGGCACCCAGCTGATCGGCTACGACGCCCGGGGCCACTGCCCGATGCTACGCGACGGGCGCTGCTCCATCTACGCGCACCGGCCGCAGACCTGCCGCACCTACGACTGCCGCGTGTACGCCGCGGCGGGCATCGGCCCCGGGCCGGACAAGCCGGCGATCGCCGCGCGCGTACGCGCCTGGGAGTTCACGTATGCCTCGGCAGCCGCGCGTCTCGAGCACGAGGCCGTGAAGCGCGCCGCGCAGTTCATGCGCAACGACGCGACGAGCTTCCCGCCCGGCAGCGTTCCGGTGCGACCGAGCGAGGTCGCCGTCGCGGCGGTGAAGGTCTACGCGGCATTCCTGGGCACGGAGGTGCCGGAGGACGCCGCGGGCAAGGGGCGGCTGGCGACGCACGTGGTCGCACTGCTGCGGGACTTCGCGACGGCCGACGCCGGCGGCCGCGCCGAGTAGTCCCCGCGGGGCTCCGCTCCGGCCACCGACCGAGGCGCCCGGCACTGCTGCGCGCCCCGCGCGGGGCGCGCCCTACGCGGTGCGCGCCCGACGCGCGGTCACGAACGACCGCACCATCAATGCGAGCAGGCCGCCGCACAGGGCCAGCATGCCGACGTTCACGGTGAGCGCCAGCGGGCTCATCTGCGCCGCCCGGATGCCGAGCGTCGCCGCCGGCGCGAGCGCCCCCAGCAGCGCGACGACCGCCGCGACGTGCATCAGGTGCCGGCGAGCGCCCTCGAAGGCGAGCGCCAGACCACCGAGGAGCGCCAGCACTCCGCCGGCGTACGCCGGGAGCAGCGCGGTCCGGCTCCCGGACCCGACGAAGGCGCCGACGCCGAGGGCGATCAGCAGCACGGCGAAAACGAGCGTCGGCTTCGGCATGGTCAGAGTCCTCGCGAGGGGTGGTGGCACGGTGCACTCGGCACGATCGCCACGCTTGGAGAGGCTGCGCGCCCGCGGGTTCCCCGCGGCACGCCGATTCCGGAGCGACGGAATGGTACCCTCGCGCCGCACCGAGGACGAACGATTCAGGACACCGTGGACAAGGCGCAGACCCCGCCGGAGCCGTCGACCCACACCCCGATGATGCAGCAGTACCTCCGCATCAAGGCGGAGCACCCGGACGTGCTGCTCTTCTACCGGATGGGCGACTTCTACGAACTCTTCTACGACGACGCGCGCCGCGGCGCGAAGCTGCTCGACATCGCGCTGACCACCCGCGGCCAGTCGGCCGGTCAGCCGATCGCGATGGCAGGCGTGCCGGTCGCCACCGTCGAGACCTACCTCGCTAAGCTCGTGAAACTCGGCGAGTCGGTCGCGATCTGCGAGCAGGTCGGCGAGGTCGGCAAGCAGAAGGGCCCGGTCGAGCGGAAGGTGGTCCGCATCGTCACGCCCGGCACGGTCACCGAGGACGGGCTGCTGGACGAGCGGCGCGACACGCTGGTGGCGGCCGTGGCGAACGTCGGGGCGCGGCATGGCCTCGCGTGGCTCGAGCTCGCGAGCGGCCGCTTCACCGTGACGGAAGTCGACGGGCGCGAGGCGCTCGACGCGGAACTCGCGCGCCTGCGGCCGGCGGAACTGCTGGTGCCGGACGGCGCGGGACTCGACGACGCGCCCGCCGCACGCCCTCGCCCGCCGTGGCACTTCGAGACGGGCGTCGCGACGCGGCTGCTGACGCAGCAGTTCCGGGTCAGGGACCTCGCCGGCTATGGCTGCGAATCGAAGCCGGTGGCGGTGGCGGCGGCCGGCGCGCTCCTGCAGTACGTGCTCGACACCCAGCGCAGCGCGCTGCCGCACCTGTCGGGACTCGCCACGGAGGAACGCGACGCCGCGGTGCTGCTCGACCCCGCGACGCGCCGCAACCTCGAGCTCGAGCTGAGCCTGTCCGGCCGGGCCGAGTGCACGCTCGCCGGCGTCTTCGACCGCACCGCGACGCCGATGGGCGCGCGCGAGCTCCGGCGCTGGATCGCGCGTCCGCTGCGCGACGACGCGGTGCTGCGCGAGCGCCTGCACGCGATCCGCACGCTGGTGGACGCGCGCCGCGTGCCCGCGATCCAGGACGCGCTGCGCGGCATCGGCGACCTCGAGCGCATCCTCGCGCGCGTCGCCCTGCGCAGCGCACGGCCGCGCGATCTCGCGCAGCTGCGCGCGGCACTCGGCCGGTTGCCGGCGCTCGCCGGGCTCGTCGCCGAGCACGACGCGCCGCTGCTCGGCTCCACGCGCGAGGCGCTCGTCGGTCACGCCGACCTGCAGGAGCATCTCTCTCGCGCGCTCGTCGAGAGCCCGCCGCACCTGCTGCGCGACGGCGGCGTGATCGCGCCGGGGTGGGACGCCGAGCTCGACGAACTGCGGCGCATCTCGACCGACACGGACGCATGGCTGCTGGAACTCGAGGCGCGCGAGCGCGCGCGCACCGGGCTCGCGAGCCTGAAGCTCGCCTACAACCGCGTGTCGGGCTTCTACATCGAGCTGAACCGGCGCGACGCCGAGAACGTGCCGCCCGACTACGTGCGGCGCCAGACCGTCAAGAACGCCGAGCGCTTCCTGACCCCGGAACTGAAGCAGTTCGAGGACAAGGTGCTGGGCGCACGCGACCGCTCGCTCGCGCGCGAGAAGGAACTCTACGATGCGCTGCTCGACCGGCTGACCGAGCGCCTCGGCGCGCTGCAGGCGACGGCCCGCGCGGTGACGCTGGTGGACGTACTCGGGAACCTCGCGGAACGCGCCGTGGAGCTGCGCCTGGTCGAGCCGGAGCTGGTGGACGAGCCGCGCCTCTGCATCGAGGGCGGCCGGCACCCGGTGGTCGAGAGCTTTCTCGACGCGCCGTTCGTGCCGAACGACCTCGACCTCGACGACCGTCGCCGGATGCTCGTGATCACCGGCCCGAACATGGGCGGCAAGTCCACCTACATGCGGCAGGTGGCGCTGATCGCGATCCTGGCGCGCATCGGGTCGTTCGTGCCGGCCGATCGCGCGGTGGTGGGCCCGCTCGACCGCATCTACACGCGCATCGGCGCCGCGGACGACCTCGCCGGCGGGCGCTCGACCTTCATGGTCGAGATGACCGAGACCGCGAACATCCTCAACAACGCCACTGACCGCAGCCTGGTGCTGATGGACGAGATCGGCCGTGGCACCAGCACTTTTGACGGGCTGTCGCTCGCGTGGGCGTCGGCCGGGCACATGGCGCGGAAGGTGCGCGCGTTCACCCTGTTCGCGACGCACTACTTCGAGCTGACCACGCTGTCCGAGCAGGCGGCGGGCGTGCAGAACGTGCACCTCGACGCCACGGAGCACGGCGAGTCGCTCGTCTTCCTGCACGCGGTGAAGCCGGGACCGGCGAGCCGCAGCTACGGCCTGCAGGTGGCGCGGCTGGCCGGCGTGCCGCGCGCGGTGATCGCGGCCGCGCGGCAGTACCTCGCGAAGCTCGAGAAGCGCGACCACGAACTGCAGCCGCCCGGGCCCCAGGCCGAGCTGTCTTTCGCCGCGCCCGCGACCGCGCCGACCGGCGCGACGCCGGCCGAGGATGCAACCGCGGCGATTGCGCTGCTCGAAGCAGTCGCGGCGCTCGACCCGGACACGCTGACGCCGCGCGAAGCGCTCGAGGTGCTGTACCGGCTCAAGGGGCTCGCGACCGACCGGGGCTCCTGAGGCCGCCGCGCCGGCGCTCAGTTCCGCGGCGGCGCCGCGGTGAAGCGTCCCGTGTCGAGGAAGCGCGCGACCTTGTCCGCGACGTCCTCCGACAGCAGCATCCCCATGTGGCTGACCGGCAGCACGAGATGCTCGGTGGCACCGGCGAGCCGCGTCTCCTCCACCGACACGGTGCCGTCGTTGGGGCCCTGCATGTCGCCGACGAAACGACCGAGCCCGACCGGGCGCGAGCCCGCGACTACGCCGAGGGCCGACGCACGTTCCCAGCGCCGCGGGCCGGGATCGAGCAGCTCGCTGGCCGGCAGGTTGCCGAGCAGCAGGTGCGCCCCGGGCCACTTCACGAGACCGCGCGCCGCCTGGCTGCCGTTCACGGGCGAGCCGAGCAGCACCACGCGTCCCAGTTCGAGGTCCGGCAGGCGCGACGCGAGCCGCAGCACCAGGAGGCCGCCGAGGCTGTGACCGACCAGGTGCGCGGGCCCCGGCACCGCGAGGATGCGCTCGCGCAGTTCCTCGACGACGGAGTCCGCCGTCGCGGTCAGCGAGCGGTAGTGGTACTGCTCGACCTGGAAGCCGCGCCCGGCGAGACGCTGGCGCAGCACCGAGGCCTCGACGCCGGTCATCCACAGGCCGTGGATGAAGATCACGTGGCGGTTCGGCGTGGCGGCGGACACGTTGGTGGACGACTCGATTCCCGGGCGCACGCGATTATCCACGGCGCGGGCGCACGCGCCGATGACGATGCCGACACGTCCCCCGAAAATGGGGACGTTCCCCGTTTCAGGCCGACATGGGGTGTCCCCTTACGCCTGCGGGAGGCGCAGCCGGATGTGCAGGTCGCGCAGCTGCTGCTCCGAGACCGGCGTCGGCGCCTCCGTCAGCGGATCGAACGCGGTCTGCGTCTTCGGGAACGCGATCACCTCGCGGATCGAATCCGCATGGCTCATCAGCATCGTCAGGCGATCGAGACCGAACGCGATGCCGCCGTGCGGCGGCGCGCCGAACTGCAGCGCCTCCAGGAGGAAGCCGAACTTCAGCTGCGCTTCCTCGCGCGAGATGCCGAGCAGGTCGAACACCGCCGACTGCAGGTCCTGCCGGTATATGCGGACGCTCCCGCCGCCGATCTCGGAGCCGTTCAGCACCATGTCGTATGCGTTCGCGAGCGCGGCGCCCGGATTCGCGCGAAGCCGATCGACGTCCGGGTCCTTGGGCGACGTGAACGGGTGGTGCATCGCCACCCACCGCTTCGCGTCCTCGTCGTACTCGAACATCGGGAAGTCGACGACCCACAGCGGCCGCCACGCGTTCGCGACGAGACCGCGATCCTGGCCCACCTTCAGGCGCAGCGCGCCGAGGCTGTCGTTCACGACCTTCGCCCGATCGGCGCCGAAGAAGATCAGGTCGCCGGTCTGCGCGCCGGTGCGCTCGAGGATGCCGGCGATCGCGGCATCCGACAGGAACTTCAGGATCGGCGCCTGCAGCCCGTCGCGCCCCTTCGCGGCGTCGTTGACCTTGATGTACGCGAGGCCCTTCGCGCCGTAGCGCGCGACGTAGGCGGTGTAGCCGTCGATGTCGCCGCGCGAGAGCTCGTTGCCGCCCGGCACCCGCAGCGCCGCGACGCGCCCTTCCGGATCCTTCGCGGGGCCGGCGAACACCTTGAACTCGGTGTCCTGCACCAGGTCCGCGACGTCGACGAGCTCCAGCGGGATCCGCAGGTCGGGCTTGTCGGACGCGTAGCGGCGCATCGCCTCCGCGTAGGTCATGCGCGGGAACGGGTTCGGCAGGTCCACGTCGAGCACGACCTTGAACAGGTCGCGGACCAGCCCTTCCATCAGGTCCATGATCTGGTCCTGCGTCAGGAAGCTGGTCTCGATGTCGACCTGCGTGAAGTCGGGCTGGCGGTCGGCGCGCAGGTCCTCGTCGCGGAAGCAGCGCACGATCTGGTAGTAGCGGTCGAAGCCCGAGACCATCAGCAGCTGCTTGAAGATCTGGGGCGACTGCGGCAGCGCGAAGAACTTGCCGGGATGCGTGCGCGAGGGCACCAGGTAGTCGCGCGCGCCCTCGGGCGTGGCCTTCGTCAGCATCGGCGTCTCGATGTCGACGAAGCCGTTGCCGTCGAGGTAGTTGCGGATCGCGCGCGTGGCCTGGTGGCGCAGCAGCAGGCGCTTCTGCATCACGTCTCGGCGCAGGTCGAGATAGCGGTACTTGAGCCGCACCTCCTCGCGCACGTCCTCGTCGAGCTGGAACGGCAGCGGCTCGGAACGGTTCAGGATCGTCAGCTCGTGCGCCAGCAGTTCGACCTGGCCCGAGGCGAGATTCGCGTTCGCGGTGCCGGCCGGCCGGTGGCGCACCACGCCCTTCACCTGCACCACCCACTCGCCGCGCACGCGCTCGGCGTTCGCGAACGTGTCGGCGCGGTCCGGGTCGAACACGACCTGCAGCAGCCCCTCGCGGTCGCGCAGGTCCACGAAGATCACGCCGCCGTGGTCGCGCCGGCGGTGGGCCCAGCCCGCCACGGTGACCGTCTGGCCGACCAGCTTCTCGTTGACGTGACCGCAGTAGTGGGAACGCATGGGGAGGACTCGCGAAATCGGGGGGCGGCAAAGGGGCCCGCCCCCTGCCCCCGGCGCCGATGCGGACGGGGACAGGGGGCGGGCCCCTGCGCAGCCGCGGAATGGTACGGGCCGGGGCTGGAGGCGGCAAATCCGCCGGCCGGAGCCCCGCTCAGCGGCGTCGGGCGGCCTTCTTCGCGGGCTTCGCGGCCGCCTTGCGCGCCGCGGGCCGGGCCGGCGCCCGGGTCGGCTTCGCCTTCGGCGCCTTCACGGCCGGCTTCGAGTCGGCCTTGGCCTCGGGCTTCGCGTCGGGCTTCGCGTCGGGCTTCGCGTCGGGCTTCGACTCACTCTTCGACTCGGACGGGGAGTCCGAGGACTGCCCCTTGTCGTCGCCGACGAGGTTGCGCCGGGTCTCCTGGTCCGACTTGAAGTCGGTCTCGTACCAGCCGCCACCCTTCAGCCGGAACACCGGGGCGGAAACGAGCTTCTGGAGCTTGAACTGGCCGCAGGACGGGCACTTGCGCAGCGGCGGGTCGCTGATCTTCTGCAGGACCTCGTGGTGTGCACCGCAGGCCCTGCACTGGTACTCGTAGAACGGCATGCGCCTCCCTCGGCGTGGTTTTCGCGTCGGCGCCGCAGATGGGGCCGCCACGGCCGCGCTGCAAGGGCGCGGGGCGGCGCAGCATACCAGCGCCGGACGCGCCGGCACCCCGCCCCGCCTCCCGGCAGCCCGCGAACGGGGCCGCCGGGAGCGCCGCCTCACGGCAGCCGCACGACCTCGATCCGGAAGATCGCCGTCGTGCCGCAGACCTCGTTGCCGACGATCAGCAGCGGCTGGTCGTTCGGGCTCTCCGCCGCCGGCACTAACGCCAGCCCCTCGGGCCCGAGGTCGCCGACGACCGGCACTTCGGCCTGCGGGCTCTTCGTGAAGTCGCGCGGGTTCACGTACTGCACGAAGCGCGCGTTGGTGTCGTGCCCGGTGTTGAAATACGCGGGGAAGCGCGTCGCGGTGATCCGCTCGAAGTCCGCAGCGCCGTCGTAGGTCTGCGTGCCGTCCGCGACCGACCAGATCGAGAACGAGCGCGCACCGAGCACGTGCAGCTGGTCGAAGTCGCCGTCGCCGTCGAGGTCGAGGTCGAGGTCGCCGGTGGCGCGCGACCCCGTGATGCGGGCGAGCGCGCCCGGCGAACTGGCAGGCGGCGATCGCATCGGGCTGGTACATGCCCCGCACGGGCCAGTTGCGGATGCGGATCTGCGGGTCGCTCTGCGGGTCGCGGTCGCTCGGGTCGAGCTCGTAGCCGAGCCGCAGCGACTCGTCCGAGGCCGTCGGCGTCAGGCCGGTTTCCTCGAGGCCGATCACAGACAGCCCCGCGAACACGCCGGGGGTGACCGGACGCCCGCCCGCGTCGACGACCTCGGCGCCGGCCGGCGCGCCTACCTGGAGCGCTGCAGTTCCTCGGCGTACCGGTTCCGCCGCGCGTGATCTCGTCGGCCGGCTGGTGCCCGCCCGCCGCGTTGCGACCGGCGACGGCAACGAGGTCGCCTCGCTCGCGTTCGCGCCGGAGACGGCGCGAGCGTCGCGGTCGGCGGTCGCGGCTGCGTGCGCGTGTTCGGCTGGGCGGACGGGCCGCCGCGGCTCGCGCCCGTC
>Ga0315900_10010125_pt1 | contig 11862 bp, 9 predicted proteins | sample LakEriMetagenome_FD_203521 | JGI IMG/M metagenome (GOLD analysis project Ga0315900, IMG submission 203521) | Freshwater fungal communities from buoy surface, Lake Erie, Ohio, United States - Buoy 12 MA114 | ecosystem: Environmental > Aquatic > Freshwater > Lake > Lake biofilm | place: USA: Lake...
GTGGTTGCAGACCTGCGCGACCCAGCGATAGTCGCCCGCCTCGAAATCGCGTCGCGCGCGCTCGAGCACGGTCGCCGCGCCGCCCATGTACTCGACGTAGCGGCGCGCCGCGGCCTGCGGCGCGAGCGGATTCAGATTCACCGGGTTGCCGTCGTAGGGCCCGAGATAGTGCGTGTAGATCGCACGCACGTTGTGTGCGATCGCCCCGTAGTAGGGGCGCGCGTGCCAGCGCGCCGCCAGCGACGCCGGCATCTCGACCGCCTCGGCGATCTCGTTGGGCGTGAGGCCGTGGCTCATCAGCCGAAGCGTCTGGTCGTGGAGATAACGGTACATGTCGCGCTGCTCCTCGATGAAGCGGCGCACCCGCTCACGGCCCCACGTCGGCCAGTGGTGCTGCGCGATGCAGACCTCGGTACGGTCGATGAAGGCGTCGAGCGCACGATCGAGGTATTTCGACCAGGCCAGCGCATCACGGGTCTTGGCGCCACGGATCGGACACAGGTTGTGCATCGTGTGGCAGCCGTTCTCCGACAGGTTGAGCACGCCGAAGGCCGGGAAGAAAAAGTTCATCTCCGCAGGCGCCTCGGTTTCGGGGGTCAGCTGACAGACGATCTCGACGCCGTCGAGATGCACCGTCTCGACCGGTTGCGCGACGATCCGGTTCGGCGCGATCAGACTCTGCGTTCCGCGACCGGTCACCTTGCCCAGTCCGCTGTCCACATGGCCGAGCGGGCCGCGCGGCAGCGTCGGACCGAACTGGAACATCGCACGACGCCGCATCGGCACGCCGGCCAGCACATTCTCGGAGATGGCCTCGTGCATGAAGCCCTCGGGCGCGAGCACGGTCACCTCGCCGCTGGCCGCCTGCTCGGGCGTGATCACGCCCTCGACGCCTCCGTAGTGATCGGTGTGGCTGTGCGAGTAGATGACCGCGCGCACCGGCCTGTCGCCGCGGTGCGCGCGATACAACGCGAGCGCCGCCTGCGCGGTCTCGGTAAACATCAGCGGATCGATGACGACGATCCCGGTGTCGCCTTCGATGATCGTCATGTTGGCAAGGTCGAAACCGCGAACCTGGTAGAGGCCTGGCACCACCTCGAAAAGCCCGTGAAGCCGGTTGAGGCGGGCATGCCGCCACAGGCTGGGGTTGACCGAATCGGGCGACTGCTCGTCGTCGAGAAACCCGAAAGTCGCCATGTCCCACACGACGTGGCCGCGCGCGCTGGTAATGCGCGCATCCGGGATGCTGCCAATCAGGCCACGGGCGGCATCATCGAAGGATTCGCGGTCGCCGAAGTCGAGCGTGGCGAAGACCGCCCGGTTCGCGCAACAGGTGTGTACGCTCGCGCCCTTCATCGGCACGCCCTGATCGGCAGCCGCGGCCATCTCAGGATTCCAGCAGCATGCGGAAATCGGCCCGCACACGTCGGGCCTCGTCGCCGGCCGCCGGCACCGCCGCGCCCATCCCGAAATAGCCGTGGATGAGCCCAGCGCCGTGGTGCTCGAGCACGCGCACGCCAGCCTGCCGCAGCGCACGCGCATAGGCCTCGCCCTCGTCGCGCAGCGGATCGAACTGCGCGGTGCATAGCACGGTCGGTGGCAGGCCCGCGAGGCTCTGCGCACGCAGCGGCGACACGCGCGGGTCGCCCCCCAGACCGCTCGAGCCGAGATAGTGATCGGAGAACCACTGCATCACCGCGAGCGACAGGAAGTAGCCCTCGGCATTGGCCTCGCGCGACGGATAGCTGCGATTGAGCTCGGCGTCTCGGAAGTGGCCGAGCACGTCGGTGACCGGGTAGACCAGCAGTTGCGCGTGCAGGCGCGGGCCGGCATCGCGGGCGGCGATCGCGACCGCCGCGGCGAGATTGCCGCCCGCGCTGTCGCCGGCCACGGCAAGCGGCTGGCCCGCACCACCGAAGGCTCGCGGATTCGCGCCCACATGGCGAACTGCCGCGAGCGCATCGTCGAAGGCCGCCGGGAAGCGATCCTCGGGCGGCCGCCGGTAATGAACGCTGACCACCGTGGCGTCGAGCTCGATCGCGAGCGTGCGCGCCGCCCGGTCGTGGGTCTCGAGATCGCCCGCCACCCAGCCGCCACCGTGGAAGTACACGACCGTGGGCGCAACCGCCCGCATCGTGCGATAGACACGCACCGGGATGGCGCCGGCCGGCCCCGGCAGGCTGGTGTCGTGCACGCTGCCGGGGTCGGGGAGCGGCATGTCGCTGCGCGCGGCGGCCAGGGCAAGCAACGACTCGCGAGCGCTGCTCGGGGTCATCGTGGGCACATCGCGCAACGGCATGCGCGGGATGATCTTCGCGATCTCGGCATCCAGGGGCATGACTTCTCCAGTCGGCGTCGGGGCGGCCTGCAGGCCGGGCCCCGAGGATAGCCGCGACCGGGTCGCGACCGCGAGCGGCGGCTTCGCCCGAAGGTCCGGGATTCCGGAACCCCGTGCAGCCCGCCGTGACGCCGAGCCGGTCGGCAGCGTCGGCGAGCCGGCCGTATCATCGCCGGATCGGACCGTGCGCGGCCCGGCACCCCAGGAGCGTTCCACCATGACAGCAGTCCATGATCTCGTGATCCGCGGCGGTACCCTCGCCGACGGCCTCGGCTCCGAACTTCGCGACGGCGATATCGCGGTCAACGACGGCCGCATCGTCGCCGTCGGACGGGTCGACGGCAGCGGGCGCGAGGAAATCGACGCCCGGGGTCGCCTCGTGACACCGGGCTTCGTCGACATCCACACCCACTACGACGGGCAGGCGACCTGGGACGAACGCATGCAGCCCTCGAGCCTGCACGGGGTGACCACGGCGGTGATGGGCAACTGCGGTGTCGGCTTCGCCCCGGTGCGCGCCGACGACCGGGACCGCCTGATCGAACTGATGGAAGGTGTCGAGGACATTCCCGGGGCCGCCCTGCACGAGGGCCTTGGGTGGCAGTGGGAGAGCTTTCCCGAATACCTCGACCAGCTCGCGACCAACCACCGTGACATCGATGTCGCGGCGCAGCTACCCCACGGCGCTCTGCGGGTCTACGTGATGGGCGAGCGCGCCACGCGCCTGGAGGCCGCAACGCCGCAGGACATCGCGCGGATGCGCGAACTTGCGCGCGACGCGGTGCGTGCCGGCGCCGTGGGTTTCTCGACCTCCCGCTCGATGAACCATCGAAGCATCAAGGGCGATCCGACGCCCTCGCTGAAGGCCACCGAGGACGAGCTCACCGGCATCGGCCTGGGCCTCGCCGAGGCGGGCAAGGGCGTCATTCAGATCATCTCCGACATGGCGGCGAGCCAGGGCGACGAACTCGGCATGGTGTTCCGCGTCGCGCGCGCGAGCGGACGCCCGGTCTCGATCTCGCTTGCCCAGAGCCATCGCAAGCCCGACGACTGGCGCAGGGTATTCGCCCGCATTCACGACGAAGCCCAGTCGGGCACGCGCATCGCGGCGCAGGTCGCGCCCCGCCCGATCGGCGTGCTCTTCGGGCTGCTCGCCAACCGCAGCCCGCTGCATGGCTCCGACACCTTCATGGCGCTGCGCGACCTGCCGCCGGGCGAGCTTGTCGCGACGATGCGCCGCCCCGAGGTGCGTGCACGAATCCTCATCGAGGCCGAGGCCAACCCGATGCTGCGGGTCGACCGCAAGCCCTACGACTACGACCGGGTGTTTCCGCTGGGTTCACCACCCGACTACGAACCGCCGCTCGAGCGTTCGCTGGAGCAGCTCGCGCGTCGCGCAGGCCGGGGGGTGCTCGAGACCGCCTACGACCTGATGCTCGAGGACGACGGCCGGGCGCTGCTGCTCGCACCCTTCGCGAACTACGCGCACGGATCGCTCGACCACTGCGCCGAGCAGCTGTCGCATCCCCAGGCGCTGTTCGGCCTCGGCGATGGCGGCGCGCATGTCGCGTCGATCTGCGACGCGAGCTTCACCACCACGCTGCTGGCGCACTGGGGCCGGCAACGTGCCCAGGGACGTCTGCCGATACCGCTGCTGGTGAATCTGCTCACCGCGCGCAATGCGGCCGCGGTCGGGCTGAGCGATCGCGGCGTGCTCGCGCCCGGCATGAAGGCCGATCTGAACGTCATCGATCTCGACCGACTCGCCGTGCAGGTACCCGAGGTGCGACGCGACCTGCCGGCCGGCGGTCGCCGCTTCCTGCAGGGGGCAACCGGTTATGACCTCACGGTGGTCTCGGGTGCGATCACCTACCGGGCGGGCGAGCCCACCGGCGCACTACCCGGTCGCCTGGTACGCGCCTGAACCGCCGTCACGTCCCGACAAGCCAAGGAGAAACAGCGATGCAGGCAGTCTGGTACGAACGCAAGGGTCCGGCTCGCGAGGTGCTGCAGTTCGGCGAACGGCCGATGCCGCAGCCGGGCCCCGGCGAGGTGCGCGTCCGGGTGCATGTATCGGCGGTCAACCCCTCGGATACCAAGCAGCGCAGCGGCGCACGCGGCAATGTGACGATGCCCTTCCCGGTCGTGATCCCCCATCAGGATGGCGCCGGCATCATCGACGCGGTGGGCGCGGGTGTCGACGAGGCGCGCATCGGTCAGAGGGTCTGGATCTACGAGGCCACGCTCGGCCGACCCCATGGCACCTGCGCGCAGTACACGGTGGTACCCGCCTTCAAGGCAGTCCACCTCCCCGACCAGGCCGATTTCGAGGCGGGTGCGTGCATGGGCATACCCGCGATGACCGCGCATCGCTGCGTGCTCGCGGACGGCCCGGTCCTCGGCAAGACGCTGCTCGTGCACGGTGGCGCCGGCGCCGTCGGCTTCTATGCGGTCCAGATCGCCCGACTGGCCGGTGCCCAGCGCGTGATCGCGACGGTCAGCCGCGACGAACAGGCGCACCAGGCCCGCCTGGCCGGCGCCCACGAGGTGATCAACTACCGGGAAGAGGATGTCGCGGCCCGGGTGCAGGCGATCACCGGCGAAGCGCAGGGCATCGATCGCGTCATCGAGGTGGCGTTCGGCGCGAACCTCGGGGTGAACCTGCCGCTGCTACGCCCGGGAGGGGTGATCGCGGCTTACGCATCGGATGCGGTACCCGACCCCGCCATCCCCTTCTGGCCGATGCTCGCCAAGGATCTCACGGTGCGCTTCGTGCTCGTGTACGCGATGCCCCGGACGGCCCATGACGACGCGGCCACCTTCATCAACGCGGCCCTGGCGGCTCGCGAACTCAGGCACCAGGTCTTCGGGCGTTTCGCGCTCGGAGATACCGCCAGTGCCCACGAGGCCACCGAAAGCATGCGTCAGGTGGGCAAGGTGCTGGTCCGGATTCCTTGAGCGGGCGGCGGACGTCGCGATCGTCCGCCCACCGGATGCCGTCCTTACTCGATGACGGCGACGACCTGCCCTTCCTTGACGGGTTCGCCCTCGGCGACCCGGATCTCGACGATGCGGCCCGCGCGCGGCGCGGCCACCGGGATCTCCATCTTCATCGATTCGATGATCATGATGGTGTCGTCGGCTCCCAGGTCCGCGCCTGGCGCGCACTCGATCTTCCACACCGAACCACTGACCTCACTCAGTACCTGCATGCGCGCCATCTCGTCGCCTCCTGGGGATAACCGTCTTCGCCGACGGCCCGCGATGATAGCCTCGGGGTATGCGCTCAGTGAAAGTGCGTGGTTTCGGGTTCGACGTCATCGGGCATGTCGGCATGCACGACATCACCCTTGAGGTTCGGATAAAGGGGCACACCGCAGTCTTCGCAGAACTCGGGTTCGGTGACATCCGGCCAGACCAGGATATCCGTGATGCCGGCTTCGCGAAGCGTGGCCCGAATGGTTTCCAGCGGTGACGGATCATCGTGCTCGCTCTCGGCGCCGAGCAGCGGCCAGACCACGCCCTGGGCCACCTCCTCGCCATCGCCGACGACCAGACCGATCCGGTATTCGTCGATCCGGTCGTCACCGAAGGCCGCCACGGCAGCCTTGACCTCGGCGGCATCGACGGAGGTCGCATGCGTGAGGAAGTGCACGGCCGCTCGCACGGCATAGGGGCGCACGCGGCGGTCCGCCTCGCGAACGTTGATGTGGTAGGCGTCGGGCAGCAGGCACTCGAACCCGCAGCCGGCCAGCAGCGGCTCGAGGTTCGGCCGGCCCTGCGCGATCCACTGCTCGAGGCACTGCACGCGGGACGCGCGCTCGGCACCTTCGCTTTCCTGCCACCGGAACATCGGTGCGCCGGGCGGCACCGCGATCGCGCCGACCAGGAACCGAGCGTCCGCTAGCATGGCAGCGGTCTCGGGCAGGTGGCGCAGATCGAGGCGCGGCGTCTGACCCGTAACTGCCGCGGTGCCGAGCTTGCGGGCCAGCCGCCGCAGTTCGACGAAATCGCGCGGCATCTGGTCGATGCTGTAGAGATAGGGCGAAAGCCTGAATCGGGCTTGCGATGCGAGCACATGCGCCTGCCAGTGGGCGCCAAGCGCTGTCGTCGCTTCCGCAGGAAGCGGACCGGCAGGAATCCGGAAGCGGGTCCAGGCGATCATCGGCGCGCAGACGAGCAGGCAGTTCCAGACGACGCCGTCGATCTCGATCCGCAGCGACTCGCTGTGGTCCTCGACTGCCTCGATCAGTGCACCGTAAGCCTCGCTGTCGGCCTGGTGGAGCCGGTCAAGGGCGTCATCGATGGGCTGCCCGTGCCCGCCGTCGAGAAGGCGCTCGAGTCGGGACTGTAGGGCCGATTCCCAGAAGCGGTCCTCGGCACGGCTACCGGAATTCGACAGGCCCAGGGCTCCCGCGACGAGGCGCTCGGCATCCGGCGACAGGTGCGACTTGCGTTCCCGCAGGCCGCGGGCATGACGGGCTTCTTTCATGAGGCCTTCGACGGTAGAACAGAGGGATAACCCGCCATTCTAGCCGAAGCACCTACCACCAGCCGGTGATCGCCGCGCCGGCAAATCGCCGCCAGTACCCGGTGCCGCCCGACGCGGTGCCAAAGCTGCTGCCCGAGCCGCCGGCATAGAGCCTGGCACGCCATCCGGGGCCCAGATCGCGGGCGAGCGCGAGTTCCCAGACATTGGGGGTCCCGCTCCCGCTGGCACCGAAGCCGTCGACCTCTCGAGAAATACCGAGACCGACCCTCCCCTGGAACTCCCAGGGCTGGAAATCATGGAAGACCCCCGCGTACGCGCGAGCCTCCTGGTAGCTGCGCGGGTTCCAGTAGCCGCGACCCGGCCGCGCTGCATCGGTGGGATCGCTGCTGCGGAAAGCCTGCCCCTCGAGGCCGAGCACCACCTTCGGCGAAAAGCGCAGCGCGTAGTCGGCACGCCCGGTAATCCGGGCGCGCAGATTGCCATCGTCGAAGCGCAGCAACGCGGTGCTGCCGCCCGCCGACCAGCGTGGCGTCGGGCGCCAGTCGGCCGCCAGGCTGGCGGTCGTGACGGTGACCCGGTTGGCCAGCGCGGTAGCGGTCTCGATGGTTTCACGCGCCCATTCCGCATCGATCCGCAGGAGATCGCGGGGTACCCAGCGTAGTCGGGCCGCACCGGTGATCGGCGCCCATCCCGGATACTGGTTGGCCGCCACCGTCACGCTCGGCCAGAGCGCACCGCCGCGAGCGTAGGGATCGCCAAAGCGCCAGGCATAACCGGCGGAGAGCCGGTCGCCACGCGCGGCGCCCGCCGGCTCGGACAGATCGAAGCGTCGCCACGCGAACTCGACGGTGCGTGCCGACGCGAGCCGCAGTTGCGTGCCGAGCGTCAGCGCCCGCGTGTCGAGCCGATCGCGATCGCGCGACCATTCGAGCGCGGCCCAGGCAGCCGGACGGACCTCGCGCCGAACTCGCCAGTCGCGCAGGAAAACCGCATCCGGCAACGTGGCGTCCTGCAGCGTGGCATACGCCATGTCGGGGAAGCCGGCCCAGGCGAGGCCTCGGGCTACCTCCCGGGATTCCTCGGCGCCCACTGGCGCGCCAGCGGCATGCCAGGTCGCAAGCGCCTGCCGGTGTCGGCCAGAGAAATTCAGCGCCTGGGCCAGCCCCACCTGGGTGAGACGATCCGTGGGGTCGGAGGCTGCCAAGGCTTCGTAGGCCGCGATCGACTCGGCATGCCGATCGAGCCAGAGCAGCATCTGGGCTCGACGCCGCAGCAGTGCCCGATCATCGGGCGCCAGCGCGATCGCCGCATCGTAGGCGCGCAGCGAATCCTCGAGTCGGCCGAGCGTCTGGCGCGCCTCCGCGGCGCCTCGCCATGCGGACGCGCGCAACGTCGCGGACACCGGAAGGCCCGCGACCTCGACGAACAGCGGCTCGGCAGCGGCCGCGTCGCCACCCCACAGCGTCTGCCAGGCAAGGGAATCGAGCAGCTCGGTACGGCGGGCGGGGGCGGTCGTGACCACGCGGCGGTAAAGCGCAGCGGACTCCGCGTTGCGGTCGGCGAATCCGAGCACCCTCGCAACCTCGATCGAGAGTTCCACATCCGTCGGATCGGATGCGAGCAGCATCTGGTAGATCGGAAGCGCGGTGCGGTAGTCGTTGGCCTGCGCGAAACGGCGCGCAGTGCCGAGATCGGCCATCAGCTCGGGCCGCAGCGGCGCCGCGAGGGTCGGCCCGCCGCGAACCGTGAACGCCGGCGCGCGGGTCTGCGCGAAGGCCGGCAGCGACGCGATGACCGCGCCCGCCAGCACCACCGCGCCTGCCGCCGATTTCATGCCGCCTTGCCCTTGCGTTGGGTGTTCCAGGTGATCGAGTCCTTGCCGGGCCGACGAAACAGGTAGGTCAGCGAGACCACCGTGGTGGCGGCGAGGAGTGCCCAGTAGATGATCGGATACCAGACCGCATACGGGTAATAGCGGCTGATGAACGGATCGTAGCGGCGGTCGATCAGCGCTCCGGTGGCCAGCTGCACCAGACAGATGGTGCCGATGGTCATGCCCCAGAGGTTCGGCATCGGCGTGGCGCCAGCCGGCGGCAAGCTCAAAGCCAGGCAAAGGAACCAGATCAGCGTCAGCCCGACGAAGCATATGCACCAGAAGGTCGACATGATCGACTCGATGAAGCACGGCCACATCCGGCGGAACTTCCAGTGCAGGAAAACGTCGTAGTGCTTGCGCATCACCTGCATCAGCCCTCGCGCCCAGCGCAGCCGCTGGCGCCACAGACCGCGCAGCGACACCGGCACCGTCATCCAGCAGATGGCGCGGGGCTCGTAGCGCACGTCGTAGAAGCGCTTCTGCAGCTTCCAGGTGAGCTCGATATCCTCGGTCGGCATGTTGGGGCTGAATCCCCCGACGTCGAAGACCGCGCTCTTGCGGAACATCGTGACGACGCCCGACACCGTCGTGATGCGGCCCCAGATGCGCTGCGAGCGGCGCAGCAGGCTGACGATCGACGAGAACTCGATGGCCTGCAGGCGCGCGAGGAAGGAGTTGGTGTTGCGCACCCGGGGGTTGCCCGTGACGGCCGCCGTGCGACCGAAACTGAAGTGCGGCACCATCCAGAGCAGCATGTCGGGCTCGGGCTGAGCGTCGGCGTCGAGCACCAGCAGCAACTCGCCCCGGGCGAGCGGCAGCACGTCGTTGAGCGCCAGCGCCTTGCCCTCGTTGTTCAGCTTGCGAACCACCCGCAACGAACCGTTCGGCAGGACCGGGAGCATCGCGTCGATCGTACGGTCGGTGGAGCCGTCGTCGACCACGATGACCTCGAGATCCGGGTAGTCGAGGGCAATCACGGTTCTCAGCGAGTGCCGGATCACGGCCTGCTCGTTGTGGGCGGGGATGATCACCGTGACCGTCGGCCAGCCGGCCTTGGGCGCCACAATCTCGTCGGACTCCTCCTCCCAGCGGATCCGGAACATCCACGAGGTGGTGATCCACATGATGCTGGTGACGATCGGGTAGGCCGCGAAGTAGAAAAGCGCGAACCAGTAGATGCCAGTTCCCTGAATCCAGATCAGGAACTCGCGAAGCCAGTCGAGGGAGATCGCGGTGCTCATCGCGTGCTTGCCACGCGATAGTTTTTGCCGAACTCGTCGATCTCGATGACGATCACGCGGGCGGAAGTCAGCGCATCCCAGTCGGCGGTTATCTCGCGACCGCTCCAGTCCGCGTCGTAGATGGGCTTGACATCGGCCATGCCCTTGCGCGGGCCCTTCCGCTTGTAGATCCCCATGTTGTGGAAGATCCAGTAGAGCGTGACCAGCGGCGAGACGATCAGGGAGCCGACGATAAGAAGGATGATCGGGGCGCTATCCCAGGGCCGGGCCGCCACCAGACTCCAGAACCAGACGAAAAGGACCCAGCCGAGGATGACAAAGACAACGTGCCCGACCTTCTGCCACCACTCGAGGGGTGGCGAATGGCTCGCCGAATAGGCCCGGGGGACCCTGGATGATAGGCGGTCAGACGGCGAAGCCATGGCTCACGGAGATGCCCTCAGGACACGGGGCGGCGGCGACGGGCAGCCCAGCCGAACAGACCGGCTGCCGCGCCCAGCGCGAGCGTGCCAGGCAGGCTGACGCTGCCCCCGCCGGCGCTCGAGAGCAGGTTCTGCGCCGGAATCAGCGTGAAATCGGATGCCCCGGGAAGCTTCCAGCGCAGATCGACGAAACCGGCCTCGAGACGATCCCAGGCGCCGAGCTCGAACTGGTAGAGCCCCTCGCTAAGCACGAGGTTCTGGGCGAAGGAATCGCGATTGCGGGCATTCAGAAAATCGCGCCCCATCGAGAGCTTGCTGCCGCCGGCCCCATAGAGGTCGAAGAAAAAGCCGTCATCCGAACCGACGCTGAAATTGTAGGTGCCCGGGTCGGTCACCCGGATGAAGCCGGTGAAGCGCGAGGCCCAGTTGTCGTGGTTACCGACCACCGGACCCGCGGCTCCCGGGCAGGCACTCGTACCCGAGGGGAAGGCCAACGGGGGAAGCGAGCCGGCACCGAGCGTCGGGTTCTGGAGGTAACAGGTGTCGGCGAAGGCGATCGATGGCAGGACCATCGAGAAGCTCGACGTGATCGGCACGGTGGACGACGGCGCGGTGACCGCGTTCCAGTCCGCCCGGCCCCAGATGCCCGTGCCCCAGCCGAAACTGCCGATCGGTGCGAATCCGGCTGCACCAGGGTCAGTTCCGTACTGCATGGTGGTTTCGTTCCAGGCGACCGTGCTCCCCTGCCACGCGGGATCGACGGCAAAGAAGCTCGCGTTCGCGCCCGTGCCGGCAGCGCTGGGGCCAGCCTGGAAGGGGCTGAACACGACATCGGCGCTGGCGAGACCGGACAGGACAGACAAGCTGACGCCCACGAGGGTTGAAAGGGTGTGCTTCATGATGACCTCACGCGAAGGAGAGCCCAAGGACCGCGGGACCGGTGGAAACCTCAAGCCGACGCGTGGCATTGGAGCACGGACGAGCGGAACAAAAGCGGCACTAATTCACACTTTCTTCGTGAACAAAGCCCGAGCCGGACGGCGCGGGCCCGACGAACGACCGTTCGTCGGTCAGCCGGTGACGGCGTCGAGCCGTTCCCAGAGTGACGGCCCCCGCGCATCACGTGCAAGCGCGGCGAGGTACTCGCGATGGGCCTGCATCTCGCGCTCGCTGCCGCACACCACGCACAGCCCGACCGGTGGCCAATCGGTGGAAGCCTCACCGCGGGTACCCGCTGCGGGATCGGCATGCAGACCGATCTCGAGGGTCTCCTGGCCACGGGTCATCGCAAGGTAGACATCGGCGAGCAGCTCGGCATCGAGCAGTGCGCCGTGAAGGCGGCGATGGGCGTTGGAAACACCGTAGCGTTCGCACAGCGCATCGAGCGAATTGCGCTTGCCAGGGTGCAGCTCGCGCGCCAGCGCAAGGGTGTCGACGACCCGGCCGCGACCCGCGAAGCGCGGAAGGCTGGCACGCGCGAGCTCGGCCTCGAG
>Ga0315900_10010130_pt1 | contig 11860 bp, 10 predicted proteins | sample LakEriMetagenome_FD_203521 | JGI IMG/M metagenome (GOLD analysis project Ga0315900, IMG submission 203521) | Freshwater fungal communities from buoy surface, Lake Erie, Ohio, United States - Buoy 12 MA114 | ecosystem: Environmental > Aquatic > Freshwater > Lake > Lake biofilm | place: USA: Lake...
GGTGACCGCCAACGCGGGCCTGCTGTGGCAGTGGGGCGCGCTCGACTTCGCCGGCGGCACGGTGGTTCACATCAACGCGGGTGTCGCCGGTCTCGTCGGTGCCTACGTCATCGGCAAGCGCGTCGGCTACGGCCGTGAGGCGATGGCGCCGCACTCGCTGACCTTCACGATGGTCGGCGCCTCGCTGCTGTGGGCGGGCTGGTTCGGCTTCAATGCCGGCTCCAACCTCGAGGCCACCGGTGGCGCGGCCCTCGCCTTCCTCAACACCCTCATCGCAACGGCGGGCGCCACGGTGGCCTGGGTGCTCGGCGAGTGGATGTCCAAGGGCAAGCCCTCGATGCTCGGTGCGGCTTCCGGCGCGATCGGCGGCCTGGTTGCCATCACGCCGGCCTGCGGCTTCGTCGGGCCCATGGGTGGTCTGATCATCGGCCTGGCGGCGGGCGTGGTCTGCCTGTGGGGTGTCAACGGGCTCAAGCGCATGCTTGGTGCCGACGACTCCCTCGACGTGTTCGGCGTGCACGGCGTCGGCGGCATCCTCGGTGCGCTGCTGACCGGAGTCTTCGCGGCGCCCTCGCTCGGCGGCATCGGCTTCCCCGACTGGGTGACCATGCAGACCGCCGATTACTCGATCGGCGCCCAGGTCTGGACGCAGTTCAAGGCGGTGGTGGTCGCAGTGGTCTGGTCGGGTGTCGTTGCCTACATCGCCTACAAAATCGCCGACATGACGATCGGCCTGCGCGTGCCCGAGGACGAGGAGCGCGAAGGCCTCGACATCACGGCGCACGGCGAATCCGCCTACCACGGCTGAGCACCATACCACCGGCCCGGATGCCACTCCCGCACCCGGGCCGGCCCCGCGCAACGCACGCACGCTTGCCTCTTCCCTCTCCTGGGTGGCCCTTCGCGGGCCGATGATCCGGTCGTCGCCCCTCAACGGCGACCGGCGCGACGGGCTCCTTCGGGAGCCCGTCGTTTTGGCATCGACGCTTTTGGCTACAATCATCGGTTCCCCTGCCCCGTATCCCGGCGCCTTCGCGCCACCGGCCGCTGGTCGAGTCCGCCGACGATGGTTCCGCACCTGCTCACCGCCCTCAAGGGGCCGCTCCTCGACCTCGAGCGGCGCCTCCTCGATGCCACCCCGCAGATCGAGCGCTGGCTGCGCATGGAGTGGCAGGAGCACACGCCGCCCTTCTACTGCTCGGTCGACCTTCGCAATGCCGGCTTCAAGCTCGCCCCGGTGGATGCCGGACTCTTCCCGGGCGGCTTCGACAATCTCTCGGAGTCCACGCTGCCGCTCGCGGTGCAGGCCGCGATGGCCGCCATCGAGAAGTACTGCCCCGATGCCCGCAACCTGCTGCTCGTGCCCGACGCCGGACGCCGCTCGCCGGCGTACCTGGCCAGCGTGCAACGGCTGGCGGCGATCCTGCGCCAGACCGGCCTCAACGTTCGTTTCGGCTCGCTCGATCCCGCGCTCGCCGCGCCGCTGCGCATCGAACTGGCCGATGCGTCCGCGATCACGCTCGAACCCCTGCGCCGCCAGGGGCGCCGCGTCGGGCTGGCCGACTTCGACCCCTGCTCGATCCTGATCAACGACGAGCTTGCCGGCGGTACCCCCGAGATACTCGCCGACCTCCACGAGCAGGTGCTGCTGCCGCCGCTGCACGCCGGCTGGGGGGTTCGCCGCAAGTCGCAGCATTTCGCTGGCTACCGCGATGTCGCCAGGCGTTTCGCGAAGCTGCTCGACATCGATCCCTGGCTGATATCGCCGCTGCACGCACCGGGTACGCAGGCGGCCTTCGGCAGCCGCGAGGCCGAGGACGCGCTGGCCGCGGCGGTCGACGCGCTGTTGCGCCAGATTCGCGGGCGCTACCGCGAGTACGGCATCCAGTCGGCGCCCTTCGTGGTGGTCAAGCCCGATGCCGGTCCCAGCGGCTCGGGTGTCATCACCGTGCGCGACGCCGCCGAGCTTCGCCGTCTCGGGCTTCGCGAGCGCGACCGCCTTGCGGGCGGCGCCGCCTCCGGCCAGGTCTTTCTCCAGGAGGGCGTGCCCACCGTCGAGTCGGTCGACGACGGCGTGGCCGAGCCGGTGGTCTACCTGATCGACCGCTATGTCGTCGGCGGCTTCTACCGGACCCATGCGGCGCGCGCCAGCGACGAGGCGCTCGATGCGCCCGGCTCGCAGTTCGTGCCGCTGCCCTTCGCCACCAGCTGCCACCTGCCCGATTCCAGCGCCGATCCCGACCTGGCGCAGAATCGCTTCTACGCCTACGGCGTGGTTGCCCGCCTCGCAACGCTCGCCGCGTCGATCGAGCTCGAGAAGACCGACCCCGACCCGTCGCTCTATGGCTGACGGTCCATGAACGCGTCCGCAGCGGCCGCGTTCGCCCCGTGAGCCGCCCTTTCCCACGGAGATCGTCCCGATGCGCATCGCCATCGTTCTCGACCCCCTCGACACGCTGAAGACCTACAAGGACTCCACCTTCGCGATGATGGTCGCGGCGCACGCGCGCGGCCACGAGCTGCATGTGTGCGAGCAGGGCGAACTGTCGCTGATCGGCGGGCGCGCGATCGCCCGGATCCGTCGTCTGCACCTGACCGACACCACCGGCACCCAGACCGCGTGGTACCGCCTCGAGGCCGAGCGCGACGAGCCGCTCGCCGCCTTGGATGCGGTGCTGATGCGCAAGGACCCGCCCTTCGACATGGAGTACGTCTACTCCACGTACCTGCTCGAGCACGCCCAGCGCGAGGGCGCGCGGGTATTCAACGACCCCCGCGCGGTGCGCGATCACAACGAGAAGTTCAGCATCGCCCAGTTCGCGCAATTCACGGCGCCCACGATCGTCACCCGCGATGCCGGCCGGCTGCGCGCCTTCGCGCAGGAGCACGGCGAGGCGGTGTTCAAGCTGCTCGACGGCATGGGTGGCGCCTCGATCTTCCGCGCGCGCGCCGATGACCCCAACCTGTCGGTGATCATCGAGACCATGAACCAGTTCGGCGCCCGAACGGTCATGGCGCAGCGCTACCTGCCGCAGATCGTCGAGGGCGACAAGCGGGTACTGCTGATCGGCGGGCAGGTCGTGCCCTACTGCCTGGCCCGCATCCCGAAGCAGGGCGAGGCGCGCGGCAACCTCGCTGCCGGCGGCACCGGCGTCGCGCGTGAACTCTCGGCCGCCGATCGGCGGATCGGCGAGGCGCTCGCCCCGGTGCTCGCCGCGCGCGGCCTGCTGCTGGTCGGACTGGATGTGATCGGCGAGAGTCTCACCGAGGTCAATGTCACCAGCCCCACCTGTTTCCGCGAGATCGCCGACCAGACCGGCTTCGATGTCGCCGGCATGTTCATCGAGGCGCTCGAGCGGGCGGTCGAAAGCCGGGTCTGAACGCGCCCGGTCGCGCGCCGCGGCCGCCGCGGCGCCGGCCGCGCGCAGATCCCCCGCGGCACCGAGTGCCGCCGCGTCTTATCATCTCGACATGATCGGGATCCTGATCGTCTCTCACGAGCCTCTGGGCACCGCGCTGCTCAATTGCACGCGCCATATCTTCGGACGCCTGCCGGTGCAGCTCGCCGCGCTCGACGTCATCCCCGACGAGGATCCGGCGATCGCCTGCCGTGCTGCCGGCGAGCTGATGTCGCGCATCAACGACGGCAGCGGCGTGGTCGTGCTCACCGATGTCTTCGGCGCCACACCGTCACGCATCGCGACGGGGCTGGCCGATCCGCTGCGGGTCATCGTCATCGCCGGCGTCAATCTGCCGATGCTGCTGAAAGCGCTCGGCAATCGGCGTGCGCCCCTCGAGGAACTGGCCGCGCTGCTGATCGCCAGCGCCAAGGGCGGCATCCTCGAAGTCCATGCCGAGCCGCAGCCCGAGTCGGCCCAGCCGCCGCAACCGCCGCCGCTGTCATCCCCGTCGCGGCAGTCGCTGCAGTCGTCCCAGCCACCCGTCTCGCCCGTGCTGCCGGCGCCCACGGGTGGGCGTCCCTGATCCGGCCGCCGGCCTCCGATCGTCGAGCCCCATGCGAAGCCTCGAAGCCGTCATCGTCAACAAGCTCGGCCTGCACGCGCGTCCTGCCGCCAAGGTATCCCAGCTCGCCGGCCGATTCCACTCGGAAGTCTGGATGAGCAAGGGAGCCCGCCGGATCAACGCCAAGAGCATCATGGGTGTGATGATGCTGGCGGCAGCTCGGGGCACCACACTGGTCATCGAGGCTACCGGCCCCGACGAGGACCAGGCCGCGCAGGCGCTCGCCGACCTGATCGCCAGCGGGTTCGGCGAGGAAATCTGATGTTCACGCTGAGCGGCACCGGCATCGGCGGCGGCGTGGTCATCGGCCGCGCCCGCGTGCTCGAGTCGCGCCGCTTCGATGTCGTCCGCTATCACATGGCCGAGGATCAGCGCGAGGCCGAGCAGGCGCGTCTGCGTCGCGCACTCGGCGAGGTCAAGGCCGATCTCGCCACGCTGGCCGACGAGCTGCCCGCCGAGGCGCCGACCGAGGCGCGGGCGCTGCTCGAGGTGCACTCGATGATCCTCGACGATCCGTCGCTTGCCGACGCATCGCTCGCGCTGGTGCGCACCCAGGGCTGGAATGCCGAGTGGGCGCTGTCGCACGAGGCCGATGCGCTCGCCGAGCAGTTCGCCGCCTTCGACGACCCCTACCTGCGCGAACGCGGTCGCGACGTCCAGCAGGTGACCGACCGGGTGCTGAAGGCCCTTGCCGGCATGCGCGTTCGCCCGGTTTCCGGCGAGCCGGCCATCTACGTGGCGAGCGACATCGCGCCCGGCGACATGCTCGCCCTGAAGAATGCGCTGGGTTTCGCGATCGATCTCGGAGGCACCACCTCGCATACCGCGATCCTCGCGCGCAGCATGAACCTGCCGGCGGTCGTCGGGCTGGGCAGCGGCTCGGGTCTGGTCGAGGACGACGAGTGGCTGATCCTCGACGGTGACGCCGGCGTGCTGATCGTCGGCCCCGACGAGCCGCTGCTGGCCGAGTACCGGCGCCGGCAGGCCGAACAGATCGTCGAGCGCGAGAAGCTGCTGCAGCTTGCGAGCGTGCGCGGCTGCACCCGCGATGGCGTGGCGGTTGCGCTGCATGCCAACATCGAACTGCCCGAGGAAGCGCAGCAGGCGCGCGACCTAGGAGCCGACGGCATCGGGCTGTTCCGTTCCGAGTTCCTGTTCATGAACCGGCGCGACCTGCCCTCCGAGGACGAACAGTACGAGGCCTACCGCGCGAGCGTGCTGGCGATGCGTGGTCGTCCGGTGACCATCCGCACGCTCGACATCGGCGCCGACAAGACCCTTCAGACGGTGCCGGCGGCGATCGCGAGCAACCCCGCGCTCGGCCAGCGCGCGATCCGGCTCTGCCTGGCCGAGCCCGCGATGTTCCTGGTCCAGCTGCGGGCCATCCTGCGTGCCGCCGAGCACGGACCGGTGCGTATCCTGCTGCCGATGCTCGCGCATCGGCATGAGATCGATCAGTCGCTGCAGCTTATCGCCCGCGCACGCGAGCAGCTGCGCGACGACGGCATCCATGACGGCCCCGGCGTGGCCGTGGGCGGCATGATCGAGGTGCCGGCCGCGGCGCTTTCGGTGCGGATGTTCCTTCGCCGGCTCGACTTCCTGTCGATAGGCACCAACGACCTCATCCAGTACACGCTCGCGATCGACCGCGCCGATCATGCGGTCGCGCCGCTCTACGACCCCTTCCATCCGGCGGTGCTCAAGCTGATCGCAGGCACCATACGGGCCGCGAACCGGGCGGGGCGGCCGGTGTCGGTCTGCGGCGAGATGGCGGGCGAGGTCGAGGCCACCCGCCTGCTGCTCGGCATGGGACTGCGCGAATTCTCGATGCACACCGCCAGCCTGCTGCCGGTCAAGCGCGAAGTGCTCGGTGCCGATGCCCAGCGCGCCGCCGCGCGGGTGGCAAGGCTGTTGCGCACCGATGAGCCGTTGCGCGCCGCGGCGGCGATCCGCAGCCTGCGCGCCGACTGACGGGATCCGAGCGCCGACTCACAGGGGCTGAGCGCCGGTCTCGCTGCGCCGGCGATCGACCCGGGCCTGCGTTCAGCGCGACCAGCGGCGCACCAGGTCGAGCGCGTGGATCAGCCCTGCGCCGATCAGCGGCAGCACGACCCATGGCCATGCGGCGGCCTGCAGGGCCGCGCGCAGTGCGAACATCAGGCACAGTCCTCCACCGATCGCGAGCATCAGGTCGGCGGGTGGCGGCCCCGTGCGCCGCAGGCGTCGCCAGACCAGCAGCAGCGCCAGCTCGAGCAGCGTGAAGGCGATGACCGCATCGACCAGCCTGCCGCTGGCAAGGAACTCGGCCAAGGGGCGCCCGGGCGGTCGCGTCGCGGCGCCGTTGGCTCAGACCCGCGCGAGCCCGAGCAGGTGGGCCATGTCCTTCAGGAAGATGCGCACGTGCGCGATCGGCTTGCGGCGCACGAGCTCCTTGTTCATGTACGACTCGAAGGTGAGCTGCTGAACGTCCTTGTCGCGGCAGATGCTGACGAAGCGCTCGCGTCGCCGGTCGCTCGAGTACCAGAAGCGCTGCATGATGCCGAGCACCCAGAACACCTTGCCGTGCGCGCGCATGAAGCGACGACGCGCCTGCGCGAGCGCTCGGGCGTCGCCGGTGCGCAGCAAGGTGTCGACCGCCTCCGCCGCGAGCGTTCCGCCCACCATCGCGTAGTAGATGCCCTCGCCCGAGGCGGGTGCCACGACGCCCGCGGCATCGCCGGCGAGCACCACGTCGCGACCGTTATCCCAGCGCCGCAGCGGCTTCATCGGCAGCGGCGCGCCCTCGCGGCGCAGCGTGCGGGCCTGGGCCAGGCCGGTGGCCTCGCGCAGCTCGCCCACCGCGTGGCGCAGCGAGAAACCCTTGTCGGCGCTACCGGTGCCCACCGACAGCGTGTCGCCGTGCGGAAAGACCCAGCCATAGAAATCGGGCGAGAGCTTTCCCTGGTACCAGACATCGCAGCGCGAGCCATCGTAGCCGGGCGGTCTCACCTCGGGCGCGGCGATGATCTCGTGGTAGGCGAAGACATAGCGGGTATCGCTCGCCCCGGGCACCGACTGGCGCGCCACCGCCGACTTGGCCCCGTCGGCGCCGATCACGGCGCGTGCTCGCACGCGCTGTGGCGTGCCCTCGTCGCCGGGTCGCGCCCGCTCCCGATGCCGGTAGTGCACGACGGCCGTGCCGTCGGCGTCGCGTTCGATGCGTTCGAAGACCCCGGTGCGGCGCTCGGCGCCTGCATCGGCGGCGCGCTGTCGCAGCCACTCGTCGAAGCTGTCGCGGTCGACCATCCCGACGAATCCGCCCTCGATCGGGATGTCGACCATCGCGCTGGCCGGCGACACCATGCGAGCGGAAGTTGCGCGCGCAACCAGCAGCGCATCGGGGATCGCGTAGTCGCGGATCAGACGCGGCGGGATCGCGCCGCCGCAGGGCTTGATGCGCCCGGCGCGGTCGAGCAGCAGCACTCGCCGGCCTTGCCGAGCGAGCGTTTCGGCCGCAGTGGCGCCCGCGGGGCCGCCGCCGACGACCACCGCGTCGTAGGTTTCGCTCGCCGTCATCGTGTTCATCCTCTCTCGAGCGGGGCCACCCGCAGCTTGCCGATCCGTGCGCCTGCAGCCCGCGGGGCGTCGGTGGGGTCGATCCGGAACTCGCCGCCCTGGCCGCGACCGATGCGCGCCGCCATCAGCGCGGCGGCCACGAAGAGCACGGCCTCCGCGCCGAATACCGCGGCGTAGGCGCTGCCGGTATCGGCGATCATCCAGCGCGCGAGGTCGCTTGCCGCGGCCCCGCCGAGTCCGCCGATGCCGAAGGCGATCGCCTGCGCGGCGCCCCACAGGCCCATGCGCACGCCCTCGCGCGAGGCGCGCCCCTCGCCGGCCAGCCGCATCATCGATGCGATCGCGGCGATCGCGAAGGCGCCATTGGCCACGCCGAGCAGGAACACGTTCGCCTTCAGTGGCCAGTGGCCGCCGAGCAGGCCTGCCGCCGTGAGGCCCGCGAGCGCCAGCGCCGATGCGAGGCAGCCGCCGATCGTCCAGGCGCGCAGGCTGCCGAGCTGCCGGCCGGCAAGGCGGCTGCCGGCAAGGGCGGCCAGCACCATGCCGGCGAAGGCGCCGCCGTGCTGCACGCCCGCGAGCTGCGTGGATTCGCCGGGCGTGAAGCCGAAGACCGCACCGGCGAAGGGTTCGAGGATCAGGTCCTGCGCGCTGTAGGCGAGCATCGACACGAAGACGAAGAGTGTGAAGTGCCTGGCCTGGGGCTCGGCCCAGACCTGTGCGAGGGCCTCGCGAAAGCGCGGTTTCGGCTCGGCGGTCCGCGGCTGCTCGCCCGCTGCCGCTGGCGCGCCCTCCAGGCCCAGCAGCGCGAGCACGGCGGTGGCCATCGCGATCACGGCAACCGTGGCGGTCACCGCGAGCAGCCGTTGCGGGGAATAGGGGTCGAGAAGCCGGCCGGCGATGCCGGCGGTCAGCGCGAAGCCGAGGATCATCATCAGCCAGACGATGGTGGCGGCGGCTGCTCGCCGCGGCTCGGCCACCCGCTTGGCGAGCAGCACCAGCAGCGAGGTACCGCAGGCGCTTACCCCCACGCCGATGAGCGCGAAGGCGAGCACCGCGCAGGCAATGCCCGCACCGACGTGCGTGGCCATCAGGACGGTGGCCCCCGACGCGCCGACTCCGCCGATGGCCAGCACCGCCATGCCGCCGAGGATCCAGGGAGTGCGCCGGCCGCCGACATCGGAGCCGTGACCCATGCGCGGCCGCAGGCTCTGCATCGCGTAGTGGATGCCCACGAGCAGCCCCGGAAGCAGGGCCGGCAGGGCGAGTTCGACCACCATCACGCGGTTCAGCGTCGAGGTGGTTAGCACGACGATCGCGCCCAGTGCGGTCTGCACGAGCCCGAGGCGCACGATCGCGCCCCAGCCGAAGGCGGCGGCCCCGCTCACGCTCCCGCTCCGAGGGAGCGCAGCGCGAAGGCGCTGACCATCATCCCGGCGACGAACAGCGGCACACCGAAGCCGCTGTAGGCCAGCGCGCGCTGGCGAGGCGCGGCGACGAACCAGCGCATCAGCACCGCCTGGGCGACCAGCAGCGCGGTCACGCCGGCGGCGTGCCCCGGCCGATTCCACGCGAGCAGCAGCGCGATCACGCCGAGTTGCGGCAGCGCCATCGTCCAGGCTGCCACGCGCGCCGCGCGGAGCACGCCGAGCCGCACCGGCAGCGACCCGACGCCCATCTGCCGATCGCCATCGACCGACTTGAAGTCGTTGAGCGTCATGATGCCGTGCGCGCCGAGGCTGTAGAGCGCGGCCAGCCCGAGGGATCGGGCATCGGGGATCGTGCCGCCGGCCATCACGGCCGCGCCCGTCACCCAGGCCAGGCCCTCGTAGCAGAGCCCGCAGGCGGCGTTCCCCAGCCAGCCGTTGGTCTTGAGGCGCAGCGGTGGCGCGCTGTAGGCCCAGGCGAGCGCCAGGCCTGCAACAGCCGCGCCGAAGCCCCAGGGGCCGAGGACGCTCGCGACCATCAGCGACAGCAGGGTCCAGGCGATCGCGATGTACAGGCCCCAGCGTCCCGGCATCCGGCCCGAGGGAATCGGACGCTGCGGCTCGTTGATCGCGTCGACATGGCGGTCGAACCAGTCGTTGACGGCCTGGCTGGTGGCGCAGACCAGCGGACCTGCGAGCAGCACACCGACGAGCACGATCGGCCAGCGGTCCGCCGGCGAAGCGCCAGAGGCGATGACGCCGCAGGCGAATGCCCACATCGGCGGAAACCACGTGATCGGTTTCAGCAGCTCGGTGACCGTGGAGAGAGCGGGCCGGGGCATGAAACAAGTCTGCCCGCGACGCTCAAGAGTGTCAATTGAAGATTACAGTCCGGCAGCTCAGCCTCGCAAGGCGGCCAGCAGCCCGCGCGCAGCCAGTCGCCCGGAGAGCGTGGCCATCGGCACGCCCGGGCCGGGGTGGACGCTGCCGCCGGCCAGCCACAGTCCGGGCAGCGCGCTGGCGGCGCCGTCGCGCGTGAAAGGCAGCATCCAGCCATGCGAGGCCCGGCCATAGAGCGCCCCACCGGTGGCGGGGAACAGGGCTTCGAAGTCGGCCGGGGTGGTCGCGACGCTGCTGCCGGACTGCCGTGATACCTGAAGGCCGCAGCGGGCCAGCAGGTCGAAGGCCCGCCGTGCGCAGTCGTCGATCTCGTCCTGCGCGAAGGGGTGCCGATCGCCGGTGGCCGGCGCGTTCACCAGGCAAAGCAGTCGCTCGGCCGCGGGCTCGCAGGCCTCGTCGAGGCGGTCCTGGGCGCACACGTAGACCGTGGGACGCGTCGGCAGTCGGCTGCGCCCGAAGACATCGGCGAACTCGCTCGCGTAGTCGTCGTCGAAGAACACGTTATGGTGCAGCAGCGGAAATCCGCGGGTCGGTGCGTGAATCGACCAGGTGAGCGCCGACAGCGAGCGGGCCGACCGAGGTACCGGCCGCACCGCGCGTCGCAGCGGATCGCCGAGCAGTCCGCCGGCGAGCGCGCCGACATCGCCGTTGAAGACCACCGCGTCGGCTTCCAGGCGTTCGCCGCTGGCCAGCACGACGCCGCGTGCGCGCCCCTGCTCGACGACGATCCGCTCGACCATGGCGCCGCAGCGGACGGTGGCGCCCAGCCGCTGCGCGAGCGCCGCGAGCGCCTGCGCGAGTTCGCCCATGCCGCCGTCGACCGCCCAGACGCCGTCCATCTCGACCTGCGCCACCAGCATCAGCGTGGCTGGCGCGAGGAAGGGCGAGCCTCCGCAGTAGGTGGCGTAACGGCCGAAGAGCTGACGCAGGCGCGGGTCGTGGAAGTGGCGCCCGAGCGCTCGCCAGAGGCTGCTGAAGGGGCGAAGCCGGGCCAGCGTGGCAAGGCCGTCGAGCCCGAGATCGCGCGCCAGCCCGAGCGGGCTGGGTCGGGGCGAGCGGATGTACGGCCCCTCAAGCGCGCGGTAGACCTCGCGTGCCTGCGCGCAGAAGGCGCGGAAGCGTCGTGCCTCTTGCGCGCCGCTGAAGGCGCCGATCGCATCGGCCGAGCGCTCGGCGTCGGCGAAGAGGTCGAGCTGTCCGCCGGCGCCCCAGGCGTGACGCGCCAGCACCGACAGCGGCGTCAGGCGCAGGCGGGCCGTCAGCGAGTCGCCCGCGTCGTCGAAGAGCTCCTCGAAGACCCAGCGCATCGTGAAGACGGTAGGGCCGCTGTCGACGAGGGCCGCGCCAGCCGGTACCCGCCGCAGCTTGCCGCCGGGGGTCGCGGCGCGCTCGAGTACGGTCACCTCGAGCCCCGCGCGCGCGAGGTCGATGGCCGCTGCCAGGCCACCGACACCCGCACCGATCACCAGCACGCGTCGATCACGCAAGCGGGCGCCCCTGCCAACTGCCTTCGCGCTGCACGGGCACGAAGCGCACGAACATCGATTCGGTGAAGAATCCGTGGGCCGCGGCGGCGCGGATCGCCGCCAGATGGGCCCCCTGGCGGGCATAGGCGTTCATGGCCTCGACACTCTCCCAGAGGGTAAAGGTCGCCTGGCGCAGCAGCGGTGCTTCGCCGACACCCACGGCAAGCCGGCAGCCGGTCGTCTGCGCGAGCGAGCGCTCGGCGGCGGGTTCCATGCGCCAGAAGCCTGCTGCCCGCGCCGGATGAATCGAGGCACGGGTCAGCGACACGATCGGGCCCTCGACCGGAGGGGGCGAGGTGACCGCAAGGCTGGCGCCGTCCCAGGTGCCGCGTGCCGAGCAGGTCAGCAGCCGCAGGCAGAAGTATTCGCGCGCGCGCGCCCGCCATTGCTGCAGCAGACCGTCGTCGGCGCAGAAGGCGTCGGCACTGGAGG
>Ga0315900_10010134_pt1 | contig 11856 bp, 13 predicted proteins | sample LakEriMetagenome_FD_203521 | JGI IMG/M metagenome (GOLD analysis project Ga0315900, IMG submission 203521) | Freshwater fungal communities from buoy surface, Lake Erie, Ohio, United States - Buoy 12 MA114 | ecosystem: Environmental > Aquatic > Freshwater > Lake > Lake biofilm | place: USA: Lake...
GAGCGTTCCGCTGCGCCGGTCGCGCTCCTGGCCGCCGCCGAGCACGAGCGGTTCGACCTGGCGGCCGTCGCGCAGCACGAGCACGCCCGCACCCTTCGGCCCGCCGAACTTGTGGGCCGACAGCGACACCGCGTCGACAAGCGCCGTCATCGGCGGCAGGTCGATCCAACAGGCCGCCTGCACGGCGTCGGTGTGCAGCAGGGCATCCGGCGCGGCACGGCGCACCGCGGCCGCAACCTCAACCAGGGGTGTCACCGTGCCGACTTCATTGTTCACCGCCATCACCGACACCACCGACGGCTGCAGGGTCGCCACGGTCTCTTCCAGCGCACCGACGTCAACTGATCCCGCGGCATCCACCCTGACCACCGTGCCACCGACGTGCTCAACGCAGTGCAGCACCGCATGGTGCTCAGCGGCGGGGCACACGGCAGTGCGACCCGTTCGGCGAACAGCGCCGAGGATCGCGGCGTTGTCCGCCTCGGTACCCGAACCGGTGAAGACGACCTCGCCCGGTAGGCACCCGAGCGCCGCCGCGACGGTGTCACGAGCCTCGTCAACCGCCTTGCGGGCCGTGCGCGCAAACCGATGCGAACCCGACGCGTTCGCGTAACAGCCGTCAAGAAACGGGAGCATCGCCGAGATCGCGCCGGGACGCATGGGCGTCGTCGCTGCGTGATCGAGGTACACCGGCATCTCGCGGTCACGCTACCCCCGCGGGCAGGATGGCTTTGTGCGGCACGGTGACGGAGCGGGCGACCACGGCGAACAGTGGTCGGACAACCGCTATGGCGACGAGTTCGCCGCCGTCTACGACCGGTGGTACCCGCGCAACGGAGCAGCCGACACGTGCGCCGACGTCGTCGCCGACGCCGCACGCGGCGGGATGGTGCTCGAGCTCGGCGCCGGCACCGGCCGCATCGCGCTCCTGCTCGCAGAACGCTGCCGCCACGTCGTCGCGGTCGACAACTCGCCTGCCATGTCAGAACAGCTGCTCGCACGAGCACCGTCCAACCTGTGGGTTGCCCTCGGACACATGGTCCGCGACATGCCCGACGGACCGTTCGACGCCGTGCTCTGCAGCGAGAACACGTTGTTCAACCTGCTCGGCGACGGGGAGCAGCGGCTCGTCTTCGCCGCAGTGGCGCGCCGACTCGCCCCCGGGGGCGCGTTCCTCGCCGAGTGCAGCACCCCGCCCGGCGACGAGCCAGCGACGTCGACCGCGTCCGAGGTGCGGCTCGGCGAAGTGGTCGACAGCACCGCGACGATCGACCCCTCGCGGCGCGAGGTGGCCGGCACGTTCAGAGTCGGCGGCGCGGCGCCGATGCAGTGGCGGCTGCGCTGGTCCGCTCTCGAGGAACTCGACGCGTGGGCGGCCGAACACGGCATGCGGCTCGCCTCGCGGTGGTCGACCTGGTCGCGCACGCCGTTCGACCCGTCGTGCGAGCGACACGTCAGCAAGTGGGTGCTCGACGAGTCCTCAGCACCCGTTGACCGATACCCTTCGCCCATGGCGCGCATCACGGTGTCGACCGATCTCGACGCGAGTCCCGCTGCGGTGTGGGATGTGGTCGAGCCCGTCGAACGCCACGTTGACTGGATGGCCGACGCCGAGTCAATCACGTTCATCGGCGATCAGACTCGCGGCACCGGCACACGCTTCCTCTGCCGGACCGCCGTGGGCCCACTTCGCCTGACCGACGCAATGACGATCACTGAGTGGGAGCCAGGCCGCGCCATGGGCGTCGCCCACGTGGGGATCGTCACCGGATCGGGCCGCTTCACCCTCGAGCCGATCGACGGCGGAACCCGCACGCGCTTCACGTGGTCGGAAGACCTCCGCTTCCCGTGGTGGATGGGCGGGCCGCTCGCCGGACTCGTCGGAGGTCGACTGGTGATGGCTGCGATCTGGCGACGCAACCTCTCGCGCCTGCGGGAGATCGTCGCGTCAGCCGGTCGCGGCGCGTAGCAACGCGGTCGCACCCGCGGCGAGCACAACCACCGCGATCAGCGGCACACGGCGCCAGGCAGCCACCGCCGCAACACCGAGACCCAGCATCCGCTCGTCGAGGACGAGCTGCTGTCCCGTGGACGCCGCGTCCTTGACTACGAGCGCCGCAAGTAGCGCGGCGGGAATCAGCAATAGGCACCGCGTCATCAGCTCGGGGAGTTTTCTGTTGCCGACGACCACAAAGCCGAGCACCTTGAACGCGTAGGCGCCGAGCGACAGCCACGCGACGAGCCACCACGACACGTCAGGCCGCCGGTTCCGCGGGGGGCGTCGACAGCCCGGTAAAAATCGCCGCACCCGCGGCGAGCACCGGTAGCCCGACGGGCGCGAACGGGACGAGAGCGAGGCAGATCGCCGCGCCAAACAACGCAGCGCGTCGCCCCTGCCGTGTCGCAAGGTGCGGTGCGAGCATCGCCACGAACGCAGCGGTGAACGCAACATCGAGACCCCAGCGCTGCGGGTCGATGGCGCCGCCAATCAACGCGCCGATGAGCGTGCCGAGATTCCAGCAGGTGAACAATGCGATGGCCGTGCTCCAGAATGCAATCGACCCGAGGCGCCGGTCGCGCTGAGCCGTCATCATCGCAGTCGTCTCGTCAATGACGAATTGTGCCGCCACCAGGCGCAACGGCAGACGTCCGCCGAACCGCGGCGCAAGCACGAGCCCGTAGACACCATTGCGGGCCGCCAGCAACAGCGAGCCACCGAGCGCGGCACCGAGGCCACCGCCCGCCGCGACGACGCTCATCGCCGACATCTGCGATGCACCCGTGAACGTGGCGAGGCTGAGCACGCACGCCTGCAGCACGCTCGCACCCGCTCCAACAGCCAACACGCCGAATGACAGTGCGAACACGCCCGTCGCAGCGCTCAGCGTGAAGCTGGCCACGAGCACGCGGCGAACGTCAGGTGCGATCCGCGGCACTCAGGCACCGGCCGATCGGAGCATCTCGTCCGCGGCCGTCCACGGGTCGGTTCGGCGCTCGCCGACCGCTGCGATGAAGTCGTCCCAGCGCTCGCCGCTGCACACCTCGCGTGCACGCTCCTCAATGCGCTGCCCGACAATTTCGCGCAGCTCCGTTTGCAGGCGGAATCGGCGCCGCTCTGCGAGCACGCCACTCGACGCCGACCAGTCGCGGTGACGCTCGACCTCCACCCACAGGTCGGCCACGCCCGTACCGTCGACTGCGGAGGTCTCGACGATCGGGGGGCGCCATTCACCGTGCTCAGACATGTCCAACATCGCCTCGAGGTCGCGGCGCGTCGCGTCCGCACCCGGGCGATCGGCTTTGTTGATCGCGAAGACGTCGGCGATCTCCATCAGCCCCGCCTTGTTGGCCTGCACCGCGTCACCCCACCCTGGATTGACGACGACGACCGTCGTGTCGGCCTTTCCGACGATCTCGACCTCCACCTGGCCAACGCCGACCGTCTCGACGACGATCCACGGCCGGCCAGCGGCATCCAGCACGCGGATGGCCTCGCTCGTCGCGAGTGACAGCCCGCCGAGGTGCCCCCGCGTCGCCATGCTGCGAATGAACACTCCTGCGTCGGTCGCGTGGTCCTGCATACGCACTCGGTCGCCGAGGATGGCGCCACCGGTGTAGGGCGACGACGGGTCTATTGCCAGCACCGCGACGGTCTCGCCGCGAGCCCGCAGGTGCGCAATCAGCGCGCTCGTGAGGGTGCTCTTCCCCGCACCCGGCGCGCCGGTGATACCGACGACATGGGCCGAGCCGCCGAGCGGTGACACCAGGCGCCCCACCTCGCGGGCCTGTGGCCCACCCCGTTCGACGATGGTCAGCAGCCGCGCGAGTGCGCCACGTTCGCCAGAGCGCGCCTGCTCGAGCAGCGTGGCTGGGTCAGTCGACCTTGGCGCCACGCGCCTAGACCGCCACGACCTCGGTCACGCCATCGACGCGATCGCGCATGATGCGTTCAATACCGGCCTTGAGCGTCTGGTCGGACGCCGGGCACGTGCCGCACGCACCGATCAACGACACCGTCACCACGCCGGTCAGTTCGTCGACGTCGCGCAACTCGATGTCGCCCCCGTCAGCGTGCAGCACGGGGCGGATGACCTCAATCGTCTCCTCGACCCGCTCCCTGATGCCCACTCCGACCTCTCTTCGTTTTCTCGGCAACCCCTACGATACGGCAGTGCTCGCACACCAAGGTGGCTGGGATGAGATTCTGCTCGTCGCGGCGCCGATCGCAATGATCGTGCTCGTGCTGTGGCGCGCGACCCGAGCAGCGGAGCGCACAGAGAACACAGGCGACGACTCCGACGCCCGTGCTAGCGGTCCGTCGACTCCCGCCTGACCGACGCACCGATCGCGCGCAGCCGTCCGACGAGGTCGTCATACCCACGGTCAATGTGGTGCACCTCATCAATTGTCGTCTCGCCATCTGCGGCGAGGCCAGCCACCACGAGCGCCGCGCCTGCGCGGATGTCGGGCGCGCTCACCTTGGCGCCGCAGAGCCGCTCGACACCGCGCACCACCGCGTGGTGGCCGTCAATGCGCACGTCGGCACCCATTTTCACCAACTCGTCGACATAGCGAAAGCGGCCTGGGTAGAGGTTCTCGGTGGCGATCCCCGTCCCGTCCGCGACCGCGAGCATGCCGACGAGGAGCGGCTTGTAGTCGGTGGCGATCCCTGGATACGGCAGCGTCGCAAAGTCGATTGACCGGAGCCGCTGCCCGCACGACGCCCGCAGGCCGTCATTGGCCGGCTCGATCAACACGCCCATCTCCGCGAAGCGATTCAGCAGCATCTCCATGTGCTCGGGACGCGCACCGCGAACCTCCACGTTGCCGCCGCACGTAGCGACTGCTGCGACGTAGGTGGCCGCCTGCACACGATCAGCGACCACCTCGTGGTCAACGGCGCGCAGCGAACCGGGCTCCGTGCCGGTGACGACGAGGCGATCCGTCCCGACGCCCTCGATCGCGGCTCCCATCGACGTGAGCATCGCGCACAAGTCGCCAATCTCAGGCTCGCGTGCCGCATTGTCGATCACCGTGGTGCCTCTCGCAAACACGGCCGCCGTCAACAGGTTCTCGGTCGCACCAACGCTCGGAAAGCGCAGCAAGATCTCTGCGCCGCGCAACTGCGGAGCGACCGCGCGCACATCCGCCGGCCCCAGGGCGAACTGCGCACCCATGGCGCTCAGACCCGCGACGTGGAGGTCGATCGGCCGCGATCCAAAGTCGTCGCCACCCGGCATACCAATCTGCGCGCGCCCGTGGCGGGCGAGCAGCGGGCCGAGCACGTTGACCGAAGCACGGATGCGGTCAACGAGGTGGAACGGCGCCACCGGTGACACGTCACCGGTGTTGAAGATGACCAGCTCGTGCGGCGAAGGACGCTCGCACCGCACGCCCATCGCACCGAGCAACTCGCACATCACCGGAACGTCCGAGATATCCGGAACGTTTGTCAACCGGTACTCGCCCTCTGCGAGCAGCGTCGCAGCCATGAGCTTGAGTACCGAGTTCTTCGCGCCCGGCACCTCGACCGTCCCCGTGAGCGGACCCGAGCGTTCGACGACGATGCGCATGGACCTCTCAGTATGCTCGCGTCGTGCCCCGGGTCGCGTGGCGGGCGCTCCGCCCCCAGTCGCTGACTCCTCGGCAGGTACGGGTGCTCTGGTTGCTCTGGCTCGCATGCCTGCCGGCTTCGTTCGTCAACACGATCTTCACCCAGACCGTCGCGTTCGCGTCCGACGAGTTCGGCGTCAGTGCCGCAGGGCAGGGACTCGGAGCCGCCGTCGTGCGCTGGGGCATCGTGCTGATGTTGCCGCTCGCCGTACTCGCGGACCGCATCGGCAGGCGTCGGCTCATTGTCGCGATGGCGTGGTGCGCGCCCGTTGCCGCGGCTACTGGCGCATTCGCACCGACGTTCGGCGTGCTCGTCGCCACGCAAACTGTCGCCCGCCCCCTCGGTATCGCCCTCAGCGTGTTCGTGATCGTTGCCGCAACCGAGGAGATGGGGAGCGACGCGCGCGCATGGGCGCTGGGTGTACTCGCGCTTGGCAGCGGCCTTGGCGCCGGCTCAGCAGTCGCGGCGCTGCCGCTCGCCGGTATCTCGCCCCAGTCGTGGCGGTGGACCTATCTGGTCGGCCTCGTGTGGCTCGTCGTCGCCGCAGTGCTCACACGTCTACTTCCGGAGACCCATAGGTTCGCCTTGCTGCAATCCGAGCCCGGCATGGCGACGCCCAGCATCAACCGCCGACGACTCGCGGTGCAGTTCCTCGCCGCGGCACTGGTCAACGTGTTCATTGCCGCAACGTCGGTGTTCCAGGTGCGCTACCTCACCGACGTTCGCGGTTTCAGCGCCGCCCGCGCGGCGCTGTTCACCATCGTCACTGCGGCACCCGCCTCGGCTGCGCTCGTCGTCGGCGGACGGCTGGCAGATCGGCGCGGTCGCAAGGTCGTCGCGGCTCTCTCGACCGCCACAGGCGCCGCACTGCTCGCGTCGGCATTCGCGGTCGGCGGATGGCTGATGTGGGCACTCGCGGTGGCGGGCGGCATCGCACTCGGCTTCGCATACCCTGCGATGGCGGTGTTCCGCGGCGAACTATTCCCCACCGCGCGGCGAAATGTCGCAGCGGCGATGATCACCGTCGCCTCGCTGGTCGGCGGCAGCGCAGGCCTCGTCGTTGCGGGCTCAGCCATCGACGCTGGCTCGGGATACGGCACCGTGATGTGGTGGCTGGCGCTGGGTCCCATTGCCGTTTCTGCCCTCGTGCTCGCAGCCTTCCCTGAGACCGCGATGCGGGAGCTCGAGGAACTCAATGCTCCCGAAGGAGCTCGACCCACTCCGCGATGATCCCCGCGACCTCGGCGTCGCGTCCTCGGAGGTCGTGCCGAGCGCCGTCAAGCAGCCGCAGCTCCGGCCGCACCACGGGGAGCGCGACTGCGGCGCGCAGTTCGTCGGGCGAACCGAACTCGTCGCGGGTGCCACTGACGAAGAGCGACGGCACGGCGACCGACGGCAGATGGGCGGTGCGCAGCCGATCGGGATGCTTCGGGGGATGGAGCGGATAGGCAACGCAGACGAGTCCCGCGACGTCGAGGCCTTCGGCGACGGCCATCGAGCACATCCGCCCTCCCATTGAGCGTCCGCCAACGACGATCGACTCGGTCGAGCAGCCCAGACGGTGCGCAAACTCGCGTGCTTCGTCGACAACGCAGCGCACGAGTGCGTCGGCCCTGTCGGGGAAGCGCCGTCCCTCGCGCCGGTAGGGGAAGTCACGCAGTGCGACCGGCAATGGCGCGAGCGCACGCTCGATTTCGAGGAGCGACGGATGTACGGCTGACGACCCCGCACCCGGAAAGAGCAGAGCGCCAGCGATGGTCACGAGCCGAGTAGCACGCGTCGGGCCTCGCCAAGGTCCTCGATCGCGCGGCTTGCGGCTCGCTCGTCACCACCGTGGTCGGGGTGCGCGCGGCGTAGCCCGTCGCGGAATCTCGCTTGGATCTCGCGCTTCGTCGGCTGGACGGTTCCCTCCGGGAAGCCCAGCACCTCGAGCGCCCACGCGCGCGGGTCGGCGAGCGCGGTGATTGACGAGGTCCCGCCTCCCGCGAGCCATGTCACGAACCTCTCATCGAGCGGGCCCCGCCAGGTCATCGAGCGGGAGAGCAGCAGCGCGAGGCGACGGCGGACTGACTGGTCGAGCCGCTCGAGCACGTAGATCGACGCGAGCACCTGCTGCAGCGACGAGCCCTTCCCGTCGAAGACGAAACGAACTCGCTCGCCATCGCCAACCAGCTGGTGCACGCTTCGTGCGAGTCCATGCCGGTCGGCCTGAAAGCGGTGACGGAGGCGGGGCTGGACCACGCGCTCGCCGCGCTCAACCTGGTGCAGCAGCCGGTGCACGTCGGGTACGAGCTCGTCGTCGACCTCTGGCAGATGCGCCGCGACAATTCCGCCGAGCAGGATGCCGCCGAGACCAGGTGCCGGCTCGACAGGTAGGTCGACCTCGCCCAGCGCAAGGCGCCGTGTCGGCGTGTAGGGGCGCGAATGCCAAACCACCAGGCTGGCGAGGACCGTCGCGCCGTCGTCCGAATGCATGGACACGGTGTCTATCCGGTGGACGGTCGCTCCGCTGAGCGGAGCCCCTAGTCCTCCTCGACGATCTCCACGTCGCGACCGTCGATGGTGCGAAGGCAGGACTCGACCACGTCCTCGTGGGCCTCTTGGACCACCATCACGTCGCTCTCCCACCGGTAGCCAATGTCGAGGGTGTCGAGCATCTCGGTGAGCCGCGAACGGTCAGCGTCGGACAGGTCTTGGAGGTCATACTCCGTCAAACCTGAGCCAGCGTCGTCACCGTCAACATCATCATCCTGATCGAAGGAGTCCTCAAGTTCATCGAGCACCGCGTCGGCACGCGACTCATCCTCGGCCGAGACCAACAGTTCGTGTCCATCCCATGCGTGCGCGATGTCCGCATCTGCAAACGCCTCGGTGACATCGGCCCGCTCGTCAACGCTCCACTCGGACAGGTCGTACCGCACCGTGACCGCCTCGGGATCTTTTGGATTCCATTCCCCCACGTCTGGCACGCTACATCGTTTCCGGTGCTGCGCTACTAGCCACTAGGTTTCGGTGCGATGCCTTCTCGCGAACAACCCGACCGCAACCTCGCCATGGAGCTCGTCCGCGTCACGGAGTCGGCGGCGCTGTCCGCAGCCCGGTGGGTCGGACGTGGGGATAAGAACAAGGCCGATGGTGCCGCGGTTGATGCGATGCGCAACGTCCTGGACACCGTCAACATGGATGGCGTCGTCGTCATCGGCGAAGGCGAAAAGGACGAAGCGCCGATGCTCTACAACGGCGAACGTGTAGGCAACGGCTCGTCTCCGGTCACCGACGTCGCCGTCGACCCGATTGACGGCACCACGCTCACCGCAATGGGCCGAGGCAACGCCCTGTCGGTCATCGCAGTCGCAGAGCGCGGAGCCATGTTCAACCCCGGACCGTGCACCTACATGGAGAAGATCGCGGCCGGCGCCGAGGCAGCATCGGCGATCGACCTCGATGCCTCCCCCACCCGCAACGTGAAGGAAGTCGCCCGCGCGATGCGCAAGCTCGTCAGCGAAGTGACCGTCATCATCCTTGAACGCGACCGGCACAACGAGCTGATCGCCGAGGTGCGCTCGACCGGAGCGCGCATCCGCCTCATCAGTGACGGCGACATCTTCGCAGCCATCGCCGCAGCCTCACCCGACGTGGGCGTCGACCTCCTGATGGGCATCGGCGGCACACCGGAGGGCGTGGTCGCCGCAGCAGCGCTCAAGTCCCTCGGCGGGCAGATCCTCGGGCGCCTGCACCCGCGCAACGACGCAGAGCGTGCCGCTGCAGAGGCGCAGGGCTACGACCTCACGCGGATCCTCACCATCGACGACCTCGTCCGTGGCAACGACGCGTTCTTCGCCGCAACCGGCGTCACCGACGGCGAGCTGCTGCGGGGTATCCGCTATGACTCGTACGGTGCACGGTCGCACAGCCTCGTGATGCGCTCTCGGTCGGGCACGATCCGCTACATCGACACTCACCACCGGCACGATCGGATCTCTGCCTACTTCACGGACGAGACGGTCTGACGAGGGGCGTCAGCGCCGCGAGAGCATCCTCGACAGCCGACGGGTGACCGAGCGGGGCAATACCCCGGAGACGGCGACGAGCACCTTGTACAGCGCACCGGGGACGACGATCGTCCGTCCCCGAGCCGCTCCCTTGAGGCCGGCACGGGCAACGAGTCCGACCGAGGTCCACGCGAACGACGGAAAGCGTGACTCGAACCCCGTCGTGTTCGAGATCGACTGGAACTCGGTGCGCGTGAGCCCCGGGCAGAGTGCCGTGACCACAACACCCGCGCCCCGCACTTCTTCGTGCAACGCCTCGGACAGGCTGGTGACGAACGCTTTCGTCGCCGAGTACACCGCCAGCCCCGGGTTGGCCTGGAAGCTCGCGACGCTCGACACGTTGAGCAGCCATCCCCTTCCGCGCGGGATCATTGCGTTCACTGCGGCGTGTCCGATCACGGTGAGCGCCATCACGTTCAGCCGGATCTCGTCGGAGAGCCGTTCCGGATCGGCACGGTGCATCGGGCCGGACGTACCGAATCCAGCGTTGTTGACGACAAGGTCGATCGGACGCTGTGACACGTCGCGGATGCGCGCGACCACCGCGGCTACGCCATCGGTGGTGAGCAGGTCGGCCGCCAGCACTTCGACATCCGGGTAGGTCGCGGCAAGTCGCGCGAGGCGGTCCGCTCTACGTGCGACCACCACCATCGGCACACCTGCCCGCCCGAGGACGTGCACCATCTCCTCGCCAATCCCGCTTGACGCGCCTGTGATGAGCGCGGCGCCGAAGGGAAGGGCGCGCGGCACGACTAGTGCGCCGCGGGATCGAGGCCGCCGACGGCGGCGAGCCTCGCGTGCGCACGGCGGAGCGACGACTCCGCCTCGGCATCGTGACCGGTGCGGATGGCCTGCTCGGCTCGCTCGCGCGCCCTGCGGGCACGCTCAACATCGATCTGCTGGGCCAGTTCAGCCGCATCAGAGAGAATCGTCACGTGGTCAGGCGCCACCTCGACGAATCCCCCGTGCACTGCAACGTCCTGCACCGTGCCATCGGCAAGGAACACGCGCGTGTGATTCTCGACGAGTGCGCCGAGAAACGCGATGTGCCCGGGGAGGAAGGCGATCTCGCCCCCCTCCAGCGTCCTGGTGACCACCTGCACGGACTCCCCCGAGAAGAGGGTGCGCTCGGGCGAGACCACCTCGACGCGGAACCGGCCGTCGCCCGACATCAGGCTGCGGACTCCTGCAGCGCCTTCGCCTTCGCGAGCACCTGCTCGACACCACCGACATTGAGGAATGCCTGCTCCGGCACCTCGTCGAGTTCACCCTTGATGATCGCCTCGAAGCTCTCGACCGTCTCTTCGGTCTTCACGTACTCGCCCTTCACCCCCGTGAACACCTCGGCGACGAAGAACGGCTGAGAAAGGAAGCGCTGCACCTTGCGGGCGCGGGCGACCGTCAGACGGTCCTCTTCGGACAGCTCGTCAAGGCCGAGGATCGCGATGATGTCCTGCAGCTCCTTGTAGCGCTGGAGGATCTCCTGCACACGGCGGGCCACCGCATAGTGGCGGTCGCCGACGACCTCTGGGGTGAGGATCGTCGAGGTCGATGCCAGCGGATCAACGGCCGGGTAGATGCCCAGCGAGGCGATCTGGCGCGACAACTCCGTCGTCGCGTCGAGGAAGGTGAAGGTCGTGAACGGCGCCGGATCGGTGTAGTCGTCCGCCGGCACGTACACCGCCTGCAGCGACGTGATCGAACGACCACGCGTGGAGGTGATGCGCTCCTGTAGCTGGCCCATCTCGTCGGCGAGTGTCGGCTGGTAGCCCACCGCCGACGGCATGCGACCGAGCAGCGTCGACACCTCAGAGCCCGCCTGCACGAAACGGAAGATGTTGTCGACGAACAGCAGCACGTCCTGGTTGCGCACGTCACGGAAGTACTCGGCCATCGTCAGGGCCGAGAGGGCGACGCGCAGGCGAACGCCCGGCGGCTCGTCCATCTGGCCGAAGACCAGCGCGGCCTTCTCGAACACGCCCGACTCCTCCATCTCGATGCGTAGGTCGGTGCCCTCACGTGTGCGCTCGCCGACACCGGCGAACACGGACACGCCGCCGTGATTGGAAGCAACGCGGTTGATCATCTCGGTGATGAGCACCGTCTTGCCCACACCGGCGCCTCCGAACAGACCGATCTTTCCACCGGCGAGGTACGGGGTGAGGAGGTCGATGACCTTGATGCCCGTTT
>Ga0315900_10010135_pt1 | contig 11855 bp, 11 predicted proteins | sample LakEriMetagenome_FD_203521 | JGI IMG/M metagenome (GOLD analysis project Ga0315900, IMG submission 203521) | Freshwater fungal communities from buoy surface, Lake Erie, Ohio, United States - Buoy 12 MA114 | ecosystem: Environmental > Aquatic > Freshwater > Lake > Lake biofilm | place: USA: Lake...
TCAGGGGCCATGGCGTGGCGGGCAGGCGCGGCCAGCGCGATGGCGCGGATGCGGCCCGAGCGGATGTTCTCCACATTCTGCGGCAGCGGATCGAAGGCGATGGGGATCACGCCCGCCAGCAAATCCGCCTGCATGGGCGAGGAGCCGCGGTAGGGCACGTGGTTGAGCGGCGCGCCGATGCGCGTCTGCAGCACCTCACCGAAGATATGCGCGATCGAGCCCGCACCGGAGCTGCCATAGCCGGGTGGGGCGGGCTGCGCCTTGATCCAGGCGATCAACCCCGGCAGGTCGGTGGCCGGCACAAGGCGCGGATTGGTGATGATCACCAGCGGAGCGGCGCCGATATAGGCGATGTGCGTCAGCCCGGTGACCGGGTTGTAGGGGATGTTGGGGTAGAGCGGTGGCGAGGTGACGATGGGCGCGGTGTTGGACATCAACAGCACCGTGCCGTCGGGCGGCTGGGTGGCGACATGGCCGGCACCCAGCGTGCCGCCCGCGCCGGGACGGTTGTCGATGATGGGGCGGGCGGGCAGGCGCGCGCCCAGCGCCTCGGCCAGCACGCGGCCCACAATGTCGGAGGACCCGCCGGGCGGGAAGGTAACCACGAGCCGGATCGGGCGCGTCGGCAGATCCTGCGCCTGCGCGCTGTTGCACCAGGGAAGCAGGGCGGATGCCGCGAGAAGCGGCAGATGACGGCGGCGCATGGCGATCTCCTCGCAATCGCGCCCTATGTCGCAAGGATCGTGCCGCAGGACCCCAGCCTGAAATCATATCCAATAATGAGGTATGGGACTTTTTCCGTTGTCAACTCCAGAAATTGAGGAATTGTCTGCGCTTACTCAGTCTTACGAAGATACCTCTGGCGTGTGTTCGTCAACAGTCCTACAACCAATTTACCAGCCGCGGCCAATGGCCAAGGCAGGGGACCGGTCTCCCGGCCACGACTTCACAGCCTGCCGCGCGCGATGGCATAGAATTCGCCAATAAGCATCTCGTAGCGCGGATTTTGCAAAGGGCTTTCGCAGAAGAGGCCCTGGCTACCAAGGTTGAGACAGGGCGGGCGTTGGGGCGCGGCAGGCACCAAAAGGGTGTCGGTTGTTCGCTTTCAAACCGGAAGGTACGCGTTATGGCTGGCGGAATCTCTGTGCACGCCGTGGATGTGGCCCATGGCCGCCCGGGCACGGGCATGCGGGTGGAAGTCCACCGAATTCTCGAAGACGGCTCTCGCCGCGTGCTGGCCGACGGGCGGCTTTCGCCGAGTGGCGCTCTCGATCACCCGATTACCAGCGGCGAGGGGGTCGAGGCCGGGATGCATGAGGTGCTCTTCCACCTCAGCGACTTCTACGCCGGCCACGACAAGCCCCCGCCCCCCTTCCTGGAGGTCGTACCCTTCCGGTTCCGGGTTTTCGACGAGCACCTGCACTATCATTTGCCGATCAAGTTCACGCCCTGGGGTTTCTCGTTGTATCGGGGGGCGTGAGCCATCCTTCCCTTCCCGGCGGCATGCCGCCTGCGTCGCGCGACCTGATCGGCCGCGCCGGCGCCTCTCCCGCCTGGCGCTGGCCCAATGAGGCCGGGCTTGCGCTCTCCTTCGTCGTGAATGTCGAGGAAGGGGCGGAACTCGCGCTGACCAGCGGCGATGCGCGCAATGAGAGCGTCTATGAAGCGCGCGAGGAGGTGATCGGCCATCCCGATCCCTGCATGGAAAGCCACTTCGCCTATGGCAGCCGCGTCGGGCTGTGGCGGATCCTCGATCGCTTCGACGCCCATGGCGTGAAGGCCACCTTCTCCTCCTGCGGCCGCGCCATCGCCGCCGCGCCGATCCTCGCCCAGGCGCCGCATGCGCGCGGGCATGAGATCTCCGCCCATGGCTGGCGCTGGGAAAGCCATGCGGGCATGGAAGAGGCGACCGAGCGCGCGGTGATCGCAGCGACGATCAAGGCCATTGCCGAGGCCTCGGGCGAACGCCCCGTCGGCTGGCACACGCGCAGCGCCTCTTCCGTCAACACGCGCCGTCTGCTGCTGGAGGAGGGCGGCTTCCTCTACGACAGCGACTGCTACGATGACGACCTGCCGCGCAGCACGCCGCGGCCCGATGGCGCGCCGCATGTCATCCTGCCCTACGCCTTCGACACCAACGACATGCGCTTCTCGCCCGGCGGCGGCTTCATCCAGGCGGAGGATTTCTCCCGCTACTGCCTCGGCGCGATCGACTGGATGCTGCGCGAGGCCGAAAGCGCGCCGCGCATGCTCTCGATCGGGCTGCACCTGCGCATCATCGGCCGCGCCGGGCGCATGGCGGGGCTGGAGCAGGTGCTGGCCCGCATCGCGCGCGACCCCCGCATCTGGATCGCGCGCCGACGCGACATCGCGCAACACTGGCTGAAGGTCGCTGGCGCATGAGGCTGCTCGTCATCAACTCCAACACCACTGAAAGCGTCACGGCGCGCATCGAAGAGGCCGCGCGCGCCGCCGCATCGCCGGGCACGATCATCACCGCCATCAGCGCGCCCTTCGGCCTGCCGCTCATCGTCAGCCGCGCCGATTGGCTGGTCGCGGGGCCGGCGACGCTTGCCGCGCTCGGCGCGCATCGCGGTGCATACGACGCCGCCATCATCGCCTGCTTCGGCGATCCCGGCCTCGATGCGGCGAAGGAGTTGCTCGACGTGCCCGTGCTCGGCATCAGCGAGGCCGCCTTCCACGCCGCCTGCATGCTCGGCCGGCGCTTCGGCATCGTCAGCTTCACCGCGGCCCTGCGCCCGATGTTCGAGGATGTGCTGGCGCATCACGGCCTCACGGCGCGCTGCGCGGGCTTCCGCATGGGCCCCGCCTTCAGCGGCGACCCGGGTCGCGTGGCGGAAGAACGCGCCGAGTTGCTCATCGAACTCTGCCGCCAATCGGTGGAGCAGGATGGGGCGGAGGTGGTGATCCTGGCCGGCGGGCCGCTCGCCGGCCTCGCGCCGGTACTCGCACCCCGCGTCCCGGTGCCGCTGATCGACGGCACGGCGGCGGCGGTGCGGCTCGCCGAGGCGATGGTCGGCCTCGCCCCCGTCACGCGTCCGCATCGCACGCGCGACTTGACCGGCTTCGCCCCCGAGATCGTCGCACTCTACCGCGGTTGACCCCTCGCGCTGCGCGGCGGCGGCTGGCAGCATCACCCTTCCCATCGAGGAGGGTCCGCCATGCCCCGCCTGCCCCGCCGCGCGCTGCTCGCTTTGCCCCTGCTGCTGCCTTTGCCCGCGCTGGCCCAGACCTGGCCGACGCGGGTGGTGCGCATCATCGTCCCCTTCCCGCCCGGCGCGGGGACGGATCTTCTCGCCCGCGCCTATGCGCAGAAGCTCTCGGAGCTATGGAACCAGCCCGTGGTGATCGAGAACCGCGCCGGCGCCGGCGGGGTGATCGGCACCGAGGCCGCCTCCCGCGCCGCGCGCGACGGCTACACGATCCTGATGGCGAATTCCTCGGTGCTCGCCATCGCCCCAGCGCTGAGTGCCACGCTGCCCTATGACCCGGTCGGCAGTTTCGATCCCGTCGCGCTGGTCGGCGCGAACGACAATGCGCTGGTGGTGCGCACGGCCTCGCCCTTCCGTTCGGTGGCCGAGGTGCTGGAGGCCGCGAAGGCGCGCCCGGGGATCCTGACCTACGCCTCGGCCGGCACCGGCACCTCGACGCATATGGCGGCCGAGTATTTCAAGCAGGTCGCGGGGGTGGACATCACCCATGTGCCCTATCGCGGCAGCCCGCAGGCGCTGACCGACACGCTGGGCGGCCAGGTGGACATGAACTTCAACACCATCAACGCGGTGCTGAGCGCGGTGCGCAACGGCCAGGCGCGCGCACTCGGCACCACGGGCGCGACGCGCGACCCGCTGCTGCCCGAAGTGCCGACGCTGCAGGAACTCGGCTTCCCCGCCTATTCCGCCAGCGGCTGGCTCGGCTTCGTCGTGCCCGCCGGCACGCCGCCCGAGATCATCGCGCGGATCAGCGAGGGCATGCGCCGGATCGCCGCCGAGCCCGGCTTTCCCGAGCGCATCGCCAGCATCGGCATGCGCCCCACCATCAGCACGCCCGAGGAATTCCGCGCCATGCTCGCCCCCGAGATCGCGCGCTGGACGGAAGTCGCCCGCCGCGCCGGGCTCAAGGCCGAGTGATGCAAACCCGGGAGACGGTCTGCGGCACGCGCCACGCGATTTCCGCCGGGCATTATCTGGCGAGTGCCGCGGGCTTCGCGATCCTCGAAGCCGGCGGCAATGCCACCGATGCCGGCTGCGCGGCAGGCTTGGCACTCGGCGTGCTGCACCCGGACCTGGTGAGCATCGCGGGCGTCGCGCCGATCCTGCTGCGCAGCGGCACCGGCGCGGTCGAGAGCATCGCCGGCGTTGGCCCCTGGCCGCGCGCCACGCCGGCGAATCACTTCCAGCGCCATCACGGCGGGCGCATGCCGCCGGGGATGCTGCGCACCGTCGTGCCGGCCGCGCCCTGCGCCTGGATCACGGCGTTGCAGCGCCACGGCACGATGGATTTCGCCACCATCGCCGAGCACGCCATCCGCTTCGCGGCCGAGGGCTTCGCCGTCTATCCGCTGCTCGCGCAGAACATCGCCGCCCATGCCGAGGATTATGCGCGCTGGCCCTCCAACGCCGCGATCTTCCTGCCCGGCGGCACCCCGCCCGCCGCCGAATCCCTTTTCGTGCAAAGCGATCTCGCGGCCACGCTGCGCTTCATGGCGGATGAGGAACGCGCAGCCCGCGCCCGCGGCGCGGATCGCGTGGGCGGGCTGGAAGCCGCGCGCGACGCCTTCTACCGCGGCGAAATCGCGCGCCGCATGGTCGCCTTCACCCAGGCCGAGGGCGGCTGGCTCGCGGCCGAGGACCTCGCCGATTTCCGCTGCCCGATCCTGCCGCCCGCGCAGATCACCTGGCGCGGCCACAGCATCATGACCGGCGGCCCCTGGTGCCAGGGGCCGACGCTGCTCCAGGCACTGCTGCTGGCCGAGCAGGCCGGCCTTGCGCGCCACGCGCACAACTCGCCCGACTACCTGCACACGCTGGTCGAGGTGCTGAAACTCGCCTTCGCCGATCGCGAGCACTTTGTGGGCGATCCGGATTTCGTCGATGTGCCGCTCGCGCGTTTGCTCTCGCCGGCGCACATCGCCGCCCGGGCCGCGCTGATCGACCCAGTCCGCGCTTATCCCGGCCTGCACCCGCCGGGCATCGCGGCCAACGCCGCCGAACCGCCGGTCGAGGCCGGAACCTCCTATGTCGCGGTTGTGGATCGCTGGGGCGGGGCCTTCAGCAGCGCGCCCTCCGACGCTTCCTGGAGCAGCCCGGTGGTGCCGGGGCTCGGCTTCGTGATCTCCAACCGCGGCTCGCAAAACCGCACCGACCCCGCGCATCCCGCCGGCCTCGCGCCCGGCAAGCGGCCGCGCCTGACACCCATGCCGGCCATGGCGATCACCCCCGAGGGCGGCGTCATGCCCTTCGGCACGCCGGGCAATGATGTGCAGCCGCAGGCGCTGTTGCAGGTGCTGATGAACCTCGTCGTCTTCGGCATGACGCCCCAGGCGGCGGTCGAGGCACCCAGAGTTGCCACCTATGCATTTCCCGGCAGTTCCCACCCCTATGAGATGCACCCCGCGCGGCTGAACGTAGAATCGCGCATCGCGGAGGCCACGCGCGCCGCCCTCACGGCACGCGGCCATGATGTACGGCTCTGGCCCGAGCGCACCTGGCTCGCCGGTTGTGTCGAGATGGTGCGCCAGGACGGCACGCTCTTGCGCGCCGCCGCCGATCCGCGCCGCCCCGCCGCCGCCATCGCGCTCTGAGGTGAATCGCGCCCGCGCCATCCTCGCCTTGGCGGCGCCGACCGCGCTCGGCTCGGTGCTGCAGGCAGCCGCGCAACTCGCGGAAATGTGGATCGCCGCGCGCCAGGGCACGGCGGCGCTGGCGGGATGGGCGGTGGTGCTGCCCTTTGCGCTGCTCATGCAGATGATGTCAGCCGGTGCCATGGGCGGCGGCGTGGTCTCGGCCATCGCGCGCGCGCTCGGCGGCGGGCGGCGGGAGGAAGCCTCGGCGCTGGTGGTGCATGCGGCCTGGATCGCGTTGGTCGGGGGCTTGTTGTTCGCGCTGCCCCTCGCACTGGCGCCACGCGCGATCCTGGGCCTGATCGGCGGCGCCGAGGCGGCGGAGGGGGCCGCGCTCTACGCCATCTGGCTTTTCGGGCTGGGGGCGGTGCCGGTCTGGCTGATGAACACGCTCGCCTCCGTGCTGCGCGGTGGCGGGCGGCACGCGCTTGCGGCGCGTGTGCTGGTGGTGGCCTGGGGCGCCTATCCGCTGCTCGCCTGGCTGCTGGCGGAACCCTTCGGCATGGGCCTCGCCGGGCTGGGCGCGGCGCTGGGCACGGTGTTCTGGGTGGCGACGGCGGTGCTCGCACTGGCCGTGCTGCGCGGCGGCGCGGGCTTCCTGCCGAACCTCGCGGTGCGGCCCTCGCGCGCCATGTTCTGGCGCATCCTGAAGGTCGGGCTGGTGGCCTGCCTGCTGGCCACGCTGTCGAACCTCACGACCATTCTCGTCACGGCGCAACTGGCCGCACGCGGCGCGGCGGTGGTAGCGGGCTATGGCATCTCGGCGCGGCTGGAATTCCTCATCATCCCGCTCGCCTTCTCCATCGGCTCGGCGCTGACGGCGCTGGTTGGGCGCGCGGTGGGCGCGGGCGATTGGGCGGAGGCGCGGCGCATCGCCTGGACGGGCGGGGGCATGGCCTTCGTCTTCGCCGGCGGCATTGGGCTGGTGGTGGGCTTCTTCCCGGTGCACTTCGCCCGCGCCTTCACCGACGACCCGGCGGTGGTCGAGATCGCGGCGCGCGCGCTGGGCATCATTGGGCCGGCCTATGGTGGCTTCGGGCTCGGCATGGCGCTGTATTTCGCCTCGCTCGGCGCGGGGCGGCTGCGCTGGCCGACGGCGGCGGCGCTCGCGCGGCTCGGCTGCGCGGTGGGGATCGGCTGGCTGCTGGGGCAGTTCTGGGGGCTCGAGGGGCAGTTCCTCGGCGTCGCACTCGGCCTGACCGCCTATGGCGCGGTGCTCGCCACCTCCATCCGCCCTTCCGTGTGGCGCTGAGCCGCGCCATGCTGCGGCGTGGAGGAAAGCATGGGCCAGGAGTTGGATGCGCTGCGCGAGACCGTGCGCCGCTTCGCGGAGGCGGAGGTCGCGCCCCGTGCGGTAGCGCTCGACGAAGATGAAGAGTTCCCGCGCGACATCTACGAGAATCTCGCCCGGCTCGGCCTGCTCGGCATCACCGTGCCCGAGGCGATGGGCGGGGCCGCGGCGGGGGTCCAGGCCTATGCCGTCGTCATGGAGGAATTGTCGCGCGGCTATGCGAGCGTGGCCGATCAGGTCGGGCTGGTGGAGCTGCTCGGCACGCTGCTGAGCGAGCACGGCACGGAGGCCCAGCGCGCGCAGTATCTGGCGCCGCTGCTGCGCTACGAACTCTCCTGCGCCTATGCGCTGACCGAGGCCGAGGCGGGATCCGACCTCGCCGCACTCAAGACCACGGCGCGGCGCGATGGCGATGATTGGCTGCTGCGTGGCGAGAAGCTGTGGATCCACATGGCGCCGCGCGCCGATTTCGCCGCCGTGCTGGCGCGCACGGACCCGGCCGCCGGGCATCGCGGCATGTCGATCTTCCTCGTGGATCTTCATGCGCCGGGCGTCACCAGGCTGCGCGCAGAGCACAAGATGGGCCAGCGCGCCTCGCCTGTCGGCGGGCTGCTCTTCGAGGATGTGCGCCTGCCCGCCGCCGCGCTGCTCGGGCCGGAGGGGCGTGGCTTCCACATGATGATGTCGGTGCTCGACAAGGGGCGCATCGGCATCGCGGCCCTCGCACTCGGCATCCTGCAATCCGCGCTGGAGGAGAGCGTGCGCTACGCCAAGGCGCGCGTGCAATTCGGCCGCCCGATCGCGGAGCAGCAGGCCATCCGCTTCATGATCGCGGATATGGCGAAGGACGCGCAGGCTGCGCGGCTTCTGGTGCAGGATGCCGCGCGCCGGATGGATGCCGGGGAGCGCGTGACGCTCGCCGCGAGCATGGCGAAGTGTTTTGCGAGTGACGCCGCAGTGGCGCGCACGGCCGATGCCGTGCAGATCCACGGCGGCAGCGGCTTCATCCGCGGCGTAACGGTGGAGCGGCTCTATCGCGACGCGAAGATCACGCAGATCTACGAAGGCACGAACCAGATCCAGCGGGTGATCATGGCACGGGAGATACTTGGATGAATCGACCAGTTGCGCTGGTCACCGGCGCACGGCGGGGGATCGGGCGCGCCATCTGCGTGGCCCTCGCCGGCACCGGCTATGATGTGCTCGGCTGCGATGTCGAGCGCGAGGGCGCGGCCGAGACGCAGGCCGCGGTGGAATCCGCTGGCGGCTTCTTCGCCTTCCGCCTCGCCAATCTGGCCGAAACGCATGCCATCCCGCCTTTGGTCGATTGGGCCTGGGGCGTCCGCGGCGGGCTTGAGGCCGTTGTGAACAATGCCGGCGTCGGTGCGATGGTGCGCGGTGATGCGCTGGCCATGACACCCGAAAGCTGGGACCGCGCCATGGCGGTGAATACGCGCGCCCCCTTCTTTGTCACGCAGGAAGTGGCGAAGCGTATGGTGGCCAAGGGCGCGCCGATGCGCGGGCCGCGCGGCGCGGTCTTCATCTCCTCCGCCAACGCCACCATCGCGAGCCCCGAACGCACCGAATACAGCGCGAGCAAGGCAGCGGTGAGCATGGTGGCGCGCTGCCTGGCCTTTCGCCTGGCCGAGGATGGAATCCCGATCTTCGAGATACGGCCTGGCATCATCCGCACCGACATGACCGCGCCCGTCGCCGAACGCTACAGCGCGCGCATCGCCGAGGGCATCACGCCGATCCGCCGCTGGGGCGAGCCGGAGGATGTGGCGAAGGCCATCGCCGGGCTGCTCACAGGTGCCATTCCCTTCTCCACAGGCGATGCCTTCCACATCGATGGGGGGTTGCACATGCACCGGCTATGAAGCTCGACCCCGCGCTGCTGCGCTACGGCCAGATCGCCGAGGACCTCGCCTTCGAGACGGGCGGGATCGTGGTGACGGAGGCGCATATCGTCGCCTTTGCCGGCCTCACCGGCGATTTCTTCGACATCCACATGGATGACAGCTACGCGCAGGCGCTGGGCTATCCGGGCCGCGTCGCGCATGGGTTGCTAGGCCTCGCCCTCTGCGACGGGTTGAAGAACCGCGCGCCGGTGCGCTTCGCCGCCATCGTCTCGCTGAACTGGCGCTGGTCCTTCACCGGCCCGATCCTGGTGGGCGACCGCATCGCCGCGCGCATCCGCGTGCTCGGCAAGCGGCTCACGAAGAACCCGGCGCGCGGCATCGTCACGCTGGGGTTCGAATTGATGAATCAGAAGAATGAGGTGGTGCAGAAGGGCGAGAACGATTTGATGGTTCACGCCTGAATCGTGCGCAGGCCACGCTTGCAGATTCGTGCCGTGGCCAGGCTCGGGCTTTCGCGCCGCCAACGCGCGCACAGCGCCTTCGCCCAATCGGGCCGATCCTTCGCCGCGTCGTTGATCCAGTTCGCCACGGAATCCTGCACATAGCGCGCGGGATCGGCGCGTAGGGGCTCGAGGATCGCCTCGCCCCGCGCGGGATCCCGGCGCAGTAGCGGCAGATGCGCGGACCACACGCCGCGCGGGCGCGTGGCCTCGCTCGCGAAGCGACGCAGATTCGCGGAAGGGTCGGCAGTCCAGGGCGTGAGCAGGCGAATGGCCTCCTCGGTCTGCGCGAGGATGGCCGAGCGCAGCGCCAGCCAGGCCCATTCGCGCACGCCCGAATTGGGATCATCCGCCAAGGGACGCACGGCGTCGAACCGCGCCGGCAGGTCGAGCGAGGCGGCGCCGATCATGTAGGCCGCCCAGCCGCGCACCGTGTCCGAAGGATGTGCAGCAAGGGCCGGCAGCGCCGAAAGACCAATCTCACGCAGCAGGAAGACGCCCTTCGCGGCCATGCGCCGCGTGATCCCCTCCCCGGCCACGACGGACAGCGGCTTGGCCACCAGATCGGGCCGCACGGCGCGCAGCAGCGCCGCATGGTCGATGGCGAGCATCTCGACAAGCGTCTTCGCTTCGGCCGTGCCCGCATTCAACGCCGCAAGCCGTTCCGGCGCGATGTCTTCGCGGCGTTGCGCCATCTCAGCCGACGGATTCGAACCGGCCCGAGGCCGCGCTCGACAGCACCGCATCGATCAGCCGCAGCACCGGCAGGCCAGTGAGGCCGGCGTTGCTCGGCGCGCGTCCCTCGCCGATGGCATCCAGCATCTCGGTGAGCATGGCGCGATGCGGGCCGTGGTCGAAGGCCATCGGGTCCGCCCCGCCACCGCCCGCGGCGCCGCGATCCAGGATCTCGACAGGCTTGCCCTTCACATGCAGTTCCAGCCGCTCCGCCACCAGCGCAGCACTGCCACCGGTGCCGGCGATCTCGATGCGCTCGGGGAAGCCGGGCTCGGCCACCGTGGTCGCATCCAGCACGCCCATCGCGCCATTGGCGAAGCGCAGCGTGGCGGCGGCGATATCCTCCGTGTCGATGGCACGCAGGCCGGAGGTCCGCGCGAAGGCACCGAGCTGCGCGACCGGCCCCGCCAGATGCAGCAGCAGGTCGAGCGTGTGGATCGCCTGTGTCAGCAGAACGCCGCCGCCATCGCGCGCCTTCATCCCTCGCCCGGCCTGCGCGAAATAGGCGGCGTCGCGCCACCAGCGGATGCTCGCGGAGCAGGAGAGCAGCGTGCCGAGTTCCCCACCCGCAATCGCCGCTTTCAGCCGCAGCGATGCGGGGCGGAAACGATGCTGGAACACCACGCCAAGCGTCACGCCCGCCGCTTGCGCCAGCGCCACCAGCGCCTCGGCCCGCGCGGTGGTGATCTCTAGCGGTTTCTCGACCAAGAGGTGCTTGCCTGCTTTCGCCGCGACTTCCGCCACCGGCAGATGCGCGCCCGGGGGCGTGAGCACCAGAACCAGATCACTCGCGCCGAGCAGGGCATCGAGCGTCTCGAAGACCGGCGCGTGCCAGCGCGCCGCGAAGGACTCACGCCGTCCAGTGCTCGGCGAAAAGCCGCCCGCGAAACGCAGCCGGCCTTCGTTCTCAAGGTCGCGGATCGCAAGCATATGCGGCTGCACTGCCATGCCGAGGCCCACAATGCCGATGCGCATCATGCGCGTTCCCCTTCGCGCAGTGCCGCAAGACACAGCACGTTCATCTCGTTCTCATAGGCGAGCCCCGCGCTCAGCGGTGCCTCAAGCGATTGCCGCACCGCGGCCTTCACCGCCTGCACCGCGACAGGCGAGAGGGCCGCGAGGCGCGCGCACATCGCCTCGGCAGTCGGCAGCAACGCGTCATCCACCACCACCTGCTCGACCAGGCGCAGCCGATGCGCTTCCTGCGCGTCCACCTGCTCTCCGGTCAGCAACAGGCGCATCGCCTGGCCATGGCCGATCATGCGCGGCAGCATCTGCGAGGCCCCGCCGCCGCCGACCCAGCCGCGCGTCACCTCGGGGAAGCCGATGCGCGTACTCTCGGCGGCTATGCGGATGTCGGCGGCCAGGGCGAGTTCAAAGCCACCCCCCAGCGCCCAGCCGCGCATCGCGGCCACAACCGGCTTGCGGATGCTGCGAATCGCACCGGGATAGTCGGGGCGATGGCGGAAATCCCAGGCGGTGGCGAAGGCTTCGATGGCGCGCAGATCCATGCCCGCGCAGAAGGCGCGCTCCCCCCCGCCACGCAGCAGCACGGCGCGGATCGCGGCATCGGCGTTGATGCGTCGCGCGTGGTCGGCCAGGCG
>Ga0315900_10010136_pt1 | contig 11855 bp, 9 predicted proteins | sample LakEriMetagenome_FD_203521 | JGI IMG/M metagenome (GOLD analysis project Ga0315900, IMG submission 203521) | Freshwater fungal communities from buoy surface, Lake Erie, Ohio, United States - Buoy 12 MA114 | ecosystem: Environmental > Aquatic > Freshwater > Lake > Lake biofilm | place: USA: Lake...
GATCGAGTACGGCACGTTCACGCTGACAACCTTGATCCCCTCGACCGTTTCGCCCACGCGGACGCGCAGCGAGCCGAAGCTCACGATGTTGCCGATGACGCTCGTCGGAGTCGGGCCGGTGTAGCTTGCGGGCGGCGGCGGCGGGCCCGGGTCCGGTGGAGGAGCCACGGGCTTCGGAGCTTCGACGACGACGGGCTTGCGCACCGGCGGCGGCGGAAGGAGGAACACAGAGCGGCCATCGAAGCGCCGGCGACTCGTCTCGAGGAAGCTCTCGCTCTCCGCCACCAATGCTTCGAGGGGATCCGACGACTCCGCGTCGACGGAACGCTCGAGGGCCGCTGCGCCGACGGCGCCGACCGCGTTGATCACGGACCACGCGGAGAGGCCGATTGCAGCGGCCGACACCACGAGCGGCGCGGTGACGCGGAACCCGGGCGGGAGCCCGTTGAGGTGGCGCTGGAAGGCATCGATCACGATGCACCTCCGCGCGGCACGACGCCCCATCGTTCGAGGGTGACCGCCGCGCTCACGCGGCGGGTCTTCGAGCTGTAGGTCAGCCGCACATCCGAGATCGCGTCGATCTCCGGACTGCGGTCGAGGTCGCTGATGATGTGGTTCACCGTCTCAGCGGTCGCCTCGAACTTCACTTCCGCGATCGTGCGCGCCATGACGCCGTTCAGTTCGGACGCCACCTTCGGGAGGACGTCACCCGAGAGCGAGTTCGAGCGCACGTCGAAGCCGTAGGTCGACACGCCGCGCTTGCCCATGATGGAGGCAACGGCGTTGGCGAACTTCTCCTTCGAAGCGGATTCGCGGCCTGGCACCGAGTTCGGGCCGAACGCCACGGCGCGCTCGGCGACCGAGGTCGGCAGGGAGTCTGCGCGCTTCACGGCCGCCTCGAGCAGCGCCTCGTTGCGATCCGCGCGCTCGTTCATGTCGTCGGCGCGCACTCCCATCAGGTTTTTGACAAGGAAGATCGCGAGCGCCAGCGCGCCGGCGAGAACGATCCACTTGCCGACGCGCGGAAGCGTCGCGAACCAGTCGACGGCCTGCTGCGAGCGGCTCGGGCGCGGCGGGCGCGCGGCTGCGGGCAACGCGCTTTCGGTGGATGAGGCTGGGGTCGTTGATCCGTTCACGGGTGGTGCTTCGAGTGCTGCGCGGAGCGTTGGGTCTTGCTGCGGTTTGTGGCGCGAGCGCGCCGCGCGGGACGGTTTCGGTCAGGACGATCCCTTGAGGGCGTTCAGAATGCGGTTGAAGTCGGCGCTGAGGCGCGCGCGCGTGTCGGCGTCGAGATCCTGTCGACGGGCCGCCACGGCGAACTCGGAGAGTTTCGCGCGCAGTTCCGGCTTGCTCATCGTCTTGAGCTGCTCGTCGGAGATCGTGTCGGGAACCGTGAGATTGGCCTGCGCGGCCGCGCCAGGGCCGCCGCCTGCTCCGGCGCCTGCACCGCCGGAAGCCGCCGGCTTCGGCTGCTCGTCGGGGCCGGGGGTCGGACGGCGGCCGATGCCACGCTCGGGAAGCGCGGCACCATCGCCGGTCGCGGTCGTGGCCCCGTCGCCGCCGTCTGCCGCTTCGCCCCGCGCGACAGGCTCGGTGCCGGGCGTCGTGAGCGCCTCGGGGCGCGACGGCGTCGTGCCCGAGCCAGCGATCGAACCAGGGTTGTTCGTCGCCGCTGCGGTCGACCGTCCAGAGTCACCGCCAACGGGGCTCGCGTCGCGGTCGCCGGTGGTTTCCGAGTCGCCGTCGACGGGCCGCTCCGGCTTCGTCGAGCCCGCGTCGGCATCGGGGTACTTCCGCTGCGCCAGCGTCTTGATCGCCCAGTCACGCGCCTCGTCGTAGTTCGGACGGAGCGTCGGCCGCACGATCTCGGCGGTCAGGTTGAACTTGAACTCACCGCGCCCGTCCGGCGCGTTCCAGCCCCAATTCGTCTTGCGGAACACTCCCGAAGAGTCCATCTGCCGAGCCATCGTGTTCACGATCTCGTCGGGTTGCTTGCCGCCCTGCGGCTTGGCGGTGCCGCGCACGCTCACGCCTTGGGTCAGCGAAAGCTGGATCGACTCGAGCTCAATGCCATCCGGCGTGGCGACGGCGAGATCGCCGAGCAACTTCGAGACTGGAAGGCTCTTGCGCGCAACGGCCTCGTAGTGGGCGATGCGGCGCTCGATGTCGCGCTGCTCAAGCTGGAACTCGCCGAGCGAAGCCGGCATCTTCCACTGGTAGATCGCCGAGCGAAGCCACGCGGCTCCGAGCGGCACGACCGCCATGATGGCGACCGCCGCCACGCAGACGCGCAGCGCGCGCGCCGGATCGGAGTAGCGCACGAGGAAGCGGCTGAGCTTGGTCGGCTCGGCGCCGCCCTGATGACGGCGGAGATTGCAGAGTTCGGCGAACGGCCCGGCCGCGACGATCGCCGCGCCAAGGAGCACCGCCCAGTCGCGCCACCACGACGCCTCGAGCGCCTCCGCACCGACTTCGATGGCGATCTTGCCTTCGAGCTGCTGGCGGATCGCGGGGTCGATGATGACCGCGCGGTCGCCCGTCTGCTCGACGTTCGATTCGGCCGCGGCGACCGCAGCCGCGATCTTGGCTGGCTCGATGCCGGCGTTGAGCGCCGTCTCGGCGATCGCGCGGCGCAGCCCCTCGCTCCAGCTGTCGGCGGAACCGTCCTCGCGCGCGGAGCGCAGCACGATGCCGCGTGGCGACCGAAGCGCGATCGCGATCGATCCCGAGCGACGGTCGCCGGTGACGGCGGGAATGTCGGCGGAGGCAAGCGGCAGCAGGGCGGCAGGCTCCGGCAGGTATCGGGTGATCGCCTCGAGCTGCGGAGAAGACTCCGGCGCTGGCTGCGCAGGCGGCCACGCGACGACGATGCCCTCGCGTTCGGTGCCGCCCGAATCGGGAAGCACGGCCAGGCCAAGCCGGTGGTGGGGCACTGTTCCGAGGAAGAAGCTCTCCGCCTGGAGCGAGAGCGCCGTCAGCATCTGCGTCGGACTCGCCGCGGGCAGCGTCGACATGCGCACGATCACCGCCGAGGCCGGCAGGATCATGCGGAGGTCGCCGCAATTCCTGGCGCCGAGCCAGGAGAGCACGCCGCTTGAGTCCGCAAGGGCGAACTCACGGGTGGCAATGGCAGCCGGCCGCGCGCCCTTCTTGACGAGAAGGACCCGCAAGCGGTCGGCGCGGCGCTCTGCGACCGCGAACAGCGAATCGTCGATGGTGATGGCTGGCTGCTTCTTCAAGAGGTGCTTCAGACTGCTTCGGAGTGGGGCGACGGGAGAGGTCGAACTGCGTCGGACCGGTTTGTCTACTGCTCGCGATACTCGAGGATGCGGGCAGGGAGCGTCGAACGGTCGACGACGGCTGTGATTTCAACCTCGAGCCCAGTAGACGCTGATCTGCCTCTGCTGGTGATCGTGAACACGTAGCTTTGGGTATCGGCATACTGGGCAATCGCGGTCAGCGATTGGCGGCTGATTCTATTTGAGTCGAGGAGATCGGAGATCGCGAGAAGCCCGGAGGAGCTGGCCGAGCGGATCGAGACGATCGCGTCGGCTGAAATCGGGTCTTCCGGAAGCATGGCCCGCAGGACCGACAGCGGCGCCGTGTTGAGGTTCACCTTGCCGACGGGGGCCGGGTTGCCTTGGTTCCGGATGTAGCCCTCTTGGAAGATCTTTCGGAGTTGCTGTCGGTCGAGATTCTGGACGCGGCCCTGGCCGGTCGCTCCCGCTCCGGCGGAACTGCGCCCGCTTTGGCCCTGCGGTTGCTGTTGCGGCTGCGCTTGAGGCGCGTAGGCGAGCATGAAGCCCGAAGCCCCTCCGTCTGCGTCGATCGCCGACGAGATGGATGGCGTGAGCCGGGTCGGACGGTTGTTGCGGGACGGACGGGAGTTGCCACCGCCCCCAGCGGCACCGCCCGAACTGGGGCGATCGACGCCGACAGAGTCGGAAGGACCGTTTCCACCACGGCCGCCACCACCACCACCACCACCGCCACCGCTGCCCAAGCCGCCTCCGCCGCCTCCGCCCATGCCGTCACCGCCGCGGCCGCCAGTACCGCCTCGGCCACCGCGTGACGGTGTGCCGCCGGGCTGGCCACCGCGTCCGCCGGACGCCGAGGTGGCAAGTTGGCTCAGGTCTTGGACAAGCAGCATCTCGAGGCGTGCGTTCGGTCCCTTCGCGAACTGGGAAAGGAGCGCCGCCTGCTGGGTGGTCACGCCGAAGCGCTCGGCAATCTCGTCCGGGCTCGCCTCTGCGAGATTCAGCCGCTCTTCACCGCTTGCGCCGATCAGGCTGCCGACCGTTCGGGCTGTCAGCACCGAAGACCAGCCTGCGTCGAGAAAGCCATCCGCGTCATCGGGCGGCTCGCTCAGCGCGCCGTCGTTCTCGTTCTGGTCCAGTCGTCCGTTGAGGTTCTGGTCCTCGCCACGCACGAAGCGGGGGAAGGCGCCGGCGACCAGCTCGACCTCCGCGATCGAACGGAACGGCGCGTTGCGCGGCTCGTAGCCGAGGTCGCGGCCCTCGTAGAACTCGTACTCCGCGCCCATCATGCCAGCGTTGTCGTCCTCGTCGCGCCAGTCGACGATCGCGTCGGCGACGTCGGGCGACATGTTCGCGATCTCGAGGAGCACGGCGCGCGAGGCTGTGTTGATGTTGATCTTGGCATGCTCATCCTGCGGGCCGAGGAAGCGAACGCCGTCCTCCACGTGGCTGATCTCCCACGCGCCCGAGCCGAGGTCGCCGGTCGCCGCCAGCGTCAGATCCTTGAACATCTGGCGCGCGTCCGAGGGGTCGGGGTTCTCGGTGTGGTACTCGAGGATCGCGAGCGACTCCTCGATGCCCGCCCGCGCGGCCCAGCGCGCCTCGACCTTCGCCAGCGCCTCGCGGCCCATCGCCGCCTGCCGGAATGCCAGGATCTGCGCCGCGGCAATGAGCACCGCCGCGATGGCGACAGCCCAGATCACGAGCACGATCACGGATCCGCGGTGCGGCGAGAGCGTGTTCCGAGAGCGCTTCAACGCCTCGACCCTCGCGCGCCACCCTGCTGGGTCGAGAAGCCGTTGTTCACGTAGCCGCCAGTCTCCACGCGATCGATGCCGCCGGAGATGCCGTTCGGGCGTCGATTCGGGCGGTTCGAGACGCCACCGCCACCGCCACCGCCGCCACCGCCGATGGAGCCGACGCCGTCGGTTCCGAGGCCGCCGCCGCCAGGTCTACCGGGGCGACCGGTTCCGCCGCCGGGTCCGCCCATGCCGCCGGGAATGGTGCCTTCGCCGCTGCCCATGCCGGGGTTGCCCATGCCGGTGCCGCCAGCACCGTCGGCGCCGTTCGCGCCATCCTCGCCAGTTCCGGGGGCGCCCTCTTCATCGAGTCCGTCCTCGGATTCCTTCGCTTCCTCGTCCTCTGGCGGAGGCACGATGCGGTCGATCGCGATCTGGGTGCGCAGCGTCACGACGGGCGGAAGATCCAGCGCGTCGACGCCGTCGGTCGGTCCGCCGGCAGCCGTCACCGAGACGCGGAGCGCCCACGGCAGGCCCATCGTGTCCGAGTCCCAATCCGGGTACCACGACTCGCCGTCGTAGGCCTCGATCGAGACGGCGACGACTCCATCGACGATCGGAATCGCCATGCCGCCGCCTTCGCCGTTCTCATCAGGAACCGCGTCGCGCCGCATCCAGAGCACGTCGCTGCCGGGCTCGACTCGGTACTGCGATTCGTACTCGCCGCCCTCGCCCTGGTACTCGTCGCGCTTCATCGGGCGCAGGCGGTTGTTGTAGATGAGGAGTTCGTCGCGGTCCGAGACGCCATAGCCCGTCGAGGCGACGCCGTCGAGCAGGCGCACGCGGGTGTTGTAGAGATCCTCGTCGCGCACCGTCGACGCGATGTCGGAGCGGATGGTGTCGAGCGCAAGATGCGCGCGGCTCACCGCATCGAGCCGCGTCCGCGTCACATCGCGCGTCTTTGCGACGCGCATCAGCACGGAGCCGATCGTCAGAACGACGATCGCGCCCACGCTGATGGCGATCACGAGCTCCATCACGGTGAACCCGGCCCGACGACGCGCGGCGCTGCCGGCGGCTCTCCGCGAGGTCACGTGTCGGACGTCAGCTGTTCTCACGGCGCGCCTCCTTCTCGGCGATGCGTTCGTCGCGATCGATCGGCTCGACCGGCGTCCGGATGGGATCGGGCTCCTCGCCGCGCTTCTCGGCGATCCGGGTGGTGACCGTGTAGGTGCGGCCCGTGTCGTGGATCAGCAGGACCTCGACCTCGGCCGGAACGCCGGGCCCGCCTTGATCGATGCGGATCGAGTACGTGAAGTCGACGAACGGCGAGCTCTCCTCGAAACCACCCGACACCGGATGCAGGTCGGGGAAGTCGCGCGGTCCTTCGGTCAGCACCATCGACAGGAGCTCGTCGATCGCGGCCGCCGCGCGCACGTCGACCTCGCCGCGGCGGGCGAGCGACAGCGCCTGTCCGGCGACGCCGAGCACGGCGACCATGCCGATCGAGAGCAGGATGCCGGCGATGACCGCGTCCATGAGCGCGAAGCCACGTCGCGCGGGCGCGCGTCGCGCGCGGACTGCTCCGCATGCGATCGACGTGTCGTGGATGTCGCGCGCGTTCACCATGGGTCGTACGCTCCGCCTTCCGCGTCGAGGTCGATCGGCTGCAGCACTCGTGCGCGCGGGTCGTCCGCACGGACGGGCGAGTTGGTGTAGGTCTCGAGGACGAGATGCGCCTGCCTCTCGCGTCCGACGAGAATGATCTCGACGCGCGGCCGGCTTCCATCTGGATTCGTCGCGATGGTCCACCCGTCGTCCGACATTGGCTCGCCGTCCGCGAGTGCGCGGTCGACCGTCATGCCTTCCGGCAACTCGACCGCCGTGCTCAGGCGGTCCTGCTGCCAGATGCGCGGGCCGTCGAGATCCGCCGGGTTCAGGTCCATGATCCACAGCGAGATGGTGCGCGCGCCGACGTCGTGGTGGAGGCTGACCTGCTGCATGCCGGTCGTGTTGCGGAAGGCGTACATCCGCATGAGGTCCTCGACGGCGATGATCGCCTTCTCCTCGCGCTGCGACTCGACCACGAGGAAGCGCGGAAGCGCCACCGTCGTGATGATGACGAGGATCGTCGACGCCACGATCAGCTCGAGCAGCGTGAAGCCGCGGCGCGCTCGGCGCGCCTTCGTGGCTCTGGGTCGCTGGTTCGTGCCGCTCTTCATCATGCGCCGTCCGCGGTCACTCGGCCTTCTTGCGTTCCTTGCCGTGGACGATGTCCGCGTTGTCGCCCTCGCCGCCGCGCACGCCGTCGGCGCCGAGGCTCACGATGTCGAAGTCGCGGCCGGTCGAGCCGGGCCGGTCGAGCACGTAGGGGTTGCCCCACGGGTCGAGCAGGTCGTCGGTCGACTGGAGGTACTTCGGCACGAGCATCTCGAGCGTGAAGTCGTCGCCCACCGAGGACGCGTCGGTGTCGGTGAGGTAGATCTGCACCTGCTGCGCGATCGAGCTCGCCTCGACGCGCGCCTTGTCGACGCGCGCGCCGCCGACGCGGTTGAGGAGGCTCGGCGCGACGAGCGCCGCGAAGAGCGCGATGATCGTCACGGCGACGATGACTTCAAGCAGGCTGAAGCCGCGGCGAACCATGCGGCGGGAGCGACGGGAGTTGGATCGTGTGTTCTTCATGGTCGTGCTCTGGGGTGTGGCCGGAGCGGCCCGGCGGTGCGGTGATCTGGTCATGGCGCGGGGTGCATCGACTGGGCGCAGGGCCTGGCGAGGCCCGGCGCGCCGGTGCGGGTCACACGACCGCCTTCTGGAGTTCGATGATCGGGAGGAGGATCGCGGCGAGCACGAAGCTCGCGACGAGCGCCATCACGATGAGGAGGATGGTCGGGAGGATGCGGGTGAAGATCTTGAGCGAGTTGTTCACCTGGCGGTCGAAGCTGCCTGCGGCGTGGAGCAGCATCTGCTCGAGGCGTCCCGAGCGTTCGCCGATGTTCACGATCTGGATGAGAAGCGGCGGGAAGTGGCCCGACCGCTCGAGCGGATCGGCGAGGGACTGGCCGGTCGTCACCTTGTCGGACACCTGGTCGACCGCGCGGGTGAGCGCCGCGTTGCCGAGCGTGTCGCGCACGATCTTGAGCGCGCTCAGGATCGGGATGCCCGCCGACACGAGCGTGCCGAGCGTGCGCGTGAAGCGCGCGACGGCGATGTCGCGGATCAGCTGGCCCGCCACGGGCAGGCGCAGCAGGAACTCGTCGAAGCGAAGCCGGTTCATCGGGTCGGCGAGCCAGCTTCGGGCCGCGACCACCATCATCACGATGGCGCCGAGGATCACAAGCCACCACGACGAGATGAAGTCGGAGACGTTCATCAGGACGACCGTCGGGAGCGGCAGCTCGAGGCTCGCGCTGAGGATCGGCTTCATCACGCGGGGGAGCACGAAGACGATGAGGATCACGACGCTGACGGCGATGAGCGCTGCGATCATCAACGGATAGATCACGGCGCCGACGATCTCGCGCCGCAGCTCCACCGAGCGCTCGAGGAGGTCTGCGAGCTGGTGCATGATCTCGGCGTTGCGGCCCGAGGCGTCCGCTGCGCGCAGCATGCCGGTCGTCATGTCGTCGAATGGCCGTCCGTACTCCTTCGCCGCCTGATGGAGCGGAACGCCGGCCTCGACGCGCTCGATCACGAAGTCGAGGATCGCCTGCAGGTTCTTCGTCGCCGCCTGCCTGCGGACGGTGCGCAGCGCCTGCATGAGCGGAAGGCCCGCCTCGAGCGCGGTCGCGAGCTCGCGCATGAGGTCCGCGAGGTCGGCGCGCGAGATCGTCGGGCGCACCACGCGCTTGCCGGCGGCCGCGGCCGCGTCGGCCGCGCTCAGCTCGAGTTCAAGCGGCGTCTCGCCCTTCTGGGCCAGGATGCGCACGGCGCTCGCGCGGTCCGGAGCGACAAGCGAGCCGGCTTGCACGGATCCGTCTGCGGTGATGGCTTGGTATCGGAACGACGGCATGGGGCTCGATCAGCTGCTCTTGCGTGACGAAGACGACGCCGCCATCTCGGCGGCGAAGTCCTCGACGTCCTGCGTGGCGCGCAGGACTTCCTCGATGGTGGTGATGCCCGCCGCGGCCTTGCGCATGCCGTCCTCGCGCATCGTGATGAACTCCGGGTCGAGCAGCGACTTCAGCTCGTGCATCGGGCGGTTCTGCGCGATCGCCGCACGCAGCTGCGAGTTGATGCGGACGATCTCGTAGAAGCCGAGACGCCCGCGGAATCCGCTGCCATTGCACTTCTCGCAGCCGGCGCCCACCAGCTGGCGGCCGTTGAACTTGCGGCGCTCCTCGGGGCTGAGCCGGTGATCGGTCTCCTCGGGAATCGGTCGCGACTCCTTGCAGACGGTGCAGAGACGGCGGCCGAGACGCTGGGCGAGCAGGCCTTCGAGCACGCTCGCGGCAAGGTACGGCTCGGCGCCCATGTCGACGAGCCGGCCCACCGACGAGATCGCGTCGTTCGTATGCAGCGTCGAGAAGATGAGGTGTCCGGTGAGCGCGGAGCGGATCGCGATGTCGGCGGTCTCGGTGTCGCGGATTTCGCCCACGAACACGATGTCGGGGTCCTGGCGGAGGATCGCGCGCAGGCCGGTCGCGAAGCTGAGGCCGCGCTTCGCGTTCACCGGGATCTGGTTGATGCCGTTGAGCTCGTACTCGACGGGATCCTCGATGGTGATGATCTTCTTGCGCGGGTCGTACAGCTTCGAAAGCGCCGCGTAGAGCGTGGTCGTCTTTCCGGAGCCGGTCGGGCCGGTCACGAGCACGAGGCCGTGCGGCTTCTCGATCATGCGGTCGACGATGGCGCGGTGCGACTCGCTCATCCCAAGGCTGACGAGGTCGAGCGGCAGCGAGCTCTTGTCGAGGATGCGCATGACGACCGACTCGCCGTAGAGGGTCGGCACCGTGGACACGCGGATGTCGACCTTGCGGCCCTCGAAGCGAAGCGTGATGTGGCCGTCCTGCGGCACATAGCGCTCGGCGATGTTCATGCCCGCCATGATCTTGATGCGGCCGATCAACGCAGCCTGCAGGTGCTTCGGCGGCTGCGGCTGCGACACGAGGACGCCGTCGACGCGGTACTTGACGCGGAGCTCGGCCTCGAAGGGCTCGACGTGCACGTCGGACGCGCGGCCCTGGATCGCCTCGAGCAGGATGAGGTTCTCCAGATTGATGAGCGTGGGCTGCTCGGCCATCCGGTGGACGTCGTCCGCCTCGATGGCGTCGAGGTTGTGCTCGCTTCCCGTCGCCGCGGCGATGCCGTCGTCCGAGGCGAGCGTCTCGGCCATGCGCGCGGCGGTGGTGCCGTAGCGGTCGCGCATCAGCTCGCGGAACGCGGGCGCCTCGAGGCCCACGCGGCGCACGGCCTTCGAGGTGACGGCTGCGATCTCGTCGACCGCCGCGGTGTCGAGCGGGTCGAGCATCGCGACAAGGATGCGCTGCCCTTCGACAGCGATCGGCACGGCGCCGAGTCGCACCGCGAGTTCGGGAGCGAGGAGTTCGGCCGCTCCGGGGTCGGACGGCGGCGCCTTCTCAAGCCACTGGATTCCAAGAAGCGTGCACCGCTCGCGGACGGCCTCGTCCTGCGAAGACACCTGCGCAGCACGACCGTTCACAGCGGTCGTCAGCGTCGTGGAGCCAATGCTCTCTGTTCGGTTTATCTCCACAGCTTCAGGTCTCCGGGGCGTGCAAGCGATCGTCAGACAGCGGACGTTTCAAGCGGTCGGTTCCGTCCTAGCAGGACGGAGATTCCAGCCGGGTGGCGACGCGGATTCGGATGGCGTCGACCGGCATTGCGGCAGGGGCCGTGCGCACCCCTGGTCAGCCGCCCCTCTTCTTCGGCGAGCCTCCGGCTCCATCGGGGCTGCTCTGCAAGCCGCTGCCGGCGGCGCCGGCGCCGCCCTCGGGCTTGCCTGGCTCGGTCTTCTCGATGCTGGTCGGAGCGTCGTCGGCGACGGGCGCCCCGACGCCAGGCTTCCGGTTCTTCCCGCCACCTTGGACCTCCGCCGCCTGCTGGGTGGCGCGAAGCTGCGCGGGGTCTGGTTCGGTGAGCTTCGACAGACCGGGGACGGCCTGCAGCTGCTCCTCGGTCAAGGTCTCGGCAAGCAGCTTGCGGTACTTCTCGTAGAGCTCCTCGCGCGTGGCCTTCGCTTGCTCGACCTCGGGCGCGTCGCCCATGCGGACGGTTGCTCCGGCAGCGCGCTGGCGCGCGATCTCGGTGCGACGGCGCGGTTCGCGCGGCTCGCTCACGCGGTAGCTCTCGACCAGCGCCGTGCGAGCGACGTCATGCTCGGCGTCGAACTGCGACTGGAGCGAGGTCAGCGACGTCCGCACTTCCTCCGAGATGTCCGGAAGCGCGAGCGCGCCTTCGAAGAGCGGGGTGATCGGGTCGGGACGGTAGACCTGCGGGAAGGCCTTCTGCATGGCGCGGCGCTCGAACTCGGCTCCGTACTCGCCGCCAAGGGCGTCACGGATCGCGGCGAGGCCCTCGTCCTGCGCGGCGCGGACGGCCACGCGCTTCTGCATGATGCTCTCCTGGGTGGCGATGCCGCGGTCGACGTCGCTCGAGGACATCGCCTTGAGGAGCGGCGCCACCGACGCATCGAGCGCGGTGTCGCGCGCGACGAGCGTCTCGTCGAGACGGACCTCGTACTGCTCGAGGGCCGGGGCGGCCGCATCGAGGGCGACCGGCGGAGCGTCGACTTCGCGCAGGACGAGCGTCAGGTCGAGCGACTCGCCGGACAGCTCTCCGAGCGGCAGGCTCTTCTCGCGGCGCAGGGCGCGCTCGAGGCGCGGCCACTGCTCGATCTGGTTCT
>Ga0315900_10010137_pt1 | contig 11855 bp, 10 predicted proteins | sample LakEriMetagenome_FD_203521 | JGI IMG/M metagenome (GOLD analysis project Ga0315900, IMG submission 203521) | Freshwater fungal communities from buoy surface, Lake Erie, Ohio, United States - Buoy 12 MA114 | ecosystem: Environmental > Aquatic > Freshwater > Lake > Lake biofilm | place: USA: Lake...
TGCGCTGGCCTTCGCGCATGGCGGCGAGCGTGTCGATGGTCTCGCCGCTCTGGCTCATGACAAACTGCAGCGTGTTCTTGTTCGCGGGGACGTTGCGGTAACGGAACTCGCTGGCGATTTCGACCTCCGTCGGCACGCGGGCGAGCGTCTCGATCAAATACTCACCCACCATCGCGGCGTGGTAGGCCGTGCCGCAGCCGGCGAGGATGATGCGGTCGATTTGAGCCAGCTCACGTGGCGTCATGTTCAGGCCGCCAAGCACCGCCGTGCATTCATCGCGGGAAAGACGGCCGCGCATGGCATTGCGCAGGCTTTGCGGCTGCTCGTAGATTTCTTTGAGCATGAAGTGCGGGAAGTCGCCCTTCTCCGCGTCGTCGGCGCTGAATTCCACGCGGCTCACCTTCACCTCGGCGGGTGTGCCTTGATGCGATTGCACATCGTAGCTGTCCTTCGTGATCGTGACGATGTCGTAGTCGTTCAGATACACCACATCACGCGTGTGATTCACCACGGCGGCCACATCGCTGGCCAGGAAATGCTCGTTTTTGCCCAGACCGATGATCAACGGGCTGCCTAGTCGCGCACCGACGATCACGCCCGGCAGGTCCGCATGCATCACGGCGATGCCGTAGGTGCCTTTCACGCGGGCGAGAGCGGCCTTCACCGCGTTCACGAGGCGCAGCGTACCGTCTTTCTCCGTCGATTCGTCAAAGTAAGTGCCGACGAGATGCGAAAGGACCTCTGTGTCGGTTTGCGAGTGGAAGACGTGTCCCTTCGCGGCGAGTTGATCACGGAGCGCCTGGTAGTTCTCGATCACGCCGTTGTGAACGAGCACCAGCTTGCCGCCCTGATCGGGATGCGGGTGAGCATTTTCATCGGTGGCGGGACCGTGCGTGGCCCAGCGGGTGTGAGAGATGCCCACGGTGCCTTCCGGCTTCGCCTCTTCGACCGCGAGGCGCAGGTTGTCGATGCGACCGGCTTTCTTCACCGTGTGCAAACCGCCCGTGCCGCAGAGCGCCATGCCGGCCGAGTCATAGCCGCGATATTCCAGACGACGAAGACCATCGAGAAGGATGGAGCTGGCCTGACGAGTTCCGATGTAACCGACGATTCCGCACATGTGATTCTGAGGGGGTTTGAAAAAGGGGCCAAAATCTACGGTCCAGCGCAGGTCGGCGCCAGCAGTTCATGCCCCTACTTTGATGTTTATTGGAACAAAGTCCCCCGTTCAGGCCATGATTCCATTCACCAGTTCCCCATGCACGTCCGTGAGGCGGAAATCGCGGCCTTGGTAGCGGAAGGTGAGGCGCTCGTGATCGAGTCCGAGCAAATGCAGCACGGTGGCGTTGAGATCGTGCGTGTGGACCGGGTTTTCGGCGATGTTGAAGCCGAACTCGTCGGTCTTTCCGTAAACCGTGCCCGGTTTGATACCACCGCCTGCCATCCACATCGTGTAGGCATCCTTGTGGTGATCGCGACCGGCGGAGGTCTTGGTGCCGTCAGCGTTAGCTCCCTGGCGCAGCGGCGTGCGGCCGAATTCGCCACCCCAGACGACCAGCGTCTCGTCCAGCAGGCCGCGTTGCTTCAAATCGCGCACCAGCGCGGCCATCGGGCGGTCCACGTCCTTCGCCTTGGCGGTGAGGCGCTGCTTGAGGCCGCCGTGGTGGTCCCAGTCGGAATCAAAGAGCTGCACCATGCGCACGCCGCGTTCGATGAGGCGGCGGGCGAGCAGGCAGTTGTTCGCAAACGACGCCTTGCCCGGCTGTGCGCCATACATGTCGAGCGTGGCCTTGTTTTCCTGTGAGATGTCCATCAGCTCCGGCACGCTGGCCTGCATGCGATAAGCCATCTCATACTGGCTGATGCGCGTGGCGATCTCCGGATCGCCGACGATGCCGAGTTGCTGCTCATTGAGCGCCTTGACTGCATCGAGCACACGGCGGCGGTCTTTCGTGCTGTGGCCCGCGGGGTTGCCGAGGAACAGCACCGGTTCGCCGCTGCCGCGGAATTGAATGCCTTGGTAAACGCTGGGCAAAAATCCCGTGCTCCACAGCGACGTACCCGCGCCGCCGGGCGGACCCGAAAGCAGCACGACGTAGGCTGGCAGGTCGCGATTCTCCGCGCCGAGGCCATACGTCACCCATGCGCCGAGGCTTGGGCGTCCTCCCTGGCCGAAACCGGTGTGGAGAAACATCTGCGCCGGCGCGTGATTGATCTCGTTCGTGTGCAGTGATTTCACCACACAGATGTCGTCCGCCACCGTGCCGAGATTTGGCAGAAGCTCGCTCAATTCGAGCCCGCTCCGGCCATGGCGCTGAAATTTGAACTCCGTGCCCGCCAGGGTCATCTCGCCGCCGATGAAGGCGAAGCGCTTGCCTTTGGTGAGCTCCTCCGGGCACTTCTGGCCGTCCATCTTCTGCAGCAGCGGCTTGTAGTCGAAAAGATCGAGCTGCGACGGCGCGCCGATCATGTGGAGGTAGATGACGTTCTTCGCCTTCGGCGCAAAATGCGGCCGCGGAGCCGCCGCTGCGGGCAGATCACGCGCTAGCAAAGACCCCAGCGCCGCCGAGCCAAGTCCGAAACCGGACTGGCGGAAGAACTGGCGGCGCGAGACATGGAGGAAGTCTGGGGCGACGGTCATGACGTGGCGGAAACGGTGAGATGCAGCCGCAAGTTTCCTGATTTGAGGCTCAAGCCGGTTTGCGCACGCAGCGCACGATGAACAATCCTGCCAGCGTGGTCAGCGCGCCGGTGGCGTCAGCAATGAGGTCGCGCATGGTTTCGTGGATGCTGTGCTGGATGCGCGTGTGATAGACGACATCGGAGAAGAGCTCCGCGAACTCCCAGAACAACCCGACGGTGCAGGCGAGGGCAAAGGTGAAGACATAACGCGCGAAAGGCGTCAGCGTGCCGAACCACGACGCAAAGCAGTCGAGCGCATGCCAGAGGAAGAAGGAGATCGCGACTCCGCCGCTGTAGTGCATGGCGAAGTCGAGCGGCTGCCGCCAGGGCGTGTTGAACACAATGCGGTGGAAGATCAAGACGGCCACAGGAGCCCAGCCAGCACGAAGAATGAGCTGGAAGAGCGGTTTCATCAGACGCCCCAGTTCACCTTCACGCTTTGCTCACGGCCGTTTCGGTCGTGGTACTTCACGTGGCCGTGCTGCGCGCCGTATTCGTGGACGCACTTGGTCACCTTCACGTCGTAGCAGCAGTATTCGGCGATCTTGGCGACTTCACCCTGCTGCCACCATTTCAGCGCGTCGAGTCCGTCGGCGGTCTTCCCCGTCCCGAGCGTGGCGGCGGCGACGGCGTCCAGTTTGATGCGATGGCCGAGGGCCTTTTCGAGGTCGATCAGCAGATCCAGGCTGTGAGGCAGGTCGGCGGGATCGAACATGATGTCGTGGCCCTTCAGCACCTCGTAGTCGAAGCCGATGTGGTTGAAGCCGACGACGAGATCGGCCGCCTTGAGCTGCTTGATGAGCGCAGGAGCCTCGTCCTGCGTGTAGATGGCGTACTCGTTGTTCTTTGTGCTGAACGTGACGGCCACGGAGATGCCCATCAGGTGCTTGTTGCCCCAGCCGCCCACGTCGTTCGCGGTGCGGCGTGTTTCGAGGTCAAAGTAAACGATGTCGCCGGCCATGATCGCGGTCTGGAGCGAAAATCAGCCGATGCGGTAAACGATGCGCGCCTTGTCCATGTCGTAGGGCGACATTTCGATCTTCACAGCGTCGCCGATGACGAGGCGGATGAACTTTTTGCGCATCTTGCCGGAAATGTGGGCGAGCACCTCGTGGCCGTTGCGCAGCTTCACGCGGAACATGGTGCCCGCGAGCACGGCGGCGATCACGCCGTCGAGTTCGATGGCTTCTTCCTTGGCCTTGCCACCTTCGTCGGGTTCCGGTTCACGCGGCGGAGGCGGGGCAAAACGCTGCTGCGGCGGGCCGCCACGGTTTGGAGGACCGCCACGATTGGGCGGGCCACCGCGATTGGGAGGACCGCCACGGTTTGGAGGACCACTGCGATTGGGAGGGCCGCTACGGCCGGGAGGGCCGCCACGTGACGGGCCGCGATTGGGAGGAGGAGGCATGCTGGGAAAAGTAGGGGCGGAGGATGCTGCCGCAGGCGGGGATTACAAGGGTAAAATTGCCGGGGCCTGGGCTGAAACGAATGAGGCGGCGTTTCATGCAGACAAAAATCTCGCCGCCATGCGTCCTGTCCGTGAAACTGCCTCCCGCATGCCTGCCGCCCCGACACTGCCTGACCTCTACGACGCCCACGCGGCGGGGCTGTTTCATTACTTCACGAGCTTCACGGGCGCGGAGGCCGACGCGAAGGACCTGCTGCAGGAGTTTTTCATCAAACTGGCGCGGCAGACGATTCCGCAGGGCATTGCCAACATGCGCGCCTGGCTGCTGCGGTTGGCGCATCACCACGCGATCGACTGGCTGCGCAAACATCGCGTGCGGCGTCATGCGGAGGAGGAGTCGCACGCGTCGGTGGAGCTGTTCGCACCGCAGGATGATCCAGATCAGGCCGAACTGGCAAAACGTCTCACGCATGCGCTCGCGCTGCTGCCGCTGGAGCAGCGCAGTGTGGCGCAGTTGAAGCTGTGGGACGGGCTGACCTTTGAAGAAATCGCGGAAGTGCAGGGCATTCCACTGAACACGGCCGCCAGCCGTTACCGCTACGCGCTGGAGAAACTGCGCAGCGAGCTGCGGCCGCTTTACGATGAACTGAAACCGTCATGAACACGAACCCTGATGCCTTTGAAAACGATCTGCGCGCCCTGCAACGCCGCGAACTGCCGGCGGCTTGGCGCGATGAGATTTTGACTGCTGCGAAAACCGTCAAACCGGCACCACGCACGCCGCGCTGGCTCGTTGCGGCCTGGAGCGCGGCGTGGGCGGCGATTTTGGTGATGTATTTCACCACACCGGCGGAACCGGACACTGAAACGCGCTCCGCCCGCCTTTCGCAGGTACTGCGCTTCGATGAGCGTGCCGCGCTGATCGACGCCCTGCTGGCCTTCAACTGATTTTTCACCTCCAAACCTGTTATATCCCATGATTCGCAAAATTTTTTCCCACCGTGCGACCCGCGTTCTTTTGTGGATTTCTCTCACGCTCATCACGCTGGTCGTCCTGCTGTTCACGTGGGTGAACTGGAGCGGGAAACGCCGCTGGGCCGTCACGAAGGCGATGATCGAGCGCGAGGGCGAGACGCTCGATTTTCGTGCGCTGCTACCCGAGCCGCCGCCGGAGGCGGAAAATCTGCTGGCCATCGAGCCGCTGCGCGGGATCGCTGGTGTGGTTGACAACGACCCGTCCAAAGGCGAACCGGGCGCGAAACGGGCCGTTTTGGCGGCGATGAAGTGGCAGGGAGGCACGCTGAGTTTCAGCGGCGTCACGCTTGGCAAAACGACGGATCTTCAGGAGTGGGTGAAGATTTTGCGCGACGCGAAGTTTCTCCAGGTGCCGCCGGATTCGTCCGCGCCGGTCGCGGATGTGCTGGCCGCGCTGGATGCGAAGTTTCCGCTGCTCAAGCAACTCGCGGACGAGGCACCGAAGCGTCCGCAGGCGATGTTCACACCAGCGCTGAAGGAGCGCGAGCTTCCGGACATGCTGTTTACTCTGAGCATGGCCCATTACAACGGGGCGCAGGCCCTGGCGCGGCTGCTCACGCTGCGCGCCCGGGCGGCGATCGAGGCGAAAAATGGCACCGAGGCCGCTCGGAGCATCATCGCCGCGCACCGCATCGCGCATGCGTGCCGGCAGGAACCGTTTCTGATCGGCCTGCTGGTGGGTATTTCGATTGATTCCATGACCCTGGAGTCACTCTGGCTCGGATTGCGGGAGCGTGTGTTCGCGGAGGAGGAACTGCGGCGCTTGCAGAAGTTGTATGCGGCGGATGAAACGGAGAAGGCCTTGTTGCAGGCGATGCGCGGCGAGCTGGCGGCGGGGGTGGACGCGCTGGAGTATCTGCAGAGGGCAAAGGCCGAAGGAAAAGGCAGCGCGGCGGAGACGCTGGCCGGACTCTCAGGCGGGAATGATGACTCGGGGCTGATGATCGCCCGCCTTCCGAACGGAATGCTCGATCATTGGAAAAGCGTGATCGGCGAGGTGGAGCTGCGCTACATGATCCAGCCGATAAAAAAAGGGATGGCCGCTGCTGTGAGCGCGGGCGAAGCGCTTGATCGTGAGATCAAGGATAAGCACAACATCGTGCTGCATGCAGACTGGATCATGGCGCGGCTGATGGTGCCCGCGGTGAAGCAAGTGAGCCTGAGCGCCTGGCTGGGGGCGGCACGCGAGCAGCAGGCGCTGGCCGCGATCGCGCTGGAACGTTTTTTTGCGAAGCGCGGAGCGTATCCCGCGAAGCTCGAGGAGCTGGTGCCGGAGTTTCTGCCCGTCGTGCCGCTGGATGCATGCGATGGAAAACCGCTGCGCTACCGCACGACGGAGTCGGGCTGCTTCAAGCTGTGGTCCGTGGGTTTTGACGGGAAGGATGATGCCGGGAAAGTCACGGTGGAGGCAAACAAGACGCCGAAGCTCAACAAAGGCGAGTACCTCGGCGACTGGGCCTGGCAGTATGAGCCGGTGAAGTGAGCGCGGTGTCTGCAAAAGTGTGGACAGGCAGGCGGTTTCCTTTTTGAATCGCCCGCAACTCATGAAGCCACGCCAACCAGCCAACGCGGAAGCCGCAACCGCCGGAGGCATGTTCCCAGCGGTTGAGGTGGCGGTTTTTGAGCATGCGGATGTGGTGTTGTTTTGCGTGGCGGTGAAGCCCCGCGGGGAGTTTCGCTTCGCGGCGGTGAACCGGGCTTTTTTGAAGGCCACAGGGCTGAAAAAAGGACAGGTGGTGGGCAAACTCGTGCAGGAGGTGATCCCGGCCGCGTCATGGGCCATGGTGTCGAAGCATTACCGAAGGGCGGTTCGGACAAAGCAGCCGGCGAAGTGGCAGGAGACCAGCCTTTACCCCAAAGGCAACAGACATGGCGAGGTCATCGTGACACCCATGTGCGATGAGAAAGGGCGCGTGACGCATCTTGCCGGCATGGTGCATGACATCACCGCGCGCAAGGACGCGGAGGAGGCGCTCCAGCTTTCCGAGAGCCGCTACGCCCGGGCGGTGCGGGGCACCCAGGATGGTGTCTGGGACTGGAACGTCCAGACCGGGGAGGATTATCACTCGCCGCGCTGGAAGGAGCTTTTGGGATTTCAAAAAGACGAGCTGGAAGATCATATGAGCACGTTTTTCTCCCGAGTGCACCGGGAGGATCTGCCGCGGGTGAAAGCGGCGGTACGGGCGCATTTGAAGAAGCGTGTTCCCTACGATCTGGAACTGCGTCTGCGTTGCAAGGACGGCAGCTACCGGTGGTTCCGCTCACGCGGCGAGGCGGAGCGTGATGCCAAAGGCAGGCCCACATGCATGGCCGGGGTCATCACGGACATCACGGAAAGCAAGGCCGCGGAGGAGGCGCTGCGCGTGAGCGAGGAACGCTATCGTCTGCTGGCGGACCACATGGAGGACTTTGTCTCGCTGAATGACACGAAGGGAAACCGCCTTTATATCAGCCCGTCGTTTTTCCGGAAGACGGGTTGGACGCACGAGCTGCTCGACAAAATGGACTGGCGCACCCGCCTGCATCCTGATGATGTGAATCTCGTGCTGGGCACCTACCGGGCAAATCTGAAAGGCAAGGCCACGACGATCGAGCACCGCATGCGCTGCCGGGACGGCTCCTGGATCTGGGTGGAGACCCATTGCAAGCCGATCCGGGACGAGAAGGGCAGGGTATGGCGGCTGCTGGTGATCTCGCATGACATCACTGAACGCAGGAAGACGGAGGAGCAGTTTTTGCGCGAGCAAAAGCTCAGCCGGGTGCTGGCGAACCATCCTTCCATGCTGATCATGGTGCTGGATGCGAAAGGCCGCATCGAGCAGGTGAGCCCGATCGCCGCGCAAGGACTCGGCTTCCGGCTGCAAGAGGTCCTCGGACGCACGCCCTGGGAGCTGGGGTTGATGGAGGAGCGTCAGATCCGCCAGTCCAAAAAGCGTTTTCAAAAACTCCTGGCAGGAGAGCCCAATCCTCCGGTCGAGCTGCGCATCCGCACGAAACAAGGCGAGCAGCGGCATGTGGAGCTGCGCACGGCCACGACGCGCAACGCGGATGGGACGACGGACCGTGTGATCGTCATCGCCACCGACCTGACTGAGCGGCTCCGCATGCAGCAGGAGGTGCTGCGCATTTCCGAGCAGGAGCATGCGCGCATCGGCAGTGACCTGCATGACGGCGTGGGACAGACAATGACAGGTGTCGCCTCCCTGCTGGACGCGCTGGAGCAGGATCTGGACGGCGAGAAGAAGCAAAGCGCCGCACGCATCCGCACGCTGTTGCAGGAGGCGATCCAGGACGTCAGGCGTCTCTCCCACGGCCTGTCGCCCGCCGCCGTCCGCCACCGCGAGCTCAGCGGCGCGCTGCGTCTGCTGGCGGACACCATCCGCACGAATTTCCGCACGGACTGTGTCTGCCGGATTGCCGGCAATGTTCGCGTCACCGACCCGGAAAAGCAGATGCATCTCTTCCGCATCGCCCAGGAAGCGGTGAACAACGCGTTGCGGCACGGCAATCCGCGCCAGATTCGGCTGACCCTGGCACGAAGAGGTCGCCAGGAGGGCGTGCTGCAGATCGAGAACGACGGCGCCGACCTGCCGAAGAAACGTCATGGCGCCGAAGGCATCGGCGTGCGGGTGATGGACTACCGCGCCAGCCTCATCGGCGGCATTTTGCAGGTTCAGAACAGGCGCGGCGGCGGTGTGTGCGTGACGTGCCGTTTTCCGACCACCTGAGTCAGAACAAGTCGAGCGCCAGATCCAGCGCCCGCGCCGAATGGGTGAGCGCGCCGACTGAGATGGCGTTCACGCCGGTGGCGGCCACTTCTTTGATCGTGTCGAGCGTGATGCCGCCGCTGGCCTCGAGCCAGAGTTTGCCGTTCACGAGTTTCACCGCTTCACGCTGCTGGCCGGGAGTCATGTTGTCCAGCAGCAGCATGTCCACGCCGTCGAGCGTGAGAAAATCGGCGACCTGCCGCAATGTGGCGGCTTCGAGCTGGACGCGCACGCCGGGGCGCTCGGCGCGCAGCTTGCGGATGGAGGCCTGAAGCGCGGGCAGATCACCATTCGCCGCGAGATGGTTGTCTTTGACCATGGCATGATCGTAGAGGCCCATGCGGTGATTGGTGCCGCCGCCATGCTTCACGGCCGCTTTTTCGATCAAACGCCAGCCCGGCGTGGTCTTGCGCGTGTCCCAGACCTGCACCGGGTGAGGTTTCACGGCATCGACATACTTTTTTGTCTGCGTGGCGACGCCGCAGAGACGCTGGAGGAAGTTCAGGGCGGTTCTTTCGGCGGTGAGGAGGGATCGGGTGCTCCCGGCGGCCTTCATGAGAATATCGCCGCGTTCAAAGGGGCTTCCGTCCGGGATGCAGACCTCGACTTCGAGGGCGGGGTCGATTTCCTTGAAGACTGTGGCCGCGATTTCGGCCCCGGAGACGATTCCCGGCTCGCGGGCGACGATTTCGGACCGCGAGCGGGAATTCTCAGGAATGAAGTAGAGGGAGGTGACATCACCTGAGCCCACATCTTCGGCGATGGCGGCGTGGATGAGAGCTGTGACGGAGGGGTGCATGGAGAAGGGAGTCTTAGGGCGTAAAGCGGCACTTTCCAGCGCGGGGAAAAACAGGTTGCCAAATCAGGGGAACCGCCCATCTTCCCCGCCCCTCGCCCCCGGCCTGACTGATTCACGGCCTGCGATGCGAGGCTCAGGAGAGCGTGTCATGAGCAAAATCATCGAAAAGATCAACCAGGAACAAGTCAAAAAAGAAGTCGCCGCATTCAACGTGGGCGACAGCGTGAAGGTGCATACCCGAGTCATCGAAGGTGACAAGGAGCGTATCCAGATTTTCACCGGCATCGTGATCGCCCGCAAAGGCCACGGCATCAACGAGGCCTTCACCGTCCGCAAAATTTCGTACGGCGAGGGTGTGGAACGCGTGTTCCCCCTTCACAGCCCGAAAGTGGCGAAGATCGAGGTCACCAAGCCCGGCCGCGTGCGCCGCGCCCGCCTGCACTACCTGCGCAAGCGCCAGGGCAAGGAGGCGATGTCCGTCAAGGACCAGGGCCAGCAGCAAACCGCCGAGGCGGCTTGATCGTCAGTTTTTCTGTTCGTGTGTGTTTAAAAAAGGGAGTGCCGAGCGGCACTCCCTTTTTTTGCGAACGATTCAAAGCAGACGGCTTATTTCTTCTTCTTGCCGCCTGACATGGCCGCGACCAGCACGATGACCAGCACGCCAACGCCGATGAGCAGCAGGGTGTTGGTGCTGATGCCGCCTTCTTCTTCAGCAGGAGCAGGGACAGCAGCTTGAGGAGCAGTCGCCATTGGGGCGGTGTTGTAAGGCTGCTGATAAGCACCGGGTTGCGGCTGAACTTGGGGAGCGTAGCCTGCCTGCGGTGGGACGGCGCCAGGCGCCACCATGCCTGGTGCGGCTTGAACAGGAACACCGGCAGGCGCGGCAGTCATGCCTGCGACAGGCGCCACAGCGGCATTCGGCACCGCAGCGGGCTGAACTGCTCCGGGCGCGACCACTCCCGGCGTTTGTGCTCCGGCGGGCATGGCGGTTCCGGGAGCAGGGGCTGCCCCTCCACCCGCCGCTGCTGCAAGAGCCGCGGCCACACGGTCATCCATGCCTGGCGTGGCACCTGTGCCAGCGATGGCGCTGGAGCCGCCGACAGAACCAGGAGCGGCTCCTGGCGTGGCACCAGGCTGGGCCTGTGTGGCGATCTGCTGCTGAGCGTAGGCATAGCGCTGGCGGTAGCCTTGGAAGATGGTCGAGTAGAATTGTTGTGTGTTTGTGTCGGTGCTGCCTGCGGCGGCCTCTCCTGCGAGGATCGCATCCCCCATTTTTTTCAGTGCTTCCTGATCCTTCATGGCGGCGGCCTCGGCGCTCATGATTTGGGCGATCGCCTCATTCGTCTTGGTGATGGCGGCGAGGTTGATGCCTGCAAGGCGGGCCTTTTCAGCAGCGATGGCCTGTGAGAGGGCTTTCAGGCTGGCGAGGTCATACTTGTAAGGCGTGAACCATTTGGAACTCTTGCGCTCCAAGTCGTAGGTTGTCTTCCATTGCTCTTTCTCGCGATCGATCGCGGTTTTCATGCGCGAAAGGTCTGGCTCGATGAGTTTTTTGATGCCTTCATCCCGCATTCTTTGCAGCGTGGGCTGGTCCTTGATCATCTGCTCGACCTGGGCGTCAAATTTGGTCAGGATGGCGCGTGCTTCTTCAACGGCTTTCGGGAAATAAATCGACGCCATGCCCACGGGGCCGGCGAGCTGGTCAAATTCCTTGAGCGCGCCGGGATAGTCTTTCGCGGCCTCTTTTTCCAGCATGGCTGCCCGCAGGCCGTAGGCTTTGATGTTGTATTGCGCCGACTTCGCCTCGTCCGGGTTCAGCCATTTGCCTTCCATTTTGATGCCGCCGGCCACGACCTTTTCCTTCTCCGCCTGGGCCTCTGCGACAAGCTTTTCAGCCTCGGCGGCCTCCTTCGTTCCGGGGTAGCGGTTGATGAACGGGCGCAGGCGGTCCTGGATGAGCTGCTCATATTTCTCCGCCGTCATGAGATCGACGGTGGGGAAGAGTTTTCTCAATTCAATGAGCTCCACTTCTTCCGGCTTCTGCTTGATGATCTCGGCGATCTCGCTGCGCGGGATGTCCTTGTCGTCCCAGATTTTCGGCGTCAGCTTGTAACGCATGTGGATCGCCGTTGGGTTTTCCGCAGTGATATTGCCCTCCAGACGC
>Ga0315900_10010138_pt1 | contig 11855 bp, 12 predicted proteins | sample LakEriMetagenome_FD_203521 | JGI IMG/M metagenome (GOLD analysis project Ga0315900, IMG submission 203521) | Freshwater fungal communities from buoy surface, Lake Erie, Ohio, United States - Buoy 12 MA114 | ecosystem: Environmental > Aquatic > Freshwater > Lake > Lake biofilm | place: USA: Lake...
GCTTTTTACCAAAGCAGTTAACAAAGCGTGGCCATCGGTTAGCTTTTTCAAATGGAATCATTTTTATCTCAGGCTCTGCTGCCGTCCTAGTTTTTGCCACAGGAGCCAGTATTACTACCTTGGCTGCGATTTACGCACTTGCAGTCTTTATTGGCTTTACCTTAACTGGCCTTGGCATGGCTAAAAAACGCAAGGCGGATAAGAGTAAATACGCTTTGCATTTAAGTTCAGGATTGATTTCACTTGCTACTGTAATTATTTTATCTTTAGTTAAGTTCACAGAGGGTACCTGGCTAGTTGTAATTGGCACACCACTTGTTGCAATAATTATGCTTAAGTTTAATAACAAGTACTCCCAAGAGAGTAAAGCACTCCTTTTAAGTGCTAAAGATTCAAGAGCAACCTCAATTACTAGGCATGATGTAACAGTTTTAGTTGATCGAATTGATATAGCAACAGTTGGAGCAGTGCGATACGCCCGGAGCTTAAGTCCTAGAAATCTAAATGCGGTGCATTTTGTAATAGATGATCAAAGAGCCCAGGAGTTGGCAAATCAGTGGGCTAAAAACCCAGCATTTGATGATGTCTCACTTGAGTTAATTGATTGCCCAGATCGAAGATTGCCTAATGCAGTAGTTGATTACGCACTTAAGGTAACTGCGCAAGCTGATGTGGAGTTAACACTCCTACTGCCACGAAGAGCGTACTCAAAGTTTTTAGGCAGATTACTCCATGATCAAACCGCTGAAACTATTGCCGGTCCTATCTCACAACTTCCAAGAGTAGTTGCAACTATCATTCCATTTGATGTTCAAAAAATTATCTCAGGTGAATCTGTCTTTGATAGATTAGATAATCAGATTAAAGTTTTACAGCCAGCTAGAGTGCAATCAACCTTCACAAATACTCCAACTGCTACTTTAAGTAAAAGTAATGAGCCGGTAAGTCATTACGCTGAAAACATCTTGCCGATTGGCAGTATTACTTGGCGAAAGCGGGCTCATGTGCAGGGCAGGGTTAGCTCAATAAAGTCAGCACCTGCTGATTCATCCCCAACTGTTGAGGTTGAGGTTTGGGACGAAACTGGTGGGGTTACCTTGCAATTTTTAGGCAGGCGTGAAATTTCAGGTCTTGATGTTGGCTCTGCCATAAAGGCTGAAGGTATGGTGGGTGAAAATAATGGACAACTTGTTATTTTAAATCCATCATATGAAATTATAAACAACCTAATATAATTTCAATAGTTATCCAGATTCTGTGCTAAAATCATAAAGGTTTGTTGTTATACAAGAATAAATGTGAGATTACTTGATACAATTAGTTCATGCCTATTTTAAACTCCCCTAGATGTATGTTTTGCCAAAACCAAGGCACCTTAAGTTCGAAAACTGATCTGAATAGATGAATTCTCGAATTCTATACACAAAACCATCGATTACAGATTTAGAGGTTCAGTACGCTTCTGATGCTGCGAGAAATGGGTGGGGAGAGCAGTGTTACGACTATATTATAAAATTCGAAAACCTCTTTAAAGAGCATCTCGGAGTAGATTTTGCGATTGCAACTTCCAGTTGTACAGGCGCGCTTCATATGGGACTGGCTGGCTTAAACATTGGTCCAGGTGATGAAGTAATTTTGGCGGACACGAATTGGATCGCTACAGCTGCGCCAATCGTTCACCTAGGAGCCACCCCAGTTTTTGTTGATATCCTTGAAGATACTTGGTGTATAGATCCCAAAAAAGTTGAAGTTGCAGTTACATCAAAAACAAAAGCAATAATTGCAACACACTTATATGGGAATTTAAGTGAGATGAACCGTTTATTAGAAATTGGAGAGAAAAATGGAGTTCCCATTATTGAGGACGCTGCTGAAGCTATTGGATCCTCCTACCAGGGCAGGCGTGCCGGAAGTATGGGTAAATTTGGGACCTTTTCGTTTCATGGTAGTAAAACCATAACAACCGGCGAGGGTGGGATGTTTGTAACTAACGACTCAAATCTATTTGAAAAAGTTTTGACATTAAGTAATCATGGTCGAAGTCGTGAGAAAATCAAACAATTTACTCCTAATGTTCTAGGATTTAAATATAAAATGTCGAATATTCAAGCTGCGATTGGATGTGCCCAGATTGAGCGAATTAATGAATTATTAGCTCGAAAGAGAAAAGTATTTTCGTATTACAATAAGAGCCTAACGGCAGTTTCAGGCATAAAAATGAACCCAGAGTATTCATCAACTATCAATGGGTATTGGATGCCAACTGTGGTATTTGATGAATCATTAGATATTAATTGCGAAGATATATTAAAAAAATTTAAAGAGAAAAATATCGATGGGCGAGTATTTTTTTCGCCTTTGTCAAGCCTATCAATGTTTTCTCCAAAAAAACTGAATTTTAATTCTTGGAATATTCCACACAGATCTATAAATTTGCCGTCCTATCATGACATATCGAATGATGAAATGGATCGCGTAATTGAAGTTATTTTATCATTGATGCCAAAAACTACAGTTTAGGAAGAACCAAAAATTATTAAAGTTGGAATTATCACTTCATCGGCCGGTTCAACAATCGATGCTGCCTTCAATATATTAAGAAAATGTGAGAAAAAAATAGACTTTTATATTGTAACAGATCGCAGTTGTGAATCTGAAAATATTGCAACTAAATACGGATATGAAAATAGAAGAATTTTGCATTCTGAGAATTTTGACGCTGAAGCAGCAAATTACTTGTTCGATAAGAAAAAAGTTGATATTGTAATACTTTTATACTCACGGTTAGTGTCTGACAAGTTGTACAAAAATAGAAAATGTATAAATATCCATCCAGCTCTACTTCCAGCCTTTCTTGGCATGAATGCGGTAAATCAAGCAAGGGATAAAAAAGTTTTATATATGGGTGTTACATCCCACTACGTTGATAAAGGAATAGACTCCGGTGAAATAATTTCGCAGGTTATAATTCCGATAGATAAGAGCGATTCCATTGAAGAGATGAATTTAAAATCTCATTTTCTTAAAGTTTTTACTTTTCTACAAATACTTTCCTTATTTTTCCCATCTATTTTTGAAATTGATGTGAATTTTAATCAATTTAATCATCCATTAGCCAACCCTTCCCTAAAAGATAAGCGGATTTTGGATGCTTTTTATCATTATACTAATGGGGGGAATGAGTTTTTCAGATATTTATGAGTAGAAAACCAAGAACTGTAGCAATCTCACAGCCTTTCTACTTTCCTTGGCTTGGGGCAGTTGAGATATTTTTCAATTCAGATGCATATGTTTTTTTAGATGACGTAAACTTTCAAAGAGGAGGTTTAAATAATCGGGTTAAGATAAAAACGAAAGATGGCTTGCGTTGGTTAACAGTGCCCTTGTTGAAGCCTTCTCAAAATAAACTGATTTGTGAAATTGAAATAGATGATCAGAATGATTTTCGATCGGAGCATCAAAAAATCCTTGAGAATAGCTACAGCGGTGCAGCACATTTTAAAATTGTGAAAAATATTTTAAATAATGTTTTTAACAATAACTTAACTTCATTGTCTGAAACTGCAATTCTTTCTGAGATGCATTTATTCCAAGCATTTAATTTACAAAATAGCCCACTAACTTTTAAGAGTTCAGACCTTAGTTTATCGGAAAAAGGGAGTTCAAGAATTCTTAAAATTGTTAAAATGTTGGAAGGTGAAGTTTATCTAACAGCACATGGTTCAGTAAATTACTTGGATCATATTGAATTTGAGAAAAATGGCATTGAAGTTCGCTATATGAAGTATGGGTCTTGGAATTACCCTCAGCTCTATGGTGAATTCAATCCTTTTGTAAGTTCTTTAGATGCACTTGCCTGTTTGGGCAAAGAATCAACCAGACTAATATCATTCAATTCTATACATTGGAGAGATTTTATATCGGGTTAAGCGAAAATCAAATCTCTTCCATAAATATAAAATTTATGTTTGAGTTAAAATTTGCGTCCTCAATAGATTTTTGCGCTATTAAAGGATTTAGGCCAACGAAAACATGTGTTATTTCTTTTGGTAAATCCTCAGGTTTAACAATTTTAATTCCATACTTTTCTTCGCCAACAAGATTGGGGTTTTGATCTATAAAATTTGAGATTTGAATCTTATCCTTTAAAGTTGAATAAATAAAGAGACCATAAACGCCCGCCCCATAAATGGCAACATAACTCTGATTTGGTAATTGATATTTTTGCAGCAAATCTCTTTGTCTCTGCCAATATTTAGCAAGTTCAAATATCGCAGAAATCTCTTTTTGATTTACTGGTGAAACAACATTGTTTTGCTGCAAAATTGCTGAAATTATTAACGCGCCCCGAAAACTAGAATCGTTTATTTTAATGGATGAAAACCCATTTATTTCTAATAATCTAACGATAGAACTTTTTGTGAAATGATTTGGGTGATCTGACACAAGTATGTCGCTTGGATTAGTAAATATATTTGGCACAATTGCAAACAAACTACCACTTTTTTTTAAAAGCTGAGCAATTTTACCAACATATGTTTTTACATCAGAAACGTGCTCCATCACGAAGATACTTATCACTAAATCAAAAGTTCCTATCCAAGAATCAGGAAAGTGATTAACGGCTTGATTATTTTTTAATATTTTCGAATCCCAGAATTTAATGTACGAATCACTTACATCATATGTATATACATTCTTTGAACCAAAATCTTGTATTAATTTGAATGCGATTAGTCCTTTAGCAGCGCCAAAATCCAGAATTTTTAGATCAGAATTAACTGGAATATATTTTTTCAGTAAATTATACTGATGTTGATTGCGAAATAATGGTTGTCCTTCTACGATGTCATAAACTTGATCATCATCTTCGTGTTTTAAAGAAATTTGGTAATTGTTCGCATAATAATTTGCCTCATCTAAATTAACTTTAGTTTGAACATGTGAGCAATTTTGGCAAAGATATGTTTCTGAGCCTTCTTTGTGTAATTTTGAGAGAGACGATATTCTGTCCGACACAACTTTTATTAATGCGTTTGTGTCTAAACCACAAACAGCACATAATTCCATGAATTACTTTTTCTCTAAAAGATTTGGATGAATGTCGCTGAAATTTACTCCTCCAGCATAAGAACCTTGCCAGTTGAATGCGCGACCACTTTCATGTGCCATATCAAAGTATCGATACTGCATGCTCCACCGAGTTCGATTAGACCTATTAAATCCGGAGGCGTGAACAGTTAAATAATCCACACAAACTACATCACCAATTTCTAAAATTGGGGCAGTAGACGTGTACTTTTCAAGTAATGCATCTTCCTGGCTAAGGCGCAAAGTGTAAGCTCCAACTCTAGATTGATCAGGATCCCCAAAATCTTGAAATACTCTTAATGGGCCTTCTAAGTGACTCTTTGGTAAGAAACTCACTGGACCTATCTCCGGGGACATATTTACAAGTGGTGACCAAAATACGATCCCATTTATGCTTCTGAGTTGAGCCGGATATTCCTGATGCCAAAAAGCCCTAAACTTATCCTCATTTGGATGGTCCATTCTAATTCCATAGCCACCGCTTGCCACCAATGGAAAACTATTTACGCGAAGTTGTTTGAAAACCTCAACGTGTCTACTGGTTGACATAAGATTTAGAAATTCCGGTATTTGTTTTACTTGATCATAAACGATACTTGCAAATTTTCTATTTTTCTTCAGGTAGTCTAGGAAATAAATATCAAATTCATCCGGTTTGAAAAACGGTCGATTGTTTGAAAAACCAAAATTTAATGCAACTTGGCCTATAATATCATAAATTCCTTTTTGAACAGAAATAATTTCATCTTTTTCATAAAAATTCTTTAATACCACCAAGCCTTGACTTTGAAAAATAGATTTCTCTTTGGACGAAATGATCATCTAGAGCTCCTCACTATCTTGCCATGGCAAATTGTAACACAAATGTTTTTATTCAATATTCACGCTTTAATGACTATAAAACACATTTCAAAGGTCAAATCGCTGAAATACTAGAAACCTGATTTAGATCAATTTAGATATAAGAGAGTTGTAGTATTTAACTTTTAATAAGCATGAGAAAATCTATAAATTCTAAAAATGTCGATATCTTATAGGTTATAAATTCGAGTTACACCTTTAATTTAACATGTTAAACTCATTATTGTTTTTTCATAGATTAAATTTTAAACCAAACCTTAACTCTCCAAAAACCATGATACTATGAAGAACCTAGCGAGGAGTTAAAATATGCAAATTTATGATGACTTCCAAAAAGAAATAAAGACAAATATAAAAAGTTTATCCCAAGATTTAGAACTCCATGATATCTCAAGGACCTGGATTGAGAAAATTACTCCTCACAAATGGGCTTACAATTTCAATTGGTTAGGTAGACCAGCAATTCAATTTCCAAATGATGCATGGGCTGTACAAGAATTAATTTGGAAAATTAAACCAGATTTAATTATTGAAACTGGAATAGCTCACGGTGGTTCACTAATTTATAGTGCTTCAATGTTGGCGCTGCTGGACTTATGCGAACTTAATGAGGAAAATGAACTTTATGATAAATCAAAATCAAAACGTAAAGTTTTGGGAGTTGATATAGATATTCGAAACCACAATAGAATCGCAATTGAAAATCATCCGCTTTCGAAACTTGTTCAAATGATTGAAGGATCGAGCGTCGATCAAAAAGTTATAAAATCAGTCAAAGAAATCTCAAAGAATTACAGCAAGGTTATGGTTTTATTGGACTCAAATCATACCTATGAGCATGTGTTTCAAGAATTAATGGCTTATGCGCCTTTGGTTACTCTTAATAGTTATTGCGTTGTCTTTGATACGATAGTGGAAGACATGCCTGTCCACCTGTTTCAAAATAGGCCTTGGGGACCAGGAAATAGTCCTAAAACTGCTGTGCAAGAATTTTTAAAAGTTAATTCTGAGTTTGAAATCGATGAGAACATTCATGATAAACTTCAAATCACTGTGGCGCCTGGTGGATATTTAAAGCGTTTTAGAACTTAACAAAAATGTATTGCTTGTAAACTCTTTAATCTAAAATTAAAGGCCAATTCTCATCTCTTTTTGAGATAACTTCTGGTTGATGAGGCCACTCTAAACCTAGTTTAGGATCATTCCACCTAATTCCGCTTGCATGAATTGCAGAGTAACCGACGTCCATTAAATAAATGAGGGAAGTATTGCTTGTGCGCGTTAAGTATCCATGGGCACAACCTGCCGGAATATAAATTCCTTGGAATTTACTATCTGGGCCAATATGAATTGCTAAGTGCTGGAAATAAGTAACTGATTCAACTCTTAAGTCAAAAATAACATCATAAACTTGGCCTTCAATACAGTAAATTATTTTGTTTTCAGTAAATGGTTTATTTTGAAAATGTAGTCCACGTAAAGTATTTATCTGTGGATTTTTAACAACAGACATTTCAACTACATTAAAATTTTTGAAAATTTCACTTTTTTCCCAGATTCTAGACAAAGTTCCTCTTTCGTCAGATCTAGAATCTAATGAAAGAGCAAAAACTCCTTCTATACTTAGTGGAATATGGACTAGTCTAGAACTTTCCATACACTAAAAAAATTCTACCTTTGGAATGGCTCGTAAAAATCTAAACTTGAAATCTTTTAATTCCAAAAGAGATTTTTTAATCTCGGCTGATAAGTTCCAAGGCAACACCAATAGTACATCCGGAGGATTTTGCAACAATCTACTAATATCTACTATTGGAATTCTTGAGCCTGGCAAAAATTTTCCTTGCTTATGAGGGTTCATGTCAACAACATAATCGATATTGTTTGAATCGATACCACAGTAGTTCAAAAGAGTTACACCCTTAGCAGCTGCGCCATACGCAGCAATTTTTAAACTAGAATTTTTAAATTCTAATAACTCTTTGATTAATGCTTGCTTCAACAGCAGAACTCTCTTTTGAAGATTGGTGTAGATAAATTCATCTCTAGGATCATACTTTGATTCTTCATGAACTATTCGCCCAACAGACTCTTTGATTTTCCATTTAGATGATTTCTTAGCAACATAAATCCGCAATGAACCACCATGGGTAGAGAGTTCTTTGATATCAAATATCTTCATATTGTGTTTTAAAAAAATCGGCAATAGAGCAGTCACGCTTAAGTAAGAATAATGCTCATGATAAATTGTATCAAATTGATTAAACTTAATTAAATTCATGAGATGTGGAAACTCTAAAGTTATGATTCCATCATTATCTAATAGAATATCCAGCCCCTTAACAAAATCTTGAATATCTGGTACGTGAGCAAGCACATTATTTCCCAGAATTAATTTGGGCTTCAACTTTGCTCGTAATTCTCTCGCAATAGACTCGGTAAAATAATTAATCACTGTGGGAATTTTTTTATTGATTGCAAAATTTGCAACATCCGCTGCAGGTTCAATTCCTAGAACATTTATTCCAGCTTCCCTAAAAAACTGGAGAAGATACCCATCATTACTTGCAATCTCTATCACTAGATCGTTTTCATTGATTTCTAAGAAATGTATAATCTCATCAACATAATTTTTTGAATGTATAAGCCAAGAAGTAGAATATGATGAGTAGTAAGAATAATTTGAAGCAAACAAGTTCTCTTTAGAAATTGTCTCTGAAAGTTGCACAAGCGAACAAACATGACAAGTTAACACTTTTAGTGGGAATTTTTTACTTTGGTCAATAAGATCGCTATCTGTTTCTAAATTGTTTGCAATTGGACTACTTCCAAGATCAATTAAAGTTAAATTTAATTCTGACCTACATGCTCTACAACTCACCATTTATTCCCCCTAAATTTTGTAATTTCGCTTTTCATTAATTCCTTTTGATCGACTCCACTGGCAGACGCTGCATACCATTTGGCTGTTTCAGTTATGGCCTCAGTAGTATCGAAGGAAGTTTGCCAGCCCAAATAGTCACGAGCTGCCTTGGAATCCAGTTCAAGTCGAGTTGACTCAGGAATTCTTAATTCTAAAGTGGTGTATTTAACTTTTTTATTGAATGCAGTTTCAAATAAACTTACGACTTCCATAACTGTCAATGATTGATTTGGGCCGAAATTAACTGAATTTGGAATGCTAGTTTTTTTACTTAAATGCGATTGTGCAACTAATAGATATCCACTCAAGCAGTCAAGTACGTGTTGCCAAGGTCTACTTGATTTTGGATTCCTAATATTCACTGTTTCATCAGATGTCAAAGCTCTGACTAAATCGGGAATTAATCGATCTGCCCCCCAATCTCCACCACCAATCACATTTCCGGCCCTGACGGTAGTAATTGGTATTTTATTTGGATTACAACTTGAAGATAGAGAACCTACAATTAGTTCAGTTGCCGCCTTTGAAGCGCTATAAGGATCTTTGCCTCCTAATCTGTCCGACTCGATAAAAGGTTTTTGATTTCCAAAGTTTTGATAAACTTTGTCAGTAGTTGCTATGGTAATTCCTTGTACTGTATCCAGGGATAGTGAAGCGAGCAATACATTTGAAGTTCCTGTGATGTTGGTAGTAATAGTTTCCAATGGATTATCTACGGATCTACGAACGAACGCCTGAGCTGCAAGGTGAAATACATAGTCAACTCTTGAATTTTGTACCGCATTTGTAACATCGTTATAACTTCTAATATCTAAAAGATATTCAGTAGATAGTAGACTTTGAATATTTGCGCCGGAATAAAGTGGCTGCGGTAAATGATTTAGTGGTAGCGATAGCCCAAAAACATCGGCGCCTAACTCTTTGAGCATTAAAACTAACCAAGACCCTTTAAATCCTGAATGACCAGTTACAAGTACTCTCTTGCCACGCCACACTTCAGGATCTAGCTCCATGGCAATGCGCCAAGTTCAATAGCTTCCTCAAGACGTTGTAAATCACGAATTGTGTCGACCGGTTGCCAAAACCCTGAATGCTTATAAAAACCTAATTTCCCTTCGCTTGCAACCTTAGGCAAGGTATCAATTTCCAAAGAAGAGTTGTCATCTCCAAGGTAATCAAAAATCTTTGGAGTAAGTGCAAAAAAACCCCCATTGACCCAAGCTCCATCACCTTTAGGTTTTTCTTGAAAACTAACCACTTGATTTCCTGACAAATTTAATGCACCAAACCTGGCAGGTGGTTGAACTGCTGTTAGCGTGGCAACGTTATTGCTTTTGCGATGACTTGATAAAAGCCCCTCTATGTCAATGTCAGATACGCCATCTCCATAAGTTAGTAGAAAATCTTCTTCTAACAATCCCCTTAGACGTGCAATACGTCCTCCCGTATTAGTATTAGTACCGGTATCAAGAATAGTAACCTTCCAAGGTAAGCCTCTAATTTTAAGAACCTCCTGGTTTGAAGTTGACAAATCAAAAGTTAAATCTGCTTGCTGTAACCAGAAATTTGCAAAATATTCACGAATTTGTTGACCTTTATAGCCACTTAGCACTATGAACTCACTAATTCCATATCGATAATAATTCTGCATAATGTGCCAGATAAGAGGCCTACCATTTGCTTCTACAAGAGGCTTAGGCTTTAAAGTTGTTTCTTCTGCCAGACGAGTACCACGCCCTCCTGCCAAAATGACTGCTTTCATGGTCCTAACATATTACATTTTTACCTAAATTCCCAATAAAACGGAAATAAACACCGCTTATTTCAATAAAGTCTTGCTTCTAATGAACGCTGCTACTTACCTGTTTATTTTAAAACCATTAGAATTTTATTTCGTTAAAAATTCAGCTGTATAAGAACTAATCACTCCTAAACTCTTTTCTTTACAAAAAAATCTTTTAATATTTCAGAGCATTCCTTATTTAATATGCCATTTACAATCTCAATTTTATTAAAGATTCTTGGCCCTCGAAGCACATCAAAAACAGATCCAACTGCGCCAGCTTTTTGATCAAATGCACCAAAGACCAATCGTTTTAGTCTGGTCTGGGTTATAGCGCCGGCACACATAACACATGGCTCAAGTGTGACAACAAGAGTTAGATCATCCAGGCGCCAATTGCTAATCTTATTTCCAGCACTTTTTATTGCAACAATCTCAGCATGGGCGGTTGGATCACTATTTTTTTTTCGTAAATTTTTGCCTGTAGCCAAAACTTCACCCTGTTCATTGGCAATCAATGCTCCAACCGGCACATCATCAAAGTTGCTGGATTCTTTGGCAAGTTCAATTGCCTGCTGCATTAACTGCTTGTAATCCACTAATTACTTTCAATCACCTGATTAAATTGATCACCAAAACCTAATCGATTTGCAATCGCCTCTAACTGTTCATCAGGATATAACTCTGTGTCATCTAAGATGGTGAGTAGCTCCATCTGGCTCACTCCTAAGTCATTTAGTAGATCTAAATCCCCAACAGGTTGGGCTCCATCCTCTTCCTCTGGGAATTCAAGATCTAAAACTTCAACCAACTCTGCTGCGACCTCATAATCTAATGCGTAGGTAATATCTGAGATCATCATCTGCATTTGATCTCCCAACGCCCTTGCAATAATTACAAACTCATCTTCTATTGCAATCAAACCAATGGCGCCGCCATTGGTTTGTTGAGCTTTTAATGCATCAATAATTGCGCCAATGTCTCGGGTTGAGGCCAGGGCGGTAGCGCTCCAGCGGCCATCTTCATGCCAGGCGATGCATCCAAAATCTACTGACATTTAAATCACACCCTTTCAGTAAATTTATGCTCAAAGCTTGCTTTGCTTATTCTCCCTTTATTCGGTGCTAATTGGTAGTAGGGCTTAGGGCTTGTAGAGTAATTATGTGAAAATCCACATTGCAGACCACCCGCTGATTA
>Ga0315900_10010140_pt1 | contig 11854 bp, 9 predicted proteins | sample LakEriMetagenome_FD_203521 | JGI IMG/M metagenome (GOLD analysis project Ga0315900, IMG submission 203521) | Freshwater fungal communities from buoy surface, Lake Erie, Ohio, United States - Buoy 12 MA114 | ecosystem: Environmental > Aquatic > Freshwater > Lake > Lake biofilm | place: USA: Lake...
GCAATTCCGGCAGAAACCCGCCAGATTCATCATATCAATATTCTGAACATCATTGCGACCGCGCAGATGTTCCACCAGCCGGCGGAAGGCAGCGGCTTCAAGCTCTGTCTGGGTTGCCTTGTCGATGTCGGGCATGGGGACCTCCTGAACCTTTCTCCCCATAGATGGCCCATTCGGCGCGACTTCGCCATACTCCATCCTCAAGAGGATATCTGCCATGGCCTTTACCGATGCATCCGCCCGCGCCGCGCTCCGCCAAGTGTTCGAAGCCGCCATTGCCAGCGCCGATCCGCGCCAGGTGCTGGCGCGGCATTTGCCGGAACGCCCGCGCGGGCGGGTGATTGTGCTCGGCGCCGGGAAATCCGCTGCCGTGATGGCTGCGGCGGTGGAAGCCGCCTGGCCCGATGCCCCGATCGAAGGCTTGGTCGTGACCCGCTATGCCCATGGCTACCCGACACAGCGGATCAGGGTACTGGAAGCCTCTCACCCCGTACCCGATGCCGCAGGGGCCAAAGCAGCGGCAGAATTGCTGGAAGTGGCGCGCGGCGCGGGCGCGGATGATCTGGTGTTGTTTCTGGTCTCGGGCGGCGGGTCTTCGCTGACCACCCTGCCCGCCCCCGGCCTGACATTGGATGACCTGATTGCGGTGAATAAGGCGCTGCTCGCTTCCGGCGCCACCATCCATGAAATGAACTGCATCCGCCGGCATCTTTCCGCCTTTTCCGGGGGGCGCTTGGCCGCCGCCGCCCATCCGGCGCGCGTCGTCACACTCGCCATTTCCGATGTGCCGGGGGATGACCCGAGTGTCATCGCCTCTGGCCCCACCGTGCCGGACCCGTCCAGCTTCGCCGATGCGCGTGCCTTGGTGGCGCATTACGGGATGAAACTACCTTCAGCCGTGATGGCGCATCTTACCGCCGGGCTGGAGGAAAACCCGAAACTGGGTGATCCTCGGCTTGGGACGCCCGATTATCGCTTCATCGCGACCCCGGCCATGGCCTTGGAAGCCGCTGCCACCGCCGCGCGCGGGCTGGGCCTGACGCCGCTGATCCTGGGTGATGCCTTGGAAGGCGAGGCGCGGGAATTGGGCACGGCACTTGCCGGCATTGCGCGTTCTGCCGCGACCCATGGCCACCCCCTTCCCGGCCCGGCCATTCTGCTTTCAGGCGGCGAGACCACGGTCACTATCCGCAACCCCAAGCCCGGCCGAGGCGGGCGGAATGGGGAATGTCTGCTTGGCTGCGCGCTTGCTTTGGCCGGGGTGCCGGGCATCTGGGTGTTGATGGGCGACACGGATGGCATTGACGGGTCGGAAGACAATGCCGGCGCCATCGCCACCCCCGATACCCTGGCCCGTGCCCGCGCCGCCGGTTTAGACCCGCGTGAGGTTTTGGCAGGGCATGACAGTTACCGCCTGTTCCAGACGCTGGGTGATCTGGTGGTGACGGGGCCGACACTGACCAATGTGAATGATTTTCGGGCCTTGCTGATAGCTTAATTTTTAAAATTAAGTCGCGCGGGTTTTAAGTGGTATTTTAACTTAATTTTGCTAAGATACACCTATGCGCGACCCAAACCTTGAAGCCCTCCTCGCCCGGCGTGGCACGGTCAAGCAGATCGCCGCCGCCTTGGGCATTTCCACCGCCGCCGTCTCCCAATGGAAGCGTATTCCGGAGGATCGTGTTACGGACATCGCCAAGGCGCTTAACTTACCGCCCGAAAGCCTGCGGCCCGATTTGGCGCCCACCCCACCCCATTCTGAACCAAGCACAGGAGCGCCCCGCATGGTGGCCCGCCCCGTTCTGCGCCGCCGGCGCCGCACCAAAATCATCGCAACCCTCGGCCCCGCCAGCAGCAGCGCCGAGATGATCGAAAAGCTTCACCGCGCCGGCGCCGATATCTTCCGGCTTAATTTTTCCCATGGCAGTCATGAGGATCACGCCGCCCGCATCGCCACCATCCGCGCCGTGGAGGCCAAGGTGGGTCGACCCATCGGGATATTGGCCGATGTGCAGGGGCCGAAGCTCCGCGTTGGGCGCTTTCAGGCCGGGCGGGTACAGTTGCAATCAGGCCAGAGCTTCAAGCTTGATCTGAACCCAACGCCAGGCGACGCTAGGCGCGTCAATCTGCCGCATCCGGAAATCATCGCCGCCGCGCAAATCGGCACCACGCTATTGCTGGATGATGGCAAGCTTAGGCTTCGCGTCACCCACAAACGTCCCGATCATCTGGAAACCCAGGTGGTGGTGGGCGGCCCGCTATCTGACCGCAAGGGCGTGAATGTGCCGGATGTGGCCCTGCCCATCCCGGCGCTGACGGAAAAGGACCGCGCGGACCTTGCCTTCGTGCTGGACCAGGGCGTGGAATATATCGGCCTTTCTTTTGTGCAGCGCCCGGAGGATGTGGCGGAGGCCAAGGAAATCGCCGCCGGGCGCGCCTGGATCATGGTGAAAATGGAAAAACCCCAGGCGCTCGAAAATCTTGATGCGATCATGGCGCTGACCGATTGCGTCATGGTCGCGCGCGGTGATTTGGGCGTGGAACTGCCGCCGGAAGAAGTGCCACTCGCGCAAAAACGCATCGTGCGCGCCGCCCGCGCACTCGGCAAACCTGTTGTGGTGGCAACCCAAATGCTCGAGAGCATGATCACCGCACCAAGCCCAACACGGGCCGAAGTGTCTGATGTTGGCACCGCGGTATTTGATGGTGCGGATGCGGTGATGCTCTCGGCTGAAACTGCCGCCGGGCAATACCCCTATGAAGCGGTGAATATGATGGACCGCATTGTGGCGCGGGTGGAACAGGACCCAGACTGGCGCCGCCTGACGGATGCCGCCCGCCCCCCGCCTGAGCATTCCAGCGCCGGTGCCATCGCCACCGCCGCCCGCCAGGTGGCCGAGACGATCGAAGCCGAGGTGATCGCGACCTTCAGTTCCACCGGGTCCACCACGTTGCGGGTCGCGCGCGAAAGGCCGCATTGCCCGATACTTGGGCTGACCACCAGCGCGGGTGTCGCGCGGCGCATGGCGCTGATCTGGGGCGTGCATCCGTTGGAGGTGAATGAAATCCATTCCATGACGGAAATGGTGGCACGCGCGACCCGCGCCGCGCAGCATGAAGGCTTCGCCAAAAGCGGGGATGAGGTGGTGGTGACCGCCGGGGTGCCCTTTGGAACGCCGGGGACGACCAATGCGTTGCGTGTGGCGATTGTGAAGTAGCGGCGGCGCCAAGTGATCCCAGCGGCCAGGGCTCCAGAATAGGCTTTCTGGTCTGTTCCTGGCGCAAAATGCACCTCCAAGGGCCTGATTTGCGTGGAATTTGATCATTTCCGGCCAAGGCCGCGGCATTTGCATATTTTTCGGAAGTATTGCGCCCTTGTAATTCAATCGCCCCTGGGCAATTTGGCCTCCTGGATCGGTGCTCTGGCCGATCTACGGGAGAACAGGGAGTCACGAATGAAGTTCAAGTTTATTGCGGCCGCCGCGGCGGCCTTCATGGCTTTTGGCGTGGGCGAGGCCCTTGCCGGCCGCGATTTGGACCAGATCCGCCAGCGCGGCACGCTCCGCTGCGGCGTGCAGGGTCCGTCCAACCCGGGCTTTGGGGTGCCGGATAGCCAGGGCCGCTGGGGCGGCTTCAATGTTGAAGTCTGCCGCGCCATCGCCATCACTATCTTGAATGACCCGAGCAAGGTGGAATTTGTCCCCGTCACCACGCAAAGCCGCTTCCCGGCTTTGTCGTCCGGTGAAGTGGATGTGCTGTCCAACAACACCACCTGGACGCTGACGCGCGATTCCAATGTGAACCGCTTCAACTTCCCGGCCATCACCTTTTATGACGGTCAGGCCATTATGGTGCCGCGCCGCCTGAACGTGACCAGCGCGCGCCAATTGAACGGCGCCACGGTTTGCGTGCAGCCGGGCACGACCACGGAACTCAATATCTCCGATTTCTTCCGCGCCAATAATCTGCGCTTCACCCCGGTGGTGATCGCTGATCTGGACGAAATCCGCCGCGCCTATGATAGCGGCCGCTGCGATGTTTTCACCAATGACTTCGCCGCCCTTGCCGCCCAGCGTACCCTGCTGACCCGCCCGGCGGATCATGTGATCCTGCCCGAGCGTCTGTCCAAGGAACCGCTGGCTGTCACCATCCGTCAGGGTGATGAGGAGCTGACGAATATCGTCGCCTGGACCACCTTCGCCCTAATTGATGCCGAAGAAATGGGCATCACCCAGGCCAATGTGGAACAGATTGCCGCAAGCGCGACCAATCCGGTGATCCGCCGTCTGCTTGGCGTTGAAGGCAATATGGGTGAGAGCATCGGTGCCGCGCGTGCTGATTTTGCCCGCGTCATCATCCGCAACTTCGGCAATTATGGTGAGATTTTTGAACGGCACCTCGGTACCAATACGCCGCTGGGCCTTGAGCGCGGGATGAACAATATCTGGACCCGTGGCGGCCTGCTCTATGCGCCGCCGGCGCGCTGATTTTCAGGCGTAACCCAAAGCCGCGCGCTGTCATGGCGCGCGGCCATTTTGCGGGGTGGCGGACAATGCAAATGGCCGCCACCCTTTCCTGCCTTATGTCGCCGATGGAATCCGCTGCATGAGTTCCTCCATGTCCACACCACCTTCGCGCGGTTTCATCCACTCGGCTGGGTCGCGCAGGGGTTTGCTGATCCAGGCGGGGCTGCTTTTTGCGGTGGTCTTTCTCGGCTGGTGGTTCTGGTCCAATGCGCAGGCGAATATGGCCGCGCGCGGCGTGCAATTCGGCTTCGGTTTTCTGGATCGTTCCGCCGGCATCCCTATTGGCGAACACCTGATCCCATATGCGCCGGCCGATACCTATCGCCGCGCGCTCACGGTTGGGCTGTTGAACACACTGCGTGTCGCCATTGTTGGCATCGCGCTGTGCACCGTGTTTGGCATTCTGCTGGGTCTGGCGCGGCTTTCTTCCAATCCGCTGCTGCGCGGCCTGGTGGGTGGCTATATTGAGGTCATTCGCAATACGCCGCTCGTGCTCCAACTTGTCTTTTGGCACGCGGTGTTGTTGCAGCTTCCCTCCGTGCGCCAGGCGCTTAATCCGCTGCCGGGGGTGTTTCTGTCCCAGCGCGGCATGAAGATTCCCGGATTGATGGCGGATACCGCGCTGCTGGTGTTTCTGTTGGCCGCCTTGATTGGCGCCATTGGCTGGTGGCTGCTGCTGCGGCGCGAACGCGCGCGCCAGATCGCGACCGGGGATCGACGTTCCACCCTGCTGCCAGGGCTTGCCATGCTGATCGGCCTGCCGGGCTTGGCCTTGGCGGTTGGCTTCGTACCCATCGTGGAATGGCCGGAATTGGCCGGCTTTAATTTCGAAGGCGGGCTGGCGCTATCGCCGGAATTCTTCGCGCTACTGATTGGGCTGGTGGTCTATACCTCGGCCTTCATTGCTGAGATTGTGCGTTCAGGCATTCAAAGTGTCCATAAGGGGCAATGGGAAGCGGCGCGCGCCCTTGGCCTGCCGCCCGGGCGTGTCATGCGGCTTGTCATCCTGCCGCAGGCGCTGCGCGTCATTATCCCGCCGCTGACTTCGCAATACCTGAACCTCACGAAGAATTCCTCGCTCGCCATCGTCATCGGCTATCCGGATCTGGTGAGTGTCGCCAATACCTCGATCAATCAGACTGGACAGGCGATTGAGGTTATTACGATCTTCATGGCGGTTTATCTGATCATCAGCCTGATCACCTCGGCACTGATGAATTGGTATAACGCCAAAGTCGCCCTGTTGAAGGAGCGTTGATCCGATGCAGGCGACAACCACAAGCGCGCAAGCCGCGCCGCGCGGGCCAAGCTTCCCGGAACGGCTTCAGGCTTTCCTGAAGGCCTGCTTTGCCGGGCCGCTCAATACGCTGATCACGCTGGCCTGTATGGCCGTGCTCTATTTCGCGGTGCCGCCCTTCTGGTCCTGGGCTGTGACTAATGCGACCTGGGATGGCAATGCGCAGGCCTGTCGCGCTGCCGGTGGTGCCTGCTGGGCCTTTGTGCGGGAGAAGTTCTGGTTCTCGATCTTCGGCCTTTATCCGTTTGAAGAACGCTGGCGCCCCGCGACCATGATCGTGATCCTGGTCGCCATGGTGCTGCTTTCCACCATCCGGCGCTTCTGGGGGCGCTGGCTGCTATTGGGCTGGGCTATTGCCGCGCCCACCATGTGGCTGCTGATGCAGGGCGGCGTATTCGGGCTGCCCTTCGTGCAGACGCGTCAATGGGGCGGGCTTGCCATCACCGGCATCATCGCCGTCTATGGCGTCGCGCTTGGCTATCCGCTGGCCATCCTGCTGGCGCTTGGACGGCGCAGTGAATTGAAGCTGGTGCGTTGGTTTTCCACCGCCGTCATTGAATGCGTGCGCGGCGTGCCGCTGATTTCGTTGCTTTTCATGGCAGCGATCATGCTGCCGTTATTCATGCCGCAGGGCGTGACCATTGATCGGCTGATGCGCGTGCTGGTGGCCTATACGCTGTTTACCGCGGCCTATATGGCGGAAGTTGTGCGCGGCGGGCTGCAAGCCATGCCGCGCGGGCAATATGAAGCGGCTGACGCCATTGGGCTGAGTTTCTGGCAGAAGATGCGCCTGATCATTCTGCCGCAGGCGCTGACCATCACCATTCCCTCTCAGGTCAATACCTTCATTGGCCTGTTCAAGGATACGACCCTGGTGGTGGTGATTGGCGTGTTTGATTTCTTCACCACGCTCCGCGCCGCGTTGGGCGATCCGAATTGGCTCGGCTTCCCGACCGAGGCGTATCTTTTCGCGGCCTTTGTCTATTTCGTGCTATGCTTTGCCATGAGCCGTTATTCGCAATCGCTCGAGAAATCGCTCAGGCCAGGGTCGCGGTAGGCGCATGCGCGCCTAATCGCGCCGCATCATGCGTGTGAGGGCGGCCACCGGCAGCAACCCTACCAACACAATCAGCACGGCCGCGGTTGAAGCCTCGGCCAGTCTTTCATCGGATGCGAGGTTGTAAACCCTGACGGCAAGCGTATCGAGGTCAAAGGGCCGCACGATCAGCGTTGCCGGCAATTCCTTCATGGTATCCACAAACACCAAAAGCCCAGCGGTCAGCAGCGCGCCACGCGCCAGCGGCACTTCCACTTCGCGCACCGCCTGGCCAGGCCGGCGGCCCAAGACCCGCGCCGCATCCGTATAGGATGGCTTGAGCCGCGCGAGGCCCGATTCCACCGTGGAAAGCGCCACCGCCAGAAAGCGCACCAGATAGGCGAATACAAGCGCCGCCATGGTGCCCGACAACAGCAGCCCGGATGAAACGCCAAACCGCGCGCGCAGCCAGGAATCGAGTGCATTATCGAACAACCCAAAAGGCACCAGCACACCAACCGCAATCACCGAACCGGGCAGCGCGTAGCCAAGCGATGCCACCCGATTGGCAATGCTGCGCGCCGGCGATGGATAAAGCCGCGCCGCCCAGGCCATGCCGGCGGCCAACACTACGGCCAGCACGGCAGTCACGCCAGAAAGGACCAGGGAATTGCGCGCATAGGGCAGATAGCGCCCTGGGCTGAAGGGATCGCCCGCCTGCACCATCAGCCACAGCAAAGCGCCCGCCGGAATGACAAAACCGATCACAAGGGGCAGTGCGCAGGCACATAGCACCAGGCCTTCCCGCCAGCCGGAAAGCCGCACGGGGCGCAAGGCCGGGTGACGCGTTGTGGTGGGGTGAAAGCGGCGCCCGCCGCGCGAAAAATGCTCAAGCGCCAGCAGCAGCCCAACACAGCCAAGCAGGGCAACCGCAAGCTGCGCCGCAGCCGGGCGGTTATCCATGCCGAACCAGGCCTCATAAATGCCGGTGGTGAAGGTTCTAACCGCGAAATGCTGCACCGTGCCGAAATCCGCGAGAGTTTCCATCAAGGCGAGCGCAATGCCGGCTGCCAAGGCTGGGCGCGCCAAAGGCAGCGCAACATGCAGAAAACTCCGCGCCAGCCCGTGGCCCAGCGTGCGCGATGCCTCAATCAGACAGACGCTTTGCTGCAAAAAGGCCGCGCGGCAGAGCATGTAGACGTAAGGGTAAAGCACCATGGCAAGGATCAGCGCCGCGCCAGGCAGGCTGCGGATTTCCGGGAACCAATATTGCCCGAAGGAAAGCCCGGTGGCGGTGCGGAGCGTGCTTTGCACCGGCCCGGCCACATCCAACAGCCACGTATAGACATAGCCGCAAAGATAGGCGGGCATGGCAATCGGCAGCAGCAGCGCCACTTCCAGAAAGCGTCGGCCACGGAATTCGCAGGCCACCACCAGCCACGCGGTAACGGCGCCCGCAGAGCCAGCCATGGCCGCCACGAGCAAGGCCAGCAGGGCGGAATTGCCCAGCATTTCGGGCAAGGTGGTGGCCACGATATGCCGCCAGACCTCCCCCCCGGGGGCGGCAGCGGTCACCAGCACGGCCAGGATTGGCGTTGCCATGGCGCAAGCGACCAGCAAGGACCCCCAGGCCCAGGCAGGGCTGCGGCGCCTGGTGGGCATGGCGGCAGGGGTTTCGGTGGCGGCGCTGGACATTTCGAAGCCCCCTATCACGGGTGCGGCTGGGGGGCGAGGCGCCGCGCCCTATCTTCGGACCGGCGCAGTGCCTGGGTTGAAGCCATCCAGCGTCCAGTAGTAGGCGGCGGCGCTGGAACGCAGGCTGCCAATGCGTGGCGCGCTCAAATCCAGGATCACCACAATCACCGATGTCCACATGCCAATCAGCAGCACGGACAGGAACGGCAGGGAAAGCCCGCGCAGTCCCAATTGATAGCCCAGCGCGCCGATGCTCAGTACCGCAATGCCCATCAGCAGCCAGACCAATTGCTGCGGCATGGTTTGGCTGAAGGCAAAGCGTTCGGCCGTTGAACTGTCAAACACTTCATTCGTGGCGGCCATGAGTGAGGATGAAATCGCATCCGGCCTTTCGCGCACAATGGCCGTGATATGCTCCCAAATGCGGTTTTGCAGCGCGGATGTCTGGTCATTGATGGCGCGAACCACATCACGATCGGCCGGCGCGCGGATGAAATCGGCACGGAGCTTGGTGTATTCTTCAAGCAACTTGGCCACCTCCTCACCGCGCGGATGGCCGATCGCCTTGGCGCGCAGCCAAGCGGTGCCGAGCACATTGGCTTCCGCGAGCGTGCCCTGGCGGCGTTCTTCAAAGCGCGAGGTAGCGAAGGAGAGCGTGAGCGCCAGCACAAAGGCGAGCAGGCCAAGCATGCCGCCCACCACCACGCCAACGCCTTCCGCCGGGGCGCTCCCTTTAACGGCAGCGCGCCGCCCGAGCCATAGGCCGAGCCGCTCAGCCAGCCATTGCATACCGAACAAAAGCAGCCAGAAGGCCAGCAGGCTGAAGGCCAGGATTTCACCAAGGATGGTCATGGGGCGGTTCCCTCCGCGCTCAAGAAATCAAACCCGGCAAGGGCATGCACCTGTGCGATGGCTTCCAATTCCGCGACCGAGACCCATTCATCCGCGCCGCCCATATTATGCGGGGTTGGTCCATAAACCACGGTCGGCAGGCCGGCCATGCGGAACCAGCGCGCATCGGAACCGCCGACGCGCATATTCACGGCCACAGGCTCACGCAGCACTTCCTCGGCCACCTGATGGACATGGCGCACGATGGGCAAGGCAGGGTCGGTGTGGTTGGGTTCAAAGCAGCGCAGCACGCGCCAGGTGATGCCCGGCAGCGCATCCAAGGATTTATGCAGTTCGCCGAGCAGTCGCGCGCTGGGCACGCCGGCCGGCAGGCGGATATCACAGGCCGCACGGGCCGATGCCGGCACCAGATTGGGTGAGGCGCCGCCTTCGATCCGCCCGATATTCACCGTGACACTGCCAAGCACCGCGGCTTCTCCGGCGCCTGATAGCGCCTCACTGATGCCGCGCGCGGCGGCGATGGCGGCAGTCACAGCGGGCGGCGCTTCAGGCGCCATGGCGCGAAGCGCGGCTACCGCATCCAGGGCAGCACGCAGCCGGTCAATGGCGTTGTCGCCCAAATGCACATGGGCGCCATGGGAGGCACGGCCTGCGGCCTCAATCTCGATCCAGACAAAGCCCTTTTCGCCGAAGCGCAGCACGCGTGGGCTGCCGGCATCGCCGATGATCACACCATCAGCCTGTGCAAGCCCCGGCACATTGTCCAGCAGCCATTTGGTGCCAAGCGGGCCCATGCTTTCCTCATCGCCCGCCAGCGTCAGCAGCGCTTCCCCGCGCCAGGCGGTGCGATATTCAGCGAGCAAGGCAAAGGCCAGCATGGAAGCGGCGATGCCGCCCTTCATATCGGCGACACCGCGCCCGTAAAGCCGGCCATCACGCAGGAGCCCGCCCAAGGGGGGCACGGTCCAGGGCAAAGCCTCATTCACCGGATAGGTATCCAGATGGCCGTTATAGGCCAGCAGCCGCCCCGGCCCAGCGCCTTTGATGCGCGCGACCAGATTGGTCACCTGCGGGTCGGTTTCATGCAAGGATATCTCGGCCGCCGGCGCCAGGGCGCGCAGCATCTCGGCGGCTTCGCGGGCAGCGGCGCGCACATCCCCTGGCGGGTTGGGGGAGGCGATGGCGGTCAGGCGCTGGGTAAGTGCAACCACCTCTGGCGCGCGTCGGGCGGCGGCGGTGGCGAAAGCGGCACGTATGGAGGCATTCATAGGGGCTACCCTGCGGGGCTGCGTAAAAGCTGGCAAGCGGAAAGCGGCTTGTAATCCTGGCGCATGCGGGCATATCCGCCCCGGAAGGGCATTCGGGCGGCCGCAGTGGCCGCCCCGCCGCCCCTGGAGAGACCCCATGCGCATAGATGCCATTCCCATCGGCAAGGACCCGCCGAATGATGTGAATGTGATCGTTGAAGTCCCGATCGGTGGCGAGCCCATCAAATACGAGATGGATAAGGCCGCCGGCACGCTATTCGTGGACCGCTTCCTCCATACCCCCATGCGCTATCCGGGCAATTACGGCTTTGTGCCGCACACGCTTTCCGAAGATGGCGACCCGATTGACGTGCTGGTGGCCAATACCCGGCCCATCGTGCCGGGTGCGGTGTTGAATGTGCGCCCCGTTGGCGTGATGAAGATGGAAGATGATGGCGGCGGGGATGAGAAGATCATCGCCGTGCCATCCCCCAAGCTGACCCAGCGCTATGTGCATGTGCATAACCACACCGACCTGCCCAAGATCACCATTGAGCAGATCCAGCACTTCTTTGAGCATTACAAAGACCTGGAGCCCGGCAAATGGGTGAAATTCATCGGCTGGGGCGACGCCGAGGAAGCCCGCCGCCTGATCCGGGAAGCGATTGAACGGGCCAAATCTGCCTGAGGAGCCAGCCGGGGGTTAAGGTTTTCGGGGGCAGGCCCCCTCCCCCCGTTGCGCCCTTTCTTCTCCCCTTCTAAGGAAAGTTCAACGAGTCCGGCGCGGATACCCCGCGCCGGTCGCCATGCCGGCGCGCGGCGGCCCGTTCCGCGCCACGAAGGGGGAGTCTAAGCTTTGTTGACCTTATCGCTGATCCTGGTGATCGCGCTTGGGGCGTTGTCCATCGCCTATGGTGTGATCACTGCCAAGGATGTGCTTTCGCGCGATCCCGGTACGCCGCGGATGCAGGAAATTGCTCTCGCCATTCAGGAAGGCGCCTCGGCCTATCTGAAGCGGCAATACGGCACCATCGCCATTGTGGGCGTGGTGCTTTTCGCGCTTGTTGCCTGGCGCCTTGGCATTGCCGTGGCCATTGGCTTTGCCATTGGTGCAGTGCTGTCTGGCGTGGCTGGCTTCATCGGCATGAATGTTTCGGTGCGCGCCAATCTCCGCACCGCCCAGGCCGCGATGCAATCGCTC
>Ga0315900_10010141_pt1 | contig 11853 bp, 12 predicted proteins | sample LakEriMetagenome_FD_203521 | JGI IMG/M metagenome (GOLD analysis project Ga0315900, IMG submission 203521) | Freshwater fungal communities from buoy surface, Lake Erie, Ohio, United States - Buoy 12 MA114 | ecosystem: Environmental > Aquatic > Freshwater > Lake > Lake biofilm | place: USA: Lake...
ATGCGACGCCGGCGCAGCAAACCAAGGCAATCATTGCCCAAAATGGCGGCACATCAGAAATCTGCACCGATAGCGTGGCCACCTGGGCCAGCGCGCAAAAGATCGTGCAATCGGCCATGGATCACTTTGGCCGCATTGATATTGTGGTCAATAATGCCGGCATTCTGCGTGACCAGATCTTTCATCGCATGACTCCGGAAGAATGGGATTCGGTGATTGCGGTGCATCTTTCCGGGTCCTTTTATGTATCCCGCGCGGCGGCCACCCATTATCGTGCGCAGCAGTCGGGTTCTTTTGTGCATATGTCATCAACCTCGGGCCTGATTGGCAATTTCGGCCAGGCGAATTACTCGGCGGCCAAACTTGGCATTGTGGCGCTGTCAAAATCCATCGCGCTCGATATGGCGCGCTTCAATGTGCGGTCCAACTGCATCGCCCCCTTCGCCTGGAGCCGTATGACAGGCTCGATCCCCGCCGAAACGCCGGAACAGAAGCGCCGCGTGGAACGCATCATGCGCATGACGCCGGATAAGAATGCACCGCTGGCGGTATTCCTCGCTTCCGATGCCGCGAAGGATGTGACGGGGCAGATCTTCTCGCCCCGCATGAATGAGATCTTCATCTATAGCCAATCCCGCCCGATCCGCGGCATTCATCGCGGCGAAGGCTGGACGCCGGAAATGATCGAAGAATATGCGCTGCCCGCGCTGAAGCCCGCTTTCTCGGCGCTTGAGCGTTCCGGCGATGTTTTCTGCTGGGACCCGGTCTGAAGCGCTACATACTCGCTGCGCTGGCGCTGCTCGTCCTGGGATCAGGGCGCGCAGCCGCCACGCCGCCGGAGCTTCTGGCGGCGGCGCAGCGTTTGCCACCAAGCGGCGCTTTGGAAGCGATTGATGCCGCGGCGGCTTGTGCCTTCGCGCCCAATACGCGCCATCTCGGTCCATTGCCGGCGCGGCTTGTCTGGTCTCGTCCCGCCGCAGTGGTGATCTTCAGCGGGTTGGATGGCATGCCGGAAGGTGAGCGCGCCGTGCTGCTGCGCCCGACGCGGGAATTGCTCGCGCGCCACGCGGTGCGCGAACGCATCCAAGCCGGGCGCGTTTCGCTGCATGATCATGATTTGAATACCTTGCCGGAGACCGCTCAGGAAATCGCCTTCATGGCGCTGCATGTGGCGCGACCCGAAACACCACCCGAGGGCTGTGTTGCGCCCCTTTCAAATTGACGGAATAACTTCATGGATCGCCTTGCCTCTGCCCTGCTCAACCCGCGCCGCATCGCGCTTATCGGTGGATCGTCAGACCCGAAGCGCCTGACCGCGCGCGCGCAGGTTTATCTGCGCAAGCATGGTTTCACGGGTGACCTGTTCCCGATCAATCCAAGTGCCGAGACCATCCTTGGCGAACGCGCCTATCCGCGCCTGGCCGATGTGCCGGGGGATATTGATCTGGCTTATTTGCTGCTCGGCACGCAGCATGTGGAAGGTCAGATCGCGGCGGTGGCGGAAAAGCGCATTCCGGTGGCCGCCATTTTGGCCGATGGCTTTGCCGAAGCCGGTGACGAAGGCCGCGCCTTGCAGGAAAGGCTGCTGGCGACAGCGAAGGCCGCAGGGGTGCGGTTGCTGGGGCCAAATTCCATGGGCCTGGTGAATTTGAATGCGCGCACCGCCTGTTCGGTGAATGCCGCGCTGGAAGCTGAAAGCCTGCCCGCTGGGCGTATCGCGCTGGTTTCGCAATCCGGTTCCATGATGGGTGCCATCATGGCGCGCGGTGCGCCGCGCGGTATCGGCTTTTCCCATCTGATCGGCACCGGTAATGAAGCCGATCTGACCGCGAGTGAAATCGCCGGCATGCTGGTGGAAGACCCGGGCGTGGATGCGGTGCTGATGTTTCTGGAAGCGATTCGCGCGCCGGAAAAACTCGCCGCCGCAGCGCGCCGTGCCCATGCGCTGGGCAAGCCCATCATTGCCTTCAAGCTTGGCCGTTCAAGCTTTGGCGCGGAGCTGGCCGGCAGCCATACCGGCGCGCTGGCCGGTTCGGACGCGGCAGCGGATGCCTTCTTCCGCGCTAACGGCATAGCGCGCGTGACGATGATTGAAGCGCTGTTGGAAGCGCCGGCCTTGTTTATTGGGCGGAAGCCATTGGTCAATCCACGCCGCACCATTTCGGTCATGACCACCACAGGTGGGGGTGGCGCGATGGCGGTGGATGCCTTGGGCGTTGTCGGCATTGAAACCTGCCCGCCCGATGCCGCCGCTGTCGCCGGGTTGGAAGCCGCTGGCCTGCCGCATCATGGCCGGATGATTGATGTGACGCTGGCCGGCACGCGGGCCGATAAGGTGGAAGCGGCGCTGACAGCGCTTTCGGTAGATGCAGGCACGGATATGGTGCTTTCCGTGGTGGGGTCTTCCGCGCAATTCCGCCCGCATGATGCGGTTGCGGGGATTACCGGCGCGGTGCAGGCCGGCCTTGGCAAACCCATCGCGGCCTTTTTGGTGCCCCAAGCCGATGCGTCCTTGCGATTGCTGGGGGAAGCCGGCATCCCCGCCTTCCGCACTCCGGAATCCTGCGCCGATGTGATCAGGGCCTTTTTCGATTGGTGCGCCCCGCGGGCCGAAGCGCCAGCGCCTTCCATCAGCCACACGACGCCCACCAACCCGGATGAGGCTGACGCGCGGCGGCTTTTCGCCGCTTTCGGCCTGGATAGTCCCTTTGCGGTGATGGAGGCGCCCGATGCCGTGCCGGAGGGGCTGCGTTATCCGGTCGCGCTCAAGATCCTTTCGCCTGATCTGGCGCATAAGACAGAAGTCGGCGGGGTAGCGTTGAACATTCCCGATAGCGCGGCGCTGGAGGCGGAAGCGACGGCAATGCTGGCGCGCGTCAGGGCCCGCGCCCCGGCCGCGCGCATCACCGGCTTTCTGGTGCAGCCCATGGTGAAGGGCCTGGCCGAAGCCATCATCGGCTTCCGCCGAGACCCGGAAGCAGGACCGGTGATCCTGGTGGGTGCCGGCGGCATCATGGCGGAATTGCACCGCGATACGGCGCTGCGCATCGCCCCGGTGGATGAGGCGGAGGCGCGCGCCATGATCGCGGAGGTAAAGGGCCTGAAGCCCTTGGCCGGCTGGCGCGGCTTGCCTAGGGGCGATCTGGATGCACTGGCGCGCGCGGTTGTGGCGGCGTCTCGTTTGGCGGCGCTGCCAAGCGTGGCCGAGGCGGAAATCAACCCGCTGATCATCCATGCCGAAGGCCAGGGCGTGACGGTGGCGGATGCCTGGGTGGTGCCCGCTTCCCCTTGATGGCTTGCGGTGCCAGTTTGGCGCCATGAAGCCCGAAGACCTGATCCGCGCCCGCTACGGCGCCCTGCCCTTCACCCCGCCCGAGGCGATTCCTCCCGCGCTCGCCGCGCTGTTGGATCGCCGCGTCACGCGCCGCTACAGCGCTGAGGCCGTGGATGAGGTGCTGCTGGATACCGTATTGGCGGCGGCGCAATCCGCACCCTCCAAATCCGATCTGCAGCAATATTCTATCATCGTCACGCGAGACCCGGTGAAGATCGCGAAAGTGGCGGATTGGATCGGCACCATGCCTTGGATCAAGGATGCGCCGGTGCTGCTGATTTTCTGCGGCGATATGCGGCGCGGCCAGGCGGCCTGCGCGCTGCATGGGCGTGAACACGCCAACAACAATATGGACACTTTTTTGAACACGGCGGTGGATGCGGCGCTGGCCTTGGGTGCTGCGATTGCGGCGGCGGATGCGGCGGGGCTTGGCACCTGCCCCATATCTTACGTTCGCAGCCATATCGAAAAAGTCGCACCTTTATTTGCGCTGCCCAAGGGGGTTTATCCCGTGGCGGGGCTTTCACTTGGTTGGCCCGCCGCGCGCAATGAAGTGACACCGCGCCTGCCGCCTTCCGCGGTTATTCATCGCGAAGCCTATTCCAGCGCGGCGGAAGCGGAAGCGATTGCGGCCTATGATGCGCTGCGGCCCAGGCAAAAGCCGCGTTATCCGGAAATCCATGGCCCTGCGCCGGAAGGCTGCACCTGGTCGGAAAATGCCGCGCGGCAATTATCGGTGCCGGAGCGTTTCGGCTTCCGTGCCTGGTTGCGGAGCCGGGGGCTTGACCTTGACTAAGCCCCCGCATCGCGAAGACTCAACCGCCGATAATCCTGGTGGTGCCGACGCAGAAGGCAAACGCAGCCCGCGCGCCCGCACCGCGCGGCCACGCGATGCCGCGAGCCTGATTGTCTGGCGACAAACCCGCAAAGGGCCGGAATTGCTGATGGGCAAGCGCCATGCCGGGCATCGCTTTATGCCGGATGTCATGGTGTTTCCTGGCGGCCGTGTGGACCCGGATGATCATCGCGGCCCGGCCATCAGTGAATTACGTGCGGAACCTCGGCGCCACCTAGAACGGCGTGCGACACCAGCGCGCGCGCGGGCCTTGGGCATTGCCGCAGCGCGGGAATTGTTTGAGGAAACCGGGCTCGTTTTGGGCGAAAAGCGCGGCGATGGCGTGGCCGCGGACCTCAGCGCCCTGGACTATCTCTGCCGCGCCATCACACCCACGGGCCGGCCCATTCGCTTTCACGCGCGTTTTTTGATTGCGCCGGCGGAAGCGGTTCATGGCGCCATTCAAGGTTCCGGCGAACTGGAAAAACTTGGCTGGTACAGCCCCGAAGCGGCGCATGCCCATAATGTCGCTACCATCACCGCACGCGTGATGGGGGAGTTTTTGGAATGGCTTGCACTGCCCGAAGCGGTGCGCGCTGAGCGAGACTTGATCGTGTTTCGCGGCATGGATGACAGGCGGGTGGAGCATTGAATGGCTTCTGACCCGCATGCCGCCATGCTACAGGCGGCGCTGGCCCTGCAACAGCAAGGAAACCTGAAAGAAGCGCGGCGCAAATATGAAAGCATCATCGCCCGCGATCCGCGAAATTTCAACGCATTGCAACTTTGCGGTGTGGTAGCCATCCAGCAGGAAGACTATCGCGATGCGGTGAAGCTGATCCGCCGCGCCTTGGCACTGCGCGGCAATGACGCGCCGGTACTCACCAACCTCGGCATCGCACATCAAAAATTGGGACAAATCGCTGAAGCCTTGGAAAGCTTCGACAAGGCCATCGCTGCGAAGCCAGATTTCGCCAGCGCCCATCACAATCGCGCAAATTTGCTGCGCGAAGCCAAGCGCCATGCGGGAGCCCGAAAGAGCTATGATCGGGCTCTTGCATTGCAGCCTGACAACCCGCTGATCCACGCTAATTACGCGACCCTACTTTACGATCTGCACGAAGCTGAGGATGCTTTGCAATCTTTGGAAAAGGCCCTGGCATTGCGTCCGGATTACCCGACTGCGCATTTCCGTAAGGGCGAAATCCACCTCGAATTGGACAAGCCAGCGGCAGCGCTTGCCGCCTTTGATCGTGCGCTGAGCCTAGCCCCGGATAATGGGGAATTTCTGATTGGCCGCGGCAAGGCCCTGATGGCGCTGGACCGGCATGAGGAAGGCCTTACTTGCCATCGCCGCGCCATCGAATTGGCACCCAAGAACGCCGCCTTCCTGCATGCTTCTGGCCTTGCCTTCCTATCCATTAAGCGCATCAGGGCGGCACTCGCGTGCTTTGAAGAAGCCCTTGCGCTGAAGCCTGATTATGTCGAAGCCCATGTCAGCAGTGCCTACATCCACAAGGATCTTGGGCTGAATGACAAGGCCTTGGCCCAGGTGGAACGCGCCATCAAGGCCAGAGCTGATGATCGCGATGCCCTTCTCTGCAAGGGATCCATCCTTACAGCGGCCTATCGGGCGCAGGAAGCGCTTGAGATCTACCGGGCCTTGGGCAAGCGCCAACCTGATGATGCGCATGTGCAATTTCTGATCGGCCAAACGCTGAGCACCCTCAGTCAACGTGACGAGGCTGATATCGCCTTGCGGCAGGCTGCCGCCCTGATCGTCGACAAGGATGAAAACGCGGAGCGCATTCAAGCCATTTGCGCCGCGGTGAATAGGGTAAATCTGCTGCCGGCAGCCTATCGTGATGAAATGGAACTGGCATCACGGCGAGAGGAATTGCTGCGCGCACTTCATCAGGCGCAATCTCTTTTGAAAGTAACTGGTATGCGCAGCAAGGCGATGGAATCCGCATTCGCGACCACCGCCTTTGCCACCAATGGTTTCTACATCGCCTATCAGCAGGAAAATGATGTTGCACCAAATAGGCTGTTGTCCGATTGCATCAGCCGCATGCTTGCCATTCCGCAACACCCAGCGCGGGAGGCGCCGCGCAAGCCCGGCCCCATGCGCTTTGGGATCGCTTCCGAAAAGCTCCATCGGCACAATGGTTCAAGCTGGGCGCTGCCCTGGCTGAAGCATCTGCCGCCGGATTATCAGTTCTTTTCTTATGCCTTTCACGGCCTGCATGATGATATTTCCGATGGTTTTGCTGAACTGGGCACGCATCGGCGGCTTTCCTTTGATGCGGGCAGCCTTGCCAAGACCATCGCCGCCATACGCGCCGATGATCTGGATTTCCTGATGCTACCGGATATCGGCATGACGCCTTCAAGCCGCATTCTTTCCTTGCATCGCATCGCGCCGATTCAATTCACTGCCTGGGGCCATCCCGTCACCAGTGGTTCACCGGCGATGGATTTCTTCCTGTCGAGCGATCTGATGGAACCAGATGATGCTGCGTCGCATTATTCGGAAAAACTGATCCGTCTGCCCAATCTGGCGCTCTATCTGGAACCGGGAAACACCATGCCGCTGGCCAAGGATTTTCCGCTGCCAGAAGGACGTGTGCTGTTTGGCTGCCTGCAATCACTGTTCAAATACCTGCCGCGTTATGATGACATTCTGCCGCGCATCGCGGCCGAGGTACCAAGGGCACTATTCGTCTTCATTGAGGGCATGTCGCCGCATATAACCGGCATCACCCGCGCCCGGCTGGATACCGCCTTTGCCAAAGCCGGGCTTTCAGCCGCCGAGCATGTGGTATTCCTGCCCCGCATGAGTGGCGGAGAATTCGATGCCCTCACGCGCCGCATGGATGTTTTGGTGGATTCGCTGGGTTGGAGCGGCGGCAATACCACGCTCGGCGCCATTGAAGCCGGCGTGCCGCTGGTAACCTGCCCGGGCGCCTTCATGCGCGGGCGGCACAGCTACGCCATGTTCCGCATGATGGATATGCCATCAGCCATTGCGCGGGATCAGGATGATATGGTGCGGAAACTTATCGCGCTCGGTCAGGAACCTGACCGCCGTCATGCCATGCGAGAGGAACTCGGCCAGCGCAAGGAAGCGCTTTACGCGGATAAAAGCTTGATTGCGGCGTTTGATCGCTTCCTGAAGGATGAATTCGCCAAATTATGAGGTTACGAGCCGTCACCCCACCCGACGACTCGGTTCCAGCAACATCATGCCAGCAAGCTTCAGCCCGCCCCCGCAAAGCGCCAGTAGCGCCACCGCGGCATGCGAAAAGCGCCCCGGCGCCGTGGCGTCGCCCAATAAAAGCGCCACCAGCACCACGTCACACAATACACCAATACCAATCAGTCCAAGGGCAAACATTTACCTGCTCATGCTTCGTTCAGTCGCCCTTAAACCTGCCTAGCAGGGCAGCAGCGCGACCATAGAAAGGCAGTTTCGTGGCAAGCCGCCATGGACAGTCGCCCCCACATCTGAGACTGTCCGCGCGTTCGACCGATTAGAAGGAGGTCCCGATGCGCCGTTTTCTGGCTGCCGTAATGCTTTCCGCCACCCTCGCCGGGCCCGCTTTGGCCCAAGGCCAACCGCCGCTCCGCTGCGGGGTTGATGGCACTTTCGCCCCCCATGCCTTCCCATCGCTGCAAGGCGGCGTGCAGGGCTTTCAGATTGACCTTTTCCGCGAAGTCGCCAAGCGAATGGGCCGCGAGATTGTGATCGAAAGCGCCTCCTTCTCTGGCCTTATTCCGGCAATGAATGCAGGGCGCTATGATTTCCTCTGCGCGCCCACCACGGTTACGCGCGAACGCGCCGAAGCTTTGCTGTTCACTGAGGGCTATATCTGGACAGAGCTTCAATTCGGCATCCGTCGCGGCACGCCGCCGATCAAGTCTGAGGAAGATCTGCGCGGCAAGACCATCAGCGTGAACAAGGGCACCCCTTATGAAAACTGGGTCACGGCCAATGCAGCGCGCCTGAACCTGACGCTGCTTGCCTTTGATACGCAGCCTGATGCGGTGCAGGCCGTGATCCAGGGCCGCGCCTATGCGAACCTGTCCGGCAATACGGTGGTGCGTTATTCGGCGTCTCGTACGCCGCAATATATTGCGGATTTCGTGCTGCCCGGCACGCGTATGCATTGGGCCACGCCCTTCCGCAAGGATAGCGCCGCCATGCGCAACCAGGTGGAAGATATCCTTACCTGCATGAAGCGCGATGGCACTATCGCGACACTTTCCGAAAAATGGTTCGGCAATCGCCCCGGCCCTGATCAGGCCGAAGTGATGGAATTCCCAGGCTATGGCCCGCCCGATCTGCCTGGCTATGACCCGACGCCGCAGAACCCACGCTGCTGATGTCTTTTAGCAAAAGGGCAGGGCGGGCATGACCGCCGCCCGCCCCATTGTTGAAGCGCGCGCCATCCACAAGCATTTCGGCGCCCTGCATGTGCTGCGCGGCGTCGATTTCACCGTGGAAGAACGCCAACTCGTTTTCGTGATCGGGCCATCCGGGTCCGGCAAATCCACCCTGCTGCGTTGCCTGAACCGGCTTGAGGAACCCTCCAGCGGTTCCATCATCGTGGACGGCATAGATATGCTGGATGCGCGGACGGATATCAACAAGGCACGGCAGCGGATTGGCATGGTGTTCCAATCCTTCAACCTCTATCCGCATATGACCGCGCTTGGGAATGTCATGCTAGCACTGCGTAAGGTGCAGGGGCTGGACAAGGCTGAAGCCGAAGCACGGGCGCAGCGCGCCTTGGATCGGGTGCATTTGGCCGATCGGGCGGATCACTACCCAAGCCAGCTTTCCGGCGGGCAGCAGCAGCGCGTTGCCATTGCGCGGTCCATCGCGCTTGAACCGCGCGTCATGCTGTTTGATGAACCGACCAGCGCGCTTGACCCTGAATTGGTTGGCGGTGTGTTGGCCGTGATGCGCGAATTGCGGGAAGACGGCATGACCATGGTCGTGGTCAGCCATGAAATGAGCTTCGCCCGCGCCGCGGCAGACCGCGTGGTTTTCATGGCAGATGGCGAAATTCTGGAACAGGGCCCGCCTTCTGAGCTATTCGGCGCGCCACGCCATGAAAGGCTCCGCGCCTTTATCAGCCAGATCGAGCGTCACTGATCCGTCATGACCGGCTGGGAACGCTTTACCGACAGCTTCTTCAATGCGCGTGTCATGGCGCAATACCTGCCGAAGATCATTGAAGGCTTTGGGCTGACCATTGTGCTGGCGCTTTGCATCATCGCGGCTGGGCTGATCGCCGGCCTGATGCTTGCGGTCCTGCGCGCCATGGGGATACGCCCACTCAATTGGCTGATTATTTTCGTGGTGGATCTGTTCCGCGCCCTGCCGCCGCTGGTCATCATTGTGCTACTGTTTTTTGGCCTGCCCAGCATGGGGATGGAGCTGTCGGGCTTCGCTTCCGCCTGGCTGGCGTTGACGCTGGTGCTGATGGCGTTTTCGGAAGAGATTTTCTGGGCCGGCATTACCAGCGTGCCGAAGGGGCAATGGGAAGCGGCGCGGTCTACGGGGCTGAATTTCCTCCAAGCGCTGGGCTATGTGGTTCTGCCGCAGGCTTTGCGGCTCACCATCCCGCCGCTCACCAACCGTACCATTGCGATCACCAAGGGCACCGCACTCGCTTCCGTGGTGGCGGTGCCGGATATTCTGGGCGCGGCAAGTTCCGGGCTTTCCCATTCCTTCAACCCATCGCCGCTCACGCTCGGTGCGCTGGCCTATCTTGTGCTGTTCTTTCCCGTGGTCCTGCTGGGCCGCTGGATTGAAACGCGCTTTGCCTGGAAGCGCTGAACATGCAGGATTTTCTCGAAGCCTTCCTGAATTGGGAGATCATGCGCGAAGCCTCCCCCATTCTCTTGCAGGGGCTGCGCGCCACGTTGTTGCTTTCGCTAGTGGTGGTGCCGCTTGGGCTTTTGGGCGGGATCATCCTGGCGGTGCTTTCCACCCTGCCTTACGTCTGGGTGCGCTGGCCGCTTCGCATTTGGGTGGATACTTTCCGCGCCCTGCCGCCGCTCGTGCTACTGATTTTCATCTTTGCCGGCTTGCCCTTTCTGGGCCTGGAGATCAGCGCCTGGAGTGCGGTGGCAATCGGGTTTTTCCTGAATACCGGCGCCTATTACGGCGAGATTCTGCGCGCCGGCATTGAAAGCGTCCCCCGCGGCCAGGTGGAAGCCGCGCGCAGCACGGGGCTGACATCAGCGCAGACCATGCGCTTCATCGTGCTGCCGCAAGCGGTGCGCAATGTGCTGCCTGATCTGATTTCCAATACGCTGGAGGTGGTGAAGCTCACCTCCATCGCGTCCGTTGTTGCCTTGCCTGAATTGCTGTTTCAGGCGCGGCAAGCGCAAAGCGTGACCTACAACGCATCACCCATTGTTGCGGCGGCGATCATCTATTTTATCCTGCTCTGGCCCGTGGTGCGGTTATTGAGCCGGCTGGAAAACAAGCAATTGGCGGCGCGGCGCTGAATAGGCGCCCCTTACTTCACCGCATAGACATCATAGCAGGGCCCGCTTGGCGGGCGCTGACCCACACCCACCGCGATAATCTTGTTCATCCAGGCCAGGTCCGCCGCGCCGGTTTCAAAACGGATCAGCGTGCGAAAATAAATCTCGGATGGGTCAACCGTCTCACCGGCTGCAAGCTTCGCGAGCGCCGCCGGCGATCCATGGCGAATGCCATTATAGGACAGATAGACCATACTACCGGAAGCGGCGCGAATGGTGAGCCGCACATCAATCTGCGCCGATCCATCCGGATCAACGCGCAGCCAATCAGCGGCAGACCCCGGCATGATTTCGCCATTCAGCTTGGGGCCCACCACAGTGCCGCCCGTGACCGGCACGATGCGGAGTTCACCATTGCGCGTCGCGCCGATCATTTGCGGGGTGCCGACGCCAAGCGTCATGCGGAACAGGTATTCTGATTGTAGGGGCATTGGGGTCATGGGCGTTTCTCCTTATTCCGCCAGCATGGCCCGGCTTAACGCTGCCGCCAAGGCAGGTCAGACGCCTTCCACCCTGCGGCACTTCCCCGATGCCCTGCCCCATCCACCGGGCCTTCAAACCCATCCGCCACGTTGAAGGCATGGGCAAAGCCCGCCGCCTGCGCTGCCTGCCCCGCGGATTGGGACCGCGCGCCGGACCGGCAGATGAAATACAGCTTCTGCCCAGGCGTCAGCCCCGCCGCCTGCAAATCATCGGCAAAGCCGGCATTCACCTGCATCGAGGGATATAATTGCCAGGGGATCAGCACCACCTGCTTGCCGAGTGCCATCAGGTCCGGCAACCCCACGAAATTCCATTCCGCATCCGTGCGTACATCAATCAGCACGGCATCCTTATCGGCGGCCAATGCGGCCCAAGTGTCTTTGGGGCTGATATCGGGGATCGGGGCCATGACGCTTTCTCCTGTTGCGGGGCTGACAAGCATCTTGCCACAGGCTGGGGCTTTGCGTGTAGGGTTTCCTGAGAAGCTCGGGCGAAGCACGCCCAGATAAAGGGGGAAGCCATGTTCGGATTGATGCAGGATTGGCCCTTGCTGATGCACAAGGTCCTGGACCACGCCGCCATCCAGCACCCGGGGCGGGAGATCATCAGCCGGTCCGTTGAAGGGCCTTTCCATCAC
>Ga0315900_10010143_pt1 | contig 11851 bp, 9 predicted proteins | sample LakEriMetagenome_FD_203521 | JGI IMG/M metagenome (GOLD analysis project Ga0315900, IMG submission 203521) | Freshwater fungal communities from buoy surface, Lake Erie, Ohio, United States - Buoy 12 MA114 | ecosystem: Environmental > Aquatic > Freshwater > Lake > Lake biofilm | place: USA: Lake...
AGGGCGAGGACCATCTCTACCTCTACCTCGACAGCGTGCAGATGCGCTCGTCGGTCGACTCGTCGGTCGCGGAGTTCGTCGGCGCGGCGGCGCGCATCTGCGGACTCATGATCGAGAGCCACGCGCGCCGTCGGCTCGAGTCGCTGCGGGTCGACGTCGAGCGCGCGCATCTCGTGCAGCGTCGGCTGCTTCCGCACGACGAGGGCGTCGCGGGGGGCATTCGCTGGAGCATGCGCTCGTTGCCGGGCGCGACGCTCGCCGGCGATTTCGCGGGCGTCGCGCCGCGTCCAGATGGGTCGGTCCTTGCGTGGATCGGCGACGTCGCGGGCAAGGGGCCTGCCGCCGCCATGCTCATGGCGACGGCGCAGGCGTGGCTCTCGTCTTCCGCGCTCAGGCCCGATGCTCCGGCTGCGATCGCCCAGGGATTGAACGACTTCCTCTTCGCGCACAGCGACCCCGAGGAGTTTGCGACCCTGCTGATCGTACTGATCGATCCGACGGGCGCGATGACTGCCTGCGATGCGGGCCATGGCCTTGTTTTCCGCGTGAGCGGTGATCGTGCGTCGCGTCTTGATGCGGCCGGTGGTCCGCCGCTCGGGCTCGTACCCGAGGCGACGTACGCCGAGTCGGAGGTTGGTTCGCTCGTCGAAGGGAGGCTGGTGCTTGCGACCGACGGCGTGCACGAGCAGCGCAACGCCGCTGGGTCGACCTTCGACTTCTCGCGCATCGAGCAGGTGCTCGAGCAGAGCAAGGGAACAAGCGGCGATGTCGAGGCGCTGATCCGCGCGCTGCACGATTTCGCGGGTTCGCGCTTCGACGACGACGTGACGGTGCTGTCGCTCGAGCGGAGGTCATGATGCTTGCATTCCTTGGCGGCGTTTCGATGGTCGCTCGCCCCGCGGCGGCACGATCGGCATGCTGCGTCGCGCTCGCGTCGGCGGTGCTCGGCTGCACCGGAACGCTCCGCGCTCCCGCGGAGCTCACCCTCGGCGAGCCGACGAGGTTCGAGGCGGTCACGGTTGCGACGCCGGTCGTCGAGCATCCGGGCGCGACTCCCGACGAAGCGCCGAAGTCGGTCGCCGTCGACGTCGAGACCTGGGCGGACGTCGGCATCCTGCTCCTGCAGGGGAAGCTCGGATCGACGCCCGAGCGACATCCGATCGAGTGCGTGATGTACGAGGGCGCGTTCGCGCGCGGGGAGGGCGATGCGGCCGGTGGCCCGCGCGGCGTCTGCATCGTGGTGCCCGGCATGCTGGGCACCCACTCGGCCGGGCATCTCGTCGAGGCGCTTCTCGAGGACAGGTGGGTGGTCGCCGTCGTGTGGCCGCCGCTCGTCGACCGCGCCAGGGAGTCGATGCGCAAGTCGGCTGGGAAGTCGGCGGGCGAGCGGGGCGCCGCGCTCGCCGGCAGCGTCGACGTCGTCATCGAGAACGCTGGGTTCGTGGCGCAGGCAGCGCTCATCAAGCTGCACGCGCGCCGGCCCGCGCTCAAGGGGAAGCCCGTGATTCTCGTGGGCGAGAGCATGGGCGCGATGGCGGGCGTGGGAATGGCGGCCACGGGGAAGGTTCCCTTCGACGCGGCGCTCTTCGTCGCGGGAGGAGGCGACCTGATCGCGGTGGCGAGGGGCAGTTCGCTGCGGGGCTTCTTCGACGTCGATCGCCTCGCGGGCGACGCCGCGTTCGGAGAGGCGTTTCGGGCGGCATGCGAGCGCGATCCGCTTCGCGCGGCCGAGTCGTTGCGCGGCGGCCCCGTCGCGATCATCACCGCGGCCGACGACGACGTCGTGCCGAGCGCGACGCAGGAGGCCCTGTGGCGCGCGATGGGCGAGCCTCCGCGCTACACGTGGGATGCGGGACACTTCGAGCTGTTCTGGCGCGCCGAGGAGACGGTGGTCCCCGTGGTGCGCGCCATCGCCGAGCTCGTGGGCGACAGAAGCCGCGCGGTCGAGGTGCTCTACAACCGCACCAGCGAGCGCATCACCGCGGAGGAGGCCGAGCGCCGGCGGAAGTCGGTCGAGGAGATGCGGCAAGGAGCGCGGGGGAACGGCGGAAAGCGAGAGCGGGATCCGTGAGCGGGGCGTTGGCCCCTGGTGCCGAACGTCGCGACGTGCGGCCGCACGGACGCGAGCACCTGCCGGAGCGCTGGTTCGCAGCGCGTGGGTGGGTTCCGCACGCCTTCCAGCGCGAGGCGTGGGCGCGGTACAGCCGCGGCGAGAGCGGCCTCGTTCATGTGCCGACCGGAAGCGGCAAGACCTACGCCGCGTATCTCGGCGCGCTCGAGGAGCTTTCGCGCGAGCCTGCGGAAGGACTTGCCGTCGTGTACGTCACGCCGCTGCGGGCGGTTGCGCGCGACATCGAGCTGGCGTTGCGCCTCCCCGTCGACGAGCTCGGGCTTGCCGCGACGGTGGGCTCGCGCACGGGCGACACTGCGGCGAGCGAGCGGGCGCGACAGCGCGAGAAGCTGCCGAACGTGCTGGTGACGACGCCGGAATCGCTGACCTTGCTGCTTGCGAACGAACGCTCGCGCGAGCTCCTCGGCGGCGTGCGCGCCGCCATCGTCGACGAGTGGCACGAACTCATGGCTTCGAAGCGCGGAGTGCAGGTCGAGCTTGCGCTGGCGCGGCTGCGGACGCTTGCGCCCGCGATGCGGACGTGGGGCCTGTCGGCGACGTTGCGCAACGTCGAGGACGCCGCGAAGGCGCTCGTCGGCGCGGGCCGCGAGGCGGCGGTCGTCCATGCTGCGATTCCCCGCGAAATCGTGGTCGACGGGCTCTTGCCCGATTCGGTCGAGCGCTTTCCGTGGGCGGGTCACCTCGGGCTCACGATGCTGAAGCCGCTGGTCGCGTGGCTCGACCCTGCGAAGCCGACGCTCGTCTTCACGAACACGCGGTCGCAGGCCGAGCGTTGGTTTGCCGCGATTTCGTGGGAGAAGCCCGAGTGGCGCGATGTGCTTGCGCTGCATCACGGCTCGATCGAGCGCGAGCAGCGAGAGGACGTCGAGGCAGGACTCAAGGATGGGCGGCTTCGCATCGTGGTCGCGACCTCGAGCCTCGACCTCGGCGTCGACTTCTCGCCGGTCGAGCGCGTGGTGCAGGTCGGTTCTCCGAAGGGAATCGCGCGGCTGATCCAGCGTGCGGGGCGCTCTGGACATCGGCCCGGCGCGCGCTGCGAGGTGCTGTGCGTGCCGACGCATGCGCTCGAGCTTGTCGAGATCGCGGCGGCGCGGCGCGCGATTGGAGCGCGCGAGATCGAGGAACGGCATGGTTGGAACGCACCGCTCGATTGCCTCGTGCAGCACGTCGTGACGTGCGCGCTCGGCGGCGGGTTTGCGCCCGATGCGCTGTTTGACGAGGTGCGGACGACCGCCGCCTACGCCCGGCTCCCGCGCGAGGAGTTCGACTGGTGCATCGCGCTTGCCGAGCATGGCGGGCGCACGCTCGCGCGGTATCCGCAGTACCACCGCATCGCGCGCACCGAGGACGGCGTCTACCGCATCGCATCGAGGAAGTCGGCTGCGCTCCATCGCCTCAACATCGGGACGATCGCGGCGGACGCGACGATTTCGGTCGCGCTCGTCGGCGGCCGGCGGCTTGGCTCGATCGAGGAGAGCTTCGTCGCGCGGCTGAATCCAGGCGATGCGTTCCTGTTCGCAGGCGACATCGTCGAGTTCGTCCGCGTGCGCGACATGACCGCGTGGGTGAAGCGCACGAGGCGCGCCGACGCGACGCCGCGATGGAACGGCTCGCGCTTTCCTCTGTCGACGGCGCTGTCCGCATCGGTGCGCCGCTCGCTCGACGAGGCGCGGTGCGGCGTGTTCGAGGGGCCCGAGATGGCGCTCGTGCGTCCCGTGCTCGAGACGCAGATGCGGCTGTCGGCGCTGCCGGCGCCGGGCGAGACGCTGGTCGAACTCTGCACGACGGCGGACGGGCATCATCTCTTCGCCTATCCCTTCGAAGGGCGGCTGGTGCACGAGGGGCTTGCGGTGCTGCTCGCGCTGCGGCTCGGGCGCGTGCGCGCGACGACCTTCGCCATCTCGATCAACGACTACGGAATCGAGCTGCTCGCGCCCGCGGACACGGGTGCGCCGCCGTATCCGTTCCGCGAGCTGCTGCGGCCGGCGCTCTTCTCGCGCGAGGCGCTCGCGGCGGATCTTCTCGAGGCTGTGAACCTCGGCGAACTTTCGAAACGCCAGTTCCGCGACATCGCGCGTGTGGCTGGGCTCGTCTTCCAGAAGTATCCGGGCGCCGAACGCTCCGGTCGGCAGGTGCAGGCGGGGGCGGGGCTCATCTTCGATGTGCTGCGGGAGTTTGAGCCGCAGAACCTGCTCTTGCGACAGTCGGAGAAGGAGGTGCTCGACCGGCAGTTCGAGGAGGGGCGACTCGCGCGCACGCTGGCCGCGCTCGAGAGGGGGCCGTTGCTCGTGCGCGAGACGCTGCGGCCGACGCCGCTCGCGCTGCCGCTGGTCGCGGATCGGCTGGGGACGACGCTGTCGACCGAGGGCGTGCTGGCGCGTCTGCGTGCGATTCTCGGCGGCGACGCGTCCTGAGGGCGCGGTATCCTGCCCGCGTGCCGAGCGCAGCGATCACGATCGACGGAATCGAGCTGGACCTCATGCCCGAGCGCGCGCTCTTCCTGCGCGCTGCGCGGGCGCTTGTGGTCGCGGATCTTCATGTCGGGAAGAGCGAGTCGTACCGGAGGTTCGGCGTGCCGAGCGCCGACGGCATCGACGAGGAGACGCTCGTCCGTCTGTCGCGCGCGGCGATGCGCGCTGGCGCGAAGGTGATCGTGGTGGTGGGGGACCTGACGCATTCGGCCGAGGGGATCGGCGACGCGGAGATGCAGCGGTTCGCGGAGTTCCGCGAGCGTTGCTCGCTGCCGATCCGCCTCGTCGAGGGGAACCACGATCGCGGCGTCGGGACGCTGCCGCCTGAGTGGATGGTCGATCGCGTGCGCGGCAACTTCGCGCTCGGCGGCCTGCGGTTCGAGCATGAGCCGCCGTCGGGCGCGGCCGCGGCGTGGACCGTGTCCGGACACATGCATCCGATGCTGTCGGTCGCGCGCGGTGCCCGCAGCGTCGAGGCGCCCGCGTTCGTCGTCGACCATGCGCGCCGCACGCTCGTCCTGCCCGCATTCTCGAAGTTCACCCGCGGCGTTCGGTACGAGCCGCGCGCGGGCGTCGAGCTCTATGCGATCGCCGAGAGCGAGGTCGTGGGGCCGATTGGGGCCGGAGCGTGATCTTCCGGCGACGTTCGCGGACAGCGGCGTTGCTCCTGATCTTCGCCGTCGCATGCGCCGTCGGCCTCGTCGTCGCGCCTCTTGCGCTTGTTCCGGTGATGTTCGAGGAAGCGAGCTACCTCCGGGAGTGCCGCAACTACTTCGAGGCGCTCGTCGGGGTCGATTGGGTCGACGATCTCGACCAAATCGAGCTCTGGATCTTCATCGGGACGATCGCGCTGTGGGCTGGGCTCCAGGTCGTGTTCCTCTCGCCGATCGTGGGTCGGCCGGCGGTCGGGTCGCACGGGCGGTCGTTGCTGCCGAGCGTGATCACCGCGGCGTTCATCGGTTCGCTCGGGTGCGCGATGCTCTGGGTGGTGCTGATCGAGGGGCTTCTTGCGGTCGTGAGCGTGGACAGCGATCAGTTCAGGGACTGGTATGGCAGCATCGTGGGGATGGGCTACCTGACCGGGCTTGCCGTCTGGATCGGCGGGGGATTCCTTTGGTACGTGCTGCTGTCGCGAGCAGGCAGCCCGCGGAATCCGGCAGGACTCGACCGGTTGGTGAGGCGTGTGTTTGCCGGCACCTGCATCGAGCTCCTGATCGGCGTGGTGCTCTACCTGCAGGTGCGGCGCAGGACGGAGTGCTACTGCGCGATGGCGTCCTTCTGGGGAATCGTGCTTGGCGTGGCGACGATGTTCTGGATGTGCGGGCCGTGGGCGGTGCTGCTGCTGACGCGGAAAGAGCGCCTGGCCTGGGCGCGCGGTGCGTGCGCGCAGTGCGGGTATCCGCGCCGGACGGACTCCGACGTGTGCCCCGAGTGCGGTGCCCGGCACGTGCCGGCAGGTGCACGGCACTGAACGGCACGTGCACGGCACTGCGGGGCGCGACCGCAAGTCCATTTCTTGCATGTGGTTATGACGGATCGAGTGCGGTGCCCGGCACGTGCCGGCAGGTGCACGGCACTGAACGGCACGTGCCTGGCACCGTTTCCATGCTCACGGCTTCCGCCGCGTCTCCGTCTGCAGCACCACCATCGTCGCGTAGCGGCCGCTTGACCGCATCAGTTCCTCATGCGTGCCGCGCTCGACCACCTTGCCGTCCTCCATCACGAGGATGAGGTCCGCTTCCTGGATCGTGCTCAGGCGGTGCGCGATCACGAAACTGGTTCGGCCGCGCAGGATCTCCCCGAGCGCCGCCTGGATGTGGCGCTCGCTCTCGGTGTCGAGGTTGCTCGTCGCCTCGTCGAGGATCAGGATGCGCGGATCGGCGAGCACCGCGCGCGCGAGCGCGAGCCGCTGGCGCTCGCCGCCCGACAGTTTCACGCCGCGCTCGCCGATGCGGGTCGCGTACTTCTCGTCGAGCTTCTCGATGAACACATCGGCGCGCGCCACCCTCGCCGCGCGCGCGACCTCATCGTCGCTCGCGCCCGGACGCGCGTACGCGATGTTCTCGCGAATCGTGCCGTCGAAGAGGAAGACATCCTGCTCGACGATGCCGAGGAGCCTCCGGTACGACGCCAGCTCGATGTCGCGGAGGTCGTGGCCGTCGAGCGTGATGCGCCCCGAGGTCGGATCATGGAAGCGCGCGACGAGGTTCGAGAGCGTGGTCTTGCCGGCTCCCGAGTGCCCGACCAGCGCGATCATCGTGCCCGCGGGTGCAGAGAACGTGACATCCGACAGCACCGCGCGCTCGGACTTCGGATACGAGAACGACACGCCCTCGAAGCGCATGTCGCCGCGCACCGCGCGCGGATCGATCCGCACGGTGGCGCGCGCCGCCGTCTCCGCGAACTCGTCCTTCTCCTCGAGGAGATCGAGCGTGCGATCGAGGCTCGCAAGCCCGGTCTGCAGGCTTGTGGCCGTGTTCGCAAGCACCTCGAGCGGTCCGAGCAGGAGCGTCACGTAGGTGAGGAACATGACGAGGTCGCCCGCCGTGAGGCGGCCCTCGACGACCTGGTTTCCGCCGTACCAGAGGAGCGCCGCGGTCGCCGCGGGGATGAAGAGCTCCCACGCGATCTCGACGCCGCGCGACCACCACCAGACGAGGATCTCGGTGCGAGCCTGCAGGTTGGTGCCGCGCGCGAAGCGACCGGTCTCCGCCTCTTCGCGGGAGAATCCGCGCACGACGCGGATGCCGCTGAAGCTCTCGGCGGCGTGGCCGTCGATCTCGTCGCGCAGCTTCTTGAGGTCGCGGTAGACGGGTCGGATGCGGCCGATCCACACCTTGTGGCTGAACCACACCATCGGCAGGAGCACGACCGCACCGACGAGCAGCCGCCAGTCGGTGAGCGCGAGGATCACGAGGCTGCCGATGAGCTGGATGCAGGCGCGGAACGGGTTGTAGAGGAGGCCGAAGAGGAGTTCCCCCGCGGCGCCCGCATCCTCGCGCAGGAGGCTCGCGACGCCGCCCGCCTTCAGGTCCTGGACGCGCGCGAGCGGCAGGTGGATCGCCTTCGCGAACGCGCGGCGCCGCAGCGACACCTGCAGGCGCTTCGCGACGATCGTGGCGCGGTTCCGGCCGACGACGCCGAGCGACACCTTGACCGCGATCGTGCCGAGCGTGAGGATCGCGATCCACGCGAGCACCGAACTGCGGTGCGCGAGATCGAGCCACGCGGGCGCCGACTCCGTGAGCCACGCGGGAAGCGGAACGCTTCCGAACACGCTGTCGATCGCGATCTTGATGCCGAACGGCGGCACGAGCGCAAGCGCGGTCGTGACTGCGAGCAGGATGAACGACAGCGCGAGCGCGGCGCGATACGGCCGCATCAGCCCGAGATAGGCGCGGAAGAGCGCTCCGAACGAGCGCGTGCGCTGGCCCTTGGGCGTGGCGGGCTTTCCGCGCGCATCTTCGGCCTTCTCCTTCGCGCGCCGCGCGAGGTCGACGCGATACTCGCGGTAGCGCTGCCTGCTCGTCCCCGAGCGCGGTGCCGTGTCGTGGCGGATCTCGTTCACGGAGCGTGCTCCGCGGCGGGCGTGGCCGCTGCCGCAGGCGCAGTCTTGGCCGCAGGAATCCCAAGCGAGACGGGCCGCGCGGAACCGTCGTCGGCGACGTACTTGCGCGCGCGGATCTTCTCGTTTCCAAGCTGACCGCACGCCGCCATCACGTTGCGGCCCTTGGTGCCGCGCCGCTTCGTGAACTGTCCGTGTGCGACCGCGCGCGCGATGAACCGCGACACCGAATCCTCGTCGGGCGCGGGCCACGGCGAGTTGCGGCGCGGGTTGTACGGAATCACGTTCAGCGAGCAGCGCACGTCGCGGAGGAACGCGCAGACCTCGTCGCAGTGCTCGTCGGAGTCGTTCACGCCGGGAATCAGCACGTACTCGACGCAGAACGCCGCCTGCGAGTAGCGGGGGAACTCGAGGAGCGCGCGCTTGAGCTCCGACATGGGCCACGCGCGGTTCACGGGCATGATCTCGCTGCGGATCGAATCGTTCGGCGCATTGAGCGACAGCGCGAGGTTGAGGCGATGGAATCCCTCCTCGCGCACGAGGTCGCCGATCCTGCGGATGCCGTCGGGGTTGCCGACGGTGGAAATGGAGATGTTCGAGGCGGGGACCTTCGCGCCATCGTGATCGACGAGGACGCGGATCGCCTGGATCACCTCATCGATGTTGTCGGTGGGCTCGCCCATGCCCATGAAGACGATGTTCTTGACGGCGCCTTGCGCCTGGGGGTTCTTGACGGCGCCTTGCGCCTGGGGGTCGGTCGCGCTGCCGCGCGGCACCCGATGCGTCGCGCTCCACCATTGGTGCACGATCTGGTCGGCGCGCAGGTTCCTGATGAGGCCCATCTGCGCGGTCTCGCAGAACCGGCATCCCATGGCGCAGCCGATCTGGCTCGACACGCACAGCGTCGTGGTGGTGCCGCTCGCGCGCGGCATCGGAATGAGGACGCTCTCCGTCTCGAGCCCCTCCATGCCGGCGTCGGTCAGCCGCAGCACGAACTTGCTCGTTGCGCCCTCGACCAGCGTCGCCGTGACGGGGTAGTCGGGCACCTCGCACCAATCGGGCACGATTCCCTCTCGGTAGAGCGCCCGGTACGCGTCGCGCGCGGCCTGCGAGGTCCGCCCGCGTTCGCGCGCCGCCGCCACGAACTGCGCACGGGTCATGCCGAGCGGGCGAAGCGGGGAAGTGGAGTCGGCGGACATCCGCGAAGCCTAGCAGCAACGCGGCGTGACGCGAAGCGGTCACTCGGCGGGCACGCAGCGGCTGCTGGCCCACTCGCGCAGTTCCGCGATGCGGTCGGCCATGATGACCGATATCGGCGGGCTCCGGCGGTAGGCCTCGATGAGATCCTTCGTCTCGAGCGGCCGCTGGCCATCCCCGAACGCGTCGCGCAGTGCGCTCTCGATGCCGGCTTCGATCTCGGCACCGCTGTAGCCCTCCGTCGCCGCGACGAGCGCCGCGAGATCGAACTGCTTGAGATCGCGCCGCCGCTTCAGGAGGTGGATTCCCACGATCGCGCGGCGCGCCTCCTCGCCCGGGAGGTCGATGAAGAAGATCTCGTCGAAGCGGCCCTTGCGAAGGAGCTCTGGCGGCAGGGCCGAGACGTCGTTCGCCGTGGCGACGAGGAACGTCGTCGACGTGCGCTCCTGCATCCAGGTCAGAAGCGTGCCGAACATGCGCCGCGACAATCCGCCGTCCGAGGAGAGCGAACTCGCGCTCGCAAAGCCCTTCTCGATCTCGTCGATCCAGAGCACCGCCGGGGCCATGCGATCGGCCTGTGCCAGCGATTCCCGCAGCTTTCGCTCGCTCTCGCCCACGAACTTGTCGTAGAGCGCGCCGGCGTCGAGCCGGAGGAGCGGCACCTTCCATGCCGTGGCCACGGCCTTCGCGGCCAGGCTCTTTCCCGCGCCCTGGACGCCGAGGAGCAGCATGCCCCTCGGATTCGCCAGGCCGAACTCCTCCGCGTCGACCGAGGAGGACATGTGGCGATTCGCAAGCCACCGCTTGAGCTTCCCGAGCCCGCCGATCTCGTCCATCGAGACCGGAGCCTGCACGAACTCGAGAACGCCGTCGAGATCGGCGCAGGCGTTGCGCTTGTGAATCATCACGCGCTCGAGGTCGTCGTCGTTGAAGCGGTCGTCCTCGGTGGTCGCAGAGACGATCACGCGGCGCGCCTGCCGCGCCGTCAGGCCACGCATGGTGCGGGCGATCGCCTCGAGGGTGGAGCGGCGGATCGATGCGTCGATCTTGCGGGTCTGCGAGATCTCGCGCACGGTCGCCCGCACGACCTCGAGCAGCTCGGACTGGGTCGGCGTGGGAAGCGCGAGACGATGCACTTCGTTCGCGATCGACGGCGGCAACTGCGCGCCGCGCTCGACGACGACGATGGTGCCGTAGAGACCGCGCGCCCACGCGGCGGCCTCCTTCAGCGCGCGCGCGGTGCGCACGTCGCCGAGGTGCGGGCAGAGGTCGTAGAAGAAGTTGATCGACCGCTGCCGAGGGGCCTGCTGGAGCAGCCACGCGAACGCGGCGGCGGCCGGCTCCGTCTCGCTTGCGAACTCGTCGAGGAACCGCCCCTTCGAGATGCCGCGCAGCGCCGACCAATGCCGAATCTCGACCGTCGCGTCGATTGCGTTCGAGGCGGCCTCTCGCACCTCCGACTCGTCGTCGGTGTCGATGACCACGAGCGGGTGGGTTCCGTCGAGCTCGCGACGGAGAAGTTCGGCCAGCGACAGGGCGAGCGAGTTCGACATGGGGCGGCCGCACGATATCCGAAGCCCTGTGGAATCGCGCGCGTCCGGGCGCCCGTCGTGCGGGCGCAGACGGGATATCATCGCGATCCCGCCCGCTGCGGTTCGGAGCCAAGCCATGCATCTCAAGCGCGACGACAGCCATCACCACGGTCCGCCAGTCATCCCGATCACCTTCCACCTCGAGGACCCGGAGGGGCTGACGGGAACCCCGCAACGAGTGTGGGAGGTGCTTGGCGGCGAGCACGAGTCGATCCTCGAGGTCGCGATGGACAACGGGATCAACATCGAGCATGCCTGCGGCGGCGTCTGCGCTTGCTCGACGTGCCACATCTATCTCGAGCAGGGCGCGCAGCAGGTGAGCGAGGCGAGCGAGGACGAGGAGGACCGCGTCGAGGAGGCCCCTGGAATCCGCCGCACGTCGCGGCTTGCCTGCCAGTGCGAGCTGAAGGATCTCGGCGAAGGCAAGCGCGTGCCGATCGTCGTGCGCGTGCCGGCGTGGAACCGCAACGCCGTGAAGGAGATTCCGCACTGAATCGCGGAACGCGGAATGCACTGGCTCGATGTCCAGCGGATCGCGGAGGAGCTTGCGGATCGACATGACGACGTCGATCCGGTGGGTGTCTCATTTCCGAAACTGAAGGCGATGGTCGAGTCGCTTCCGGGCTTCCGGGAGATTCCCGGTCACCCGTGCAACGAGCGCATTCTCGAGGCGATTCAGCAGGCGTGGATCGACGAGCGCGCCTGAACGCGCGGCCGGCGCCGATCGTGCCGCGCCCGACGCGCTGCGATCTCCGTGAGCGTGGAGATCACGGCACCGGTCCCCAGCCAGACAGAACCTGCGCGAGATCTGCGGAATCGACGGAGCCGTCGCCGTTGAGATCGGCTGGCCCGTTTCCCTCGCCCCAGCCGGCGAGAACTTCCGCGAGGTCCGCGC
>Ga0315900_10010147_pt1 | contig 11850 bp, 11 predicted proteins | sample LakEriMetagenome_FD_203521 | JGI IMG/M metagenome (GOLD analysis project Ga0315900, IMG submission 203521) | Freshwater fungal communities from buoy surface, Lake Erie, Ohio, United States - Buoy 12 MA114 | ecosystem: Environmental > Aquatic > Freshwater > Lake > Lake biofilm | place: USA: Lake...
AATACATCTAGCTTGGTTAAGAAGAAATCTGTGATGCCATTGATACGAACTGCATATCTTGCAATTGGAGCGTCATACCAGCCACATCTTCTTGAGCGCCCAGTGGTAGTGCCAAATTCGCCGCCAATTGAGCGTAGCTTCTCGCCATCTTCATCAAAGAGCTCAGTTGGAAAAGGGCCAGATCCAACACGAGTTGTGTAGGCCTTAACAATTCCAATCACTCTTGAGATCCGGGTTGGTCCTATTCCAGAACCAGTTGATGCTCCTCCTGCAGTTGGATTAGATGAGGTAACAAAAGGATAGGTGCCATGATCAACATCAAGAAGAGTTCCCTGCGAGCCCTCTAATAAAACGTTCTCTGCCCTATCAAGTGCTTGATTTAATAGAAGCGATGTATCGGTAACGTATGGTTTTAGGATCTCAGCAAATTGGAGATACTCGTTTAAAACTTCATCAACTTCTAGGCCTTTGCGATTAAAAACTCTAATTAAAACCTGATTCTTATCTCTTAGAGCGCCCTCTATTTTCTGCCTAAGGATTGATGTGTCAAATAGATCTTGGATTCTTATTCCAATGCGATTTATTTTATCGGCATAGGCAGGGCCTATTCCTCGCCCTGTTGTTCCAATTTTTGACTTTCCTAAAAATCTCTCAGAGACCTTATCTATCGTGCGGTGATAAGGAGTAATTAGATGAGCATTAGTTGAAATCTTTAGATTTGAGGTATCAACCCCGCGCTCATTTAAACCAGCAATTTCTTCAAGTAATACCGCTGGATCTATTACAACGCCATTTCCAATAACTGGAATGCAATTAGGGGTGAGAATTCCTGAAGGAAGAAGATGGAGTGCATACTTTTGATCTCCTATAACAACTGTGTGCCCAGCGTTATTACCGCCTTGATAGCGGACTACATATTTGACTCGATCACCGAGAAGATCTGTGGCTTTTCCCTTGCCCTCATCGCCCCATTGAGCACCAAGTAAAACAATGGCTGGCACGCGATTTTCTCCTACCTATGGGGATTACGACCTATTCTCACACATTTAGTTACGTTAAGAAAATTTACTTCTACCAAGCGCCCCAACCGCCGTTAACCTCCAATATATGGCCGGTTACATAGGCAGATAAATCAGAAGATAAATATGCTAGTGCGCCCTTGAAGTCCTGCTCTGATGCCATACGGGCCATAGGAACTTTTGATTCATAACGATTCTGAAATGATTTAGGTTGCTTACGCAATACTCCACCAGGAGAAATGGCATTAACCCTAACCGCAGGAGAAATTGTTGTAGCTAACCAGCGGGTAAATTGAATCAATCCACCCTTAGTAGCAGCGTATGCGGCCGGATTTCCCATCTCAGTATCTTTATAAAGACTCCAGTCCGGTCCGTAACTGCCATAAATGGACGCGATGTTAACAATATTTGCTCCCATTGCGTTTTTCATCAAAGGTAAGAGTCCCTGACAAAGATCAAACACTGCCGTTAAATTTATCTCGGTTGCTCGTCTCCAAGTATCGATAGATTGATCTTCGAAGGGTACGCTCCATCCTTCTAAATCTGAAGCACCCACCAATGCAGCATTATTTACAAGGATATTCAAATCACCTTTAGAGTTTGTAACTTGCTTAATTAAGACTGATCGTTGATTTTGATTCTCTAAATCACAGTAGATATTTTTGACAGATATCCCCCAGCCTTTTATTAACTTATCAGCAAGATCTTCTAGATTAGTCCCATGAAGGTCAACAAGGATTAAATCTGCACCAAGCTCAGCTAAAGTCTCTGCAAATATTTGGCCCAGCCCACCTGCTGCACCTGTAATTAGAGCTTTTCTTCCTTTCAAATTACTGAGTTCCCTTAATGTTGTCATCAAATATCCTTTCTAGAATTCAACAAAAACTCTGCTATCTGAAAATCTAACAATGAATCTATATCAACAGCTCTCTCCCTTGGCACATTAACAGCTTTGACTCGACCTTCAAAAATTGAATCATGAGACAGAACAAACTCAGGGCTTGCGACATAACAAGCGGTGGCTAGATCACGGATAATTGGAGCATCTTGCCTTCGAGAGACTTGGGAATCATCCATTACTAATGTGACCGTCCCATCACTCTTATCTTTAACCATATTAAAGTAAGGATTTCGATGAGCTTCAGATACGGTGACTACTACATCGCAGCCCCCTTTAGAGAATTGCTCTAAACAGCTCTCGACATCACTAATTGATCTAAGCGGGGAAGTGGTTGGGAGTGAAACCATAACTTCAGGTAGGCCACCTGAAGAATGCATCAAGTAATCAAGTCCATGCTTCCATGAGAGCCATTCGGGGCTTTCATCTGTTGCAAGTTCTCTGGGTCGCATAAATGGCACATCTGCTCCATATTTTCTTGAAGTCTCTGCTATCTCTTCGGAGTCTGTAGAGACGATAACGTGATCTATGGCTTTCACTGACAGAGCACACTCTATTGACCAGGCGATCAGAGGCTTTCCTCCAAAGGAGCGGGTGTTTTTTCCAGGCAATCCCTTAGACCCCCCTCTTGCAAAAATAAAGGCAACGGTGCTCACCTGGAAGCCTCACTCTTGATTGGTGACCTAATAACAGCGGTTTGAATTCCACTCTTAGAAGATAATCGTGCTGCCTCTATTATCTCGACAACGCGCAAACCATCCTCCCCCGTAACCGCAGGGTATCTTTTCTCTTTAATTGCTTTAATAAATTCTTGCCACTCCAAAATGTAAGTTTCCTCAATCCCGTTGTCATTGACAAACAAAGTCTTCCAAATTTCCTCGCCGGCTTGGATAACTGAAACTTCCCCTAAAATTCCGTCCCAGCGTAAACTTCCTCTATCTCCGATTACAGTGCAGCTCCTGGTGGCGTCATGTCGGATAAAATCCATATTTAAATTTGCAATCAATTGTTTACCATAAATGCTTTTTTCAAAACCAATAGTCAGATGCACGGTATCTTCAACGTCAATTTCGAGCTCACTCTGCCGCAAAAGAGTTGCTCTAACCCAATCAACCTCCCCAAATATCCATCTGAGATAGTCAATTTCATGACTCAGCTCAAGCATAACTCCACCACCCAGCTCACTTCTCGCTGAGACACTCTTTCGATAGTCCTCGTTTGGACGCCAATTTGGCAAGTATTGTCCTACCTCACATCGGACAGAAAGAGGTTTCCCAATCAATCCTTCACTAACGTGTCTACGAAACTCCTGGAGTGACTTTAAGTACCTTAGGTTATAACCAACCATAAGGACAACATTTCTCGAAGCACACTCCTCTAGTAATTCCAGTACCCCTGCACTGCTTTGAGAGATTGGTTTCTCAATAAGTAGGTGCACATCACTTTTCGCGAATTCAAGCGCCAATGATATGTGGGTAGTCGATGGCGTGCATAAAACTGCTATCTCTGGGGAGAATTCTTTTGCGTCTTGAATTGTGGTTAAAAATTCACTACCTGAATCCACTATTTGGGATTTGTCTCTTAACCTCAAGACCTCTATTTCAGCGTTGGGGAACAATTGGTGCGCTAACTCTTTATGACGCTTCCCTATGCTTCCCAAGCCAACGATTAAAATTCGGCTAAACATTACAAAACCTATACATTATTTTTAACCCCACTAGACCACTTTTTTCTGGATGAAATTGGCAACCAAAAATACTATCTTTGGATACCACAGATGAAATTCTGTGTTCGCCGTATTTAGTATAGGCAATTTCATGAGTGGGATCTTCGAGCAGGACTTGAAACGAATGAACAAAATAAACTGAATCTCCCACATCATTGTTCTCCAGCAAAGTACCCAACCACCTTTCTTCTAAATTAGATGGGCGTAGGGGGCTCCATCCAATATGAGGAACCTTAGTCTTTTTCCCTAGTGAGTCTTGGCTCGGTATAGATACAACTCGACCTGGAATTAGCCCCAGTCCATCCGTGAGAGTAAACTCCTCACTTTCATCCATTAAGAGTTGCATCCCAAGACAAATTGCAAGTAGTGGCTTGCCAGATTTTCCGTATTCTTTTAAAGCTTCGATCAAGTTGTGTTTTTCTAAAAGCGCCATAGCATTTGGAAAAGCACCTACGCCAGGAAGCACTACGCGACTTGATTTAGTTATTTCTTTAGGATCAGATGTAACTTTGACTTTAGCTCCACAATGTTCAAAACCTCTGCTAACGCTTAAAAGATTTCCTAGTCCGTAATCAATTATCGTTATCTCTGGGGACTCCATAATCTCTCACCCCCAATCCTGCATCAATTGCCTCAGCCCTAATTGTTGAAAAGTTTGATGTCCCATAATGAACGATATCGGCCATGGCAACAGCATCCGCGCCACCTTCACTTGTTACCTTTAGTAAGTCTTGAAAACTTCCCATTCCTCCGCTAGCTATTATGGGGACGCTAACCGCAGAAGAAACAGCTTTTACTAGCTCAACATCAAAACCTTTGCGCGTTCCCTCACGGTCTACTGAGGTCAAAAGGATTTCTCCTGCGCCTCTTGCAACACATGCCTTTGACCATTCAACGACGTCTAAACCAGTGCGTTCTCTACCGTTATCATAGAAAACTTCCCAGGCATCATTAGAGATTTTCTTTGCCTCAATTGAGCTGACCATACATTGACTTCCAAATGTACGAGCAATGTCAGAAATAATTAAAGGGTTTTTGATGGCAGCGGTATTCACAGCAACCTTATCGGCGCCCGAGCGGAGGACTTCTCGAGCATTCTCGACAGATCGAATGCCTCCACCAACAGTTACAGGGATAAAAATATCTTTTGCAGCTTCTTTTATAATCTCTACTAAATGATTACGTCCATAGAGACTTGCTACAACATCCATATAAATAATTTCGTCTGCGCCCTGACGATAGTACTTTCGAGCAAAGTCATTCGGTGACCCAATGACTCTAAGGCCTTCTAGATGCACCCCTTTAATCAAATTTGCACCTTTAACATCTAGGCGAGCAATTAACCTTAAGTTACCCATCACTAATTCACTTTACTATTGTGCTGAAATAGGATGTCGAAGTTTCCATTCACCTGATTCAAATATCCAAAGATGGGGAGATCGAAAAGTATCTGAAAGAGTCTTAAAATACTCCTCATCCATTATCGGCCGTTCAAACATTTTACTCGCTATCGGAAACTCTTTTTCATTTAAGGATAGATATCTGAAGATTTCTTCTGAGAATCTAGAAGGAAATTCGTGATCAAATTTATTAACAAGGGCTACTCCTTCGCTCCTGTCAATATCGCCAGAGCGAATCTCTTGGGCTGCGTCATAGCTTGCTCGTCCAAGTCCAAACTTAATTCCGGTGGTGAAATAGTGGAAATCATCGATTCTGTCATCGATGCTATTGTATTTTGAATATGTGCCCGGTGTTCGCTCTGGGGAAGCTTCAAAACCTCCATGCTCTACCGCGTAGTAATAACAGGATTGTGGGTGCCACTTTAAATAATAGCCTAGATAATGAACCTCGACTTTATTGTCGTGGAGTCTTTGTCTATCCGCTGGTAGATAAGGATTGAGATCACTCCGTTCAACGCCAAATTCTGATATCAGCTCTTCTGTAGAGACTCCACCCAAGAGAATTCTTGCTTGTTTTTCAGAAGTGAAATACGAATCATCTCGTAGCGCCGAATTTGTATCGTTTATTGGATTCCCATATTCCGCTTCATTCTCCCCATAAAAGACAAGAGGAATGTCAAAAAGTAGCGCCATTTTCGGCGCTAAAGACTTCTGCCCAAACATAAATGCTTGAAAAGGGTGAAGCAATAATTCTGTAGAGAGGCGAGTCAGCAGACGATGAACCCTTCCGTTTGGCGTCATCAAATAGTTGTCGTGCCCTGCATGTATCCAAGATTGAAAATTACGCCAACCCCATTCGGTGTAAACGTGAGGAGCCCACGTAACAGTGAGTGGATGCATGCCGTATTTGTTTCTCAAAATATGCGATGCATAGAAACTATCCTTTCCCCCTGATCCTGGCACAATGCAATCATATGAACCATCAGTTCGTCGGTATCTATCACACAACTCTTTCAATTCCTTATCTCGTGCAGCCCAATCAATTTGCATCAACTTTTTTTCAGAATAACGACAAGCATCGCAAATTCCTTCAACATCGAAGTGAATCGTTTTCTTTTCACTTTTAGCGGAGTGTTCATACTCAACAGCGGAGTTTGGTCTTTGATTAGAAATCACACATTTCTTACAGTACATAACTTCTTGTGGTAAACCATAAAAATTCCTAGGGTTCTTATTATCTCTTGAATATTCGGAAAGATCTATTTGTGAGGGATAGCTAATTTGATTCACTGTGCTTATCTCCTAATGTCGATAGTTTTTTGGCCGCCGTAGTGAACTCCTCATGCCCGCCTATATCAATCCACGATTCATGAATCAAATATGCAAGAGTTGATAAATTGTGGCCTATGAGTGTTTCAAATAAATCTGGCATGTTGGTCTCTCTACCTTTTTTCAAAAAGACCAAGCAGGCTGGTTCTATAACGTAAACGCCAGCATTTATAAGGAAGGCTTGAGTTGGCTTCTCCTCAAAACCTGTTATTAAGACACCTTTAGTTTGAACCACCCCGTAGGGAATCTTTGTTTCGTTAACCTGCACAGCCATAGTGGCATTCGCATTATTTTGAACATGAAAGTCGAGTAAATCCCCATATCTAAAGTCAGTTAGTACGTCTCCGTTCGTAACTATTATTGGCTCTGATGGCTTCGGTTCAATAAGGCTCAATGCCCCTGCTGTTCCTAGAGGGGTCTTCTCCTTGACATAGGAAATTTTCACGCCTAATGACTTTCCGTCACCAAAGTATTCTTCAATAACTTCCCCGAGGTGATGTATTGCCAAAATAAATCGGCTAAATCCCTCCGATTTTGCTCGTTCAATTATGTGCTCCAAAATCGGTTTCCCGCCTAAGCGCAGCATTGGTTTTGGGGTCTTCTCCGTTTTTGGCAAGAGCCTGGTTCCTTTTCCGCCAGCCATGATGAGAATAGTGTTATCGCGACTGGTCGGAGAACTCAATTCGTCCCAAAGATGCAAGTCAACTAGTCTTCGATCTTCGCCAACGACTGGTATTTGGAATATCTTGTTTGCTCCCATAATTCTCAAAACTTCGGCCCTAGGAAAACCTTGAGGGACAACAATCGGTTTCTGGTTAATCACATCCGAAATTACACTGTCAATTGCTAAGCCTTTAAGAATTCCTCTTCGGATATCTCCGTCAGTAATGGTTCCTATTAGCGTTAAGTCTTCATCAACAATGAGCACTATCCTTAACGATGCTTCACTTAATACCTGGATTGCATCTCTTATGAGTGCACTTGGGGGTAAGAGAGCTTTTTTCCAGACGACTTCTTCAGCCATGACTTATAACCCGCCTCATAAGTTCATAATAGGTCATAAAAGGATTTCTGAAGGTTTTTATCAAAGTTAAAGTCACCCAGAACTCTGGGAATTTTCTCACTAGCACCACCTTCACCATAAGGACTTGTGCAAGTACCTAGAATTAGCTTAAAATCTGGAGAAAACAACCTTTGCAAAGCATTTTCTATTGACTCCTTATTGACCAGAGCATTTATTACACTCGCTGATTGTGATCTTCCCAGCTGTCTGTCCCCAATATTTATAGTTCCAACTCTAAGTGTTGGCGCCTCTAAAATTCCACTAGATGAATTTCCGACTATGCCATCCACAATTGATAAACAGGACAAGTAATTGAGCTGGCCGAGAGATTCAAACGCATAAGCGTTGTCATTTTTTTCTACGAAATCTTTTATCTGCCTCATAATCTCAAGTCCACCAGTATCCGCATTTGGCATAGTAAAAATAAGCGTGACATCTGGCCTGTCGGATAAGGCTGCTAAGAGTTCATAGATTTGTTCTTCAGGGGCTTGGTCTTCAAGAGTTGCGGGATGGAAAGTTACGAGCAAGCTCTTCTTTGCAAATTTGATACCAAGGTTTTGTTCAATTTCATCTTTGCTTAGCAGCTTTAATTCCTTGATAGCATCAACTCCTAGCCCGCCAACTAAGTGCACAGTGCTTGGATCCTCTCCAAGTTGAATGACACGATTCTTATATTCTTCGGTAGCAACAAAATGGATACTCGCCATCTTGGTAATTGAGTGGCGGAATGCTTCGTCGTAGGCTCCTGCAGTTACCTCTCCGCCATGTAAATGTGCGATAGGAATTCTGGCAAGAAGTGCTGCCGAGCAAGCAGCAAAAATTTCAAAGCGATCTCCCAGAACTAGCACCAGGTCTGGTTTGAGTTCAGCAAATGCCTTTGCGCATCCTGATAATGCTTTTCCTGTAGCTTCCGCAATCGCAACTGGTGAATCAGAGAAAGATAGGCATTCAACCTTTTGATCGATTTTAAAACCATCACCCTCAATCTCCTTATATGTAAGTCCAAAGGTGGGAGATAGGTGCATTCCAGTGGCAATGATTTGAAGAGTTAGGCTTGGTTCTGCCTCTATCCCCTTCATTACCAGTCGTAGTAACCCATAATCCGCTCTACTGCCAGTGACTACACAAATTTTACGCTCAATCAATTAATTCATCCTCATCGAAATCTCTTCTTGCCTTCGTACCTATTATGCGATCCCAAGCCATTGGAGAAATTCCAGTTCCTGGCCTCTTCGCTGTTAAATTTGATTCAGAAAAAAGCTCTCCTCTTTTGATTGGTTTTTTGGCTATAATCGATCTTCTAGCTGCATCTAGGGTCCCCAGTTCACTTGGCATGGGGCGCTTTACTCCGTCTCCAAGCGCTTTCTCAATGTTTCGTATCTGTCTAACCATTGAATGTAGCTCATTTGGCTCAAGACTTGCCCTTTGGTCAGGGCCAGGTAACTTTCTATCTAGTGTAAAGTGCTTTTCAATTACCGATGCCCCAAGTGCAACTGCCGCTATCGATACCTCAATACCAAGGGTGTGGTCCGAATACCCAACGGCAACCTCCATAGTTTCTTTTATTGTTCGCATTGCTAGCAAGTTCACATCGTTAATAGGGGCTGGATAGGAGCTTGTGCAATGGAGGACCGTGATTTGAGATTTGGGAGTGCCCGCAACCTCCAATTTCTTTATAGCTTCTTTAACCTCGTGAAGGTGGGACATTCCCGTGGAAAGAATAATCCTCTTTCCAAAACCACCTACGTGACGCAAATAAGGGAGATTAGTAATTTCGCCAGAAGGAATTTTGAATATCTCTTGTTCTAACGAAAGAAGAAGATTAGCACTTTCAATATCAAAAGCTGTAGAGATAATACCAATTCCAAATTTATGGGCGTGCTTAATTAATTCTAAGTAGTCTGAATCTTCCAATTCTAAACGACTTAACATTTCAAACTGAGACTCAGTATCTGAGGCACTGGTAATCTGATATTCAACCTTGGGAGTATTAATCTGAACAACTTTATGGGCCTTAAAAGTTTGGAATTTAACGTAGTCTGCCCCTGAGCTGGCTGCAACTTCGATTAAGTCTTTAGCTATTGATAAATCCCCGTTATGATTTACTCCTGCTTCTGCAATAATTAATGTTTTTGATTGATTCAAAGGTTACCCCCAAAACTACTCTCTGAATTCAACACTTAGATCACACTGACTTTTTTTGCCATAAGTAAAGCTGCAAAGGGGAAAAATTTGACGTCTTAGGTAACAAGTATGACAATGCTAGTCCTAAGGGATCATTTCTATTATTATTGAAAAAGTCAGGGTCATTCTTGAATAATGGAAGAAGAACTCTCATTGCAAGATAGCGATTCGACAGAAAATGACGGTCTAATCCTAAGTTTGCCATTTTTGAGTCATCTAAATGTTCAAAACTGTCTTGAAGAGCTCGAATTAGTTTTTCAGAATCTAAATAAATATTGTGCCAAGAAGGTGGTATTTTTTCAAAACCTAAGGATTCGCGGACTGAATTATATGGACCCTGCCCACTTTCAAAACCCTCCATTAAAGCAAAAATGCCGCCAGGTTTAACATAATTAGCAGAAATTCTAATAGATTCATATCTTTCAATCTCATCCATTATGTTTATAAAGCATCTGGTAGAAAAAACCAAGTCATAAGTGTTGGGAGCAAGTCCCAGAGTGTCTAGCTGAGCAGCAGTGGAACAATAAAACTGGGCACTTGGTAGCAGTCTAGAATTTGCACAGTCCACCATGCTTAGATTTGCATCAACACCATCAATTACTAAGTTGGGAAACTCACAATGTATTCTTGATGTCACATATCCATTGCCACAGCCAACGTCTAGTAGCCGCAAAGGGATAGTTTTATTATTCTTTTTTATCTCCTGAATCAATCTTATTAAATTCTCGATTTCTTTCTCTCGAATTTCTTTGTCAAGCATCGTACTTGACCAACTCGTGCCAACCTCTCCCGATACTTCAGTGTAGTGGCTATCGACATTTTTTTGACTTGAATTACCCGTCACCTTAGACTCCTCTTTGTGTAATATGAGCAAGGGTACATGAGAAATTCTCCAAATACACTATAGGCACAAATTACACATTGACTTAGATTTACATTAAATATTACTTGGAAGATTTATAGCTCGTCGATAAAGTGCGTTGGCAATTTCTAACGACATAGCTGGCGAATTTCGATAAGGAGCTAGATTGCTCATGAGTTTCCAGGCAGGTCTTGTCATTATTCCTTCTTTGTTGCTCGCATCCAAAACAGAGTCTCTTAGATCTAAATTATCTTCTTTCAATAAAAGCGTTTGGAGCCAGTAATTGCTCTGACAATTTTTGGGTTCTTCGAAGATCGAGGCCCCAGAAATTAAGTTAAATTCCTCTTTATATCTCTTAAATAGCTCTCGCTTTGAATTTATCTTTTCAGGGAGCTTCTCCATCTGTGCGCAGCCAAGTGCAGCATTTATATTTGGCATCCGATAGTTATAGCCGATTTCATCATGATCAAATTCCCACTTGTGAAAAATCTTGGCAGTAGTTGTTAGATGCTTTGCGCGTTTAGCCAGTTCTTCATCATTGGTGAGTATCGCGCCGCCACCTCCTGTGGTAATTGTCTTGTTCCCATTAAAACTCAAAGTGCCAAGTAAGCCAAAGGTTCCGGTGTGTTGTCCCTTATAAAAGCTTCCGAGAGATTCTGCTGCATCTTCTACTAGGACTAGATTGAAGTCTCTTGCAATTGATAAGAGTTGCTCAAGATCAGATGGATGACCAAATGTGTGCATGGGCACTAGGGCCCTGATTACTCTTTTGGTGGACTTGTTAATACATAAGCCAGATTGTTTTTCTGTATTTGCACTTAGGTACTCTCTCAACTTCACAACATCGATACCAAGGGTACTTTCCTCGCTGTCAACAAAGTGAGGAATTGCGCCAAGATAGGAAATGGCATTTGCTGTTGCAACAAAAGTCAGAGCTGGTAATAGCACTTCCTCGCCCCTGTTTACCCCCGCAAGCTTGAGAGCTATCTGAAGGGCGGCAGTGCCATTAACTACAGATATTGCATATTTAGCCCCTGTGTAATTAGCAAGTGATAGTTCAAATTGGTCAACAAATTTTCCAACTGATGATACGTAATTTGAATCTAGACACTCCTTCAAATAGATCCACTCATTGCCATCAAAGCTAGGTTCATGAAGTGCTACTGGCCCAGGACCTACAACTTTTCTAGTTGCCTCAACTATTTGACTAACAAATGCAATTGAATCCACGGTGGCCCTCACAGGTTATAAATCCCCGACTTATAGAGCTTTAAATTCTCAGGCTGGGTGAACCAGTCAATACTCTTAGTTAACCCTTCTCTAAAGCCATTTAGGCCTGCATGTGAGGGTTTCCAGCCCAGAATCTCAA
>Ga0315900_10010148_pt1 | contig 11849 bp, 4 predicted proteins | sample LakEriMetagenome_FD_203521 | JGI IMG/M metagenome (GOLD analysis project Ga0315900, IMG submission 203521) | Freshwater fungal communities from buoy surface, Lake Erie, Ohio, United States - Buoy 12 MA114 | ecosystem: Environmental > Aquatic > Freshwater > Lake > Lake biofilm | place: USA: Lake...
AGGTAACATAAGGGGAGCATCGTATTCTGTACTTGACTCCACTTACAACCTTAATATTGCCCCAATGACTGGTCCTGACTCTACAAACATACAAAACGGTAGAGTTAAAAAATATATGTTTTCTTTGGAGAATTTAGCATGGAGAACATCGAATAAACCTGGGTTCACTGTTGATGATTTACCTGGATGTGAAATTGGACCAAACGGTGGTAGAATTATGTGGTTTCCACCATATGATTTGAGTTTTGATGAGAATTCTCGAGCGGATTGGGAAGCGAATGTTTTTTTAGGTAGACCAGAACCAATTTATACGTATAAAAGTACAGAAAGAAGTGGTACTATAAAATGGAAAATAGTTGTTGACCACCCTTCGATTATGAACCTTTTAGTAAAAAGAGAATTAGAATCGCAGAATACTTCTGTTGCGACAAAAGTTATCGATTCGTTTATTGCGGGATGTACTGAGTATGACATATACGACCTATTAAAAAAATACGGTTCATTCAGTTTAAATGACATTTATAACGTGGTATCGACATTGTCTAATGAAACACTACAAGAAGTAGCTAAAGAATTACCAAACGAAACACCACAATCAGAAACAATTATTGAGAGTAATGTAAATTTGGAGGAAGGTTCACAATCATCGGAAAGTGAAACAACAATTGCCGAAGATTTAAAAACCGAATCATACCAAAACATACAATTATTATTTCAAGAAGCAAAACCAAGTTCAAATGATACTGACGGGTCATATGAAGAATATTTTGATGAATTAATTGATGCTAAATCAGATTATGATTCTGCCGGTTTAGCGCCAGGTGGTTTTGCAAACAAACTTTATTTTTATAATGGTAATTTGGTAACAAACGCACCTTCTAATTTCTCTTTTGCTGATTATATAGACACAAGGAAATCATCATTAGATGATGTTTTCAGTTTTGCTCAACAGGAGTATGATACATTTAAAGAACTACTTTCTAAAATTTTAACTCTATGTGATGCTGGAAATAAAATAGTTTTAGAAGTTATTGGTTCAGCCAACTCAAACAATAGTGGGACTAGTGGTTATAATAACTCACTATCAAAAAGAAGGACTGATTCAGTAATTAAGATGATTACAGATTTTACTGAAGGTGATTTGAATATGAAAGACATGGTTGATAAAAAGTTGTTAGAGTTTTCAACATCAAGTGCTGGTTCAAATTTAGAGATTAATGAGGAGGGTTACAGAGATATTGATTGTTCAAAACCTTTTGCTAACTCAACAATTTTAAAATACTCCGTTCAAGGTATGATGTGTAGAAGGGTAAAAGTTGGAGTAAAAGAACAAACACCTCCACCAACAACCACACCATCGGCACCGACAACAGATGTTACAGAACAACCTGAAGGAGAAATACCAAATCCATTAGCTGCAGATAACGACAACACCGATAATACACAGCCGCAATCAGAAAGCTCACCAGTGGTAAGGCAAGTTAAAAAACAAACTTTAACTAATAGTCTTAGAGAGGGTATTACAAAAAGATTGTTGAGAAAACTTTTAAGTGAATGTGACTACTTCGAAATGATAAGAGAAGAAGACCCAATGATTTACGATGGAATCAAGAGTAGAATAAAAAACTTTAATCCTGTATTCCATTCAATAACACCTGAAGGTTTAAATGCACGACTTACATTCCTACAACAGTGTATGCGACCTGGAGATACTATACCTACTGCGGTAGATAATGGACAAGGTGGGACACAACTTCTCTATAACGACGTTAATAATAGTGCTTTCGGATCACCACCGATTTGTATTTTAAGAATAGGTGACTTTTTCCATACAAAAATCGTGTGTGAAAGTTTGGATATTACATATGAGGATGCAGTATACGACCTTAACCCGGAGGGTATAGGTGTTCAACCTATGATAGCATCAATCACGATGCAAATTAAGTTTATTGGTGGTCATGGACTGAAAGAGCCCGTAGCTCAACTTCAGAATTCTTTGTCTTTCAATTATTATGCTAATACTGAAGTTTACGATGAAAGGGCAACAGAAACCGAACAATTAAATCCAGAGTTTGAAAAACAAATAATTGAGGATATTAAAAACGAATCAGGAGTACCTCCATTAACAAGACCGGCAGTAAATGATGGAGGTGTAACTGTTGGTACTATCACAACATCTTCTTTTGATGTTAATACGTCCCAAGTTATTGGACAAATTAACTATAAAGAAAATATGAACAATATGATTACATCTACCGAAAATTATATTAACAATATAAACACAACATTAAATGATTTAAAAAATGACTTGTTGTGGGGTGGACTTATTTTATATACTTCACAAAGAAGTTATAGTGATGGTTTGTTTGATTGGTTATTAGGTGGTCCACCACAAGAAGTTAAAATATTAGGCAAACCTGTAAATTATCAATCCAAAGTCGACGCTTTGTTTAATAATACAAAAACAGATATTGAAAATGATTTATGCCCTTTAATCGCTCAACTTACAAACCAAGGGTTTGCATCAAATAGTGATACAAGAAAAGTTAAAAGGAAATTGACAGAAATGGTAGATGCCAGAAAAACTGCTTATTTACAATCTTTAGAAAAGAACACATCAAAATTAATACAAGAAGAATTAAATTTTATAAAAAATTCAGACCAAATAAACTTTGTTTTAAGTGAAGTTGATGGGTATAAAAATAAAAGAGGTGGCGTTGTTATATATGATATTTCAGGAACAACGGAGGTAGACCCAACAAGTGCTGGTGTCTCCAATACTTACGATGAATTGAAAGATGATTTATTAAAAATAGGTACAGACTTAAATGAATTAAATGAGAAGTATGAAAACTACCAAATAATCCCAAATGGTCCTAATAAAATTTACAATGACAATTTTGATTTCGATGTATATATTGAATCAACCGCACCTCAAGACGTAAGATTTTTCTTACTTTTTGGTAAAGAAATATTACAAGACAGGAACAAATTTATGGATGAAGTTACATCAACAATTACAGAATCTTTAAGTTACGTTAATTATAGAAGTTTTATGTTTGCTAACATAGGTATAAGTGCTGGATCTAGTGCCGTTCAATTTGGAAATCAAACAACAGTTATTCCAAACGGAAGGTTTAGTAAATATGAAAAGTCAAAACAGACACTGGAAGACAATTTTAAAAATTTTAATGACCAATATTTTATATCTAAATTCCCAAATAACAAGTATATAACATTCAATAAAAATAAAACAAGAAACTTCACATTTGTTAAACAGGACCCTATTAATCCTGCTAACGAACAAAATCTTCTTGATTTATGGTCAACTGTTGATTCAACAGGTAATTTATTTAACTTGAAAAAACAAATGGTTTAAAATGCAGTACTATAATAGATATCAGAATTTCTTTGTAAATGGGCAACAAACAGTTGTACCTTATGTGACATTACCTACAAGACCGTCAGACCAAAAATACATATATAGAGCAAACAGAAGTAGGTTAGATAAGATTAGTTTTGAAAAATATGGTTCACCTTATTTTGGTTGGTTGATACTTATGGCTAATCCTGAATTTGGAGGAATGGAAACTAACATACCTGACGGAACTATTTTAGTTATACCTTATCCATTATTAGGTGCGCTTTTGGACTACAAAAATGCGGTAGATACACATATTTTTTATTATGGCAGATAATTTTTCAAAAAAACCACTTTATGTTGAAACAGACTATGACAACATTATTTCAATCGACCCAAATAAGATTGTTGAAAATAATGTAATAAAGGATAGATTAGTCGATCACGAAGAGTTAGTTATTTATGCTAACTTAGAAACTAAAGTTGTACCTAGAACTAAATTGGCTGTTGGTGAAACTTTGGATGTTATTAGTAGTTCAGTAGCTAGTTTATTATCAAGTACAAACGATCCGGATTTAGTAATTAATTTTTTACAACCCAAAGGTAAAAAGGCTTTTGATACCTCATATACTGACCAACTTACTGGTAAAGGTGCTAGATTCGCCGAAAGTTCTAATCAAACAACTAGAAACATTAAAGGAACTAAAGATGTTTCTAACTACGAAGACACACAACTTTTAGGTATTGAATCAATTACCGTTACGGTTAATAGTATTGGTGTACCAAAAGTAAGTATGAGACTAATTGATGTTCAAGGAAGAACATTATTTGAACAAGGTGAGAAATCACTTTATTCTGTTTTTTTCAATATGCCTTACCCTTTGTTTTATCTTACACTAAAAGGGTATTATGGAAAAGCTATTAGGTATGCTTTAAATTTAGTAAGTTTCAATGCTACTTTTGATGCATCAGCCGGCAATTATTTAATAAATTTGGAGTTCATTGGTAAACTAACAGGTTTACTTTCAGATACACTTTTAGACTACGCAATTGTCGCACCTAAAATGTTCCCAACAAATATTCAAACAACCGAACAGACAAATAATAGTGCGACACCAAATCAAACTGTCAATACACAAATAACCCAAACGTCAATAGGTGCTCAAAAACTTGAAGAGATTTACGGTATATATGAGTCAAAAGGATTAATACCAAAAGGGTTTCCTAGATTAACGATAGAGGAGTTTTTTTTAAGGGCTGAAAATTATGATTTAGCGGTTCAAGAATCAATTGAAAAGGGAGACTTTACCGTACTTAATGATGTGCAAACATTCAATAATATTTTAAATGAATTAGTCGAAACTGTTTATAATAAAGTACTTACAAACTATTTGGATACCGACAGTTTTATTATTAAAAACAACCAAATATATTATCCATATAAAAGAAATATAGATTTTGATTTCAGAAATCAATTAGTAAAAGATATTGAGGCTGAAATAAATGGAGCTGTTAAAGTTTTGAATAATAATACATCATTTGGTACAGGTGAAAATAAAGGTACCTATAAGATAGGTAATACCACATTTGAAGGACAATCAATTCCTGTTAATCTATCAGTTAATGATATAGTTAAAAAATTTTGGTACACAGACCTAACAGAAGACGATTATAGAAGTAGCTTATCTCAAAAATTGAAGAGAAATGATTTTACCGACCAAGAGTTAAATACTTATAAAACACAAGTTGCAAAAGAATTTGAACTATTTGGTAAAGTAAGAGATGTGAACACAGGTCAACTTGTTGATGACCCCGCATTAAGTCCTACATTTTTCACATATGGTGAAAAGAAAATAGGGGATATAAACTACATTCCTAATAGTTTTTTTGCTAAAATAGATAAATTAAAATCAACATTAGAGGCGAAAAAAACATCAATAGAGCAAAACTTCTCAGACTTATTAGCTGACAAACTTATAACGGAAACCGATGGTTTGGGATTCACACCTACAATTAGAAACGTATTCGCAATAATTATGGCAGGTGTTGATACCTACTATAGGTTAATGGACCAAACACACTTTGATGCATGGCAAAAAAGAAATGACCCCAAAAGGGTTCAATCAATTTTACCTGCTAGTAATAATTTTGGTATAGATTCTAAAAATCAAGTAAACTATGCGGGTCAAGAAAATACCAATAACGTTATTTATCCATGGCCGACGTATTTTGTAAAAGAAAGAACAAGTGATGGTGTTGATAAATACGTTATACAATATCTAGGTTCTCCCAATTATGCTACCACAACAAACGCTTTTGATAGAACTGTTTGGCCTGAAGTATTTTTTACTGAGAAATATTTGGAGGCTGCAACGTTAAAGGCTCCCGTTGGTAAAAAAAATAGTTATGTTAACCAAAAATTAATTGGTGAGTACGCTTCCTCAAATAGTTTAGAATTTCCATTCAGTACGATACCATACGAAGACCCAAGTGAGATATCATTTTTCTATGAGTGGTGGGAAAGAACTTTTTTAACATCACACTATACTCAGCTGTTCAGAGGTAATTACCAAAGACCACAGGTTGATAAGTTTATTGCGGACTTAGAATACAGCAACATTCAAAAAAATATAAAAGATAAACCGTTGTTATTAGAAAAGTTAAAAAATAATCCATTCGATTTAACCATATTAGAGGATTACCTAAAAACAATTTCAAATAATGGAGCATCTACTAAATATTGGAATTATGAGAGGGATAATTTTACCACAGACTATATAAATAATTTATTATCAAAAGACTATGGATTATTTAGTATGGACACTATTGATGGAAGTAGTTTAACGTTAGACACTACAGTACCATTAGTTGATAATTTTAAAAATTATTTGACTGATACAACAACTAATGAACTTAACTTGTTTGACTCATACAATCTTTATGCTGTCGGCAATCCTAATTCACCTTTTAATACAGATGACACATTTATTTTTTTCCAAGACAAAAAAACTGTCGCAAGATTGAAAGAAAATTCTCAAGGTAATGATTTAACTTTAAACTACTATTATGAGTATTTTATAAATAAAAATTTTAATTCAAGTGTATTTACAATACCAGATACACCAACACCAATAAAAAGTGCAATAGACTTAACAAATTATTTTGGTAAAAAGTATGATCAATTTGAATACGCGAACTATACAGAATTTGATGTTACTTTATCAAACTATTCAGGTTTAGTAACTTCTAACCAAGTAACTTCACTTATTAATACTCCATATTTTATAAATTCAATTTTAAAAGGAGTAGAAAATGAAAAAAATGGGGTTTCTAATCCGTATGTCTCTTTAGGTTATCTTTTTCTTTCTTCGATTGCAAATGATAATGATGCAATCAGGTCACTCGATAATAATAATATAAGTGTCAATTTATTAACAACATTTTCTAAATTTTCAGCCATTCACCAAATGCCATATTACTACATTTTAAAATATGGTGCTATTTGGCATAGATACAAAACTTGGATAGAATCAAATAAAACTGTAGACATACTAGATGATGTTTGGCAAGATTTTGACTATCTAAATAATTATGACCCAACACTCGGGTCTCTATCTACTCAATATACAATTAAGAATTACACAGGTGGTACAACTACATTCAGTGCGTTTGAAACTGCATTTACACCACCTACTAATACTCAGAGTATTGAAAAATACAATTTAGGATTTTATCCTAAATTAATTAATAATTTTTATTGGTACTTTACTAAAAAAGATTTGTTTACAAATTATTCATTATCTGAATTTGAGGATGCGTATAATCAAAACAAACTTAGAATTGGTACTAATAGTAAATCGTCCTTTTTTATGCCATATAGTGGCGATTCTAATAACTTAGATAGGTCGATAGCTATTAATTCTTACTTCCAATATTTTATTTTTGATAAAAACCCTATGGTTGATAAAGATAATAAAGTTTTTATTACCGTACCATCAAACGGAGGTTCACCATTTAATCAAACAGTATTAGAGTGTTTTACTACGACAAAAAAATTAAAAACGGAGATTGCAAATAACAATGCGATGTATAACGGATCTGTTCGAGGAATTTGGGGACTTTCGAATTTTGGATATCTTGATAATACAAAAATATTAAAACCAACACCGCAAGAGTATATTGGGTATAGACTTAATTCGTATAACGACATTAGTCGTTTAATCGGAACATTTAATCCACAAATACTTGACGAGTTTGAAAAGGCATTTTTAGGATTTTGCGATCCGAATGCCGATGCTTCCGACATATTAGTTCTTAGTGGTGAAAGAACAACTCCTGATTATATAGATTCAAACAAGATAAAAAATATAAAACAAAGAAGACTCAAAGACCAAATAGTAAACCTGTTCAAAGTAAAAGAAACTGATTTAACAAATCCTATAACTAATCAAGAAAGTATTGATGCAGAGAATTTAGCACAAGTTCAACAGATTAATATGTCAAAAAAGTTAGAAGAATTTATCAATTTTGAATGTATATTAAAAATAGGAAATCCGAGTAACTACAATAGAAAATTATTTAATAGTTTTTCGACTGACCCTACTTTACAACCTACCCAATCACTTGCGTTCGATGAATACGTTTTGGGAACTTTGCCTGGTGATGGATTTAATAATAGTTTACTAAATAGCCAATCCAACAATAGTGAAGCTTGGATTGAATTACAAAAGTATGTTGGTTATTCAAACAATCAGTTTGTTACTTATAGTGATACAGGGTCGACAATAACAGACTTTTTTATAGATAATAATATTGCATTTACTACGTCAAACATACAAACACTTTATCCTTTAATAAAAATATATGCAAAAGAAAAGTATACAACATTATATAATGGTGAGGTATGGGATAAAGACACTTTTTTTGAGAATTACAATCAGTATTTAAATGAACTGAATTCTTTACAAAGTAACATGGTAAGGGAAATATCGTCTAAACTTAATAGAAACTTACCAAACACTAAAACTGAGATTGAAGGTGTCGATTCCAATGTAAGTGGTAACGTTACAAAATTAAGTACTTACAACACTTTTCAAGCTTTCAACGACAAGTGGATTTCAGGAGGAGATTTCAAATCTAAAACTATTTTTGAAGACTTTGTTTTTGTTAATGCCGGTAATGGAGACATCGGTTCAGATTTGACGGTTAATGTTGTTCAAATTGCAAAACTTCTTAAGGAACGTAAAACCATGACAATCCTTGACACGATAGATACAATAATGAGTGTGATTGATAATATGTTGTTTTATGCTATGCCGGCTTATATAAATTTTTATGGTAATCAATCTCCAGTTCCTAATGCGCAACCTAAACCAATAGACCTACCTAACTCATTGTTTGGTACATATACCGAAGTAAATTATATTGACTCAAGCCCTAAGTTTGTATTAATGTATGTGGGAAAAACATCAGAACACCCAAAATCAAATAACAACACTGTCTTATATAATGATGATAGTTATGATTTCAGAAATCCATCAACATGTCCCGTTAGGATACCTGTAACACCACCATATAATTTTTCACTATCTAATAAAGTGGTAGCATTTACAGTTGATTTTGGAATACAAAATCAAAATATGTTTTTAAGTTTGGAGTTAGGTATGGATGAAAAAAAACCAACAGGTGCAACATTTTTAGTGAGAGACCAAATAGCAAATGGTGTAAACGGCGACCAAATTGCTCAACAAACATCGTCTATATATTCTCTATATCTAAGCTCTTCTTATAGTTGTACAGTTACTTCGTTGGGTAATGTGATGATACAGCCAATGATGTATTTTAATTTAAGACACGTACCTCTTTTTTATGGGTCTTATCAAATTTATGGTATTGAGCATAGAATAACGAGACAGGGATTTGAAACAACGTTCCAAGGAACAAGAATGCCAATATATGAGTTACCGAAACCTGAAAGTATGGCAACGTACATTAAACAAAATTATTTAGAGAAATATAAAAGTATTGCATTACAAAAACCAAATCCTATTTCTGCCGTTTCAGGAGCAACGACTTCTTTAGACCAACCTGAAGCTGTTGGTACAACTTTAAAACCTGAAGATGAGTGTCAATTACTTGTTAGTTCTAAATATGAATCATTACCATTTGTTGCGATTTCAAGAAGTAGTTTAACATTTGTTCAGTTAGCTAATTTAATAAAAACATTACCTTCATTGGATAAAAATATAGGAATTACTTTATTCGTTATTGCGATTACAAGATCATCTAATGGGTTCGAAGAAAACTTAGTACAACCAATTAATAATAACTTATTTGAGTTGACGGGGATAAATACATACAGCGACGACCCAAAATTAAATTCATTGGTTTGTACAAGTATAGATAATGTAACTAATCCATTATTTTCATTTGACCAACCAATTGATTCTATACAAATAGCTTACAAATTGTATCAAAATTTAGGTCCTATAATAACTGAATTAAAATTACTAAATATTGGTAATAATTTGGAAACAACTAAAGAATCTATCGCTCAGTTCATAATTGCAACTTGGGATACTGGATACGGATTTACAGGAAAAAGTGCTAGTCAAATAAAAGACTTCGTACTTCAAAATGTACAAAACGAAACTATATTACCAAACGTTTACAATGCATATAAAGATTTAGTTGAGTTAGCTACTACGTACTTTCCATAATTTTATAAACAAACGATATATTTATATATAAAATAATATGAACATGAAAGCACTTTTAGACGACTATCTAAAAAAAGATACGAGAATCACTCAAAAGGATAACGGAAACGGGTATCAAGAAGTTTGTGATTTAGATACCGGTGATTGTTACACAATAAGAATGAAAGACGGACTTATTGAAAGAGTTGACAATACTATGAAAACTAACAGAACATTAAAAGTCGAAACACCAACAGGTGTTAAGACATTACTTAACGGTTAAAATTGACGTAATGAATATTGATAAAAAAATTATAGAAGAACTTAAAAGGTTCAATCAAATTAATTCTTATATTTTGAAAGAACAACTTGATGCACCAGCACCTGAAGGAGAAGTGCCACCGGCACCCGAAGGAGAAGTACCACCGGCACCTGGAGGAGAAGTACCACCGGCACCTCCAGCTGACGACGCAACATCTGCTGAGACATCATCTGCTGAAGAAGTGGCAGAACCAATAGATGTTGAATCTGATCCTGACGTTGAAGAGGTTGATGCTGAAAAAGAAAGTGTTGAAGGTGAATCTGAAGAAATCGATATTACCGATTTAGTTACTAACCAACAAGAAATTAAAACAAAACAGGATGAGTTCATGGATGGTATGTTTACTAGATTAGATGATTTAGAAAACAAATTGAACACTATGGACCAGATTATGGACAAAATAAACAGTTTAGAAAATAAGTTTGATAAGTACAGAGAAAAAACACCTGAAGAAAAACTCATGTTAAGGTCCTTAGATTCTTATCCGTATAATCAAAAATTAACTGATTTTTTCCAAGATAAGGAAGTTGAAATGGAAAAAACAGGAAAAAATGAATATATATTAACATCCGATGATGTAGAAAACTTCTCCCCAAACGAAATAAAGAAGACTTTTAACATCTATGATGACGAAAAACAAAACTAATAAATAAGGGACTTTTGAGTCCCTTTTTTATTTGACAAACTTGAATATTCACCTATATTTGTTGTAGATAAAAGAGTAATAATTAAAAATTTATTTATGGCAAATTCAGTATTAGATTCAGTACTTGCGCAGTACGAAAAGAACTCAACAACTACGGGTTCACAAAAATCAAACATTTCACAAGAAGACAGATTGAAGAAGTATTTTTCAGCAATCCTTCAGAAGAATGAAAAATCCGCATCACGACGTATTCGTATCTTACCTACAAAAGATGGTTCATCTCCATTTGTTGAAGTATGGTATCATGAAATCCAAGTGAACGGACAATGGGTTAAGTTGTATGACCCTGAAAAAAATGACAACGAACGTTCACCTTTGACTGAGGTTTATAATGAACTTATTTCAACAGGTAAGAAAGAAGACAAAGAATTGGCATCACAATACCGTTCACGTTTATTTTATATCGTAAAAGTAATTGACCGTGACAATGAACAAGATGGTGTTAAATTCTGGCGATTCAAACACAACTACAAACAAGAAGGTGTGTTAGATAAAATTCTTCCTATTTGGAAAGCTAAAGGTGATGTAACTGACGCTGAGAAAGGTCGTGACTTAATCATCGAACTTACAAAAGCAAAAACACCACAAGGAAAAGAGTATACCGTTATTCAAACAATCATGTATGACGACCCTCAACCATTACACGAGGATAAAGAAATCATGGAAGGATGGCTCCAAGATGAACTTACATGGAATGATGTGTATTCAAAAAAACCCGTAGAATATTTAGAAGCAGTTGCAGTTGGTGAAACACCAATGTGG
>Ga0315900_10010150_pt1 | contig 11848 bp, 13 predicted proteins | sample LakEriMetagenome_FD_203521 | JGI IMG/M metagenome (GOLD analysis project Ga0315900, IMG submission 203521) | Freshwater fungal communities from buoy surface, Lake Erie, Ohio, United States - Buoy 12 MA114 | ecosystem: Environmental > Aquatic > Freshwater > Lake > Lake biofilm | place: USA: Lake...
ATGGGAGTGCTGAATGTCACGCCCGACTCTTTCTCGGATGGTGGGCTATTCGATGCACATGATCGCGCCGTCGCACATGCCCGACAAATGCTCGCGGATGGCGCTGACATTATCGACATCGGTGGTGAATCAACGCGTCCCGGTGCACCAGCGATCACGACAGAAGAAGAGTTGCGACGGGTGCTGCCTGTACTTGATGCGCTACGCGATTGCGGCAAGCCCTTGTCGGTCGACACCCGTCACGCCGCCGTGATGCGCGAAGTATTGGCGGCCGGTGCTGACATGATCAATGACATTAGTGGTTTTCGTGATCCCGATAGCTTGGCGGCAGTCAGCGACAGTCAATGTGCGCTCTGTATCATGCACATGCAGGGCGACCCGCAGAACATGCAGTTGTCGCCGCATTACGATGACGTGCTGGCAGAAGTACGAGACTATCTACTTGATCGCGTCGATGCAGCACTAGCCACTGGCATTGGCAGGGAGCGGATTTGCATCGATCCTGGTTACGGTTTCGGTAAAACCGTCGAACACAACCTGACACTGCTCGCGCATCAGTCCGAATTGCAGCGCTCGCTGGCGGTGCCTTTACTGGCGGGTCTCTCGCGTAAGAGCACGATTGGCGTGGTGACCGGCAGAACGGTTGAGCAGCGCCTTGCGGGGAGTCTGGCCGCGGCGGTGGTAGCTGCTGAGCGAGGCGCGCGTATCATTCGCGTGCACGATGTGGCTGAGAGCGTTGATGCGCTCAAGGTATGGCAGGCCGCACGGACAGGCGCATTGATTCATCATTGGTAGCAAGGACTATGAGCAGAAAATACTTCGGTACCGACGGCATACGCGGCCATGTAGGACAGTCGCCGATCACGCCGGATTTCGTGATGCGGCTCGGCTATGCCGCCGGCAAGGTATTGGCACACGATGCAAACAGCAGCACCCGGCCGACTGTATTGATCGGCAAAGATACGCGTCTGTCCGGCTACATGCTTGAGGCAGCGCTGGAGGCGGGGTTTTCAGCCGCTGGTGTTGATGTGATGCTGGCTGGCCCAATGCCGACACCTGCGGTTGCGTATCTCACGCGTGCGTTGCGTTTGTCCGCCGGTGTAGTGATTTCTGCGTCACACAACCCCTATCACGACAACGGCATCAAATTTTTCTCTGCATCTGGTAACAAGTTACCCGATACGGTTGAGCTTGCTATCGAAGCCGCCCTAGAGTCACCGCTTGCTTGCGTCAGCTCAGAGAAGCTCGGCAAGGCGCGGCGCTTGGATGATGCACGCGGACGTTACATCGAATTCTGCAAGAGTACTTTTCCGAACGAGCTTGATCTACGCGGCCTGAAGCTAGTGGTCGATTGCGCGCATGGTGCGGCCTATCACATAGCGCCTGATGTGTTTCATGAGCTTGGCGCCGAGGTGGTGGCGATTGGTAATCAACCTAACGGTCTGAACATCAACGATGGCGTTGGCGCAACCGAACCCGAAGCGCTGGCCCGCGCAGTGCGCGAGCATGGTGCCGACCTGGGCATTGCGCTGGATGGTGATGCTGACCGACTACTGATGGTGGATGCCAGCGGCCGCGTTTATAACGGTGATGAGCTGCTCTACCTGATGGTGCGCGATCGCCACCAAAACGGGGGTATCGATGGTGCCGTCGGCACGCTGATGACCAACATGGCAGTCGAATCGGCGTTAAACACCATGGGCATTGGGTTTGCGCGCGCCAAGGTGGGTGATCGCTATGTGCTTGAGACGTTGCTCGAGCGCGGCTGGCAGGTGGGTGGTGAAGGGTCCGGCCACTTGCTGTTCCTGGATAAACACACCACTGGCGACGGCATTATCTCGGCGCTGCAGGTGCTGTCAGCGTTGAGGCGAGCGGATAGCCGTCTTGAGCAGGCCATCGCCGACATGCAGCTCTGGCCGCAGACCTTGCTCAATGTTCAGATACAGCGCGGCTTCGACTGGCAATCCAGCCCGGCGCTGATAGCGGTAAAGCAAGCGGCGGAATCTACGCTGGGTAGCGAGGGCCGGGTACTGATTCGTCCGTCCGGTACCGAGCCACTGCTGCGGGTGATGGTCGAGGCGCGCGACCCCGAGCTGGCCCGCTCTTTAGCTGAGCGACTGGTCGAATCTGTTGCCACATGACCGAACTGGCAATAGGTGGTGCCAAGCGGTAGGGGTATCGGCTATAATTACGAACTTCGGAGTGTGGCGCAGCCCGGTAGCGCACCTGCTTTGGGAGCAGGGGGTCCAAGGTTCGAATCCTTGTACTCCGACCAGTCATACAGAGCGGGTTGTCATCGACAACCCGCTTTTTCATATCCAATCCCGCTTCTGCCCATAGCTCAGCTGGATAGAGCAACGGCCTTCTAAGCCGTAGGTCGCACGTTCGAATCGTGCTGGGCAGGCCAATCCTTTGGTTTCCCTTTCGCTACCAAATCTCTAGACTCAAGCAGTCGGTGGGTATTTGAGAAAAAGCTTTGTCACGACTGACTAGCGTTGATTTAACTGATGCTGCATGGGCTGCAATCATCATGTCGAAATCACTCAAGTTGATGCCTTTAGATTCTAGGTTGTTGCATAGCTCACCATAACAGACGGCGGCTTGTTCATCCCAAGGCAGTACATCAATTCGCAATAGAACTTGGGTGAGCGCATTTCTTAGGCGAGGGGGTTGGCCTCTCCGGTGTAAGCCGTATTCCAGCTCGGCCAAGGTCACGCTGGACATTGCGACCTGACCAACGGCGACATTTGTTAATCGATTCAGTAAATCATTATCGCGGCCCTGCATGATGTGGCTGATGATGTTGGTGTCGAGCAGGTAGTGCTGGCTCATTTTTGGTCGTTCTCAAAGGGGTCGCGACGAGTGTTCGTTTGGCGGCGCTCAATGAGCAAATCTTCCTCGGCGTTGAGTTTCACAACGTCGATTAAACCTTGCCAATCGGTTGGCTTGCGGGATAGCACTACATCTCCCGTGACGGGGTCGTGGCGGATGTAGACTTCGGTGACGTCAAATCGAAACTCCAGTGGCAGGCGAACCGCTTGGCTGCGGCCGGTGGTGAAAATCTTGGCAGTTTGGTACATGGCGCCTCCCCGAAATGGATGGTATATCTCATGATATATACCGTCTCTGCGGGTGTCAACTGACCACGGCTGCTGCGGGTACTGGCTTAATATGCATGATCCTGAATCGCTTCGTAATTCGTGAATGCAGGCCAATCAAATCAAGCACTTACATCAACACATCCTACTTACTTGCGGGCAACTGTGACGTAAACGTGACGTAGAAATCGGGTGTTTCATTCACACAGTTGATGACACCCAGTGGCAGGCGAAGTGCTTTGCTAAGGCCTGTGGTGAATATCCTAGATGTTTGCAGGCATAGTTGCTTGTCTGGCAGTGACGCATTCACGGTAATTGGTTAGATTCGGTGTTACCGAGGTAATACCTTCAAAAGCTGCAGTTGAGGACGGCATGGCAACGACATCACTCAAGTTACCGGATGCTCTTAAAGAGCAAGCTGCGGAGGCAGCTGCTGGACTAGGCATTAGCCCGCATGCGTTTATGGTCGAAGCAATTAGGCAAGCAACGCATAACGCCGAGCTTCGGCGTGCCTTTATCGCGCAGGGAAATGCGGCCAGGAACCAAGCCATAAAAACAGGTAAGGCATATTCCGCTGAGGATGTTCACCAGCACATGCGTAATCGAATCAATGGCATGCAGAACAACTCACTCAAACTCAAATCTTGGTAAAGATCGTTTACGCGTAACAAGCAGTCGACGATTTGCTGAGGTTGACCGATTTTCTATTTGAGTCAAGTCCGACTGCTGCTTTAGCAACTATTGACCTTATTGAAGAAGCCATCATGCTGCTTGAGCGGCATCCACTGATTGGCCGGTTAGTTGACGATGCTTTGCGTGAGCTGATTATTTCAAGAGGAAAATCTGGCTATGTGGCGTTGTATAGCTACGAGCGGAACAGCGACACGATTTTGATTTTGACAATAAGACGCCAGCGAGAAGTCGGAATGAGCGACAGCCTGGGAAGTCAGTAAGGTCGTACCGTTGGCAAGCCTGACAATAGCAACCTGTACGCGAAGGCCGGAAACCGGCTGCTCCACATATCGTCAAAAAGATATTTGCAGTACTTTCGACCCCCGCGGCTAGGTCGCCGGCCGTGTAGCAGTTCGCCCGCGGAATGTCCGCCTTGGCCGTTACAGCCTGAGCCGCAAATTGCAGAGTCGAGTCGTTCCCAGCTCATTAGTCTTGTTTTTCTTTTGCCCAGATTTGATTCGTTGTACCGATTTTAGCGATGGTCGATAGGCGTGGGCGTGGCTAGAAAAATCAGTCAGGAAATCATCTCATCGAGACATGATTATCTTTTTTTCATCTCCAATTAGCTGCGGTTCTTGTATGCGATTCATCGCCATTGCGCTACGTTTTACATTAATCGATACGTAGTCTCGAAGCTCAACCGAAGTAATTTCACCATCTTTATTAATGTCAGCATTTCCCTCCAGACCTTTCATTAAGTGATAACTGAAAATTCCGTGCCTTAATTCAGGAGATGCGGAGGATATCTGTTGAGATCCTGATGCGGTGAAAGCGGTGAACCCTACCGGCACACGGAAACTGTCCGAAGCCAATGAAACCGGCCTTCCTCCAGCGATTAAGCTTTCTCCTTTTTTCGAAATGCCCGAGAAGCAGCTATCTACAAAAAAAGTGACAGACGATGGTTTTAGCCGATCTATAGAGTCCAGTACAGTTTTTTGATTGATGCCGGTTTCTTCAATTAAGTCCATATCGGTCTCGTGGGGGAGAAAGTACAGATCTTTTCCATCTTTGGATGGTAGTCCGTGGCCGCTGTAAAACAAAAATACCTGTGTTTTAGATTGGTTGATATGTAAAGGTAGCCAATTGCGCAATGCTTTGATAACACCTGCCTGATCAGCGTCTGAATCGAGGAGTACCTTTATCTTGTTCGGAGGAACGCCGAGCGTTCGTATCGCGTAGCGGCGGAATAGCTTTGCATCATTTGTTGCAAAATCAGCCCTCGGGGCTCTTTTGTAGTTTTCTATACCTATGATAATTGCGACTGCGTCCCTCTCTTTTGATTGTGGAAGCAATTCTGGCTTGAGCGGTGATTCCTCGCCGGCTGATTCCAGATCTGAAGAATTTCCGGTTTTTTTAGCAATTGATTTTTCGGAAGCTTTACTAGCGATTTCATCAACGAGTTTGAATTTGTATTCGATTGTTCCAAATCGTCCAGAGGCGTTAAGTACCTCCTCAAAAGATATGGCGCGGGCAGTTTTCCCTTGTTTTTTTGCGAATTGATCCGCCTCTTTAGCCATTTCCTCTCTTACTGACGATGCATTGCCGAGCATCCCAGCAAGATTCGGCTTCGTGATAACGAATAAATCCGATCCTTCTTGAGAAATGGATTTGTTAGCGCACCCACTCAACAGCCAAAGGCTGGCAAACATAGAAATGAGAAATTTCATCATTAACACCTAAAGATTAGTCTGTTCTGTCTTGAAAATAGTATTGTCGATACTCCAGCTGTCCATTGCTCATGAAAGCATCAACTCATTGGGGCTAAAGTCTTGAGTTTAAATGTGTCCTATGTCTGCTAACGCAAGCGGTATCAATGGTGCACTTTGTACCGACGGTATTTTAGTAATACCAATACGGCCGTTCCGAGGGCCCGAGTCTGATACACTTTACCTACGTTAAAGATATAACCATCGCTATTTCCCACTTTTATTACTAAATAGAAAACTTGGAGTAATTATGAAAAAGATGCTGGCACTGACCGTTAGTTTGTGTGTCGTCGCGCTTGTCGGTTGTTCTACGGCTCAGACGCCTGCCGGTAATACGGTCGACATATCTAAAGTCGATTTTACTGGTGCGACTAAAATTGAAGCTTGTGAAACATATTTCTTTGGCTTCGGACCGCTCGGTGACGAGCGTGCTTCCCCGGTTGAGGCCTCGAAAAAAGCAGGATTCAAAGAGGTGGTGGCTGTCGATTATGTTGAGCATTCCTACTTCATTGGTCGTAAGCGTTGTGCGGTTGTTTACGGAAAAGTGTGATTTCCGGGGTGCGTAGCTTATGCTAATCAAGGCTGCCGCCTTCTGATACACCCCCAACCCCTCGGATATTGTCAGTTAATCTCTCGAGCGCTTTGGGGGTGCCGTGTTCAAAGTCGGTTCCGTGCCCCGCTCCCCTCCGGGTTTTCGACACTCCTGCATTTGCTTAATGCAGTAAAAATTCCTCTCAAATACCCTCAAGGGTAGTCCCCAAATACTTTCTCAGCTGCAATAATGTGCATAGAATCATGCACAAAGTGTGATTTCTATCGTTGCAAAAATAATAATACCTCCAACTGGAGAGGCTATGGAGATCGGTGAGAAACTTGCAAAGCAGCGCAGGCAGCTAGGGTTGTCTGTCGAGGACATCGCCTCGGCCACAGGCATGAGCGTTCGGCAGGTGTTAGCGATTGAAGCGGGCGCCGAGCAGTTGGCATCGGCCGCTGAGATGAGTCGGATGATTCGACTCTATGCGCGCAAGCTGGGCATTCTCGTCGAGCCCGATCCGGGAGCACTTGCTTCGCGCAGGCTTGATCCTGCGGTGGTGACGCCAGCGCCTATTCCCCGTTTCCTGTTAAAGCACGAAGCAAGTCGTCCCGACTAAGCCTTTGCCATATCGCGTTGCCTGCCGGTTCGATGAGGTCTTAGGCTTCGTTATTTGGTTCATCGTTCGCAGCATCTTCAGTCATTGATTCGTTGGAAGCACCGTCATGCGGCGTCCTATTCGATCCGTTGTCACGATACAAGACGAGCGCGAAGCAGTTCGTCATGCGCGCGGCCATATCGGGGTGATCGATGATGACCCATCGGTTCGCGGCGCAGTCGCCGCCATGCTGCGGCATGAAGGTTACGCAGTTACCGAGTTTGCGTCTGCGGCCGAGTTTATTGCGTTTGAAGACAAGGTAGACCCGATGTTTCCCGGGCCGCGCTGCCTGCTGCTCGATGTAAAGATGCCTACTGCCTCCGGGCTAGACCTGCAGCGAGCGCTACTGGAACGCGGCACGACTGTTCCGATTGTCTTCATGAGCGGTGGTAGTAGCGCTGGTGAAGCGGTACAGGCCATGAAAGCTGGGGCGCTGGATTTTCTGATCAAGCCATTTGACGATGAGCAACTCATCGACTCGGTCGATAAGGCTTTGTCGAGAAGCTCGGCAGATCGTCGCAACTTCTTATCATCCGCCGATATCGCGACCCGATACGCGTCCCTATCAGCGCGAGAGTCTCAGATTGCGCTGCTGGTATCGCAAGGCTACATGAACCAGCAGATTGCCGACCAGCTTGGAATTGCAGAGCGGACGGTCAAGTTGCACCGTATGCACATGATGCGCAAGATGGGGGCGGGAAATGTTATCGAATTAGTACGCATGTTGGATGCCATGCATTGAGTTACCCTCGAGGGCTATGGTGAATTTTCGCCGGCGAAGCTATCTTTCACCGTCTGGCGGCAAATCCCACGTATCCTTGCCAATAGACACCACGAAAAAATAAAAATGGAGTGTCCTGCATGACCCCGATTTCGAATGCGCTAAGCGATTCCCTTTCTGAGATTGCGCCGCCAAGTTTTCACGGCCGTTCGGAAACTATCGCCGAAATCTCACGCAAGTGGTTGGCGGGTATCGACTCGACTCAATTTCAGGCATGCCACGAGTACTTATTGGCAGTACGCCTTGCCCGCCACATGACCAAGACCGATGTGGTCACTGCCAGCATGGTCGATGGTGATCCCACGTCCGGCGTGTCATTGCCGACCGTTTCAAAAATCGAGAGCGGCACATATGGTGAGCCTGGCTTTCGTACCATGATCAGACTGGCGCGCGGCTATGGCATCAGTGTCAGCTCGCTAGAACGGTTTTTTGTGTGAGTGTCTCCTTCGAATCAGGCGGACGCCAGCGTCCGGTCGATGTCAGTGTCGATGACTCTGACGATCTTCCTATTGATGGTACGCGGTTAAAGCAAGAGCGTATTGAGCGAGGCATCTCGGTCAATGATGCGGCACGCATGGCGACATTGTCGCGCGAGCAAATCGAGCAAATCGAAGGTGGTGGACTGCGCGCGTTCTATGGTGCGCGCCATAAGCGACTGGCAGCACGAAAGTATGCCGATGTCTTTGGTATCGATCTTGCCGATTTGTTGCCGTCAGTCCCTGCGCCCGCAGAGACCCACGGCATGGTCGCTGATCCGATTCAAGTCGCTGCTAGCCCGGCAACGGTACCTGCTGCCGAGAGCAGCAGAGGTGTGATGGCGCCGGCAAGTGGCCGATCAAATTTTGAATCACGTCGACTGCCACTCGTGGCTGTGATTATCGTTGCGCTCGTACTGACCTTTTCTATTTTGCGCGGTCTGACACCAACGCCCAAACCGACGACAGAACCGATTCCGGAGCCTGTTGCAGAATCGGCGGCGCCGGTTGAAGCAGTGCCGGCGGTACCCGATCAAGCTGCGCCTGCCTCAGCTACGGTGTCAGTGCCCGCAACAACCACGGCGACAACGCCCGCACCGGCACCGACCGTAACATCCACTGCAAGCGCGACAGACGCAGCGACCGCAACGCCTGCAGCATCTGCATCTGCACCTGCAGCGGCAAGTACTGCAAAAGGGGAAGAGGGCCCTGACCCGTGCGCAGTCGCAGCCGGTGGAGAGATTCCGCGCTGGGCGCCAACGCAAGTACGCGCGACCTACACGCGTTTGTACTTGGGCAGTTATACCGAGTCGACGCTGTGCGTGGTCGACGCGACTGGCATTGCCAAGCCACTGAAGCTGAAAGCCGGAGGCACCGCCAATGTGTCAGGCAAGCCGCCGTATACCATTCACTCACCTCAATTACCCAAACTTCAAATTTATCTGCAAGGTTTGAAGGTCAAGGTACCCGCTGGCGCAGTGTCCATACAACTGTTTACCACGCAGTCGCTGCTACCGCCAGATCCAGAAAAGGCGACAGCAACCGACGGGCAGTAGGCAGTCATCAACGAGGCAGCCGTCACTACCGGCTGATCAGCATTGCCGCACTTTCATCCACAAACTGTGATCCTGATGATTTGCGTGGTCTATCTGGTCATGCACGCAGTGATCTGGTTTGCCTTATCAGAGCAGCGTAACGCGCAGGTCAGATTATGGTGCCTGTCCGGCCTGTTGAGTGGCATCGCCGTGGTGCCGCTGGCTATGCGGGGCGTCGTGAGTGAGTGGGCGTTCATCTACATTGGTCAAATCCCGATGGTGTTGGGTAATGCTGGTAGATGCCTCGCACTGCGTATGTTTTTCGGAAACGTATCCGCTCAAGCCAAATGGTTCTATGGGCTGACCTCTTTCATTTTCTTGGTCACCATGATTGGTGCTTTCGAGAATGGTGTCTCTGAGTACTACCTTCAGGTCTATTACTTCGCCTTCTACTCGGTGATCCTGATTGATTATTTCTTGCTAGGTTATTGGCTTAAAGGTGAAAAGCAAAGCTTGGGCGCTGATCTGTTGATGGCGGGTGGCATCGGATTTTCAGTGACTCTGGGTATACGTGCAATCGGTATCGCGGTCGACCCGGGGTCGTTGGATATCTATGCCAACACGCCAGATCAAGCGATCATGGTGATGGGGCAGATGCTCTGTATCCCTCTGACCAATATTGGGTTTTTGCGGATTTTTCTCGAGCGTCGTGAAACGGATCGCCTGCAGACAGAGCGCGAGCTTGCCGCGGCTGAGACCCGACAGACCTTGCTGGGTAAGCACCAGCAAGAATTACAGCATCTGCTGCAAGAGCGAGAAGAGATCATTCGGCAGTTGACCTTGTCGAACAAGACAGCGGCGATGGGGGCGTTAGTCGCGAGTTTGGCGCATGAGCTGAATCAGCCCCTATGCTCGATACGGCTAAATACCCAACTGGTAGAGCGAATCATTTCCGAGGATTCAGTGGAAACCAACAGAGACGAAGAGGTAAAGCGCCTAGTAGTAGACCTCAACCGGGACAACCGTCGCGCTGCAGATATCATCGTCAAGCTGCGCAAGCTGTTCGAGGATAGAAGTGGTGCTATGGTTAGTCTGGACATGAACGACTTGGTCCGCGACTGTGCAGCACTAGTTCACTCGCACGCGCAGGCTAAGCAAGTTGAGCTGGTGTGTCAGCTGGAAGATAGTTGCCCGGTGGTGGGTGATCAGACGCAATTGCAGCAAGTAGTATTGAATGTATTAAACAACGCGATTGAGGCAGCCGCTGAGTCGTCACAAGCCCCCGGTCGGGTTGAGGTTCAGAGTGTCTGCACAGACACCGAGGTGATATTGAAGGTATCGGATAACGGACCGGGCATCAGTGATGAGATGCGTCAGTCTGTCTTTGAACTGTTTAAAACGAGTAAAGCCGAGGGCATGGGTGTCGGGCTGTGGTTATCCAAGACGGTTGTGAATGCCCACCTTGGCGATATCTATTTCGAGAGTAAGGTAGGTGGGGGTACCTGCTTCGAGGTACGGCTACCAATGAACCACGCGCACTAACGCTCTCAGATTACGGATTCAGCGTTCAATCAAAAAGCCTCCTATGCACAGGAAGTCTTAACTCATCAGGCCCGGGGCGATGTATTGATGATGAGCTTCATTACTAGAAATCAAGGTATCTAGTAGTCGTACGCCACTACCCGATTGGACTCCGCAGCAACCACCACAGAGTTTCGACTGAAGCTACCAGATCGGATTGCTGCGCACGATCATTCAAGACCATCGATTGACATCAGCAATGATGCTCGCGATGAACAAGTAAGTTGATCCCTGTTTACGCGCCTTGAGCCACCGCACCAAAGAACGCGGTCAAAAAAATTTACCAAAAGATTTGCTCTAGTATCGCCTGCATCGTTCCGCTGGGATGCGGTTATTCAGGTGAAGGGGGAGATCCATGCAAATACTGCAGAAGTCAAGCAATGAGATAGTTGAACATCGAGGAATTGCCGAGATCGGTCGCTATTCTCGAATGGCCGATAACTTTCCACGACTTTGGTCGAATGTAGAGCAGGTCTATCAAATACTTCGCATCGATGCTGATGACTCGCTCAGTACCGACGCCTACCGCTTCCAGCACATAAAGTCGCGTTCCGGTGCGCGTGTGTATACCGGCGGCGATCGTTGCGATGCGATCTTCATCGTGTACGCAGGTTTCCTGAAGACCTCCTGGATTGATAAATACGGCAACGAGAAAATTCTCGACTTTCCCATGAAAGGTGATCTGATCGGTTTTGATGGTATCGAGTCGAAGGCGTTCAAGAATACGCTGGTCGCTTTGTCGGATATCGAATTGATTGTGGTGCCGATTGAGTTCTTTAACGCCAACGGTAGCAAGGCTCATGGCTTCCGTCGTCGCTTGATGGAATTGATGAGTCAGGCGCTGGTGAGTGGCCAGAAGGTTGGCTACATGATGGGGACATTACCCGCTGAGGCTCGCGTCGCTAAATTTTTGCTATCAATTTCACAAAAATTCCGTGGCATGGGTTTTTCTGATAAATCTTTTCATCTTCGTATGACGCGCGAAGACATCGGCAGCTACCTTGGGCTGACACTAGAGACAGTCAGTCGAACCTTATCGGGCTTTGCGCGCTGTGGCTTCATTCGGGTGGATCAGAAGTACATAGAGATCGTCGATCCTGATGGCTTGAAGATGTTACGGCGGCTACCGGCGCTCAAAAGGTGATTTTTCCGGGAATCTTCGGCTTCGGCTTTAGAATAGGGGGAGGCGTCGTGCCCCCTGTTGATGGAGTCTGCCCATGTCCGAGGAAGCCAAGATTTTTCGAGGAGAC
>Ga0315900_10010151_pt1 | contig 11848 bp, 12 predicted proteins | sample LakEriMetagenome_FD_203521 | JGI IMG/M metagenome (GOLD analysis project Ga0315900, IMG submission 203521) | Freshwater fungal communities from buoy surface, Lake Erie, Ohio, United States - Buoy 12 MA114 | ecosystem: Environmental > Aquatic > Freshwater > Lake > Lake biofilm | place: USA: Lake...
CGCCACCAGCAGTTTTTCCTCGATGCCCTCCAGCGCCACTTCGAGATCGCGGCAACGGTCGCCATCGACCTTGAGCTTGTGCTTCATGTGCACGTAGCAAAGCCCGAGCAACCCCACAAAAACGACCAGCACCAGCCAACGCATGAGCGGGCCGAGCGGCAACGCGTTGTCGCGGCCGGAGCTCCTCATGCCGCCACCTCCTGGGCAACCGGGAGAATTTCCACCGCGCGCAGCAGCGCCGAGCGCGCCCGCGGATTGCGCCCCGTCTCACGAGTTCCCGCGGACAACGGCTTGCGGGTCAGGTCGCGGAAACGCCAAGCCGGATTGGGCCGGGGCGCGGGCCATTCCGGACGATCCAGCCACTGCTCGCTGCCTGCGCGGAAAAAGTTTTTTACCGCGCGGTCTTCCAGCGAGTGGAACGTGATGACGACAAAGCGGGCTCCGGCTTTGAGCAATGGCGGGATGCTGACAAGGGCCCGGCGCAGCGAGCCGAGTTCGTCGTTCACGGCGATACGCAACGCCTGGAAGGCACGCGTCGCCGGATGCAAGCGGCCGCGGCGCCCGACAACTTTTTCGATCAGCGCGGCAAGTTGGCCCGTGCGCGTGAAGGGCAATCGCTCGCGTTCGGCGACGATGGCGCGCGCCATCCGCCGAGCCTGCGGTTCTTCGCCGAATTCGCGAAAGATGCGCGTCAATTCAGCTTCATCCGCCGAGTTGACCAACATGGCGGCCGGTTCGCCTTCGTCCGGGTCCATGCGCATATCCAGCGGTCCGTCATGGCGAAAGCTGAAGCCGCGTCCGGGCGTGTCGAGCTGATGGGAAGAAACCCCGAGATCGAGCAGCGCTCCGTCGTAGGGAGCGGAGGCGAGCACGGCCGGCGACTTTTCCGCGTCGGCAAAATTGCATCTCACCGCGGTGAAGCGGTCGCCGAAAGCGGCCAGTCGTTCGGAAGCGTGTGCCAGCGCCTCCGCATCGCGATCGCACCCTACCACACGCGCACCCGCCGCGAGCAGCACCTCGCTGTGTCCGCCGCCTCCCAGCGTTCCGTCGAGAAAGACACGTCCGGGCGCTGGCCGCAGGAGCACGGCCACCTCGTCGCGCAAGACGGGCTCGTGCCAGCCTTCCGCTTCAGGGCTTTCGCGGACCGCTCTTTTTGCGGAGACCGAAGTGTTCATAGATAGTGCGGACACGGAGGCGTACACAGGCCGCGCCTTCCGCCCGGCCTTCCGCGTCTTTTTTCGCGGAAAAACCAAAAGCGAATTTGCGGCCGGTTTTTGCCATTCGATTTTTGTTCGGATTTGTTCGGGGTCGGGGGAAACCGGGCGGATGCCTACAAGCCGACTTCTCCCGCCACCCGGCGGAAGACCTCGTCTTCTTCGGCCGTTGCGGCCGCCCAGCGTTGCGAATTCCAAATTTCCACGCGGCTGTGGCTGCCGATCAGCACCACTTCGCCGTCGAGTCCGAGGCGCCGGCAGTATTCCTCCGGCAAGAGAATGCGTCCTTGTTTGTCCACCGAGACCAATTGCGCCAACGCGTAAAAGCGGCGGATGAATTTGCGGCGATCCGCCGGGGCGATGGCGGCATTGGCCTCGACGTCGGACTTCACGCGATCGAACTCCTGCGGCGGCAGAACCATGAGGAAGTTTCCCGCCGGATCCGGCACGGCGAAAAATTCCTCGCCGTCCTTGGCGCGCCAACGTGACGGGATTGTCACGCGATGCTTCGCATCGACCGCGTGGCGGAACTCGCCGGCATACACTGTTTGGCTTGGCGCGGATTTGGACATTTTCAGGGTCGTGGCGACATTTTGCACCACTTTGACCCACTTTAAACCACTTGGCCTCCCCGGCGGTCAACCCTTTTCAGAGAAAAAACTGAAAATTTTTTTCGTCCCAAATGGGCCGCTAAAACGTCACATGCGATCTTGTTCTCATATTTTGTCCCCGACATTTTTCGGCGGACTCGCGGCGATCCCCGATGTTCCGGACGCCATACCATCGCGGCACACAAAAGTTTCGCCGCGGTTGCTTCCGGGCAACGCACCATGATTGCGAAGCTGCCCGGCGCACCCGCTTCTTCTTGAGCCACACCGCAAACTCCGACACGCTCCCTTACAGCGCGCACGCCATGGCATTTATCGAATCTGTTTTTCGCCGATTGCGGCGACACCCGAAGCGCATCGTTTTTCCGGAGGGTGAAAACATCCGCACCATCCGGGCCGGTCGCCGCTTCTATGAACTCGGGCTCGGCGTCCCGATTCTGCTCGGTCGCCGTGCCGTCATCGAGGATCTGGCCCGGCGGGAGAAGATTCCTGTCGACCACGTAGGCGTCATCAATCCCGAGAACTCCGCCGACCTGCCGGACTTCTGCCGGTTTTTCGAAACTCTGGAGCGCTACAAGAAGCTTGGGCTGTCGGACGCGCGCTCCCTTCTTCTCAATCCCAATTACTACGCGGCGATGATGGTGCAATACGGCCGCGCCGACGGCGTCGTCGGCGGAATCGAGTCGGCCACAAACGCGCTTCTGCGCCCGCTCCTGCGCGTCGTCAAGCCCGCCGGAGCCCAGCATCTTGTCAGCAGCTGTGTCATAGCCGACACGGACCGCCGCGATCTAGGCCACGACGGCGTCCTCGTGCTCGCCGATTGCGGCGTGATCCCCTCGCCCGACGTGGAGCAATTGGCCGCCATTGCTTTGCAAGCCGCACATCTTTGCCGGCAACTGACCGGCGAAACGCCGCGCGTCGCCATGTTAAGCTTTTCGACCAAAGGCAGCGCCGTGACACCGGGCACGGAAAAAATTGCCGCTGCGGCCGCCTTGGCCCGCCAGCAGGCGCTCACCCGTCATCTCGAAGTCGAGGTCGACGGCGAAATGGAAATCGACGCGGCGCTCTTGGTCTCCGCGGCGCGCGACAAATCGGTCGGCGGCGCGGTGGCTGGACGCGCCAATGTCCTTGTCTTCCCAGACCTCAACAGTGGTCACATCGCGGGTAAACTCGCCGGCATCTTCGGTGGTCACGCCTACGGCCAAATCATCACCGGCCTGAGCAAACCTGCCGCCGACGTTTCACGCGCGGACACGCCGGAAACCATTGCCGCGGTCGCCGCAGTGGTCGGCCTGCAGGCCATCGAGATGCGTCGACTGCAGGAAATGGCCGACGAGGAAAAAAAGAATTCCTGAGCGAAAGCAAGGCGTTCATCGGCGATTGCCGAACCCTGCGGCGGGTGAATCCTTCGAATTACAACGCGTCCGGATCGACCGGCGCACCGGGTGGGGGCGCAAACAAAATGAATGTTTCTTCGAGCCAGCGCGAGGGCAGCAGTTCGCGCCAGCCGCGCAGACCGGGCCACGCCGGAGGCGGATCGGGCCACTCGCGCGGCCGCGACAGATAGCTGTCCTCGTGCTGAACGGCAGCGCGGGCGTCTTCCCCTGCGGAGGCCCACAGTTCCAACTGCACCCAACCGGCGGGTTCGTATTCGAGCCGGAACGGCGGCATTTCCTCGCCCATAGGCGCGGGAAGCAACCGCCGCCATCCCGAAAGGCCGGCAAATTTCGGCCGCACCAACCGCCCGATACCTTCCAAAGGCTGGTAATCGAAACCGCTCGCCGCAATTTCACCCTGCTCCTCGGCGCGGTATTGCGCGAGCATCTTAGGGCGCGCTTTCTCTTTGCTCAGTTTGACGAACTCCAAAATGCCGCTGGCGACAGACTCGGCCAACCGCTCGCGCCAATCGACCGTGTGCATGAGACGCGCGTCGCGGGGATGTGTCATAAACCCGCCCTCGATCAACACCGCCGGAACTCCGGCCCCGCGCAGCACGGCAAAGCGGGCGCGCTTCACCCCGCGGTCGAACATCGGCAGGCGTCCCAACTTCGCGTGCTGGATTGCCGTGGCCAACATGTGGCTGGCGTGGTCGTTCTTGTGCCCGCGCTCCAGGGAAAAGCTGCGCCGGGTCAAATAAGAGTCGTGGCTGTTGGGCGCACCGCGCGGCGTGAGAGTGAAAACCTCGAAGCCGGTGGCCAGCGAGTTGCGCGTTCCGGCGGCATTGAAGTGGACACTGACGAAAATCGTTCCATCCCCGAACTTGTTCGCCATCGCGGGACGCTGCTCCAGTGGAATGAACTGGTCTCGGCTCCGCGTGATGATGACTCTCAGGCCGGCCTCCTGCAGGAGCGGGCGAATCCGACGCGACACGTCGAGATTGTAGTTTTTTTCCGAGCCCCAACGGTTGACCGCGCCGCGGTCGTGTCCGCCGTGTCCGGGGTCAAGCACCACGGTGTGCACCGGTTTCAAGCCGGGGATCCGCTCGGGCCTCATCACCGGATCGATCGTTTTGGCCAGATCCATGCGCGACACGTAGAACTGCCCGGCAAAATAAAGCACCGGGAATGACAGCCAGTGCTTCACCCCGTCGAGGCGCGCCTCGCGCGAGTTTTTGTCGAAATCCATCCGCCGCGTTTCCGACCGCAGCGTGACTCCCCGGTCTCCCCGCGGCGCCATCCTCATTTGGTAGAAGGACGCAACTTGGGATAGCGGCAGATAATCGCGCCCGGCCAATCGCTTGATCTTCCAACCGGAAGCCCAAGCTTGGTCCGCTACGGACAGCATCAGCAGGCAAACAACCGCACCCGCCAGCGCGCGTCTTGTCAAAGTCACAGGCATCGGGAATGACAGCCAAGGCCCGAAAGCAGGAGCGACAGCAAAAAACAGCGATTCGACCCGGGCATAAGGCCGCGCACCCTAACGCATCGCCTCCCGCTCAACAACCCCCTTGGCCGTCCTCGTCCTGCGCCGGAGCCATCCGGCGGTAGTCCTCGATCACCTTGCTGGCCGTGTGGCCGAGAAGCGCCGCGACCCCGACGGTCAAAAGCAACCCGCCTCCCCACAAAACATATTCGGTCGGGCCCGGTTCCGACTCGCCGCGGAGGATGCGGATCCCCAACTGCCCGAGAGTGCCGAGATAGCAGTAGAGGAAGATCCCCGGCAAACGCCCCAACGCCACCCATTTCATGCATTCCCAAAACCGCACTTTGGTGATGCCGTAGAGATAATTGAACAAACTCGTCGGAAAGAGCGGATTCAGCTGGCTGTAAAAAATAATGCGTGGCCCGTGCTTGCCAATCGCACCATCGAGTGCCGCCCAACGCGGATCGCGCAGAATTCGCTGCCGGACAAATTTGCGCCCGAGTTTGCGTCCGACGAAGAACGCCACCGCGGCGCCGAGCAGATTACCGACCAGCACCAACAGCGTCCCCCACCAAAGGCCGAAGAAAAATCCGCCTCCCAGACTGAGCACACCGCCGGGAAGAAACAACACCGTGGCCGCCATGACGAGCAGCGGATAAATCACGATACTCATCGCGCCCCACTCGCGCACCACGTCCTCGGTCTCGCTCACCGCACCGAGAAACGGAGCCGAACGCGCCACGTAGACCAAGGCGCCAACCACCAGCAACGCCACCAGGGCTTGGACCGCTGTCGCTCTGACCGCGGAAGTCATCGTTCAGGAAGCCCCGCGCCGCCGGCGCACCAACCAGACCGAAAGCAAAAACACCAGGATGCCGAAAACGAGCGAAACACCCATGGCGGTTCCATAGGAGGGCAGCATGCCCAGCGTCGCTTCGTCGCCGTAGAAAGCCCGCCGCACGGCCGCCGTTCCGTAAGCCACGGGATTGAGCATCACCGCAAAACGCATCCACGAATCGGCAGTCGCCGGGAACAGCGCGCCGGACAGCAGCCACAGCGGCATGAGGAAGACGTTCATGATGGCGTGGAAACCTTGCGTCGAATCGAGCGGCCACGCGATGAGAAAACCGAGGCCGACCAGACCGAAACTGACGACAAGCAGCGCCGGCAGCAACTTGGCCAAGACTGTCGCGTCGAGCGGCAAGCCGGCCAGCGGTGCAGCCAGGCAGAAAAGCAGGCCTTGGCCCGCCGCGAGCGTCATGCCACCGAGGAATTTCCCCAACACGATGGCTTCGGGCGCGACTGGCGCCACTAGAACACCCTGCAAAAATCCTTCGCGCCGGTCTTCGATCACGGAAATCGTCGAAAAAATCGCGGTGAACAAAAGTATCAGCACCACCGTCCCCGGGAAAAAGTAAGCGAGGTATGTCATATCCTCGGGCAATCCCGGCAGGCGGAAACCGGGACCCACGCCCGATCCGATGAGCAGCCAGAAAACCAATGGGGTGGCCAGCGCGCCGATGATGCGGTTCTTCTGGCGAAGGAAGCGCACGATCTCGCGTCTCCACAGCGCGAGCGCGGGCAGCCACAGATGCGTGCGCGCGCTCATTTCTTTTTCCTCCCCGCGCCGGTCTCGGCAAAAAACGGACCACCCAACCGCTCTCCCGTGAGATTGACAAAAACGTCCTCGAGCGTCGGGCGCCCGGCCGTGACCGAAAGAATTTCCCCGGGAAATGCTTCGACGATCTTCGCCACCTGCTCGTGGGCCCGAGGAATCTCCACGCGCACGGCGCCGTCCTGCACCGAAGCAGCCCATCCGAATTTCGCCTGCAGCATCTCGGCCAACCGGTCGGCATTACGTCCCGCCAACGTGAGAACGTCGCAGCCGATCGTTGCGCAAAGCGCTTCCGGCGAATCGCAGGCCATCAATTTGCCGCGGTGAAGGATGGCGGCGCGGTCGCAACGCGAGGCCTCATCCATGAGGTGCGTGGTCAGCACCGCCGTCATGCCGAAGCGCGCACGCAACTGCTCAAGGATACTCCACAAATCGACCCGGGCCACCGGATCGAGGCCGGTCGACGGCTCGTCGAGCAGGAGAACTTTCGGACGGGGCAAAAGACTTTTGGCGATTTCCACCCTGCGCTGCAGGCCGCCCGACAAAGTTTTGACGCGGTCGGACAAACGGTCGTCCACCCGCAGGGCCGCGGCAGTTTCCTGCAAGCGCGTCTCCAGGTCCGCGCCGCGCAGACCGTAAAGATTTCCCCCGTAACGAAGATTTTCCGCCACGGTGAGTTGCGGATCCAGACTCGGCGACTGGAAGACGACACCGAGGCAGGCGCGCACCGCGGGCGCTTCGGTGGCCACATCGTGGCCGCACACGGTCGCCGCGCCTCCGCTCGGGGGCAGCAAAGTGGAAAGAATCCGGAAAAGCGTCGTCTTGCCGCCGCCATTCGGGCCGAGCAAAGCAAAGATTTCGCCCTCGCGCACCGCGAAGCTCACGCCGTCCAGCGCGACCCGCGCACCGAACTGCCGCCGCAGGTCCCGCGTTTCAACCGGATAATTCATCAGGGTTCGGTCGGCGCGGGCGCGACGGGCGGCGGCGCAGGCTCGGCGAGGATCACAACGTCGCCGGCCGGAGCCGGGCCGCGCAGTGCGGCCACCGCGAGTCCCGACGCCAAGAGAGCCGCGCTGAAAAAGAGAATACCTGCTCCCGGCCACTCCATGGGCATGTCGTTGGTCGCTTCCCCCTTCATTGAGAAGCGAGGATCTGGCGGAAGTCCGCGCCTTGGCAACGCAATTTTCCTTGGGCGCGGGCATCCGCACGTGCACCATTTGCGTCCTTTGCCCATGACCATCGACCGCCCCATCACCGAGTTGCTCGCTTCGCAGCGCCCGCTGCTCTCCGTGGAATTCTTTCCGCCGAAAAACGAAGAGGGCGGCGAGCAACTGCTGCGCACGGCCGAGGTTCTGCGCTCGTTTCGTCCCGACTTTGTTTCCATCACTTACGGAGCGGGCGGCACCACGCGCGAAAGAACCTTCAAATACGCCAAGATACTTCGCCGGGAATTCGGCTGGCTGGTTATGCCCCACCTTACGTGCGTCGGATCGACCAAAGCCGAACTTCTCGACATCGTTGCCGGATACCATGCCGACGGCATCCGCAACATCATGGCGTTGCGCGGCGACCCGCCGAAGGGCCAGACGGAATTTGTCCCCTCTCCCGACGGCTTGCGCTACGCGAGCGACCTCATCGCGCTCATTCGCGGAAAGTTTCCCGACATCTGCCTCGGCGCGGGCGCATACCCCGAAAAGCATCCCGAGGCCGCCTCGATGGAAGAAGACCTGCGTCATTTGAAAATCAAAGCCGACGCCGGTGCGTCGTTCCTCACCACGCAGTTGTTTTTCGACAACGAACACTATTTCAAATTCCTCGACGCGTGCCGTGCGCACGGCATCGACTTGCCTGTCGTGCCCGGGCTCCTGCCGGCCCTCTCGCTCGCCCAAGTGCAGCGCTTCGGCCCGATGTGCGGCTCTTCGCTGCCGGACGCGCTTGTCGGGCAGCTGCGCGCCGTCGAGAGCGATCCCGTGGCCTCGGAGCAGGTCGGGGTGGAGTGGGCCGACCGCCAGATCCGCGACCTCATGCAGCGCGGCGCCCCCGGCGTGCATCTCTACATCCTCAACCGGTCCGCTCCCGCCATCGCGCTGGCCCGATCGTTCGAGCGCAAAGCCGCCTGACCCTCGCCATGTCCGAAACCTCCAATCCGCTACGCGTCAATCTGGTCAACCGCCCGGTGCCCGACCCTTGCATCGTGGTCATCTTCGGCGCAACCGGCGACCTGACTCGCCGCAAACTTGTCCCCGCGCTCTACAATCTCGCTGCGGACGGAAACCTTCCTTCCTCGCTCGCGGTGGTCTGCTTTGCCCGACGCGACAAAACGAGCGAGGGATTCCGCGAGGAACTCGGCGAGGCCGTGCGCAAATATTCCCGCCGCCCGGTCAACGACGAGCTTTGGTCACGCTTCGCCGCCAATATTTTCTACCACCGCAGCAGCTTCGATCAGCCGGATGGCTACGCGTCGCTCGGACGCGAACTCGACAGCATCGATCAACGACTCGGCACGTGCGGCAACCGGCTCTTCTACCTCGCGTCCTCGCCGACCGAGTTCGACGTCATCCTCGAAAATCTCCGGTCCAGCGGCCTGGGTCGCGCGAAGTCCGGCTCGTGGGCGCGGCTCATTGTCGAAAAACCGTTCGGCATCGATCTGCCCAGCGCGCACCGCTTGAACGCCGCCGTCGCGGGCGCCTTCCCCGAGCGGGATACCTTCCGCATCGACCATTACCTCGGGAAGGAAACCGCGCAGAACATCATGGTGCTGCGTTTCGCCAACACGGTTTTCGAGGCGCTGTGGAACCGCCGCTACGTCGACAACGTGCAAATCACCGCGAGCGAACCGCTCGGGGTCGAATCGCGCGCGGGCTACTACGAAAACTCGGGCGCCTTGCGCGACATGGTGCAAAACCATCTTCTGCAGCTCCTCTGCCTCACCGCGATGGAGCCGCCGATCGATTTGGGCGCGGACGCCGTGCGTAACGAGAAAGTCAAAGTGATGCAGGCCCTCCGGCCGCTGACCGGCGAGGCCGTTGCGGAAAATGTGATCCGCGCGCAATACACCGCGGGCTTCATCAACGGACAGGAAGTTCCGGGCTACCGGCAGGAGCCGGGCGTGGCACCGGAGTCCAGGACCGAGACCTACGTCGCGCTGCGTCTGCACATCGACAATTGGCGATGGGCCGGAGTGCCGTTTTTCATGCGCGTGGGCAAACGGCTCCCCAAATCCGGCACCGAGATCGCCATCCAGTTCCGCGGCACACCGCCGGTGCTTTTCAATCGCGAAAGCAAGCTGCGCGACCCGAACGTTCTCGTCATCCGCATCCAACCCGATGAAGGAATTTCTTTCCGCATGGCGGCAAAAATGCCCGGCGCCATGCTCCAGCTCGAGCCGGTGAAAATGGATTTCCACTACGGGACGTCCTTCGGCAAAGCCACGCCCGAGGCTTACGAGCGGTTGCTTCTCGATGCCATGAGCGGGGACGCGACACTCTTTGCGCGACGCGACGAGGTCGAACACGCATGGACGTTTGTCGACGGTATTCGCGAGGCTTGGCACGACGGGTCGGCGCCGCGGCTCGACTTTTATCCCGCGGGCTCATGGGGTCCGCGCCAAGCCGACGAACTGCTCGCGCAAGACGGCGCAGTCTGGCGCCGGCTGTAGGATGGTTGCCGCACCTGCCATTTCCCCGGGACTGCCGGTCGAAGTCGGAGACATCGAGCGCCAACTCGGACAGCTCTGGGAGGACACCGATCCCGGCAAAGCCCGCGCATCGTTGGTCAATCTCGTCATCTACAGCGAGTCCCCCGATGCCATTGCGGCGAACACTCCGCTGCTTTCCGAGATCGCCGCGGACCACGCTTTCCGCGCGCTCCTCGTGCAAGCCCAACCGCACGCGAAAAAATCTTCCGTGCATGCCTGGATCACCGCGCATTGCCACTTGCGCGAAGCCGGAAAAAAAGAAATCTGCTCCGAGCAAATCACCTTCCAGCTCGACGGACCGGCAGCGGGCCGCCTTCCTAACATCGTCTTCTCCCACCTCGACAGCGATCTGCCCCTTTATCTTTGGTGGCAGGGGAATTTGCATCCCGATCCGGACCCGCAACTCTGGGGCTGGGTCGACCGCCTGATCATCGACAGCAACTCGTGGAGCGACCCCGCACGGCAGTTCCGTATCTTGCAGGAAGTGCGATCTCTCGGCCGCGCCCGCTCAGCCCTCGCGGACCTCAATTGGACCAGACTTTTCCACCTGCGCTATGCGGTGGCCCAGATCTTCGACCTGCCCGCCGCGGCCGAGCGCATCGGACGTATCCAGAGCGTGGAAATCCGCCACGCACCCGGCTACCGGCTGACCGCCCTGCAACTGCTCGGTTGGATGGCCAGCCGTCTCGACTGGCGATTGGATCACGGAGATGACGCTCACGTTTTTCGCCGCCGTGACGGCGCTCCTGTCACTTTTCACCTCACGGAGAAAAACTATGCGACCGCGTGCGTCGAATCCGTCCGCATCGATCTCGGGGATGCCGAGGCCACGGTCAAACGCGAGCCGGTAGGCGACTACTACCTCGCCGCTTTCTCCGCACCGAACCATGCGGCGCCATTCGCCCAAATGTTGCCCGCCGGACGCGAGAAAACGGCCGACATCCTTCTTTCCGAACTCAGCCGTATTAGCCGCCACCCTCTGTTCTGGCCGGCGATCCGCGCCATCGAGCCGTTGCTTTGACCGCCGCGATCTGACGGCTCTTGCCAGCCCGCCTTCGGACCTGCAACATACGCCCTTTTATGCGCAAAAAAATCATCGCCGCAAACTGGAAGATGAACATGACCGCGGCCGAGGCCGCCTCGTTCATGGAGGACCTCGAGCTCGAGCTCAAAAATTTTGACGGCGCGGAAGTCGTCATCATTCCGCCCTTCACCAGCCTGCCCCGCGTCAGCGAAATCCTTTCCGATACTCCCGGCATCGCCCTCGGCGCGCAGAACATGTGGCATGAGGCCTCCGGCGCATACACGGGCGAGGTCAGCGCCGGGATGCTCCGCGAATTTTTCACCCGCTATGTCGTGCTCGGTCACAGCGAGCGACGCACCATCTTCGGCGAAACAGACGAGTTGGTGAACAGGAAGGTCAAGGCCGCCCACGCCGCGAGCCTCCGCCCGATTCTTTGCATCGGCGAAACTCTCGAGGAGCGCGACGCGAATCGCGTCCACGAAGTCTTGTCCCGCCAGCTCAAGGGAAGCCTGGCCGGCATCGACGTCGAGCAGATGCTCGACACAGTCATTGCCTATGAACCCGTCTGGGCCATCGGCACCGGTCGCACCGCCACCCCGCAGCAGGCGCAGGAAGCGCATGCTTTCATCCGCAAGACATTGGGAGAGATGTTCGATCCCGCCACCGCGTCGAAAGTCCGCATCCAATACGGCGGCAGCGTGAAACCGGACAACGCCAAGGAACTTCTCCATCAACCCGACATCGACGGAGCTTTGGTCGGCGGAGCAAGTCTCGATCCGCGCGGCTTCGCCAAGATCGTGCAGGCCGCCGCGCGCTCGTAAGCTGACG
>Ga0315900_10010152_pt1 | contig 11848 bp, 7 predicted proteins | sample LakEriMetagenome_FD_203521 | JGI IMG/M metagenome (GOLD analysis project Ga0315900, IMG submission 203521) | Freshwater fungal communities from buoy surface, Lake Erie, Ohio, United States - Buoy 12 MA114 | ecosystem: Environmental > Aquatic > Freshwater > Lake > Lake biofilm | place: USA: Lake...
CAATCGCCCATGTCTGGCGGCAAATCGCGCCACGGTGCGCCTGTGCGCATAATCCAAAACACTGCGTTGATGAAGGCGCGATTGTCTCTGGCAATTCCGCCCCATGTGCCTTTGCGGCCAGGCAGGTGCGGCTCAAGCAAAGCCCAGGTCTTATCTGATATATCGTGGCGGCGATGTGCAGGTGTTTTCGTCATATAGCATCCTTTCTAAAGGGTGAAAGAATTCCATACAACAATATCGTTAATAACTCGTGACTACACTATCTAGGGCAATCCAGAAACTATCACCATACATTTAAAGTCGTTTTGTGTCGTAGGCACGATGTGCTGGATCGCCCTAGAATTCGCGGGGGCGAATTCGGGCGATGACGGCACCCTGTGAACCGCAAGGAGGTTGTCAAATAAATTTGACAAGGTGCTACCCAACCAGCTCTTCATCCGTTTCGGACTGCCTCGTGCCAGCGGCGGGTTTGCCGAACGAGAAGGAAAGCTCGCCGTTTTCCACACCGACTTTCACCGTGCCGCCTTTGGAAAGCTTGCCAAAGAGCACTTCGTCAGCGAGCGGCTTTTTGATTTTCTCGGCGATCAGGCGCGCCATCGGGCGGGCGCCGTTCGCACGGTCGTAGCCGCGATCACAGAGCCATTTGCGCGCTTCGTCGGACAGCTGGATGGTGACGTTGCGATCGGCCAGCTGCGATTCCAGGCGGAAGATGAATTTATTGACGACATTCGCCAGCACTTCCTGCGAGAGGTGATCGAAGCCGATAATGGCATCCAGACGGTTTCTGAATTCTGGCGTGAAGGCGCGGCTGATGGCCTCTTTGTCTTCACCGGCGCGATCGGCCTTCAGGAAGCCCACCGGCGCACGCGCGACATCCGCCGCGCCAGCATTTGAGGTCATGATGATGATGGCGTTGCGGAAATTCACGGTTTTGCCGTTTGAGTCGGTTAGGCGGCCATAATCCATCACTTGCAGCAGAATGTTATAGACATCCGGATGCGCTTTTTCGATTTCATCGAGCAGAATCACGGCGTAGGGGGTTTTGTCCACCGCATCGGTGAGCAGGCCGCCCTGATCAAACCCGACATAGCCCGGAGGCGCGCCCACGAGGCGCGAGACCGCATGTTTTTCCATATATTCCGACATGTCGAAACGAATCAGCTCCATGCCCATGAGCAGGGCGAGCTGCTGCGCCACTTCGGTTTTGCCGACACCGGTGGGGCCGGTGAACAGGTAGTTGCCGATGGGCTTTTCTTCCTCACGCAGGCCAGCGCGCGCCATCTTGATGGCGGAGGCGAGGGATTCAATCGCTTTATTCTGGCCAAACACCACGAGCTTTAAATTCTGCTCGAGGTTTTTGAGTGTGGTCGCATCATCCATATTGACGGTTTTGGCGGGCATGCGCGCCATGGTTGCGACAATCTCTTCCACCTCTTTGTGGGTGATGGTTTTCTTGCGTTTATGTTCCGGCAGCAGCATCTGCGCCGCGCCTGCTTCATCGAGCACGTCGATGGCTTTATCCGGCAGCTTGCGATCATGAATATAGCGCGCGGAGAGTTCCACGGCGGCTTTTACCGCGCCGTTCGTGTAGCGCACATGGTGGTGTTCTTCATAATAAGGCTTCAGGCCGCGCAGAATTTTAATGGCATTTTCCACGCTCGGCTCGTTCACATCAATCTTCTGGAAACGGCGGGCAAGCGCGCGGTCTTTTTCGATGGAGGATTTATATTCCTTGTAGGTGGTCGAGCCCATGCAGCGGAAATTGCCACGGGCGAGGGCGGGCTTGAGCAGGTTGCACGCATCCAGCGCGCCGCCGCTTGTTGAACCCGCGCCGATGATGGTGTGGATTTCGTCGATGAATAAAATCGCGCCGGGGAGTTTTTCAATTTCTTTGATGACGGATTTCATGCGCTCTTCAAAATCACCGCGATAGCGCGTGCCGGCCAGCAGGCTGCCCATATCCAGCGAATAAATGATCGCGGATTTCAGCACATCCGGCACCTCGCCGCGCACAATGCGCAGCGCAAGACCTTCGGCAATCGCGGTTTTGCCGACACCGGCATCACCAACATAAAGCGGATTATTCTTGCTGCGGCGGGCGAGCACCTGCACGGTGCGATCCACTTCTTCCTCGCGGCCAACGAGGATATCCGTGCGGCCGCTTTCAGCTTTTTTATTGAGGTTCACGCAATATTGCGACAGCGCATCGGCCGGTTTTTCTTTGCTTTCTTTCGCTGGCTGAGTTGGGCGCTCGAGCGATTCAGCGGATTCATCCGTATCCACTTCGCGTTTCCACTCCGCGATTTTCTGGTTATCCGCATATTTCACGATGCCGTGCGAAATATAATTCACCACGTCAAGGCGGGTGAGCTCCTGTTCCTGCAGGAAAAACACCGCGTGCGAATCACGCTCAGAAAACAGCGCCACCAATACATTCGCGCCGGTGACTTCATTTTTGCCAGCGGATTGCACATGGATGGCCGCGCGGTGAATCACGCGCTGGAAACCTGCGGTCGGGCGAGACTCTTCGAGGTCTTCCACCACCAGCGAGGTGAGTTCGTTTTCTAAAAATTGGGTGATGTTTTTCTTGATAGTGGCGACATCCACGCCGCAGCCACGCAGCACCGCAACCGCATCCTGATCATCGGCCAGCGCAAAGAGCAGATGCTCCAGCGTCGCATATTCATGGCGAAATTTTTTAGCAAGCGCCAGTGCGCGGTGCAGACTGATTTCCAGGTTTTTCGACAGCATGGCGGCTCCTCATGGTTATTCCTTTTCCACACGGCACTGAAGCGGATACTCATGGCGCCTCGCTAGCGTAATCACCAGCTCTGCCTTCGTTTCCGCGACATCCCGCGTGAATACACCGCAAACTCCTTCGCCCTTGCTGTGGACCTCCATCATGATGCTGACCGCCTCTTCATGGGTCCTCCTGAAAATATCCTTCAGGATAAACACCACAAAATCCATCGGTGTATAATCATCGTTTATCAGCACCACCTTGAAGAGCGGCGGCCTTTGGGTTTTGACCTTTGGCTCCGCCAGCAAAAGACCGCCTGTGCGGTGCTCCTGCTGCCCCTCCCCAGACTCGCTTCCGGCTATTATTCTAAGGCTGGCAGCGGGTTTGGACTTCTTGGTGTATGATGTGATTATGCCCATAAACGTTGAATAACTCGTAAAACAAACCTTGCAAGATGGTTAAAATTGTAGATTTCTTTCGTTTTTATTTTGTCGCTGAATGGTTAATACATTAAAATTTCTGTTAATCGGCTGAAATAAAACAATAGCTATATAGCCTATTTGGCTGATTTTGGGAAGGGTTCCGCTGGGTTCGTGATCAGTTTTCATAAAAGTTTCATATTCCTGAGCGTGCGCGTGGGCTAAACTTCAAAAAAAATGGGGCTCTATGGAAAAAAATTCTAACACCAAGCAAGAGGGCAATTTTGTCAATGCTCGCAAACTGGCGGAGCTGTTCAATGCAAAGCAGGAGAGAGAAAATTGCCAGATTCGAGTGAAAGATAATTCGTTCATACAGCTTCTAAATAGTGCATATACCAACTGCCAAGATCTACGCAAAAACGGCCGTTATGTTTACAGGCATGGTAATCATGAGGCTCACATCACATTGGGCGATTTTCAAAAAAAACATGATGAGCTTGTTGCTATTAAGGAAGATATCGGCCTGAAAATAGCTGAAATCTACGTGCTCAAAAAATTAGACATCGCAAATAACCCAAAGCCTGAGGGTTTTTTGTCGAGGTCAGATATCAAAAATGAAGCGCAAAGAATTCAGAAAACTGGCGCGGACGTGCTCACCAAGCAGTTGATGACGCCGCTGCTCGAAGCGCTGAAAAAAAAACCCGAGGCCAAGCAGATTGAAATTCAAGGTGTTGTTGTGGCCCCACAGGATCATATCAGGGGGTATCTTGAAAATGGTGGGCAGAAAGCGGTGGCGATTCGCGAGGATGTTGCAAAGGAGCTGATTGCTAAGTTTTCAGGTAAGAAACATAAGGAAGGCCATGGGTGGCTTGAAAGTGAGAAAGCAAGGCAAAAGCAGCGCGCTACAAAAATCATAGAGCTGTGATTTGTGATGACTCGAATAAACAGGGAAAAATTCAGCGTTGCTGGCGTGATTATCGGGTGGTTTGTTTTTGATGGTGTCGTCCGTTCACAAAAAAAACGTACCGGCCTGTCTTCGCTTGGCTTTTGCTGCGCCTTAAAACCCTTGGTTTTGCGCCATTATTTCTAGATCGCGAGTACCTGAAAAAATATTGCACTTTTCCTGTTGACATCACAGATAGTGGGTTATATACCAACGCTCCCTTCGGCAAGTTCCGAAGTGAATCGCGGGGCAAAAACTTCGGTTTTATGTCCACGCTGTAGAATGAAATTGTGAATAGGTTTTTCTGGCATCATATTGCATTGTCAGGCGCGGGAAAAGGCACGCACGGTTCGTAAGAACAATGGGCCAATTCTACCTGATGATGAAATTTTGATGAGTTGATGTAAAATGAATTGCGAAGGTGCAGGACGCTTTGTTCTGTGCGTTCATGGTTCGACACATCGTTCAAACAAGAAATGTAAGTAATAAATATGACAAGAGCATTTGATGGATGCCTTGGCGGTAAGAGGCGATGAAGGACGTAATACGCTGCGATAAGCTCCGGGGAGTTGCGAATACACTTTGATCCGGAGATCTCCGAATGGGGAAACCCCCTCGTATGAGGATCTGCTACTGAATTCATAGGTAGTAGAAGCGAACCTAGGGAACTGAAATATCTAAGTACCTAGAGGAAAGGAAATCTTGAGAGACTCCCTTAGTAGTGACGAGCGAACAGGGACCAGGCCAGTAATAACCGTGTAAGAACTAGAACGATCTGGAAAGGTCGGCCATAGTGGGTGATAGCCCCGTATAGGTAGAAAGCACGGATATTCTTGAGTAGGGCGGGACACGTGAAATCCTGTCTGAATATGGGGCGACCACGCTCCAAGCCTAAGTACTCCTTACCGACCGATAGTGAACTAGTACCGTGAGGGAAAGGTGAAAAACACCCCGGCAAGGGGAGTGAAATAGATCTGAAATCGAATGCTTACAAGCAGTTGGAGCGCGCAAGCGTGACAGCGTACCTCTTGTATAATGGGTCAGCGACTTAATGTGTGTGGCAAGCTTAAACCGATAGGTGTAGGCGTAGCGAAAGCAAGTCTGAATAGGGCGCCTCAGTCACACGTATTAGACCCGAAACCTAGTGATCTAGCCATGGTCAGGTTGAAGGTAGGGTAACACCTGCTGGAGGACCGAACCCACGCCCGTTGAAAAGGTCGGGGATGAACTGTGGTTAGGGGTGAAAGGCCAATCAAACTGGGAAATAGCTGGTTCTCTGCGAAATATATTTAGGTATAGCGTCAGCCGAATACTCCGGGGGGTAGAGCACTGGATGGGCTAGGGGGTCCCAAAGACCTACCAAACCTAACCAAACTCCGAATACCCGGAAGTACTAGCTGGCAGTCAGACGGTGAATGCTAACGTCCATCGTCGAGAGGGAAACAACCCAGACCTACATCTAAGGCCCCCAAGTGGTGGTTAAGTTGGAAAGGATGTGGGAATGCCATAACAGCCAGGAGGTTGGCTTAGAAGCAGCCATCCTTTAAAGAAAGCGTAACAGCTCACTGGTCTAATAGCGTTCCTGCGCCTAAAATGTAACGGGGATCAAACCACCCGCCGAAGATTAGGGCTCCTTAGGGAGCGGTAGCAGAGCGTTCTGTAAGCCGTTGAAGCCAGTCCGACAAGGAATGGTGGAGGTATCAGAAGTGAGAATGCTGACATAAGTAACGACCAACAGTGTGAGAAACACTGTCGCCGAATGACCAAGGGTTCCTGCGTCAAGTTAATCTGAGCAGGGTTAGCCGGCCCCTAAGACGAGGCAGACATGCGTAGTCGATGGGAACCACGTTAATATTCGTGGGCCTGCGGGTGAGTGACGGATCCGAATCTTTGTTCCAGCTAATTGGATTGCTGGGGCGGGGAGGAGGGTTCCAGGAAATAGCCCCCGCGTACAGTCCGTACCCGAAACCGACACAGGTGGTCAAGTAGAGTATACTCAGGCGCTTGAGAGAACGATGCTGAAGGAACTAGGCAATTTGCTCGCGTAACTTCGGGATAAGCGAGCCCCATGCGAAGGCAACTTTGTATGGGGGACACAAACCAGGGAGTAGCGACTGTTTATTAAAAACACAGGGCTCTGCAAACACGTTAAGTGGATGTATAGGGTCTGACGCCTGCCCGGTGCTGGAAGGTTAAAGCGAGATGTGCAAGCATTGAACTGAAGCCCCAGTAAACGGCGGCCGTAACTATAACGGTCCTAAGGTAGCGAAATTCCTTGTCGGGTAAGTTCCGACCCGCACGAATGGCGTAACGACTTCTCCGGTGTCTCCAGCATCGACTCAGTGAAATTGAATTCTCCGTGAAGATGCGGAGTTCCCGCGGTTAGACGGAAAGACCCCGTGCACCTTTACTGTAGCTTTGCACTGGCATTAGGAATTGACTGTGTAGGATAGGTGGGAGACGTTGAAGCGTGGGCGCCAGCTCGCGTGGAGTCACCCTTGAAATACCACCCTGTCTCTTCCTGATGTCTAACCATGTCCCGTATATCCGGGTCTGGGACCATGCATGGTAGGCAGTTTGACTGGGGCGGTCGCCTCCTAAAGAGTAACGGAGGCGCGCGATGGTAAGCTCAGGACGGTCGGAAATCGTCCATTAGAGTGCAATGGCATAAGCTTGCCTGACTGCGAGACCCACAAGTCGAGCAGAGACGAAAGTCGGTCATAGTGATCCGGTGGTTCCGAGTGGAAGGGCCATCGCTCAACGGATAAAAGGTACGCCGGGGATAACAGGCTGATCTCCCCCAAGAGTCCATATCGACGGGGAGGTTTGGCACCTCGATGTCGACTCATCACATCCTGGGGCTGGAGAAGGTCCCAAGGGTATGGCTGTTCGCCATTTAAAGTGGTACGTGAGTTGGGTTTAGAACGTCGTGAGACAGTTCGGTCCCTATCTGCCGTGGGTGTAGGAAAATTGAGAGGATCTGACCTTAGTACGAGAGGACCGGGTTGGACGTACCTCTGGTGTACCTGTTGTTCCGCCAGGAGCATACGCAGGGTAGCTACGTACGGAATGGATAAACGCTGAATGCATCTAAGCGTGAAACCAGCCTCAAAACAAGTTTTCCCTATAGGATCGTGGTAGACCACCACGTTGATAGGCTGGGTGTGTACGGCGAGTAATCGCTTTAGCTAACCAGTACTAATCATCCGATTGATTTATTTCTTACTGATGTGCTCGAATCATGAGCGTGCAGCACAAAGCGTTAGATTTCGTTGGTTCGCATCTTGCGAACTTAGGAAATCAACGTCCCCGCGAAGGCGGGGATCCAGTGCACGACGACAATTCAGCATCGTCTCATCAAAATAAGTCACCCAATACAACACAAGTAAAGATGTCAGAAAAACCTAAACACGATTCTTCAGGAAAAAGCCTGATAGGATCTGGTGGTTATAGCCCTGATGGAAACACCCGTTCCCATTCCGAACACGACCGTGAAACGTCAGGACGCAGATGGTACTATGTCTTAAGATATGGGAGAGTATGTGGCCGCCAGTTCCTATCAGGTTTTTTTTATTTTCATTATTCTGGGCGGCTTGCTTGAAAACGTCGCGCTCGCTCCTGTCACGTAGTAACGGCTACGCTCAGTCGCTCGCACTCCGTTTCCTTTGCATCCGCCTCAGCCTAATGAAAAATACTTCATCCCCGCATTTATTGCGGGGTCTGGTTGTTTCTCCCCGAAAGCCTTTTGGCTTTCACACCGCGTCCGACGAAGCCTTTGGCGTAGGCGGATGAAACAAGCTCAAGACTGATTCGCGCTGCTGCGCTCATATAACAGTTCACATTCAACCTATTCAGAATCAAAACCATTTCGCGCTTAACACATCCTGGCGAAAAATAATACTTTCAAACCGCCAGTTCCCATCAGGCTTTTTTTTAGATCCCCGCGACGTGCCCGCCGAAGCTTTAGCGAAGGGGGAAAGCGGGTATCCTGTATTCTTAGAGCAGTCTTATCCATAATTTTTTGTATTTTATTTTTAGCAAATGCTTGCTGAGCGTGCTTTTTGGTGGTTCCATCGCTTGACGCCTACAAAATATTCATGAATAAATCATAGCTAAACCAAGCTTTTCAGGCCTTTTTTTCAGGATCTCATGGGCATTATTTTGGCAGAGTTGTATGCGAGACAATCAACCAATCTCTGTTTTTAAGCTGGCGGCAAGTTTTATTGCCAAAATGCCTGATTCTGTCGTGGTTCCAAAAAATACAAGATTTGCACATATCGCTGAGAAACGTGGTGCTCATCAGCCTGTTCTTGTTTGCACTGAATTTGCTGGCGCAGAAGATATGAGAAGTAAGTTGAACTCAACTCTCGCAACACTGATCAAATTTGCTTATGAAGAGGCGAAAAAAACTTCGCCGACGACAGTCGATCCTGATCTCATCTTTATCCCATGTGACTGGAAAGAAAAAGAAACAGGAAAGCAATATATAGGGCTAATGGTTGCCAGATCCCAGGCGCGGAAATCTGAAATAAAGATACCTTATCGCCAGCTTGAGCAGTCGCTGGCGCGATTCCAGAAATATTTAATCGGTGATTCAAAGCCGGGGCACCTCAACCATTGGGATATGACGGCCGCCGCATCTGAACCTGGACGCACTGCCAGAACTGAGCCTGTTTATTGCTGGAGTGCCGTGAATGAGCAAGAGTGTGAGCATCTTGTTTTCATGGCGCAATATGCAGATCTGCAGGGAATCTATTACAGCTCGAAATCCCAGTCGAATAATTTGAGTTGGCTTTATATCAAAAAAGAAGATCTTGAAAAAATTCAGCGGATTGAGAGCAGAGGCGTGCTCGGCCTGTCCTGATGAAGTTTCAGCAGGTCAGGCAAACGGTCAGTAATCAACCAGAAACTGCAGCAGGCAGAGATTCGGTGTATTGACTCTGGCATTGTAGGCTGGCGGCGTTTTTGTGTTATCGATGCAGCTATTGCTTCCCGGCGCTCCGCTGGAGACCGCCTGCATGCTGCCTACCTGACCTTTGCCAGTAAAGCCAGTGAAGGCCTGGACTTTGCCAATAGTAGCGCCGCTGACATAAAAATAGCCGGACAACACCGCCGGATCTGGCAGGCCATCATCCATTTTTTCATCAATCTGATACGCTTCAAATGGTGAGAGCGCAGGGCAATAAAATTCACCGCCGCAATTCGCTGTTGCCAGCGCGGAATTGCCGCCCCATTGCTCCGTGATATACAGCGCATTTACGCGGCGCACGTTTGACCACACCGTCCAATGGCCGTGACCAAGCGCGCTCAGCGGCATGGGGTAGTAAGAAGGGCTCGTCGAAAAGCTCATCATGCCTGCGCTTCTGAGAAATGCCCAGTAGTTCATCCCTTCCATATGCAAACCGTCATTGCCCGCGACATTCACGGAATTGGCATCCACGATAATGCCATTATCATTGCCAACATCGCCATCGGCAGGTGCGGGAATGAAGCCAGAGCCTATCCAGTAGCCCTGCGCGGGGGTGAGGCCTTTGCGGATTGCGTTTGAACAATCGCCGGGCAGGCACTGATACTTGGCTTGAAATGATTTGACCGCGTTGACATACGATTCATACTGCCCGATGGTCTGGCGTATCTGTGCCGAGCGGTAAAGATCGGCGCCTGTCAAAATGCCGCCAATGATCAACCCAATAATCACCATGACAACGGATAATTGTATCAGGCTGTAGCCCTGCTCAGAGCAATCTTGACGCATGTGATCCATCGATGATTAGTGAAACTTGACCCCGTGATAAAAATAATAACCGAGCCCCACGGTGAAAATATAGCATCCATAAAGCGAGTGCTCAAAACACACGGCCGCGAGCGATTTCGTGCGCTGGTAGGTTTGCGTAAACAGCAGGCTGCCAATCGCAGAAAAAACCACAGCCACCCAGTTATGCAGCACAATATGAAGCCAGCCAAAGGCAAAAGCATTCAGCACAACACGCTGCATGCTCCCCACCGGCCAGATCAGGTAGCGTTTAAAGAAATAGCTGCGATAAATCAGCTCCTGAGGAAATACCGACAGCAGAGGATAAAAAATCAAAATAGCAAACCATAACTGGATGTTGCTTTGCGGAATGATGAATAGCTGCTCGGGTTTCATGAACCAGGTAAAGGCCGTGAGCGCCACCGCGAATGGGACAAACCGCAGCATGATTCTGGCCAGTTCCTCGCGGTTTAGCGCGGCAAGATTCCACTCCTGAGACAAGCTGATCTGATAATGATGACGGAGCATGCGCTGCGCCAGAAAAGCAAAAAACCACAAAAGCGGCAGCAGCAGCTGGTCGGGCTGAACCACATAAAGCACAATCGGCATGCCAACAAAGATGACCAGAAACTCGATCTGAGGGCGCCTGAGGAAAGCAGAAAACATAGAACAACCTTGCTGTTGCTCGAATTATCCACCTAATTCGTTTATTTTTACCTAAGAACGCTCGTGGCTGAGGCTGATCAGCTTCTGTAAAATGCCAAACGCTGCGCCGCTATCAATCGCCTCGGCCGCGCGCGCGACACCGTCTGCAAGGCTCGCCGCTTTACCACAGACCACCAGCGCCGCGGCGGTGTTCAGCACAACCGCGCGCCGGTAGGCCGATTCCATGCCGGAGATAGCATCCTGCAACGCTTTGGCATTTTCTTCGGCGCTGCCGCCTTTTAGCTCTTCCAGCGAGGCGCGCGCGAGCCCAGCATCTTCCGGGGTGACCTCGAAGCGGGTGATGGCGCCGTCTTTTAGCGCCACAACCTGCGTCGCGCCGGTTAAAGTCAGCTCGTCCAGCCCGTCGCTGCCATGCACCACCCATGCGGCTTTGCAGCCAAGCTCTTTCAGCGCCTGCGCCATGGGCTCCAGCCAGCTTTCACTGTAGACGCCAACCAGCTGGTAATCCGGCGCGGCGGGGTTGGAAAGCGGGCCAATCAGGTTAAACACCGTGCGCAGGCCAAGCTCCTGGCGAACTGGCGCCACGTGGCGCATCGCGCTGTGGAATTTTGGCGCATGCAAAAAGGCGATGTTACATTCGCGCAGGCAGCGTTCTAGCACCGGGATGTCGGCATCGATTTTAACGCCCAGTGCCGCCAGCACATCGGCCGAGCCGGATCTGGAAGAGACCGAGCGGTTGCCGTGTTTTGCCACCGGCACGCCGCATGCCGCGAGAACAAAGGCGGCAGCCGTGGAAATATTGTAGGTGCTGCGCTGGTCGCCGCCCGTGCCGCACGTATCCATGCAGCCGGTGGGGGCATTGATTCTGGGCGCTTTGGCGCGCAGTACGACCGCGCCGGCGGTGATTTCCTGCGCGGTTTCGCCTTTCATGCGCAGACCCATCAGAAAAGCGGCCATTTGTGCGGGGGTCGCGCCGCCGTTCATGAGGATTTGAAACGCGCGCGTGGCTTGTTCCTGCGTTAGGTTTTTCTTCTGGGCGAGGAGGCTGAGGGTGTCTTGGAAATTCATGCAGTTACTCTTTTGTCATCCCGCGTATTAGGCTGAGATCTTAAAGATTCCTCCGCTGCGCTGACGCTTCGGTCGGAATGACAGTCTGTTTTATCATCCCGAGCTTGCCCTACTGTCATCCCGAGCTTGCCGAGGGATCTTAAAGATTCCTCCGCTACGCTGACGCTTCGGTCGGAATGACAGCCTGTTTTGTCATCCCGAGCTTGCCGAGGGATCTGCAAAGATTCCTCCGCTGCGCTGACGCTTCGGTCGGAATGACA
>Ga0315900_10010154_pt1 | contig 11846 bp, 10 predicted proteins | sample LakEriMetagenome_FD_203521 | JGI IMG/M metagenome (GOLD analysis project Ga0315900, IMG submission 203521) | Freshwater fungal communities from buoy surface, Lake Erie, Ohio, United States - Buoy 12 MA114 | ecosystem: Environmental > Aquatic > Freshwater > Lake > Lake biofilm | place: USA: Lake...
GCCATGCCGAGCTGCGCGAGGCCGCGCGCCGCAGTTGTGCGGTGCACGTGCAGGCCATGCTGGACTTCCAGGCCCTGGGCATCCCCACCGTGGACTACGGCAACAACATCCGGCAGGTGGCGCTGGACGCTGGCGTGAAGAACGCCTTCGACTTCCCCGGCTTCGTGCCGGCTTACGTGCGGCCGTTGTTCTGCCGCGGCAAGGGGCCGTTCCGTTGGGTGGCGCTGTCGGGGGACCCCGAAGACATCCGCAAGACCGACGCCAAGATGAAGGAGTTGTTCCCGCAGGACGCCCATCTGCACCGCTGGCTGGACATGGCCGGTGAGCGCATCGCCTTCCAGGGCCTGCCCGCGCGGATTTGCTGGATCGGTCTGGGCGAGCGTCATCGCGCCGGCCTGGCCTTCAACGAGATGGTGCGCTCGGGCGAGCTGAAAGCGCCCATCGTCATCGGCCGCGACCACCTGGACAGCGGCTCGGTGGCCAGCCCGAACCGCGAGACGGAGTCCATGCGCGACGGCTCCGACGCCGTGTCCGACTGGCCGCTGCTGAACGCCCTGCTCAACACCGCCGGCGGCGCCACCTGGGTCAGCCTGCACCACGGTGGTGGTGTGGGCATGGGCTACTCGCAGCATTCGGGCGTGGTGATCGTCTGCGATGGCACAGACGCTGCTGCTCGCCGTATCGAACGCGTGCTCTGGAATGACCCCGGAACGGGTGTGATGCGCCACGCCGACGCGGGCTACGAGGACGCCGTGGCCTGCGCCCGCGAGCGCGGCCTGGATCTGCCGATGGTGACGGGCGCTTGATGGTCCTGCAACCCGGCCGCCTCAGCCTCGACGACCTGCAGGCCCTGCACGCAGGCAGTTTGCAGCTTGAACTCGAAGCCGCTGCCTGGCCGGCCATCGAGGCCAGTGCGGCGGTGGTGCAGCGGGCCGCGGCCGGCGATGCCCCGGTCTATGGCGTCAACACGGGCTTCGGCAAGCTGGCCAGCACGCGCATCGGGGCGGCGGACCTGGCGGCCCTGCAGCGCAACCTGATCCGCTCGCACAGCGTGGGCGTCGGCGAGCCGATGGCCGCGCCCGTGGTGCGGCTTATCCTGGCGCTCAAGGCGGCCAGCCTGGCGCGCGCGCACTCGGGGGTGCGGCCGGTGGTGATCCAGAAGCTGCTGGACGTGTTCAACGCGGGCCTCGTGCCCCACATCCCGTCGCAGGGCTCCGTCGGCGCCTCGGGCGATCTGGCGCCGCTGTCGCACATGACGCTGGCGCTGCTGGGCGAGGGCGAGTTCGTCGTCGACGGACGCCGCCAGCCTGCCGCTGAGGTCTTGCGCGTCCACGACATTGCGCCGCTGGAGCTGGCGGCCAAGGAAGGCCTGGCGCTCATCAACGGCACCCAGGCCTCCACGGCGCTCGCCCTGCACGCGCTGGTCAGCTTCGAGCCGGTGCTGGAGGCAGCGCTGGTCATCGGTGCGTTGACGGTGGACGCGGCCCGCGGCAGCGACGGGCCGTTCGACCCGCGCATCCATGACCTGCGCGGCCAGCCGGGGCAGATTGACGTGGCGCGCTACTACCGCGCCTTGCTGCAGGGCAGCGAGATCCGCTCCTCGCACCGCGAAGGTGACGACCGCGTGCAGGACCCGTACTGCCTGCGCTGCCAGCCCCAGGTGGTGGGTGCCTGCCTGGACCAGTTGCGCCACGCCGCGTTGGTGCTGCTGCGCGAGGCCAATGCTGTGACCGACAACCCGCTGGTGTTTGTCGAGGACGGGCAACTGATTTCCGGCGGCAACTTTCACGCCGAGCCGGTAGCGCTGGCCGCCGATGCCATGGCGGTGGCCATTGCCGAAGTCGGCGCGATCGCCGAGCGCCGCATCGCCATGCTGATCGATGCCAACGTCTCGCGTCTGCCACCCTTCCTGTGCGCCGAGCCGGGGCTGAACAGCGGGTTCATGATCGCCCACGTGACGGCCGCCGCCCTGGCCAGCGAGAACAAGTCGCTCTCGCACCCCGCGAGCGTCGATTCCCTGCCCACCAGCGCCAACCAGGAAGACCATGTCAGCATGGCCACCTTCGCGGCGCGGCGCCTGCAGCCCATGATCGCCAACGTCGCCCACATCCTGGGCATCGAGTGGCTGGCCGCGGCGCAGGGCGTGGAGTTCCTGCGGCCCTTGCGCAGTTCGGCCCCGCTGGAGGCGGCGCATGGGCTGCTGCGCCAGCGCTGCCCCGCCATGATGCAGGACCGCTACCTGGCACCTGACATCGAGGCCGCTGCGGCGGCCGTCCTGAACGGCCAAGCGGCGGGCGTGCTGCGCCAGCTTGCGGGTTTGCCTGTCTTGTGGGTGGCCGCATGAGGGGCTTATGGTTCCTGTCTTCGGTCACCGTTTTCTGTAGCCGTTTTCTGTAACCGTTTTCTGCCCGACCACTTTGATGAGGAGTCCCCTGTGAAGAAGTCCATGATCGCCCTGGCCGCTTCGGCCGCCGTTTCCCTGGCCACCCTCGGCACCGCCGCCTCCGCTCAGGAGACCAAGGTCGCCATCGGCATGTCCGGCTGGACCGGCTTTGCCCCGCTGACCCTTGCCAAGGAGGCGGGTCTGTACAAGAAGCACGGCCTGGACGTCAGCATCAAGAAGATCCCGCAGAAGGACCGCCACCTGGCCATCGCCTCGGGCGACATCCAGTGCGCCGCCACCACGGTGGAGACCTGGGTGGTCTGGAATGCCAACGGCGTGGCCACCACGCAGATCTTCCAGCTCGACAAGAGCTATGGCGCCGACGGCATGGTGGTCAAGGCCGGCATCAACTCCATCAAGGACCTGAAGGGTAAGACCGTGGCCGCCAGTGCGCCCGGCACCGCGCCTTACTTCACGCTGGCCTGGATGCTGCGCGAGAACGGCCTGAGCATGAAGGACGTCAAGGTGGTCAACCTCGAGCCGCAGGCCGCCGCCAACGCCATGATTGCGGGCACCGCCGGCATCGACGCGGCCATGACCTACGAGCCCTTCCTCAGCGCGGTGCGCGCCAAGCCCGAGGCCGGCAAGATCATCGCCACCACGCTGGACTACCCGATGATCATGGACACCTTCGGCTGTACGCCCAAGTTCCTGGCCGAGAACCCCAAGGCCGCCAAGGCCCTGGCCGACGCTTACTTCGACGCCGTGGCCATGATCAAGGCCGAGCCGAAGAAGAGCTTCGAAATCATGGGCGCGGATGTGAAGCAGACGGGCGAGGCCTTCGAGAAGAGCCAGGCGTTCCTGCGCTGGCAGGACCGTGAGGCCAACGCCAAGTTCTTCGCAGGCGAGCACGCCGCCTTCAGCAAGAAGGCCGCCGAGATCTTGCTGGAGGCCGGCATCATCCGCTCGCTGCCGGACATGTCCAAGCTGGCCGACACCCGCTTCCTGAAGTGAGGCGGCGCGCATCTTGAAGCCGTTGACCCTTGTGGCGCCCGGCACCCGCGTGGTGCTGGGCGTGGCCTTCTTCGTCGTCTTCGTGGCCGCCTGGGCGGTGGCCACGCTGGGCGGCTTCGTCAGCAAGACCTTCCTGGCCGACCCGCTGACCATGGTGAAGTCAGGTTGGGTGTTGCTCACGCAGATGGGCTTTGCCGAAGACATCGGCATGACCGTGTGGCGGGTGGTGGGCGGCTTCCTCATCGCCGCCGCCCTCGCCTTGCCCCTGGGCGTGGCCATGGGGGCCTACAAGCCCATCGAAGCATTCTTCGAGCCCTTCGTCAGCTTTGCGCGCTACCTGCCGGCCAGCGCCTTCATTCCGCTGCTCATCCTGTGGGCCGGCATCGGTGAGGCGCAGAAGCTGGCCGTCATCTTCATCGGCAGCTTCTTCCAGTTGGTGCTGATGATCGCGGTGATCGTGGGCAACACGCGGCGTGATCTGGTGGAGGCCGCCTACACGCTGGGCGTGGGCGACCGGGGGCTCATCGGGCGCGTGCTGATTCCCGGCGCTGCGCCCGAGATCGCCGAGACGCTGCGCATGGTGCTGGGCTGGGCCTGGACGTATGTGATCGTGGCCGAACTGATCGGTGCCTCCAGTGGCATCGGCCACATGATCACCGACAGCCAGGCGCTGCTGGCCACCGACCAGATCATCTTCGGCATCATCGTCATCGGCGTCATCGGGCTGGCCAGCGATCTGCTGTTCAAGGCCGTGAACCGCAAGCTGTTTCCCTGGGCCAGGCTATGAGCCCCCAAGCTCGCGTTTGCTCGCTAGCCCCCGAGGGGGCCGGTTGCCGACGGCCCGGCAGCGCCGGTTCCGTGGCTCTGGCTGGCCTGGAGTATGTCCGTTGACCATCTTGGAAATCCGCGGCGTCGAGCGCCGCTTTGACGGCGCCGGGGGCGGCACGCTGGCCCTGCAGTCCACCGACCTGGACGTGGCCGAGAACGACTTCGTCACCATCCTCGGGCCGAGTGGCTGCGGCAAGAGCACGCTGCTGCGCATCGTGGCCGGGCTGGACCACCCCACCGCGGGCAAAGTCCAACTTGACGGGCGGCGCATCGACGGCCCGGGTGCCGACCGCGGCATGGTGTTCCAGAGCTACACCCTGTTCCCCTGGCTGAACGTGCTGGACAACGTGTGCTTCGGCCTGCGCGAGCGTGGCATGCCGCGCCCGCAGCAACTCGAGATCGCGCACAGTTTCATCGCCCAGGTGGGCCTGACCGGCTTCGAGCAGCACTACCCCAAGCAGCTGTCGGGCGGCATGCAGCAGCGCACCGCCATCGCCCGCGCGCTGGCCAACGGCCCGCGCATCCTGCTGATGGACGAACCCTTCGGTGCGCTGGACCACCAGACGCGCGAGCTGATGCAGGAGTTGCTGCTGTCCATCTGGGAGGCCGAGCGCAAGACCGTGCTCTTCGTCACCCACGACATCGACGAGGCCGTGTTCATGGCCAGCCGCACCGTGGTGATGAGCGCGCGCCCCGGCCGCATCAAGCTGGACCGCCCGGTGGAACTGCCGCACCCACGCCACTACTCGATGAAGACCACCCCGGCCTTCGCGGCGCTGAAGGAAGAGCTCACCGAGTGCGTGCGGGCCGAGGTGCTGGCGGCGCAGCGCGCGCAAGCCCAGGGTGTATCCGTCGCCCGTCGGTAACCCCTCTGCGCAGCTGATACAACTGCGGCCACACCTTTTGGATCCGGAGCCGCTCATGAAAGCAGCCTTCTATACCCGCACCGGCGCTGCGCGCGAGGTGCTGCAACTCGGTGACCTGCCCGAACCCTTGCCTGGGCCCGGGGAGGTGAAGGTTCGCCTGCACTGGTCTGGCGTCAACCCTTCCGATGTGAAATCACGGGCGGACCTTCGTGGCCGCGGCATGCCCTTTCCGCGCGTGACGCCGCACAGCGACGGCTCCGGAGTGATCGAGGCGGTGGGTGCCGGCGTGCCGGCCTCGCGGGTGGGCCGCCGCGTCTGGGTCTGGAACGCTGCCTGGGGCCGACCTGACGGCACGGCGGCGGAGTGCATCGTGCTGCCCTCGGCCCAGGCGGTGGACCTACCCGATGGCGTGCCGATGGAGGCGGGCGCTTGCTTCGGCATTCCCGCGCTCACGGCCTTGCATGCGGTGCGCGGCTACGGTGGCGTGGCAGGCCAGCGCGTGCTGGTGGCCGGCGGCGCGGGGGCGGTCGGGCACTACGCCGTCCAGTTCGCGCGCCTGCTGGGGGCACGCCAGGTGATCGCCAGCGTCAGCTCGGCGCACAAGGCCCAGGTGGCCCTGGAGGCCGGTGCGCACGCCACCGTCAACTACCGAGCAGAGCCCCTGGCCGCCCGCTTGGCCGAGCTGACCGGCGGTGAAGGGCTGGACCGCGTCATCGAGGTTGACATAGCGGCCAATGGCGTATTGGACGCCGAGATGCTCAAGCCCGGTGGCTGCGCCGTGGTCTACGGCAGCGGCAAGGCGGGTTTCGAGTTGTCGTTCTTCCCGCTCATCGTGAAGAACCTGTCCTGGAACTTCTTCATCGTCTACGCCCTGAGTCCGGCCGACCGCGCCGCTGCCGAGGCCGCGCTGCGCGGGCTGCTCGAGGACGGGTTGCTGCAGCACCAGATCGCACGTCGCGTCGACCTGCACGACATCGTGGCCGCCCACGAGGCTGTGGAGTCCGGCCAGCTCGTGGGCAACCTGGTGGTGCGCCTGCCGGCGGCGCAAGACCGCTGACGCGGTTTTTGACGCGCCTTGGGCGCGAACCACGGATATCAGTGGCGCGGCTTGCGCCTTTCGGTGCTCAGGCGATCGTCAATCCAGCTTGATCTTGGCGTCGCGGATCAGCTTGCCGAAGCGCTCGAATTCCTGACGGTTGAGTTCCGCGAACTGCGCGGGCGTCATCGTCGACGGCTCGCCGCCCAGGCCCTTGAGGCGGGCGTCCACGTCCGGCAGCCTGATCACGCGGGCGAGTTCAGCTTGCAGACGGGCCACCACATCTGGCGGGGTGCCTGCGGTGACGTACAGCGCGTACCAGGTGCTCATGTCGGCGCCGCGCACGCCGGCTTCGGCCAGCGTGGGCACCTCGGGCAACTGGGGCGAGCGCGCCGGGGTGGTCACCGCCAAGGGCTTGAACTTGCCGGCCTTGATCTGCGCCATGGCCGAGGAGGTGGTGTCGAACATCATCTGCACGCTGCCGCCGATGATGTCCAGGTGCGCCTGGCTGCTGCCCTTGTAGGGGATGTGCTGGCTCTTGGTGCCCGCGGCCATGTCGAAGGCCTCGCCGGCGATGTGCTGGGTGCTGCCCACGCCCGAGGAGGCGTATTTGAAGTCGCCGGGCTTGGCCTTCATCGCGGTGACGAGTTCGCCCACGTTCTTCACCGGCACCTGCGCGCCCACCACCAGCACGTTGGGCACGGTGACGATCAGGCCCACGGGCACCAGATCCTTCAGCGGGTCGAACGCCAGCCGTATCAGGTGCGGGGCGATGGCCTGGCCGGTGTTGGTGGCCACCAGCAGCGTGTGGCCGTCGGCCGGGGCCTTGGCGGTGAGGTCTGCGGCGATGGTGTTGGAGGCGCCGGGCTTGTTCTCCACCACGAAAGTGCCCTTCATCCCGTCCGCGAACTTCTCCGCCAGCAGGCGGGCAATGATGTCGGTGCCCCCGCCCGGGCCGGCGCCCACCATCAGCTTTACGGGCTTGGTGGGATAGGCCGTCTGCGCGCTCGCGGGCAGGGCCAGGGTCAGGGCAGCGATCGCGCCGGCGATCAGTGCGGCGGTGAAGGTCTTGCGTTTCATGGTGGGAACCTCAGTGGATGGGATGAGTCGAAGGGAAGCCCGTTCGCCCGGAGTTTGCCAAGAAGGCTGTTACAGGCCCCGCCCGAACGGAGATGAAAAGAAGCGCATCAGCGGCGGGCCTGACGCCGGCTCATGCCCATGCGGCAAGCCAGATCGAAGGCATTGAGCATGGCGCCGGGGTTGGCCTTGCCGACCCCGGCGATGTCGTAGGCCGTGCCGTGGGCCGGCGTGGTGATGGGAATGGGCAGGCCGCCGTGCACGGTGACGCCGCGCTCGAAGCCCAGTAGCTTCATCGCGATCTGGCCCTGGTCGTGGTACATGGTGACCACGCCGTCGTAGCCGCCCTCGGCGCGGATGGCGCGCACAAAGGTGGTGTCGGCGGGGAAGGGGCCGTCGGCCTGGAAGCCGCGCTCGCCCGCCAGGCGCACGCCGGGCTCGATGATGCGGCCTTCCTCGTCGCCATAGTTGCCGTTGTCACCGTTGTGCGGGTTCAGGCCGCACACCGCGATGCGTGGGCTGGCCTTGCCCGAGGCCTGCAGCGCGCGGTGGATCATGCCGATGGCGTCGGCCACCTTGTGCGGCGCCAGCAGTTCGCTCACCTCCTTGAGCGCCACATGCGAGGTGACACGCGCCGTCCAAAGGTTCTCCAGCACGTTGAGCTCGCCGCAGATGCCGTCATAGGCCAGCAGCTCCGAGAACCAGCGCAGCTCGTCCTCCTGGTGCATGCCGCCGGCGCGCAGCGCGCCCTTGTTCAGCGGCGCAAAGCAGAAGGCGTCGGCAGTGCCTGACTGCGCCAGGCGTGCGCCTGCCTCCAGCCCCTGCAGCATGTAGCGGCCGTTGTCGGCTGTGGCCTGGGCCCGCGGGAAGGCCGGGGCGTCCGCGCCCGCCCAGTCGTGCCAGGGCACGCTGTCTGGCACCCGCACCTGGCCACGCTGGCCGATGAGGATGACGTCGGCTTTGGCCAGGGTGCCAGGGTCGGCCAGGAGTTTGTCGACCAGTTCCGGGCCGATGCCGGCGGGGTCGCCAGTGAACAGGGCGATGGTGGGTTTCATGGGAAAGTCCTTGTGGAAGATTCAGTTCTGAGACTCAAGTCTGAAATTCAGATGCGAGGTTCGGCTCGGGCGTCCAGGTCCGGGTCAGCGGGCATGCGTCCGAGGGGCGCTTGTGCCCCTCAACCCACCGCCAGGCGTGGCAGCCACAGCGTGATGGCCGGCACGAAGGTGATCAGCAGCAGCGTGGCCACCAGCGGCACGTAGAAGGGCAGCATTTCGCGCAGCACGTCCTGCATGCGCACCTTGGCGATGTCGGCCACCAGGAACAACGCCAGGCCCATGGGGGGCGTGAGCAGACCGATCATCAGGTTGAAGATCACCACCATGCCCAGGTGCACCGGGTCCACGCCCGCGGCCATCAGGGGCTTGGCGATGATGGGGGCGATCACCAGGATGGCGGTGGTGCTGTCCAGGAACATGCCCACCACCAGCAGCAGCACGTTCACCAGCAGCAGCAGCACCCAGGGTTCGGTGGAGATCGAGAGCATTAACTTCGTCATGGCCTGCGGCACCTGCTCCACCGACAGCACCCAGCCGAACAGCGCGGCCACGGCCACGATGATCAGGATGGCCGACGAGGCGCGCAGCGTCTCGAGCGCGGCGCCGATCAGGCGCGCCCAGGTCAGCTCACGATAGAACAGGCTGCTGATCAGCAGTGCGTAGGCCACGGTCACCGCGGCGATCTCGGTGGGGGTGAACCAGCCCGCCAGCATGCCGCCGATCAGGATGACCGGCGCCATCAGTGCGGGCAACGCAGGCTTCATGTCGGCCCACAGCCGGGCCCAGCCGGGCCAGCGGTCGGCGCGTGGGTAGCCGCGGCGCACCGACAGCCAGGCCGTCATGATCATCAGCGCGGCCACGCACAGCAGGCCGGGCAGGATGCCGCCCAGCAGCAGTTGGATCACCGATACGCCGGTGACCGTGCCGTACAGGATGAGCGGGATGCTCGGAGGAAAGATCGGGCCGACGATGGCCGAGGACGATGTCACGGCGCTGGCAAACGCCGGGTTGAAGCCCTTGGACTTCATGGCGTCGATCTCGATCCGGCCGATGCCGCCGATGTCGGCCAGGGCCGAGCCCGACATGCCGGCGAACACCAGGCTGCCGAAGATGTTGACCTGCGCCAGACCGCCGGGCAACCGGCCCACGGCCGTGTCTGCAAAGCGGTAGATGTGTTTGGAGATGCCGGCCGTGTTCATGAGGCTGCCCACGAACAGGAAGACCGGCACGGCCACCAGCGGGAAGGAGTCCAGCGCATACAGCGTGCGCTGCGCCACCATCTGCAGCGGCAGGTCGTTGAGCAGCAGGTAAGCGATGCTGGGCAGGCCGATGGCCAGCACCACCGGGAAGCCCAGCATGAACAGCGCCAGGAACGCGAGGACGACGAGGAATCCGCTCATGGGGGTGTGGCGTCAGAAGGGGGTCGGTCAGGCCAGGGTGGTCTGCTTGTTATCGGCGTGGCCTTGGCGCCAGGTGCGCCGCAGCTGGGCCAGGCTCTCCAGTGTCAGCAGGGTCATGCCGATGGTCATCGGCGCCATGAACAGCCAGTAGGGCATCTCCAGCGTGGCGGTCTGGTTGTTCAGGTTGTTGCTGATGGAGACCACCGACGCCACCGCCATCAGCGCGAACATCCCTGCGGCCGCGACCTCAATCAGCAACTGCACCGTAAAGCGCAGCCGTGCGGGCAGCATGGCCTGGAACTCCTGCATGCGGATCTGCCCACCCTCGTGCGTGACATGCGCCGCACCCAGCAGGGTCAGCGCGATCAGGAAGTAGCGGGTCAGCTCCTCCGCACCGGACATGGGCACGTTGAAAACGCCGCGCATCACGATCTGCAGGCTGGGGGTGAAGATCAGCGCGGCCAGCAACAGCAGGCAGGCCACGACGGTCATGCGGCGCAAGGCGGACATGGGAGTTCCCGGTGAGGCGGTGGGTCAGGCCGCGGCGGGGTGCAAGACCTGCCGCGGCCTCAGGCTCACTTGACGGCCTGGATCTGCTGGATCAGCGTGGTCCACTCCGGGAAGTCCTTGTTGACCTGCCCGATCACGGCCTGGCGGAAGGCGTCCAGCTGCAGCCCTTCCTTGTCGGAGATGAAGGTCATGCCCTTGGCCTCCAGGTCCTTGCGGTACTGGTCGAAGGTCTTCTTGTCCCAGTCCAGCGTCTTCTGCCCCACCTCGGCCATGGTGTCCTCGATGATCTTGCGGTCGGCCGCGGGCACGCCTTGCCAGATCCTCTCGTTGACGAACACCGACAGCACCGACTGCATGTGGCCCGTCAGCATGACGAACTTCTGCACCTCAAAGAGCTTGAGGTTGAAGATGTTGGGCAGCGGGTTCTCCTGGCCCACAACGAGCCCGGTGGCCAGGGCGGTGGCCAGCTCCGACACCTCCACCGGCGTGGCCACCGCGCCCATGCCCGTGAGCATGGACGACCACAGCTTCACGGGCACGCCGCGGTACTTCTTGCCCTTCATGTCGGCTGGCGACAGCACCCGTTCCTTGGAGGTGAGGTGGCGCGTGCCCTGGAAGAAGCTGCCGACGATGCGCATCCCGCCCTTTTGCACCAGCTCGGCGTTGATGGCCTTCAGGGCCTCCGAGCTGCGCGAATCGGTCGCGCGCAGCGCGTGGGCAGCGTCGCGGTAGATGAAGGGCGCGTTGAAGACGGCGGTGTTGGGCAGGATCTTGCCCAGCGAGGCGAAGTCGTGGTGGCCCATGGCGATGGCGCCGGACTTGATGCCGTCCACCATCTCGCCCACTCCGCCCAACTGCGAGTTGGCAAAGACCTGGATCTCCACCCGGCCCTGCGTGCGTTCCTTGACGAGCTTGGCCACCTCGTCGGCGTACAGCGTCTGCGGCGCATTGGCCACGCCCACGTGGGCGTAGCGCAGCTTGATCTGCGCCTGCGCGGCACCGGCCATCAGCAGGGCGGCCGCGGCGGCCAGGCTCAGGGTCTTGAACAGTTTCATGGTGTGTCTCCTCTGTTTGCGGTTGGGGGTCGGGTTCAGGGGTGGGGCAGGGATAGGTCAGGTGGGTGGGGCGTGGTCGCGCTCGTACAGCTTGAACACCGCCGAGGTGTCCAGCTCGCTGTGGCCCAGGTGGGCCAGCATGCGGTACAGGGTCTGCGCCTGTGCCGTCATGGGGGTGGGCACCTGCAGGTCCTTGGCGAAGGCCAGCACCATGTCCAGGTCTTTCAGCAGTTGCCGGACATAGCCGCGCGGCGCGAAGTCGCGGCTGCGCATGCGGGGGTAGATCTGCTGGAACAGCACGCCGTCGGCATGGCCGCCGGCCAGGGCCTGTGGCACCAGGTCGGCCTCGATGCCGGCGGTCTCGGCCAGCAGCGTGAACTCCGCCACCGTGGCGTGCAGGCAGCCCACCATCAGCTGGTTGAGCATCTTGGCCACCAGCCCGCTGCCGGGTGGGCCCAGCGCGGTGAAGCGTGCGGCCACGTCAGCCATCAGCGGCGCCACGGCAGCGCGGTCGTCCGCATGGGCGCCGGCCATCACGGTCAGCGTGCCCGCACCCGCGGCGGCCGGTCCCCCGGACACCGGCGCGTCCACCCAGCCGCAGCCTGCCTGCGCCTGCAGGCGG
>Ga0315900_10010159_pt1 | contig 11842 bp, 7 predicted proteins | sample LakEriMetagenome_FD_203521 | JGI IMG/M metagenome (GOLD analysis project Ga0315900, IMG submission 203521) | Freshwater fungal communities from buoy surface, Lake Erie, Ohio, United States - Buoy 12 MA114 | ecosystem: Environmental > Aquatic > Freshwater > Lake > Lake biofilm | place: USA: Lake...
CTCCCAATTGAATGTGGCCAAAGCCGCAGCCACCCTTCCGCCCATGCTGAACGCCGCTCTCTCACTTGCCGCAGCCTTCGTCGTCATCCTCACTGCGGCGGCCCGTGCCGAGTCGTTTCCCGTGCACATCCAAGTCGATGCCGCCAAGCCCATCGGGCCGCTGAAGCCGATCTGGCGTTTCTTTGGCGCGGATGAGCCGAACTACGCCTACATGCCGCATGGTCGCGAGTTGCTCGGCGAGCTGGGGGAGTTGAGGAAGGACGAGGTTTTCTTCCGCACGCACAGTTTGCTCACCACGGGCAAAGGCGAGCATGGATTGAAGTGGGGCTCGACGAATGCCTACACGGAAGATGCGGCGGGGAAGGCGATCTATGATTGGAGCATCGTGGATCGCATCTTTGACACGTATCGCGAGCAAGGCGTGAGGCCGTATGTGCAGATCGGCTTCATGCCGCAGGTGCTTTCGGTGAAGCCGGAGCCGTATCGGCATCACTTTCCGGACGCGAAGTATGAAGAGCTGTTTGGCGGCTGGGCGTATCCGCCGAAGGACTTCGCCAAGTGGGAGGAACTGGTCTTTCAATGGGCCAAGCACTGCGCCGAGCGCTACGGTCGCGACGAGGTTCTGCGCTGGTATTGGCAGACGTGGAATGAGCCGAACATCGACTACTGGCGCGGCACGCGGGAGGAGTTCTTCCAGCTGCACGACCACGCCATCCATGCCGTGCGCCGCGCCATTCCCGGAGCGAAGGTCGGCGGCCCGGATCTCGCGGGTGGGAAGGGCGGCGACTTCCTGGAGTCTTTTCTCAATCACTGCCTCAAAGGCACGAACCGAGCCACGGGCGAAAAAGGCACGCCGCTCGATTTCATCTCCTTCCATGCCAAGGGCAGCCCCAAGCAGTCCGATGGACATGTGCGCATGGGCATCGCCAATCAACTCCGTGAGATCGACGAAGCCTTCGCCGTGATCGCCAGTCATCCCGAGGTCAAAGACAAGCCCATCATCATCGGTGAGTCCGATCCCGATGGCTGCGCCGCGTGCAAGGGCGCGGACCGCGACTATCGCAACGGCACGATGTATTCCAGCTACACCGCCGCCATCTTCCCGCGCAAGCTCGACCTCGCCGCGAAGCATGGCGTGAATCTCGAAGGAGCGCTCACCTGGTCCTTTGAGTTCGAGGCGCAGCCCTACTTCGCCGGCTTCCGCTCACTCGCCACCAACGGCATCGACAAGCCAGTGCTCAATGTCTTCCGCATGTTCGCCCGCATGAGCGGCGACCGACTCCCCGTGCAAAGCGATGCCGCCGCCTCGCTCGCTGACCTCATCACCACCGGCGTCCGCAGCAAACCCGACATCTCCGCCCTTGCCGCACGCGATGGCAAACGCATCACCCTCCTCGCCTGGCACTACCACGACGATGACCTCCCCGGCCCCGATGCCGCCCTCACGCTCACCCTCACCGGCACTCCCGAAGGCAACCCCAAACTCACCCGCACCCTCATCGACGACGCCCACTCGAATGCCTTCATCGTCTGGCAAGCCCTCGGCTCGCCGCAGAAACCCACTGCTGATCAAATCCGCCTGCTGGAAGAAGCTAGCCGACTCACACCCGCCTCCGATCAAACCGACGTGAAGTCCACCAACGGCACCACCGAAATTCGCTTCAAACTCGCCCGCCATGGCGTGACGCTGATCGAGCTGGAGTGGGAGTGAAAAGTGGCTTCGGCTTTAGCCGAATCATCATCTTTTACCAGGCGGCTTGGGCATCGACCGAATGGGTAGGATTGAGATGGTAAAAGATGTGCAAAGCCCCTGCCTCCTGTCCGTTTCACGGACGTGGCGCTTCGCCCTTCGCCGGAGGCGGAGAGGACAACCACAGACATCCAGGGCGACAGAAGGTCCAAGGCTCTGCAAATGCCCTTTGGAAAATCAGCCATAATCGGCTATAATCAGCCAAGAAATCGGCCAAATCGCCATGTCTCCTCCCCTTTTCACCATCACACCCGACATGCTCCGCCTCATCTCCGAGCTGGACGAGTTCAAGGGGCAGTGGCGCATGATGCGCAGCCTATCGCCCGAGAAACTCACCGGTCTGCGCAAGGTCGCCACCATTGAGAGTGTCGGCTCCTCCACCCGCATTGAGGGTTCGAAGCTCACCGACCGCCAAGTCGAGGACTTGCTGGGCCGCCTGCACATCACCGAGTTCAAGACACGCGACGAACAGGAGGTCGCCGGTTACGCCTACGTCATGGATCAGGTGTTCGATGCCTTTGAGCAGATCCCCGTCACGGAAAACATGATCGGCCAGCTCCATCAGGACCTCCTGCGCTATAGCACGAAGGACGAGCGCCATCGCGGCCACTACAAGACTCTGCCAAATCACGTCGCCGCCTTCGATGCCGACGGCAAAGAGATCGGCATCGTCTTCCAGACCACCTCGCCCTTCGATACCCCGCGTGAGATGGAGTCCCTCGTCGCCTGGTTCACCAAGGCCGACCGCGAGCGCTCGCTGCATCCGCTGCTTCTCATCGGCAGCTTCATCGTCGTCTTCCTCGCCATCCATCCGTTTCAGGATGGCAATGGCCGCCTCACCCGCGTGCTCACCACCCTCATGCTGCTCCGCGCCGGTTACGCCCACGTTCCGTTCAGCTCATTGGAAAGCATCATCGAGTCCACCAAGGAAGGCTACTACCGCGCCCTCCGCCGCACCCAGACCACACTCAGCTCCGACAAGCCCGACTGAGGCTGCGCGTTTCCGAGCTTCCTTCAACTCAACACTGATGCCGCTGATTCGAACCCCGCGTTCGGTCAAACAATATGCCAATGTTGTCCGGTTCTCACTTGGGTTGCTTCCCGGAGAGGTGAATCCAGTGGATGTCATGATTTTGGAAGGGATGCGGCTATTTGCGCACGATATTTTTGATCGCGTGAAGGAGCACATCATTCCGAAGGTGGAACCACACTGGATGGATAACATCATGGACAAGGATGAGGACAAGGCAGACAAGCTGATGAAAAAACTGCTAACTGGGATTGATGATGCTGATGGCGGAGCTTGGAGAGCCACTCTCGTCATGCTCTTCCCAGCCAAGCTTTCTCACGCTAGCCACGATGAAAGCGAGTTCCTCGCTTGGACGGACACTCAAAGAGTTGCCTGCGACGAGTATTTCATCCGCTATCTAGCAGCCGTCGTCCCTGACAACGATGTGCCGGATGCAGAGGTGGGCCAATGGATGGCACATGCTGAGGCTGGAGACATCAATTCCTTGGTTTCAAACCTTCAAAACCGGCTGAATACTAAAACCGAGGAAATCTTGGTGCAAAAGGTCAGGCGTGTTCAGCGTCACTTGAGCGATGCTCAGCGGGCAACCTTCGCTGTCTCTATTTCCAGGATAGCAACCCAACTCACGTTGCGGGACATTGCACGCCAATCTGAATTTGCTTTTGGGCAGTCTGCCATCTTTGCCGCGCAGTGTGTAGGTGGCACCAAGGATTTTGATGCGAGTGAACTCGTGGCATCAGAGGTCATCAAAGATGCATCCTCCGGAATTTGGGCGGTCGATTTCTTCTGGCATCTGCCACATGAACGTTACCGGGATAGTGACGAAGATACTGAAGAGCAAGGGCCACGTTACCTTCCAAAAGAAATGAGCAGTCGTTTGGGTGGCCTGCTGTCAAAAAGACTGATGGATGAAATTGAGGCGTCAGCTCAAAGACCGCCAATCGAATTGCTGCGTCGGGCATTCATCATATGCCAAGATTATGGCGGCTTGGATAGGGTCAAAACTTGGACGAAAAGAGAACTCACTCGCGATCCATCTTTTCTTGGCCCATTTGCCAGTCTTATAATGCAAGGCAGCTATAGCGGAAGCGAGCGCCAACAAGAGTGGCCTGGGAACAAAGCAGCACGGACCAAGGTTACGGCTTACATAGACACAGAATGGCTCGTCCGAACATTTTCACTCGATCTGCCGGTGAAAAAGAAAAATTGGGGGCCATACATTTCCAATGATGAGGCGGCATTCAGGCTCATTCAGATGTTGAAGATGCCTGATGAAGAAAATTTAAACGGTGATCAAAGTGCTGGGTCAGCTCACGGAGGGCAAAGCGATGATGCCAATGGAGGATGAAGTCTCGCCGCAGGATGCGGCGGAGATCTTGAATGTGTCGCATTCATATGCGGCGAAGCTTTTCGACGAGGGCGCGATCCCGAGCCGCCGCGTGGGCACGCATCGGCGGGCGCTGACGGCGGATGTGCTGGCCTACAAGCAGCGCGCGAAGGAAACGCGGCTGGCGATGCTCGACGAGCTTATCGCTGAGGGCCAGAAGCTGAAGTTGGGCTATTGATTCCGCGTCCGAATCCGATGAACTCAAAATAGGCAGAAGAATGGGGGCAAAAGAATAACTCCAATCTCATTCTTCTGTCCCCATTCTCCTGCCTAACTCAACCTTTCACGGCCCCGAAGCCCAACTCGACAGCGATGAACGAATTGAACACGCGGGCACAAGCCTGCTGATGGTCTTCATGCGATTCCCGTGTCCAAAAACGGCGATCTCTGACCTATAGACGCACCTCATGAAATCTTTGCTCCTAGTCTTCACCACGGCCTTGTCACTCGCCTGCCATGCAGCGACGACCGAAACCGATCTGTGCATCTACGGCGGCACGAGCGCGGGGGTGATCGCGGCGGTGCAGGGGGCGAAGATGGGGAAGAAGGTGGTCCTGGTGGAGGCGGGGCAGCATCTTGGCGGCATGAGCGTGGAGGGGCTCGGCGGCACGGACATCGACAACCAGCCGTTTCATAACAGCCCGGCGGTGGGTGGGCTGGCGCTGGAGTTTTATCGACGCGTGAGTGCCGCGTATGGTCGCACGGCGGCGTTTGAGGCGATGCTGGCATCGAAGGGCAAGAACACGTCGCTGTGGCGGTTCGAGCCGCATGTGGCGGAGGCGGTTTGGGAGGCGTGGGTGAAGGAAGCGGGCATCACCGTGCTGCGCGGGCATCGTTTGAAGGAAACGAACGGCGTGACCAAGGACGGCACGCGCATCACGACGCTGCATTTTGACAATGGGGCCGAGGTGCGGGCGCGGGTGTTCATCGACGCGACCTATGAGGGCGACCTGCTCGCGTTTGCGGGCCTGAGCTTTGCCGTGGGGCGTGAGGGCAATGCGAAGTATGGCGAGATCAACAACGGCATCCGCACCGACACCACGCACAAGCAGCACGACAGGCCCATCGACCCCTATGTGATGCCGGGCGATCCGAAGAGCGGCCTGATCTTTGGCGTGCAGGACACACCGCTCGGCGAGCACGGCGCGGCGGATGAGAGCATCCAGGGCTACTGCTTCCGCCTCTGCCTCACGAAGGCCCCGAAGAACCGCCTCCCCATCGAAAAACCCGCCATCTACAATCCGGAGCACTACGAAATGCAGCGACGCTACCTCGCTGCGGGTGGCGTCATCAGCCCGCCCCATGCTGCGGTGCCGAATGGCAAGAGCGATCCCGGCACCTGGCACTCACTGGCGTCGAACTTCACCGGCTGGAATCATCGCTACCCTATCGCCAGCTACGCCGAGCGTGAAACGATGCTGCGTGAGAGCCGCGATTACATCCACGGCCTGTATTGGTTCATGGCGCATGACGACGCCGTGCCCGCCAAGCAACGCGAGGCCTGGGCCGTGTGGGGCCTGTGCCAAGATGAGTTCACCGACAACGGCGGTTGGCCGCGTGCCTTTTATGTCCGCAACGGCCGCCGCATGATCGGCGACTTCGTTTTGACCGAGGCGCAGCTTCGCCAAGCGAACCCCGAACCCGTGAACGATAGCGTCGGCATGATCTGGTGGCCGCCGGACTTCCACAGCGCCCGCTGCCTCGTGAAAGACGGTCGCGTGTGGAATGAAGGCGCCGTCTTCAATGTCTCCAAAGAGCCCGACTGGATCCCCTGCGGCATCCCGTATCGCTGCCTCGTGCCGAAAGCTGCCGAATGCACGAACCTCCTCAGCCCGACCTGCCCCTCATCAAGCTATGTGGCCTACGGCGCGTATCGCATCGAGTTCACCTTCATGGCCGCCGCGCAATCCGCCGCCACCGCCGCCGTTTTTGCCCTGGAAGCCGGCACCTCGGTTCAAGGCGTCGATTACACCAAGCTGCGTGAACGCCTGCTCGCGGACAAGCAGGTGCTGTTCATCCGGCCATAAGAGGGGCCCGTCTTTGCTTGGGGGAGACGAAGACCTCTGCGCATCTTGCTAGGCCTTCGGCTTCGGCCCCGACGCCGAGGTGCCCTGCCTGGGGGGCAAAAAATCATCGACAGGCACCGAGTCTGGCGCCAGCAAAGTGGCCATCTCGCTCCGTCGAGATGAGCGAAAGGCTTGCGCTGGAAGGCTGGGTTTTCGGAGTTCGTGAACGGCTCAGTCTGCCGGACTGCCCGCTCATCCTGCGGAGCAAGATGGCTACCTTGCTTCGCTTGCCCGGCGCTGATGAACCCATCGGCAGTTTTCTCTGCGAACGTTCAAGATCAACGAAAAGAATGAAGGGTGGCGACGCAACATCGAGAGGCAGCGACGGGGCGCCAGCAGGGTAGCCATTTCGCTCTGCCGAGATGAGCACGCGAAATTTTTGCGTAACCAACTCCGGTTTCGTGCATTACAAGCGGCGATGAAAACGTCACTGCCTGTCCTGGCCCTGCTTGTCACCCTTGTCTCCGCAGAGGCACGGCTGCCTCTGCTCGGGCGCTTGCGTGAACGTCTCGCGGAGCGCCGCGCTGAACCGGAGCCGACGGTGAACCCGGTCGAGCTGAGCTACGGCGGGGACCCGCTACAACGGCTCGACTACTGGCGCCCGGCGAGCCCTGGCTCACCGCTGGTGGTGTTTGTGCATGGCGGCGGCTGGAAGCGGGGTGACAAGGGCAACGCCACCGGCGAGCACAAGCCTGCGCATTACCTCGCGCAAGGTTATGGCTTCGCGTCGGTCAACTACCGTCTCGTGCCCGCCGCGACGGTCGAGCAGCAGGCGCAGGATGTGGCGGACGCGATCGCGCACCTCATCCGGCAGGCGGCGCCGCTTGGATTCGACGCCACGCGTGTGGTTTTGATGGGACACAGCGCCGGGGCGCATCTTTCCGCGCTGGTCGGCACGGACCTGCAGTATTTGAAAAAGGCCGGTCTGGGCCCGAAATCGCTCCGAGGTGTCATTCCGCTCGATGGCGCCTGCTACGACGTGCCGCGCCAGATCGCCGAGGGCGGCGAGTTCATGCAGGACACCTACCAGCAGGCCTTTGGCGGCGAAAAGCCGCGCCAGCTTGAGCTTTCGCCCACCCATCACGCCACCGCGCCGAATGCGCCCGCCTTCCTGATCCTGCATGTGCAGCGCGTTGACGGCGCCGCGCAGTCCAAGGCGCTTGGAACGGCGCTGCAAGCCGCAGGCACGAAGGCGGAGGTGCGCGGCTTCGAAGGTCGCGGCTTGCAAGGACATGCCGAAATCAACCGACGCCTCGGTGATCCCGCCTACCCCGCCACTCCCTTCGTGGACGCCTGGCTGAAACAGGTGTTCGCGAAGTGAGCGCTCGAAACGGCGCCAGCAAAGTAGCCATCTCGCTCCGTCGAGATGAGCTGGACGTTCCGAAAGCCCAACCCTCCAAGATGACCAAGCCGTCTGCATTCCGGCGCAAGCCCTCCGTTCGCGCTCTGGGGAAACCAAGCCGCCGTCTCGCTCCGCCGAGATGCCACCGGGCCTTCGCCGAGCCGGACGTTCTGAATGCTCGAAAGTTCAGCGTGTCTGCGCAAGCCGTTCGCTCATCCTGCGGAGCAAGATGTCTACTTTGCTGGCGCTCATCCGCTCTCGTCCTGGTATCGCGACATGCGACTTTGAATTCCTCTGACGAACAGTGCATGACCAGCCACGGCCGCAAAGCCCAGCTCTCTTCGCAAACCCACGGCAGCGCTCAAGCGAAGCAAAGCAGCCATCTCGCTCCGTCGAGATGAGCCGAAGAACTTCGATTGCACAGCACGCCTCGCCAAGTTCACCCGTCCGGCGCTCCTCTCGCGGATCAAAAGCACCAGGTTGCTTTGCCCATTCACACCGCTTCTCATCAAAAAAACCTCGCCTGTCATACAACAACTGCGCCCAAGCCACTCACGCCACACGTCATTTCATCACCACTCATGCGTCCGCTTATCCCACTGCTCGCCCTGCCGTTCCTCCTCGTCTCCTGCCACGCCTCCGCCGATGAGGCGCTGGCCGCGAAGATGCGGGCGCTGTTTCCCAAGGCGGACAGCGACCAGAGCGGGACGCTCGACACGGCGGAGCAGGCACGGGCGGTCGAGCATGTGAAGACGACCTATGGCGGGGCGTGGTCGCAGCAGATCGAGGCGATGTTTGCCCGTGCCGCCAAGGACGGCAGCGTCAGCTCCGAGGCCTGGCTGCAGGCCGTGGCTCGCTTTGCCCAGCCCCCTGAAAAAAAGACCGAGAAGATCGCCATGCGCGACGGCACCCTGCTCGCCACCGACCTGTATCTGCCGCAGGGAGACGGTCCGTTCCCCGTCGTTCTCACCCGCACGCCCTACGGCCGTGTGAAGCGCGGCAAGGACGCCGTTAGCTTCGTGAACGACGGCTATGTCTTCATCATCCAGGACATGCGCGGACGCTTCGACTCCCAGGGCGAGAACCTGCCTTTCCACGGCTGCGGCTGGAGCGAGCATCAGGACGGCGTTGACACGCTCGCATGGATCAAACAGCAGCCGTGGTGCGATGGTCGCATCGCCACCATCGGCGGCAGCGCGGGCGGCATCACGCAGAATCTGCTTGCCGGTGCCGCGCCGGAGGATTTGAAGGCGCAGTACATCAGCGTCGCCGCCGCGAGCCTGTATTCCGACGGCACCTACATCGGCAACGCGTATCGCAAGGCCGACATCGAAAACTGGACCACAGGCAACAAATTCGACCCGAAGGCGCTCGAGCTCATGCGCTCGCATCCAAGCTACGACGATTATTGGGCGCGGTTCGAGACCGCCACGCGGCATGCGCAGATGAAAGTGCCCGCCGTGCATGTCGGCGGCTGGTTCGACATGTTTGCGCAGGGCACCCTCGATGAATTCGTCGGCCGCCAGCATCTCGGCGCGCCCGGTACCAAGGGCGCGCAGAAGCTCGTCATGGGCCCGTGGACGCACGCCATCGGCAAGATGCCCGCTGGTGAGCTGACGTTTCCCAACGCCACCCGTGTGCCCGTCCAGTACGATCCGCTGCGCTGGTTTGCCCACTACCTGAAAGGGGCGGACAACGGCGCTGAGAAGGAGCCTGCCGTGGCCTACTACGTCATGGGCGACACCGCCACGCCAGGCGCGCCTGGCAACGAATGGCGATTCGCCAACGACTGGCCCGTCCCCGCGAAGGAAACGGCTGTGTATCTCACCGGCGACCGCAGGCTGAGCCTTGAAAAACCCAGCGCCGCCGCCGCTCCGCACGAATACACCTTCGATCCCGCGAACCCTTGTCCCACCATCGGCGGGCACAATCTCACCATTGACCGCGGTTCGATGGACCAGCGGAAGATCGAGGGCCGCGACGACGTGCTCGTCTTCACCAGCGGCGTGCTCGACAAACCCGTCGAGGTCACCGGCCGGATCTTCGCGAAGATCTTCATCTCCTCCAGCGCCGCCGACACCGACCTCTCCGTGCGCGTTTGTGACGTCTATCCCGATGGCCGCAGCATGCTCATCGCCGAGGGCATCCAGCGCCTGCGCTACCGCAAAAGCCGAGAAAAGCCCCAGCCGCTCACGCCCGGTCAGGTCGAGGAGGTCAGCGTCGACTGCTGGTCCACCAGCCAGATCTTCAACACCGGCCACCGCGTCCGCGTGACGATCACCTCCAGCAACTTCCCGCGTTTCGACGTCAACCCAGGCACCGCGCAGCCCTGGAGCGAAACCGGAGAAAAGGTGAAGCAAACCAACCGCATTCACTGCGACGCCGAGCACCCCTCGCGGCTGGTGGTGCCGGTGGTGGAGTGATGCGATTCACGCGAAGCATCGTAGCCCTCTCTCTCCGCGAACCGACCGAATGGAAATAGCCGGCCTCAGGCCGCCCGAAGGGAGAGCGAAAAAGCAAAGGAGCCGCATGCCCCGCACACTCCATCGTACACGATGACCAAACCGTCTGCATCCTGGCGCAAGCCATCCGTCGGTGTCCAGGCGACATCAAGCCGCGATACCGCTTCGTCGAGCCGGACGTTCTTGTAGCTCGAAAGTGCTGCGTGCCTGCGCAAGTCTTTCGCTCATCTCGACGGAGCGAGATGGCCACTTTGCTGGCGCCAGCCTCGCGGCCCGTGGGTGATTCGCTGATCCGTCTGGTAGGGCCCCGCTGCGTTGGGGCCGAAGACGAAGGCCGAGAAAGGTGCACACGCCCCTTGGGCATGAGGGTTCGCTGGATCCATCAAGCCAATCGGATCTTCAGGACCCCGACGGGGTCCGGTCATGCAGCCCAGGAGTGGACGCGCAGCGGCCTCTCCTGGGGAAAGGTGAGCCTTGGCGTATTCCGATGGAGGACCCCATCGGGGTCCCGTCTGGGGCGCGGTGAAGACGACGCGCGGCTACAGGATTGACCGCTTGGACGGAACCCCGAGGGGGTTCGTGATCGGACGGGGATCGGGTGTGATGCGGGGAACCCAGGAGAGCGCTCGCAGTCGCTCGGCACTCCTGGGCTGCATGACACAAGCCCCTTGGGCTTGAACGTCCGCAAAGAAACCTGCCAATGCTTTCATCAGCACCGAGCAAGCGAAGCAAAGTGGCCATCTTGCTCCGCAAGATGAGAGGGCAGTCCGGCAGACTCAACCGTTTCTGAACTCCGAAAGCCCTTCCTTTCTGCGCAAGCCTCTTGCTCATGCCGCCGGAGCAAGAGACGATAAGGAGTCACTGGGCCCATCGTTCTCACCGCCCATGAAACTTTTCGCCCTGCTCACCTTCGCTTTGATCACCAGCCTCGCCTTTGCCCAGCAGCCGGAGGCGGGCAAGGCGGTGAAGAAGGGCAGAGTGACGGGGGTGCAGCGGGTGCAGATACCGGTCGAGCCGCCTGCTACGTTGAAGGCCGAGTTCGACCTCGTCTATGGCAAGACGCCCCAGCAGGAGCTCAAGCTCGACGTTTACCGCCCGAAGAGCGACGCCGTCCTGCCTGCCTGCGTGCTCGTGCATGGCGGCGGCTGGACCGGGGGTGACAAAGAACGTTTCCGGGCGCTCGGTTTCGCGCTCGCGGAGAAGGGCTATGTGGTCGCCAACGTCGAGTACCGTCTCGCCGGCGTGGCGAAGTATCCGGCCGCCGTTCAGGATTGCAGCCTCGCCGTGCGCTGGGTGCGGGCGAATGCGAAACGCTTTGCCCTTGATCCGCAACGCATCGGCGCCTGGGGCGGCAGCGCAGGCGGGCATCTCGTCGGCCTGCTCGCCGCCGCGCCGGAGCATTTTCTCACCCCTGAGCTCAAGGATGTGTCCGCCGCCGTGCAGGCCACCTGCATCATGGCCGGTCCCACCGACCTCACGAACGCCATCTTCGTCGAATCGCTGCGCCGCGCGAAGGAGAAGAGCAACAGCTACACTTGGTTCGGCAAACTCTACGACGACGCGCCCGAGCTTTACCGCGACGCCTCGCCCATCACCCACTTCTCCAAGACCACCGGCCCCGTCCTCTTTCTGACCGGCGACCTCGACAATCCCAACCGAGACCAGGCAGCCTTGGAAAAGCTTCAGTCCCTCGGCGTCGCCACGAAACAGACGGTTCTCAAGGACGCCAAGCACGGCTGCTGGATGCAGAAGCCCTGGTTCGAGCAATGCGTGACGGAGGTGGATGCCTGGTTCAGGGAGTATCT
>Ga0315900_10010161_pt1 | contig 11841 bp, 9 predicted proteins | sample LakEriMetagenome_FD_203521 | JGI IMG/M metagenome (GOLD analysis project Ga0315900, IMG submission 203521) | Freshwater fungal communities from buoy surface, Lake Erie, Ohio, United States - Buoy 12 MA114 | ecosystem: Environmental > Aquatic > Freshwater > Lake > Lake biofilm | place: USA: Lake...
CCAATTTTTCGGCCTTCTACTATGACTACTCGGGCCTCCAGCTCGGGCAGCGCATCAATGGCGGCGTCGTCACCCGCAACGCCGACGCGACGATCTACGGCTTCGAGGCCGAGTTCGTTTACGCGCCGAACGATCAGTGGCTTTTCGACGCCAACCTCTCGACCCTCAACACGGAAATCGGGACCTTCTTCAGCGAGGACGCCGCCAATCCTGCGCAAAGCCTGACGGCGACGACTCCCACGGTGCAGGTGAATCTGGCCGGCAACGAGCTGCCCCATTCACCCCCGGCCAAGATCAAGTTCGGGGGTCAGTACACGACGGGTCCGATCTGGGGCGACTGGACGTCGACCTGGCGTGTGGACGCGGTGTGGCAGGACTCCTACTTCGCCCGCGAATACAACTCGCCGACCGACCGCATCGACTCCTGGGGCGTCATCGACCTGCAGGCCCGTTTCCGTAACGACACGACCCAGACGGAGGTGCGTTTCTTCGTCAAGAATCTGACGGACGGCGACAACATCACCAACATCATCATCGAGGACGCATTGGTCGGCCGGTACCGGAACGCGCGCCTGCTTGAGCCGCGGACCTACGGCCTGATCGTGTCCAAGGCCTTCTGATCCAGCAACCTCCCTGACGACTTCATGACTGGCGCCGGGACCCTCGCGGGCCCGGCGTCTCTTCTTCCAGCAGGGAAGATGCCGGAGGGGCTACAAGGGCCCAGGGACGCCGTTGCCGACGTGGCGCTGGTTCCGCATCCGGCGGGCGGATTAGGATGCCAGATCGGCGTTCGCCGTCGGCGGATCGGGGAACGAGGCGGGTGAAGACCGCCCAGTACATTTGGGAAGAAGTGTTTGGCCACCATTGAATCATCTCCGGCCGAGACGCCGCCAAAGCCGCCACTCCTTGTCAAGCTCGCCTACAGCCTGGGTCAGGCGGGCCAGAATGGCGGGTTCGACGCCGCGTTCGGCTTCATTTTCTTCTACTACTCAGCTGTTCTCGGATTATCCGGGGCGCTGGTCGGCGCCGCCCTGGCCGTGGGCCTGGCCTTCGACGCAGCAGTCGACCCTGTGATCGGATCCTGGTCCGATAATCTGAAATCCCGACTGGGCCGCCGTCTGCCGCTTATGCTTGTTGCGGCGCCACTGCTGGCGCTGTCGGTCGGATTATTGTTTTCGCCGCCGCGTGACCTGGACCAGTTCGCGCTTTTCGGATGGTTGGCGGTCATGTCGATTGCGGCGCGAAGCGCCATATCCTTGTTCACCGTTCCCTACCTCGCACTGGGCGCGGAACTTGCGAGCGACTACGGCGAACGCACGAGTGTCGTCATGTATCGCGCCGTAGCGGGCATTCTGTCAGCTGTCGTCGTGACGGCGGTTGGCTATTCCGTATTCTTTGCCAACGGCGGACTGCAATTGCCCGATGGTTACCCAGGCTTTGGCTGGTCAGTGGCAGGCCTTCTGCTGGTGTGCATGACCCTCTGTTGTCTGGGTATACGGCGCTATGCCGCTGGCCTGCCCCAGCCAGGACATACGCCTTCGTCTCTATGGAAAAGGCTGCCAAGGGAAGTCGGAGAGATTTTCCGCAACAGGTCGTTCCGCATCCTGTTCCTGTCGGCGGTCATCCTGTTCGTGGCGCTGGGCCTGAACGCGACGCTTAACGCCCACGCCTTCGTTTTCGTCTGGCACATCAAGAGCGAGCTGATCCAGTTCATCGGCTATGCCTACATGGCCGGCATGCTGCTGGGCGTCGCGGGCGCACCGATCCTTCAGAGGGCGATGGAGAAGAAGTACGTTGTCATCCTCGGCTTCGGACTGCTCATCGCCAACTGGCTGGTGCTGCAGGGGTCTATGCTTGCCGGATTCTATCTGCCGCAGGGCGATGCCGCGCTTCTGCCCATGCAGATAAACTCATTCGTCGCCGGCATCGGCACCGGGTTTGTGTCGGTGGCCTATCCTTCGATGATGGCGGACGCTGCCGACGAGCATGAGCACCTGTACGGGCATCGTCGAGAAGGTCTGTATTTCGCGGGACTTGGATTTGCCAACAAGGCGGCGTCGGGGCTAGGCGTTATGGTGGCAGGGGTTGCGCTGGATCTCGTGCGTTTTCCCAAGGAGCTCGGCCAGACCGTCGGGGCGGTCCTGCCTGCTGACGTTCAGTTCCGTCTCGTAATGGTCTGGGGGCCTGTTCCGGCGGTTATTGCGATCGTCGCGCTGCTGATCTTTGTTTCCTACAACATTACCCGCGCCCGCCACGCCGAGATCGCGGCGGGGCTGGGTCGCGGACCGGCTCCCGGCTGACGGGCCGGTCACCACATCCATTCCGCCGCTCCGACCGGGGCGGCGGTCAGTACGCCACGGAGGCTCGCATGACTCATGACACCCTGTCCGCAACGCCTCTGACCGGCCCGTCGCTGGACACCCCGGAGGTCGCCGCCCTTAGAACGCATCTAGAAGCCAACAACGGCATCAAGGGGCTGGACATCCTCGAGCCCGGCGACACCGCCCACGCAGCCGAGCTGTTCCGGCGCGACGGCTTCGTGGTCATCGCCAACGTACTGAACAGCGAGCAGATCGACATCCTCGGCCAGGGCTGCAACGCGGTGGCCGCCGACATCCTGGCGCTGGATCAGGATCGCGCCGGCAACCGCGGATCCCATCGCTATTCGTTTGGCGGCTCCAGCCTGACCCGAAGCCAGCTGCACCGCCCCGAATGGCAGATGCTGCTCGACATTCCGGCGGTCACCGAGGTTGTCAGCGCGATCTTCGGCTCGCCTGACTATTCGCTGCGAGCGGCGAGCGGCGACTTCTGCCTGCCCGGCGCGGTGGAATACCAGCCGCTGCATTCAGACATTCGCGACTGGCAGAGCAACAAAAAGACCCCCTTCAGCGCCTTCCATGATCCGCGCGGCCAACTCACGATCCGCGATCTGCCTTGCCCGTATGTCTGCGTGAACTTCCTGCCCCAGGAGGTCACCCGTCTGAATGGCCCTACCCGACAGATCCCCGGCACCCAACATTCCCGCACGCCGATCCCTGGCCTCGACGCCGAGCCCGAATGGATGCGGCTGAGCACGGTCTGCCCGGCGCCCGCCGGCGCCATCATGGTGCGGGACGTGCGGGCCTGGCACGGCGGCACGCCGAACATCTCGAACGCCATTCGGTCCATCCCGAACCTGGAGTTCTACGCGCCGTGGTTCCGCGAGCCGATCGTCCCGGGCATCAGCTATCGTGACGCCAGGAACCTGTCCGAACACGCCCAGCGTCTGGTCCGCTACTGTGTGGCGGATTCGAGCGAGACGCTGGTCACTGGTCCGACCCTGCGCGCGCCCTGACCCTGCCGTCTGGAAGACATCCCATGAAGTACCGCCGACTTGGCAGAACCGCGCTGAAGGTGAGTGAACTTTGCCTCGGCACGATGAACTTCGGCCCGCGCACCCCGGAGCCTGAGAGCTTCGCCATTCTTGGCGACGCCGTCGCCGCCGGGATCAACTTCATCGACACGGCCAACCAGTACGGTGGCCACCTGGGCGTGGGCGCGACCGAAAGCCTGCTCGGCCGCTGGCTCGCCGAGGATCGTGGCCGCCGCGACCAGATCGTGCTCGCCACCAAGGTTCACGAGCCGATGTCCGACGACGTCAACGACCGGGGCCTGTCGGCGCGGCACATCCAGATGGCCTGCGAGGCGAGCCTGCGCCGGCTCGGGGTCGAGCACATCGATCTCTACCAGCTGCATCACATCGACCGCACCGCGCCGATGGAAGAGATCTGGCAGGCGACCGACCGGCTGATCCGCCAGGGCAAGATCACCTACGTCGGCTCCAGCAACTTCCCGGGCTGGAAGATCGCCCAGGCCAACGAGAAGGCAGCGGCGCGGGGCCGGCTGGGCCTGGTGTCCGAGCAGAGCCTCTACAACCTCCTGGAGCGCCGTGCTGAACTGGAGGTGATCCCCGCCTGCCGCGAATACGGCCTGGGCCTGATCCCCTGGAGCCCGCTCGCGGGCGGCCTGCTGGCCGGCGCGTCCATGGACGCGGATGGCCGACGGCAGTCGACCGAAGCGAAGGCGGCGGCCATCGCTCGGTCCGGGCAACTTTCCCGCTTCGGCGACCTCTGTCGGGCGCTGGGCGAGCCCCCCGGCGCGGTCGCCCTGGCCTGGCTGCTGCACCAGGACAGCGTGACCGCCACCATCATCGGCCCGCGCAACCTCGACCAGCTGACCTCGGTTCTGCATGTGCCCGACATCCGGCTGGACGGCGAGACGCTGGCGGCCATCGATGCGATCTTCCCGCCCTGCGGCCCGGCGCCGGAGGCCTATGCATGGTGATCGTAGGTGGCGTCCTTCCGGTCACCGGCGGTCATCTGGCCTACCACCGCACGGGTGGCGACAAGCCGGCGCTGGTCCTGTCCCACGGCTTGACGGACAACGGCCTGTGCTGGAGCCGGCTGGCGGCTGCTCTGACGCCGGACTTCGACGTCATCATGCTGGATGCGCGCGGTCACGGGGAAAGCTCGCGCATGGTCGGCGCGCCACCTGATCACGCCGGTCGCGACATCGCCGAGGCCATCGACTTTCTGGGCCTGCGGTCGCCGATCGTGATGGGCCACTCCGTTGGCGCCCGCGCCACCGCCGACTTTGCCGGCGCCTATCCGGGGCTGGCGTCGAAGGTCATTCTTGAAGATCCGCCCTTCCTGCCGGTCGCCGATCCAGCGGCGGCCGCGCTCCGCCGGCGCAAGTTCCGCGATCAGGTGGAAGCCTTCCAGGCCATGGCCGAGGCGGACATCATCGCGCTGGGTCGAAAGACCTCGCCGGACTGGCATGAGGACGAGTTTCCGGCGTGGGTGGCCGGCAAGCGTCAGGTCGATCCGGACGCCATGCCGGACTATCGCACGCCCTGGCAGGAGTCGCTTCGGGCTATCACCGCTCCGATCCTGTTGATCCGGGGCGAGCCGGCGCGGGGCGGTCTGGTCACGGCGGAGATCGCCGACGCGGCGATGGACCTCAATCCGAACATCACGACTGTCCTGATTCCCAACGCTGGCCACAACATCCGCCGCGAGAATTTCGACGGCTATCTGGCGACAGTGCGCGGCTTCTTGGCCAGCAACTAGGCGGTCACCCCGGGATTGCGCGCAGCCAGGGCGTCGATCGGGCGACATGATTTTCGGCAATGCTGGTTAGGCGCGGATGACGGACGTGAATTTCCGGGTTTGGTGACTCATCTCGCCCGTGCCGAATGTCTGCTTCCCGGAGCCGGATGCCAACGTCCGCTTGTTGGCCCCAACCCAACTGGGAGAAACGACCCATAGTGGCGGTTGGAAGGGTCTACTTGAGAGCAGCCGTTCCCGGCCGTGCTCGAGCCTAGCCTCGCCACCGAACTCATGGTGTTCTCGTTCCATCGCTGAACGGGGCAGTCGCGCGCACATGAGCCTTGGCTGGATTGCTGCACTCCTGGGACTGGCGTTCCTCGACGCGATGAACCCGTTTTCGATCGCTGCCATGGTCTTTCTGCTGAGCACCGACCGGCCAGTGCCGCGGGGTCTGGTTTTCTTGGTCGGGACCTTCGCCGTCTATCTGTTCGGGGGCGTGGTGCTGCTCGAGGGGTGGCTCGTCGTGCTGAGGACGTTCCTGCCGTCCCTGCCCGGGTGGGCGCCGGGAAGCCTCGAGATGCTGGCCGGCGGGCTGGTGGTCGGGGCCGGCATCTATGCCTGGATACGCGCCGCCGGGGGCAAGACAGCGCCTTCACCGATGAACCTCTCGCTTCCGGCGACATTGGCCTTTGCCATCGTCAGCACGGTTTCGGACCTGCCCACGGCGATCCCGCTGTTTGCGGCGGTGAACCAGATTGCCGCCACGGGCGACGGCACCTTTGCCCGGTATGGCTGGCTAGCGTTCTATACCGTCGTCTACGTCACCCCCTTGATCGCGATGCTGGCGGCAAGCCTCGCCTTGGGCCAACGGGCAGAACCGACCCTTGTGTGTGTGCGTCAGGCGGTTGACTGGACCTTTGCCAGACTGCTGCCCCCCGCTCTTGTTCTTGCCGGCATCGCACTGCTCATCGACGGGGCCAGGCGCGTGTTCGCGGTCCTGGCCTGAAGGCAAAGTCGCGGTTCCACCCCTTCGCTGAGATTGTGTGGGTCGGCTTTGGGGCCATGCGCTGGAGGGACCGCTATCCGGCGCGACGCCAGTTGGGACGATCGACCCGAAGCGAATGTTCTCAGGCCCTCAGGCCCCGCCCTACGATGCCTCCAATCTCCAGCCCCATCTGACCCGCCGACCGACCCGACGCCACCTCCGAGCTGAAGCTCACCGGACGTGGCCGGCTGCGACCGCTGCTGCCTTGCCAGCACCTTGGGGGAGGGGCTCCTCAGGCCCGTGGTCGTTACTCTGACAGAACCCGCTGGCCTGCCCCGAACATGGCGCTAGAGACCGCCGTCACCAGCATTGAAACCGGATCACCCCGAAGGTGCAGGCCAGAGTGATGGTTGCGAACGGTTCTCAGGACTGCTAGGCCAGCGCCATGATCCACGCCCTCGTCATGCCCCGCTCCGTCGCTGTCGCGGCCGTCGCGACCCTCGCCCTGATCCTCGCCGCCTGCGGCCAGTCCGGGGAGGGCGAAGGCCCCGCCGCTGACGCCCGCGTGGTCAACGTCTATTCGGCGCGCCATTATGATGCCGACGAGGCGCTGTATGCCCGCTTCACCGAACAGACCGGCATCCGCGTCAACGTGGTCGAGGGCAAAGCCGACGAACTGATCGCGCGCCTGCGCGCCGAGGGAAAGGCCAGCCCGGCCGACGTCTTTGTCGCCGCTGATGCGGGAGCCCTTTGGCGGGCCCAGGACGCCGGCCTGTTGCAGGCGACGTCCTCCGAGAAGCTGAACAGCCTCATTCCGGCCAACCTGCGCGCCCCCGGCGGCGAGTGGTTCGGATTGGCCCGGCGCGCGCGGATCGTCGCCTATGACCCTGCCCGCGTCCGCCCGGAGGAGGTCGACACCTACGAGGAGATCGCCTCGCCGCGCTTCCGGGGAAAACTGTGCGTTCGTTCGTCGGAGAGCGTCTACAATCTGTCGCTGGTCGGGGCCCTGATCGAGGCCTGGGGCCCTGCGCGCGCCCGGCAGTGGGTCGAGGGCGTGGTCGCCAACATGGCCCGGCCGCCGGAGGGCGGCGACCGCGACCAGATCCGCGCCGTGGCCGCGGGCGTCTGCGAGATCGCCCTTACCAACAGCTACTATTTCATCCGCATGGGCGCCGGCGAGGAAGCGGCGGACCGCGAGGTCGCAGGCAGGCTGCGACTGGCCTACCCGTCGCTCAACGGGCAGGGGGCGCATGTGAACGTGTCCGGCGGCGGCGTCGCCGCCCATTCCCCGAACCGCGACAACGCCTTGCTCCTGCTCGAATTCCTGGCGACGCCGGAATCCCAGGCAATGGTGTCGCGGATGAACTACGAATATCCGGTCAGCCCGGGCGTGGCCGCCCCGGCCCCGGTCGACGCCTACGCCGGGTTCAAGGCCAATCCGATGGCCGTTTCGCTCTACGGCCCGCGCCAGGCCGAGGCCCAGTCGATGATGAGCGCGGCGGGCTGGCGATAGCCACCGCGATGACCAATAAAGGCAGCGCAGGCCCGATCCGGCGCGCCCTGGCCGAATGGTCGGGCTCGCCGCTCACCTGGCTTGGTCTGTTGGTCACCCTGACCCTGCTGCTGCCTCTAGGCGGGGTAGTCGCCGCCGCGCTGGTCCCGGGTGAGGCGGCTATCGCCCCGCGCGAGGTGGCGCGCTACGCCGCCACCACCGCTGGCCTCGTGGTGCTTGTGGCGGGGATCGCCGGAGGTCTCGGGGCTATCGCCGCCTGGCTGGTGGCCTTGCATCGCTTTCCCGGGCGCGGCCTTTTCAGCTGGGCGCTGGCCCTTCCTCTGGCGGCCCCTGCCTTCGCCGTGGCCTATGGCTACGCCGACCTTCTTGACGTGGCCGGGCCGGTGCAGACCGGCCTGCGCGCCCAGTTCGGGTTCGACCTGCCGCTGCGGTTGCGCTCGCTCTGGGGGGCCGCCTTCGTCCTTGGCCTGGCCTTTTATCCCTACACCTATCTGACCCTGCGCGCCGCGCTGGAGAGCCAGGCGGCTCAGGCGGTCGAGGCGGCGCGGACGCTGGGGGCGGGACCGTGGCGCGCCTTCTCCGCTGTCGCCCTGCCGATGGCCTGGCCAGCCGTCGCCGCCGGCCTTTCCCTGACTGTGATGGAGACCCTGGCCGATTATGGCGCGGTCAAGTTCCTGAGCGTCCAGACCCTGACCACCGGCGTCGTCCGGGCCTGGTCGGTGTATGGCTCGCCAGGCGCCGCCGCGCGGTTCGCCCTGCCGCTGCTGGGCGCGGCGGCGCTACTGATCTGGATCGAGCGTACGACGCGGGGGAGGCGGCAGTTCGCCGCGGCCGGCGGCCAGCGCCCGTTCCAGCCGATCCACCTCACCGGCGCGGCGGCGTTCGGGGCCAGCCTGTTCTGCACCCTGCTGTTCGTCTTTGCCTTGCTCCTTCCCGCCGCCTGGCTCGCCATCTCGGCGTTGCAGATCGAGCCGCAGTGGAGCCGGCTGATCCCGGCGGCGGTGCGGACCGTCACCCTCGGGACCGCCGGCGCTGTCGCCACTGTCGGGCTTGCCGTCCTGCTGGCCTTGACCCTGCCGCGTCTTGGTCCGGTGGCCCGCAGCGTCAGCCTCGGCTACGCCACGCCCGGGGCCGTGATGGCCATCGGCCTGCTGGCCCCGGCCGCCGTGGTCTGGAGCCTCGTGCCCGGCGCGGCCGCCGGGTTCGGCTGGGGGCTGGCGCTGCTGATCTACGCCTATGCGGCGCGGCTCGCGGCGGCGGCGCTGGAGCCGGTCGAGGCGGGCCTCGACCGCGCCGGACCGGCCATGGTCGGGGCAGCCCGCCTGCTGGGCCGCAGCGAAGCGGGGGCCGCGTTCGGCGTGCGGCTTCCGGTCGCCCGCGGCGCGGTCTTCACCGCGCTGCTGATCGTCTTCGTCGATGTGCTGAAGGAGCTGCCGGCGACCCTGATCCTGCGGCCGTTCGACTTCGACACCCTGGCGGTGCTGGCCTCCAACTACGCCCAGGACGAGCGCCTGGCCCAGGCCGGGCCGCCGTCGTTGATGATCATCCTGCTCGCCTTGCCTGGCGTGGTGTGGCTTAGCCGGCGCATGTCCGATCCACGGCGGGAATCCAGCACGTGACCTCCGAACGCCTGACATGCGTGAGCCTGGTGCGGCGCTTCGGCCGGCGGTCGGCCGTCGATGGCGTCAGCCTGACCCTGGCGCCGGGAAGGATCACGGCGCTTCTTGGCCCGTCGGGCTGCGGCAAGAGCACTCTTCTGCGCCTGATCGCAGGGCTGGAGCCGCTGGATGGCGGCGAGATCCGGTATGGTGAGACCCTGATCGCCTCCCCGTCACAGGCCCTGCCCCCCGAACGGCGACGTATCGGTCTGGTATTCCAGGACCATGCCCTGTTCCCGCATCTGAGCGTACGCGACAACATCGCTTTCGGGCTGGTCGATCGCCCCCGGGCGATGCGGCGCGAGATCGTCGACCGTTGGTTGGCGCGCGTCGGTCTGGGCGACCGGGGCCGCGACTGGCCGTACCAGTTGTCGGGTGGTCAGCAGCAGCGGGTCGCCCTTGCCCGCGCGCTGGCCCCGGCCCCGCGCGCGGTGCTGCTGGACGAGCCCTTCTCCAGCCTCGACGCCCATCTGCGCGGCGAGCTGCGACAGGACATCGCCCTGGCGCTGCGCGAGGTCGGAGCCGCGGCCCTGGTGGTTACCCATGACGCCGGCGACGCCATGCGGATGGCCGATGACCTGATCCTGATGGACCAGGGCCGGGTGCTGCAGGCCGGTTCGCCCGAGGACTGTTACGCCCGGCCGGTATCGCTCGATGCCGCCCGGCTGCTCGGCGAGGTCGACGTGATCGACGGCGAACGACAGGCGGGACAGGTCCGGACGCCGTTCGGCCTGTTCGAAGCGCCCGGACGCGACGGGCCTTGCCGCCTGATGTTCCGGCCGGAGGCGCTGGCGCTCGACCCCGACGGGGTCGAGGCGGTGGTCCTGGCGGTGGCCTACGGCGGCGCGACCAGCGAGGCGCGCGTGCGGGCAGGCTCGGCCGAGGCCACACTGGTGGCCGCCCCCGGGCGGCTCTCCGTCGGCGAGAGGGTGCGGGTCCGGCTGGAGCCCGCCGCGGTCCGTCCGCTGGAGTGAGGCCGCCGAGCACCAGGACCTGTGGGCACTTATCGTATCCAGAGTGCGATGGCGGCGATGGTGCTGTGTCCCGGGAGGTTGGGCTGATCGACTCGGTGTAGCTTCTGGCATCGCCTGGCTGGAGGAGGGAAGGCCCCAGTGCGCCAGCACCAGTTCACGCCCTTCGGCGCCGTTGCGGACGATCGGCGCGGCGTAGTCAGGGTAGATGTCGCGTGGCTCCAGGTTGCCGACGTCGGCCGACATGGCGCGGCTGGCGGCGAGGATGTCGGCGGCGCCGGTCCGCATGCGATAGAGGTTGCACATCGGGGGGCGTCCCTGGCCGGATGAAGCTGCCTCGAAGCAGATCATGCAGGGTGGGCACCGACAAGCGCCAGCCGCTACCGGATGGTCACGGCGATATGGTCAGTCCTGTCGCAGACCGAGCAGCGCGAGCGCAACCGGATACCGTGTGGCGTCGCGCCCCGCCCGAAACGCCGGATCGCCACCGTCGCCGACATGCTGACCTCGTAGTCGCACTTGGTGCAGCGCAGGATCAGCCGCCCGGACTCGCCCAGCGACGGGCCGAGGAACTGGTGTCTCGCCGCCATCGGTCAGCCGGCGGTCTCGCGCACCGCCATCTTGTGGGCCCGGCCCAGGCCGCCGAACAGGGAGAGGATCGCCCTGGTCTGCCGAAGCCGGGTCGCGACTTCGACCTGGGCGTCGGAAACCAGGTGGGCCAGGATCCTGCCCTCGTCGGTCGGCCAGTCGGTCAGACGCCCTGACGCGGCCAGTCGCTCGATGGCCCCCGGATCGCCGTCGGCGCCGAACTGGGTGATCTCCTCAGCCGCGGTCTGCTCGATGAGACGCCGGTGCTCCGGCCGCAGGTCGTCGAGCCGAACGCGCCGCCTTGGCGCGCCTGGCGTGGGGCCTTCCATGTTCTGTCCTTCCCTTGCTGACGGCCACCGTAGCGGCTGGCGAAAAGAGAACAAGGAGGGAACATTCCGCTCGCGCGACCGTGACCAAACCTCGCCGAGAGCCCGGCGAGGGGCTCTGCCTCTGTTTGGGAAAAGCCTCGTAAATCATTGATTTTGCTGGAGCCCGAAACCGCTCATTTGGGCGCTGACCTGCTGACATCACACACATAATGTCAGCTTCCCAAGCTGAATGTCGGGGGTTCGATTCCCCCGGCCGCTCCATGATTTCAGTTCGTTGCGTGATTTGAGCACGCCTCGGCAGCGCCGGTTCTTCAGCCCGTTTCACCCCAACGGCTGTCACAAAGAACGGAGGGCTGCCAGGGGCCGGTCACGGCTAGTCGCCTCTGAGAACGAGCCAGGGCACGAACAGGACCGACCCTGCGCCACCTCCGGACCGTCGCTAACCGGACGTGGGCGGCTGCAACGACCGCGTTGCCTGATCAACGCGCGGGTAGGGGCCCTTGTGACCGAGGTGGATAAAGCTGACACGACCAATTCCGCGCCGGGTCGATTTCCAGCTATAGGCAGCTTCAGGACAGGTGAGGGCATGAGATGTTCGACCAGCACGTCGCGCGGCTGAAGACCGACGGCTACACCATCGTCGAGGACGCCATCGCCCCGGACCTGGTGGCGGAACTCCTCGAATCCGTCGAGCGCCTCGAACGCGACCT
>Ga0315900_10010162_pt1 | contig 11841 bp, 7 predicted proteins | sample LakEriMetagenome_FD_203521 | JGI IMG/M metagenome (GOLD analysis project Ga0315900, IMG submission 203521) | Freshwater fungal communities from buoy surface, Lake Erie, Ohio, United States - Buoy 12 MA114 | ecosystem: Environmental > Aquatic > Freshwater > Lake > Lake biofilm | place: USA: Lake...
TGTCGGATCCGTAGCGCAGGATCGAAGCTCGTCCACCCAGGGTGGTGTCCCACAGCCAGCCGTTGCTCGTGGTGGGGTTGAGCGGGTCGGTGGCCGTGTCGTCGTACCACACCGTGCCGATGCGGGGTTCCTTCGGGCCCGCCAGGTAGCTCGTGTAGATGAGATTGTTGGGGAGCAACTGCCAGCACCATGGCCGCGGTGCCCACAGGTCATCGAAGCATTCGCCGCAGCCACCGTACGGCGCGACACAGGAGTCGGGCGTGAAGGCTCCTTCTTCGTAGGGCGAATCGAGGATCACCGGCCCCTGCGGCTGTGCGGACGGCAGCGGCAGCACCCGGGCGCCGCCGTCGGTCAACGACTCGACGCCGCCCGGTGCTTCGGACAGGACTGGAGGCGCGTCGAGCACCACGGCCGTCGCCGGCCTCGCCGGCGGCCCGGCCACGGCGACCAGCACGATGCACCATGCCAGCACGGCATACGCACGCCGTGCGAATCCGCGGTCGTCCCCGTCACAGACGCCTGCTTCCGCGAACAGCATTGGCACCACGTGATGATGGATCGGCGGCGGGTGAAACGGCACACGGCGGCCGCTTGCGAAGGCAGTCAGCCGCTGCCACACTCTAGGGCCGGCGGAGGTCTCTGCCACAGAGAGATCGGCTGCGGGGGCTGCTTTCCACCAGCGCCCGGCCAGTTGGTTTTCCGACACGGCGCCGACGGGGGAAGCGGGGCAGGATCGCGAAGGCCCTGCCTCTCCAACTGCCGCCGTTTCACCCGCTCCCCATCGCCACGCACATGCAGCCATCGTCCCAGAGTGACAGCGGATCGTCGGTCGGTGCGGCCGAGACCACGAAGGCCGAGGACGACGGTGTCGCCGCTGCACTGGGTCGGATACCGAGCGGGCTGTTCGTGGTCACGTGGCGCGTGGGGGAGCAGGACCGAGCGATGCTCGCCAGTTGGGTCATGCAGGCGGGCTTCGCGCCGGCGCAGGTCTCGATTGCGGTGGCTCCCTCGCGCGACCTGCTGGCGACGCTGCAGAGCGGCGCTCCATGCGTGATCAACGTGCTGGCCGATGCACAGCGGCCGCTCGTGGGCCGCTTCGGCAAACCGGCGGTGGCGGGCGAGGATCCGTTCTCCGGGCTGGAAGTGAGGCGGACGCCGCGAGGCCTCGCCGCGCTGGCCGAGGCTGCGGCCTGGCTGGAATGCGACCTGGTGTCGCGGGCCGACCACGGAGACCACGTCGTGGTCGTGGCCCGGGTGTCCGCGGCCGGAGGCAGTACCGATCGGCAGCCTCTGGTGCATCTGCGGCGCAATGGTCTACGTTATTGAGCCTCCCGTCGGGTTCGGCCCCGTGCCCGGACCGTCCGATCACCACGGCATCAGCATCCCCCGGAGTCCTGCCATGCGTGCCTATTCGTCCTCTCTCGCCCGCCTGCGCCGAGGCGTGCTCGCCGCCGGCGCCTGCTTCGCCGTCGTGTTTCAGGGATGCTCGGACACCACGCCCCGTCCCGACGGAGCGGGCCCGGCACCCGCGGCGGGCGTGAAGCGGTTCATCTTCGTCACCAATGGCGACGACCCGTTCTGGGACGCCTGCAACGCCGGCCTCCAGGAGGGCGGACGGCGATTCGGCCTGGAGTCCAAGAACCTCCGCGTCGTGATGGAAAAGAACAACGGCACGGCTCAGGGCCAGATCGAGAAACTGCGGCAGTTCGGCAGCCAGTCCGACATCGCGGGCGTGGCCATCTCTGTGATCCAGGCCGAGAATGCCGCGATCGTCGAGGAGATGAAAAACCTGGCCGCCAAGGGCGTGCAGGTCATCACGGTCGACGGGGACGTCAACCGGGAGAAGTTCCGTGACGCCCGCGCGTACTACATCGGCACCGACAACATCGTCGGTGGACGCCTCCTGGGCAGCGCCGCAAAGGCCATCCTCAAGGCCCGCGGCAGGCAGTCCGGCGGCTACGTGCAGTTCGCCGGCTTCACCGACAACGACAATGCCCGGGCCCGCATGGACGGCTTCGAGGAAACCGTCGGTGACGCGTTCAAGGAAGTCGACCGCATGAGCGACGAGATGGACCTCTCCAAGGCGCGCGACAACGTGCGCACGGCTCTCGTCAACCACCCCGATCTGGCGGTGCTCGTGGGAATCTGGGCCTACAACGCCCCGGCCATCGCCGAGGTGGTGCAGGAGCGGGGTGTCCGCGAACGGGTCTCCGTGGTCACGTTCGACGCCCAGGCGGCGGCGATCGAGCGCATGGCGGCCGGACAAATCGACGCCATGGTCGTGCAAAATCCGTTCGAGATGGGCGTTCAGGCCGTGCGGCTCCTGCTGGCCATGCACTCGGGAGACGAGGCGGTGCTGGCGGAGATGTTCCCCGCTGCAGACAAGCCCGACGGCGACATCTACACGACCGGCCTGCGTCTCATAGCCCCCGACACCGCTCCGCTCGTCGAGCCCGACGACATCGACGTGAAGGGCTTCGAGTACATGCCCCTGTCGACGTTTCGCGACTGGCTGGCGAAGTACGGCCTGTCGAGTTCGTAGGCCACCGCCATGTCTGCTCCCAACGCGTCGGCGAAGCCGTTGTTCCTGCTGCGGCAGGGCGAGTGGGCACTGCTGCTGGCGATCCTCGTCGCCGTGGTGGTCACGGCGCTCGTCGACGCGAACCACAGTTACTGGTTCCGCCCGCTGGAGAGCCTCCGCGACATCGCCCGCAACACGGCCTTGCTCGGGATCTTCGCCCTCGGGGCCACCGTAGTGATCATCGCCGGCGGCATCGACCTTTCTGCCGGATCGATGATCGCCCTGTCGGGCACCGTCTGTGCCACCACCATGCTGGCGTTGGCTCCGGCCGAGATGATGGGGTTCAAGCCGGTGGGGCCGGTGGCCGTGGCCCTGGGGTGTGCGGCCAGCCTGCTGGTCGGCTTCCTCGTCGGCACGCTCCACACCTGGCTGATCACCGCCGTGCGGCTGCCCCCCTTCATCGCCACGCTGGCCACGCTCGTGGGCCTGCGGAGTTTCGCCCGTGCCCTCTGCGAGAGCACGACCGCGGCCTTCACGCCCACCAAGAGCGCCCTCATCAACGTTTCCGACCCCGTGTTCAAGACGATCCGCGACAACGTGTCGATCCCCGTCACGGTGTTCGCGGTGCTGGCGCTGGCGACCTGGCTGATCCTCACACGGACGGTGCTGGGCCGCCACATCCATGCCTTGGGCGGCAACGAACAGGCCGCCCGGTTGGCCGGCATCCGCACCGACAACGTGAAGTGGTTCGCCTACTGCTTCGGCGCCATGACGGCGGCGCTGGCCGGGCTGTTCTACGTGGCCAACGAATCGGTGGCGGCGCCCGTCAACCAGGGCCGCGGACACGAGCTCAACGCCATCGCGGCCGCGGTCGTGGGCGGCTGCTCGCTGACCGGCGGTGTCGGCACCGTGCCGGGGACCGTGCTGGGGGCGGTCTTCCTGCGGGTCGTGATCGACGCCGTTTCGAAGATCATCAAGACCGGGGCCGACGTCTACGAGGGCCTGATCGTGGGCATCGTGGTGGTGATCGCGGTCACGTTCTCCCAGTTGGGACAGATGGCCAAGGGGGGCCGCCGACTCCTGCCCGGCACCCTCGGCCTGTGCGCCATCCCCACGCTGGCGGTGCTCTGTGGCTGCATCGTGTCGATGACGGCGAACGCCAAGGCTGGGCTGGCCGCGGGGGTGGTGGCGTTTCTCCTGCTGGCGGCCGTGCGGGCCTGGGAGTCGCGGGCGAGGGCCTCATGAACGCCCACGTCGACGCCCCAGCCGGGGCCGCCCCGGCCATCCTCATGCGGGGTATCACCAAGCGGTTTCCCGGGGTGGTGGCCCTGGAGGACGTCGCGCTTGAAGTCCGCCGCGGCGAACTCCACGCCATCTGCGGCGAGAATGGTGCGGGCAAGAGCACGCTGATGAAGATCCTCTCCGGGGTCTATCTGCCAGACGATGGCCTGCTCGAAATCGACGGTTTGGCCGTCCGCTTCGCCGGCACCCGCGATGCCGAGCGGGCGGGCATCGCGATCATCCATCAGGAACTGGCCCTCGTCGAGGATCTTCCGGTGGCGGCCAACGTGTTTCTGGGACGCGAGCGCCGCACGCGGCTCGGGTTCGTGGATGACGCCGGGATGCAGGCCGAATGCCAACGCCTGCTCGAATCGCTCGAGTGCAGGGTTCCACCCACGGCGCGAACCGGCAGCCTTCGAGTCGGCGACCAGCAGCTCGTGGAAATCGCCAAGGCCCTGTCGCTCGACGCCCGGATCGTCGTCATGGACGAACCCACCAGTGCCCTCACCGAGGCGGAGTCGGCCCGGCTGGAACGGACGATCGCCAGGCTCCGGGAACGGGGCACGACGATTCTCTACATCTCGCACAAGATGGACGAGGTGTTTCGCCTCGCCGACAGGATCACGGTGCTGCGCGACGGCCGGCACGTGCGCACGGTGGACCGCACCGCGACCACCCCGCGTGAGGTAACCGGCTGGATGGTGGGCCGAGACATCGCCGGCCACCAATTTCACGCCGCGCGCAGCCGCGGCAGGAAACTCCTCGAGGTTCGCGGGCTCACGCTTCCCTGGCCCGAACACCCGCGTGGCTACCGGCTCAAGGACGTGTCGCTCGAACTGCACGCGGGCGAGATTCTCGGCATCGCCGGACTGATGGGGGCCGGGCGCACCGAACTCCTCGAGACGATCTTCGGGGCCGCGGAGCCGGCGTGGAGCGGAGCCATCGTGCTCGAAGGCAGCGCCGTCCGATTCGCCCATCCGGCCGAGGCCTGCGCCGCCGGGATTGCGATGGTCACGGAGGATCGCAAGCGGCTCGGCTTGTTCGCCGATCTCGACGTGGCGGCCAACGTCAGCCTGTGCAGCCTGCAGGATGTGCTGCGTGGGGGCCTGCTGAGCCGCTCGCGCGAGGAGGCGCTGGTGGCGGCCCCCATCCGCGACACCGGCGTAAAGACGCCCGGCCCCCACGCGGCGATCACCGGGCTCTCGGGCGGCAATCAGCAGAAGTGCATCATCGGCCGCTGGCTGCTCACCAAGCCGCGCATCCTGCTCCTCGACGACCCCACGCGTGGCATCGACGTGGGAGCCAAGGCGGAGCTCTACCAGTTGATCGACAGGCTCTGCCGCGAGGGGCTGGCCGTGATCCTCACGTCGAGCGAGCTCCCCGAACTCCTCGCCCTCGCTGATCGGATCATCGTGCTCGCCGAAGGCCGCATGACGGCCGAGTTCCCCCGTCTGGAAGCGACCGAGCAGAGGATCATGGAAGCGGCGACGCGGTCAGGCCCCCACGTACCGTGACACGATGGCGCGAGCCCGTGACTCCTCGCGGGTGCCCGACACGATCGCCCGACCGTCGGCGAAGACGGAGATGCGGATCCCGTCCGTGAGTTCGGCGCGAACCATCCACCGGTTGGCCGTGACCCTGGCCACGCCGGCCAGCCGCGCGGCGAGCGCCTCCAGGTCGACGGCCGTGCCGGCGGCCGCCGGCACCTGAACGGCATCCCTACCGCAGAGGGCGGCAGGCTGCCCGCCACATCGACCCTCGAGCCAGGGCCGGTCAGCGGTGCGGCAGGTCGGACAGCCCGCCGCCGCCAGAGGCGTCATGTCCACGGACCGCCACACGTTCTCCCACAGGTCGCAGACCAGCATCCGGCCACCGATCGATGCCGGGTCGGCCACCAGCAATTTGATGGCCTCAGCCGCCTGCACGGCGCCCACCACCAGCGCCGCGGGCCCGATGATTCCCGCCGTGTCGCAGGTGGGCAGCGCGCCCGGCGGCGGGGGCTCCGGGACCAGGCAGCGCAGGCAGGCCGTGCGGCCGGGGACGACCGTCATCACCCGGCCCTCGGCACCGATCGCCCCGCCGTACACCCAGGGGGTGCCGCGTCCGCAGGCCACCTCGTTGATGAGGAAGCGGGCCTCGAAATTGTCGCTCCCGTCGACGATCACATGCATGCCCTCGAGGAGCGACTCCGCATTGCCGGCGACCAGGTCGACGACCACGGGCTCGACCCGCAACGCCGAGTTGATGCGGCTCAGGTGCCGCGCCGCCGCCACCGCCTTGGGGAGACCGGCGGCCACATCGGCTTCGTCGAAGAGCACCTGCCGCGGCAGGTTGGACGCTTCGGGCACGTCGCGGTCGATGATGCGCAGAAAACCGACGCCCGCCCGGGCGAGGGCCAGGGCCGAGACGCTGCCCAGGGCACCGCAGCCCACGACGGCCACACGGCCGGCAGCCAGGCGGGTCTGGCCGTCGATGCCCAGAGGCCCGAATCGCGTCTGCCGCGAGTATCGCTCGGCGTCGAAACCATCCATGCAGCGGATGCTACCAGACCGCCAGGCGGCCCGCGGAGTGCCGCTCACACCACGACGTATCCCGCCCAATCCCAGGCCAGTCGCTCCGCACCGCCGGCCTGGCCCCAGGCCGCCAGATCGGCCTGCAAGACATCGCAGCCGTGCCGGTCGCCGCCCCAGCCGGACTGCCCTGACCGCCACGCCACCAGCGGTAGCGCCGGCACCGCAGCCCGCCAGGCGGGGTGCGGCAACGAGGTGCCGACCATACGAACCATAAGGAAGTCGATGCCCTCGGCCACCGCCGCCGGCGGCAAGCCGCCATCGACCGCGTGGCCGATGAGGAGTGTGCCCTTCAGACGCCGGGCCTCCGCGACAATCGTCGCCACATCGTCCCGTGGTGCTTCCGCCGGCACGACGGCCAGCGCCACGGAGGGGTGGATGGCCCACGACGCGATCCGATCGATTGAGGACCGACGGTCCAAAGCCGCGCCGGACGCCGCCCCCAGCACGCCGATGATCGGCATACCGATTTCGTCAGCCGCTGCGCACAAACCGTCGGGCGGATCGGCAACGGCCACGGCGAGGCCGGCCTCGTGGAGCGCCACGGGATCGCATGCTTCCGCCGCACGAGCGACGCCCCGCGGCACCCAGCGCCTGCCATCGAGCCAGAAGGACCGGCCACGCACGCCCAGCCTTCGCAGACCCACCATGAGATCGAACGTCGTCACGGTGCGATCGCCGTCGGCCAGGCGGACCTCGAGCCGGTACAGATTCGGCAGGTCGGGCGTCCAGTAGGATGGCTCAGTGAGCACAGTCCGGGCCAGGGCCGCGGTGCCCGGAGTCGACGCCGCGGAAGCCAGTCGGGCCACGACCGGCAGCGTGGACGCCCGCCGGCACCGTGGGCCCACGAGCGTGCCATCCAGCCGCGGCTCGGCCATTCCGGGTGACGTCCGGGCACGGATGAAGACCTCCGCCCTCAGGTCGTCGCTGGGACCGAGCACCAGCGTCACGCCGCTGCCGTCGTCGACGGAATCCCGGGCGCCGGTCACGAGGAATGAGCCTCCGCGAACCGTTCAAGGGCCATTTCCTGCAACCGGCGCAGGTCGAGTTTGCCCGACCCCAGCATCGGCAGTTCGCCGATCTCCGCGAAACTATCCGCCGCGGGGACCCACAGGTTGGGAAGCCCGCGCTGCCCCAAGCGGCGCACGAGTTCCCGAGGCTCCTGCTTGGTGGGCAGATGGAACACGATCAACCGCTCCCCCTTCACGCGATCGGGGACCGCCGTGACGACCGCCAGCAACTCCCCATCGGCGGCCCCCAGTTCCGCATTCACGGCCTCCTCGACGTTGAGATGCGGCACCATCTCGCCGCCGATCTTCGAAAACCGGCTCTGCCGCCCCGTGATCGTGATGAAGCCCTCGCCATCGAGCCTGGCGATGTCGCCCGTGCAGTACCAGCCGTCCCTGACGGCCTTGGCGGTGAGGTCGGGCCGGTCGAGATAGCCCTGCATCACGTTCGGCCCGCTGATCCAGAGCAGCCCCTCGGCGCCGAGCGGCAACTCCTGGACGCCGTCCCGATCGGTGATCCGTGCCCGGCAGCCCAGGATCGGCTGGCCGACGGTGCCTTCGCGCGAGTCGTTCGGCCGGCCGGGCACGTGCCGCGCCGGCGGCACGTTGGCCGCGACGAGCGGCGAGAGTTCGGTGGCGCCATAGGCCTCGCTGGGCCTGACGCCGAACTTCTTCTCGAAGGCGTCGCACACCTCGAGAGGGAGTTTTTCAGCGGCCCCGAACACAACCTCCAGTGTGGAGAAGTCCTCTGCCGGCGTGCGCCGCGTGTAGATGCGCAGGAAGGTGGGTGTGGCCATGAGAATCGTGGCGTGGTGTTCCCGGGCCAGGCGGCCCACGACCTGCCCGTCCCGGGGATCGGCGTGGTAGACCACCGACGGGTCGAGTGCCAGCGGCGTCCAGAGCGTGGTGGTGTAGCCGTAGGAGTGAAAAAAAGGCAGCACGCCCAGCGCCACGTCGCCCGGCGACAGGTGCAGCAACGCGTCGATCGCACGGACGTTCGAGCCGACGTTTTCCTGGGTGAGCACCACCCCCTTCGGATCGCCCGTCGAGCCCGACGTGAAGATCACGGTCAGCACGTCGTCGCCGCGGATGCGATCGAGCCCCAGCCAGCGTTCGAGCAGCGGCAGCGGGGTGATCGTGGCGTGCAGGTAGGCCCACAACTTGTCCCGCGTGGTCGCCTGTCGGCGCAACTCGCCCGCGTCCAGCAGTCGCTCCCCGACGTCGAGCTTCACCCGCGAGAGGAATTGCGGACTCGTGATCACGTGCCGCAGGCGTGCCCGCTCGATGCACAGGTCGAGGATCGGCTGCGACGAGGTGTAGTTGAGGTTCACGGCCACGCGGCCGGAAAGGGCCAAGGCCGCGTTGACGATCGCGGCTCCCACGGTGGGCGGCAGTAACACGCCCACCATCCGTTCATCGGCCGCCAGGGCCCTCTCCAGAACGCTCCGCGCTACCAGAATCCGCGTCAGCAGTTCGCGTCCGGTGGTCCGCGTGCCGAGCGAATCGGCCATCTTCATGCGGCGGGCGGCACTGCGGCAGCTGCGCAACAGCCGCCTCTGCAGGACCATGGGCCCTTCGTCCGGTGTCGGCACGCCTTGGGACATCTGGCTGGCACTCGCCGGGGGCTGGATTTGGCGGGCCGCGTTGCCCGTTTTTCCCCAGGCATTAGAATCGCCGCCACACGGCCTGAACAGTCGAGCGGGGCATGCCGGCGACCCTCGCCCGCCACGGACCGAGGGGGGTTTTCCCGCGTCCCACGCCCGGCAGCCCACGGACACCCCGATGCCCCGCTATCAGCCCTCCCGGATCGAACCCAAGTGGCAGGCTTGGTGGGAGGCGCACGACACGTTCGCCACGCCCCGGCTGCCCGCCCCGGGGGCCAAGGCCTACGTGCTCGACATGTTCCCCTACCCCAGCGGCGAGGGCCTGCACGTCGGCCACCCCGAGGGCTACACCGCCACCGACATCGTGGCCCGATTCGAGCGCATGCGTGGCACGAGCGTGATGCACCCCATGGGCTTCGACGCCTTCGGGCTCCCCGCCGAGGAATACGCGATCCGTACCGGCACGCCGCCCCGCGAGAGCACGCAGCGCAACATCGACACGTTCCGCCGCCAGTTGAAGATGCTCGGCTTCAGTTACGACTGGAGCCGCGAGCTCGCCACCACCGACCCGGAATATGTCCGCTGGACGCAGTGGATTTTCCTGGTGCTGTTCGACACGTGGTTCGATCCCGCTTTGCAAAAGGGACGGCCGATCGCCGAACTACCGGTTCCCGCCGACGTCGCTGCCCGGGGGGCGGCTGCCGTCGCCGCCTGGCGCGACGAACACCGCCTGGCCTACCAGTCCCATGCCCCGGTCAACTGGTGCCCTGCGCTGGGAACCGTGCTGGCCAACGAAGAGGTGATCGGTGGCCTCAGCGAGCGCGGCGGACACCCCGTGGTCCGCGTGCCGCTGCGGCAGTGGATGCTGCGCATCACCGCTTATGCCGACCGACTCGACCGCGAGCTCGAGGCGCTCGACTGGCCGGCGAGCATCAAGAAACTGCAGCGGGACTGGATCGGCCGCAGCAGCGGCGCCGAGGTCGACTTCTTCATCCCTGCGGCCGGCGGCAGGTCGTTCCAGGACTGGAGCCAGGAGCGGGCCTCCGGCGGGTTCCCCGCCAAGCCCGGCGGCGACGTGCTGCGCATCTACACCACGCGGCCGGACACGCTGTACGGCGTCACCTACATGGTGGTGGCCCCGGAGCACCCGCTGCTCGAGACCCTGACCACGCCCGGACAGCGTGAGGCGATCCGGACCTATTGCGAAGCGGCGGCGCGAAAGAGCGACCTCGACCGCACCGACCTGGCACGCGAAAAGACGGGCGTGTTCAGCGGATCGTCAGTGATCCATCCGCTCACGGGTCGGCCGGTGCCGGTGTGGGTGGCCGACTACGTGCTCGCCAGTTACGGCACGGGGGCCATCATGGCGGTGCCGGGACACGACGACCGCGACCACGAGTTCGCCCGGGCCTTCGGCCTGGAGGTGCTCACGGTCGTGGAACCGGACGGTGCGGCCGCCGGGGAATCGCTCTTCACCGGCCACGGCCGCTCCGTCGCCTCCGGCCCCTATACGGGCCTGGAAACGGCGACCGTGATCGAACGCATCTGCACCGACCTGACGCAGGCCGGACTGGGGCGAGCGGCCGTGAACTACAAGCTCCGCGACTGGCTGTTCAGCCGGCAGCGGTTCTGGGGGGAGCCGTTCCCGATCCTCCACGAGATCGACGCCGCCGGCCAACCCACGGGAGCGATCCGCGCCGTGGACGAGGCCGAATTGCCCGTGAACCTCCCCCACCTCACCGACTTCAGACCGGGCGAAACGCCCGATCCGCCGCTCTCCCGCGCCGGCGACGACTGGCTATACGTGGAACGTGACGGGCGCCGCTGGCGGCGCGAGACGAACACCATGCCGCAGTGGGCGGGATCCTGCTGGTATTTCCTGCGCTTCCTCGATCCGCGCAACGCGACGCGGTTCGTCGACCCGGACGTGGAGCGGGCCTGGATGCCGGTCGACCTGTACATCGGCGGTGCCGAGCACGCCGTGCTCCACCTGCTCTACAGCCGCTTCTGGCACAAGGTGCTCTACGACCGGGGCCACGTCTCGCAGCCTGAACCCTTCGGCAAACTCGTCAATCAGGGCATGATCCTCGGCGAGATGGAATTCACCGGCTACCGGAGCGCCAAGGGCGGCTGGGTGTCGGCGGAGCGCCACGCTGCGGACGACACGCCGGCCCGCGTTCCGGCCGACCAGGTGGAGAAACACGGCGAGCACTTCGTGCTCCGCGACGCGCCGAAGGTCCGCGTGGAGAGCCGGGCCTACAAGATGTCGAAGGCCCGCGGCAACGTGGTCAACCCCGACAGCGTGGTCCGGGACTTCGGCGCCGACTCCCTGCGGCTCTACGAGATGTTCATGGGGCCCCTGGAGGCGACCAAACCCTGGAGCACCGCAGGTGTGAGCGGCGTGCGCGGATTCCTCGATCGCTGCTGGCGTCTGGTCGTCGACGAACGGGCCGAAGACCTGACGGTCGCTCCACAGGTCGTGGACACCCCGCCCAGCGACGATGAACTCCGTGAACTGCACCGCACCATCGACAAGGTGACACGGGACATCCGCGGCCTGTCGTTCAACACGGCGATCGCCCGGATGATGGAGTTCGTCAATTTCTGCACGCCGCTGGAGCGGCGGCCGCGGGCACTGCTCGAGCCCTTCGTGACCCTGCTGGCGCCGTTCGCCCCCCACCTCGCCGAGGAACTCTGGGAACTGCTCGGGCGCACGGCGCCGGTTTCGCTGGCGGCTTGGCCTTCCGTCGAGGAACGCTGGCTCCACGACGACACGGTCGAGATCCCGGTGCAGGTGCAGGGCAAGCTCCGCGGCCGCGTGGTCGTTCCGGCGGGCGCCGACGCCGCCGCCATGGAAG
>Ga0315900_10010163_pt1 | contig 11841 bp, 5 predicted proteins | sample LakEriMetagenome_FD_203521 | JGI IMG/M metagenome (GOLD analysis project Ga0315900, IMG submission 203521) | Freshwater fungal communities from buoy surface, Lake Erie, Ohio, United States - Buoy 12 MA114 | ecosystem: Environmental > Aquatic > Freshwater > Lake > Lake biofilm | place: USA: Lake...
CATCTCGAACTATGACGTGGAGCGTCCGCAGGTCAGCTGGAAGGACATGCCGCGCGCCGAGCGCCTCGCCGAAGCCAAGCGCCTGCTCGAGGAGGCCGGCTTCGGCCCCGGCAAGCCGCTGAAGTTCGAGTTCATCCACCGCTCGACCGGCGACAACCCTAAGGTTGCCCCTGTGGCGCAGCAGAACTGGGCCGAGATTGCGCCCTGGGTCGAGCCGATCATCGTCAAGCAGGACACCAAGGTGCTGTACGCGCGCCTGCGCCAGACCGACTTCGAGGTTTCGGACGGCGCCTGGCTCGCCGACTTCGATGATCCGATCAACTATCTGTATCTGCTGCAATCGACGACCGGCCAGCAGAACTATGGCAAGTACGCCAACCCGGAATATGACGCGCTGCTGAACCAGTCCAACCAGGAACAGGACCTCGCCAAACGGGCCGCGATCTTTGCCGAGGCCGAGAAGCTGATGCTGGAAGACTTCCCGATCACGCCGATGTGGGTGCAGGTCACGCAGGCCCTTGTCGATCCCACGCTCACCGGCTGGGTGGACAATGCCAAGGACAACCACCGCTCGCGTTTCCTCTGCCGCAAAGGTATGAAGACCCCCTGAGCCTTTTTCGCCGGGGAGGCGGGTGATGGAACACGATGCTGAAGCGGCCGGCCTTGCCTCCGCAGACGGGCTTGCGAGCGGAACGCATCACCCGGTGGTGAAGGGATTGGCCTGCCGCAATTGCGGCGGGCGGGTCGAGGACCGGTTCTGCACGGCATGTGGTCAACTGGGCGCGGATTTCCAGCGCCCGGTCTGGGACCTGGTGGCTTCCAGCATCGGCGACATGTTTGCCCTCGATGGCCGGCTGTGGCGATCGCTGCCGATGCTTCTGCTGCGCCCGGGAAGAATGACGCGGGAATACATCGATGGCCGGCGCGCGCGTTTCGTGCCGCCCTTCCGGCTGTTCCTGCTCACTTCGGTGATCTTTTTCCTGACGGTGTTCACCGTGCTCGAGAACCAGCCCTGGCTGAAGGAGTTCCGCTTCTCGCCGGGCGACGCGCCATCGGGCCATATCGCGCTTGGCGGCGAGACCCAGTTCAATTTCGGCAAGGACAATGAGGCCGACCTTGCAGTCCTGCGCGAGAAGCTCGCCGCAGAGGACCTCACACCTGAGCAGCGCCAGGCGCTGGAGGCGGCACTGGAGACAGGCGAACAATCCGGTTCGCTCGCGGCCTTCGTGCGTCCTGACGGGTCAATTGACCGGGATGGGCTGCGCCAGTCGGTGGTCGAGTCAAATCCGGATCTCTCGCCAGCTGAACTCGCCACCGCGCATGCCGCCGTCGACCGGATGGCGAACTTCTACGAGAACCAGGAGCGTTTCGGCGAGCGGATGAAAGAGTGGGCGCCCCGCTTTACGCTGCTGTTCCTGCCGATCTTCTCGCTGTTGCTCGCATTCTCGTATGCGTGGCACCGCAAACGCTACATCTACGACCACATCATCACCGGCCTGCACTTCCAGACCTTCGTCTATGTTCTGAGCACGCTGCTCATCCTGGCATCGATGGCCTGGCCGGCGGTTGCGCCTTTTTCGGCGGCGATCGGGTTCCTGATCCTGCTCGTCTACCTGTGGCGCATGCTGCGGGTCACATATGATACCGGCTACGTCATGTCCTTCCTGCGCACCGGCTTCCTGCTGACAGCCGCCGTCGTGGTTCTGACGCTGCTGGCAGCAGGACTGGTCGTGCTAAGCTTCTTCCTGACGTGACCTTCAGATTTACCTACCCTTGAAGATCGAGAACATTTTGAGCGCCCCAAAAGGCGCATGTGAAATCAGGGAAGAAAACGTGGAGTAAACAGCTACAATTTCGCCCTGAGGTCACAACTCGACAACGCTGGGCCGCGAATTGTTCTTAAGTTCACCGGTTCACGTTCGACCTGAAGCTATACTGCAAGAGCTTTCCCCGAACTGTATTGGGCAAGCCACTGAAGAATTCCGGTAAACAGCACCCGGTCGGACAATCGCTTTCGGTCAATTGCCGAATCAATCACTTCGCTTTGGACGCTATCACTACCAGATATGGAGCCCTGTTCGCGCGTCCGGGGAGAAATCTGCCGCGCCCCATCCTGCCCGCGCAAGCATTGATCACGTACGACGATTTTGTGGCGATCAAGTCACAGACTGCCACCCATCTCCAGATTCGATGATTTGCGGGTTGATTTCCGGATTACCGAACTGCAATGGTGACAGCAGTATGACACCCGAGTGCATAAGGCGGGGGAGCGCCTCGGGGCACTCGGCTGAAATGAACTATATCAAGAAAATGAAGTATATCAGGAATTTGAGAGGGGCCATCAATGGCAAAAAAGTTCGATAACGGATTGCTGTTCCGTACCGCTGCGGTCACTGCGCTTTGCACCGGATTTGTTTTCAGTAGTGGCGCGTATGCCCAAGAAGCTGACGAAGAGGCACCCGTCACGACGACGCCGGCAGCTGAAGGGTCGACTGAAGACCGTACGCTGGACACGGTCCGCGTGACCGGTTCGCGTCTTGCCAACCCCTATACCAGCACAGCACCCCTGGATATAATCTCGGCAGATGCCGCTGCATTGCAAGGTATCACGGATGTCGCGACGCTTCTCCAGACCGCCACAGTCGCGGCTGGCTCGCCGCAAGTTACGGCGGCCACTTCGTCGGCCTTCGTGCAGAACGGCGGTGTCGGTGCAGAGACGATCTCGCTGCGCGGCCTCGGTGCCAACCGCACCCTGACGCTGATCAACGGACGCCGGGCAGGCGCTGCCGGTACCCGGGGAGGTGTGTCAGCGTTCGACCTCAACGCCATTCCGCTCTCGGCAGTCTCGAACATCGAAATCCTGAAAGACGGGGCTTCGTCGATCTACGGCTCCGACGCCGTGGCCGGCGTTGTGAATATCATCACCAAGCGGGATGCGGGCGCTGAAGTCGATTTCTTCTATAGCGGCCCGGAAGAAAAAGGCGGCGAGCAGCTTCGTGCCAGCGGTACATGGAGCGGCGCGGTAACGGATCGCGGCAACCTGCTCGTGTCTCTCGATTATACAAAGCGCGAAGAACTAGCCCGCGGCCAGCGCGATTATTTCAACTGCGGTGAAGCGTATGTCTTCGGCGCAGACGGCGAACGCGCAGACCTGATTGACCCGCGCACGAACAGCTTTCACTGCAATGACCTCGCTTGGGGCCATGTCTGGCTTTACAATTATGATGCTCCAAACCTCGTCGGCCGCCCATTCCAGGGCCGCCCGCAGCTGCTGCAGTACGATTACGATGGTTCGCTCGCAGCCAACGGCCTCGCGCCGTGGGGGCCGAACGATTTTGGTCTGGCGCTTCCGCCGGAGTGGTTCCCGGTCGGTCTTGGCGAACTGCTGCTGCCCGGCGCCGTCAACGATCCGTTCTATAGTCCGACTGCGCGTCTCTCGGAGGCCCTGCTCAACGCAGACCACCCCTTCCAGGACGGTGAATCGCTGATTCCGGAAACGGAGCGAATGACGTTCTTTGCCAGCGCCGACTACGAAGTCACCAATGCCATGCAAGTCTACGGCGAGGTGCTCCTGAACCGCCGCGAGACCAAAGTGAACGGTTACCGCCAGTTCTGGCAGTATGACTATGCCTACAACTATTTCGGCTACACCTACACAAACAACCCGAGCGCAATTGCTAACGGATTCGTGTCCGCTCCGTCCGCCACGGGCAACTTCATCGGCTTCAGCCCGACGGCCATCACCGACCACAGCGATACGAATGTTTCCGTTGATTACGTCAACGCGGTGATCGGTGCGAAGGGCGACTTCGCCGTCGATGGCTGGAAATGGGACGCTTTCTTCCAATTCTCTCGTTCAGACGGCGATTACACCCAGGACGTGATCTTCGACGACTCAATCACGCCTTATCAGTGGTTCAACACCTATGGCAGCTGCGCGAACGATCCGGACGGCTTGACTGATGTTCGCGGCGTTGCCTGCATCACGCCGGACTGGTACAGCCCGGAATTCCTCGCCGGAAATATCTCGCAAACGGACCGCGATTTCCTGTTCGGCGTCGATACCGGCAACACGGTGTATGAGCAGGCGCAGCTCGAGGTGTTTCTCGATGGCCCGCTATTCGCGATGCCGGCCGGCCAGGTTATCGGCGGTATCGGCGTAAGCCGGATCGCAGAGCGCATAAACGACGTGCCGGGCGAAACCTTCCAGGCCGGTAACGCTTGGGGCTCGTCGAGCGCCGGCATCACCCGCGGCCGCAAGACCACCCGCGCCATTTTCGGCGAGCTTTCTATCCCGCTGTTCAGTGACCAGCCCTTCGCTGAAGCTGTGGATCTGTCTCTCTCGGCGCGCCTGACGGACGTCGATGTCTATGGTTCGGACACGACCTACAAGGCCGGCCTCGGCTGGCAGGTCACGCCGGAGTTCCGCCTTCGGTCCACCTACGGTACTTCGTTCCGCGCCCCGGCGCTGTTCGAGCTCTACCTCGACTCGCAGACCAGCTTTGCCAGCCAACGCAGCATAGACCCCTGCATCAACTGGGGCGGCAACCTGGCGAATGGCGACGTTTCACAGCGTCTCGCCGACAATTGCGCAGCGGATGGAATCTCGCCAACCTACAATGGCGCAGGCTCCTCAGCGACCGTGTTTGAAAGCGGCAACGCCGGCAATCTGGAAGCCGAAACTTCGAAAGCCGTCAACGTCGGTGCCATCTGGTCGCCGAGCTTTGCGGATTTCCGTGTTTCGGTCGACTATTTCTCGATCGAGATCGAAGACCAGATTACGCAGCTAGGGCCGGCAAACATCCTATCCGGTTGCTACAATTCTGACAATTTTGCGACCGAGCCGCTGTGTGACCTGTTCACTCGCAACCCGTCGCTGTTCCTAGTCAATAGTGTGACTAACAACTTCATCAACATCGCCGAGCAGACGAACCAGGGTATCGACCTTGCGGCCCAGTACAGCCGTGACTTCAGCTTCGCCACGCTGACGATGAACACGTCGCACACGTTCCAGCTTACCGACGAAGTCCAGCTTCTGCCAACGAGCGTACCGTTCGATGGAAATGGCGAGTTCGGCGAACCGGAATGGGTGGGCGAAGTCAGCGCCACGCTTGACCGCGGCCCCTGGTCGCTGTTCTGGGGCGTGGATTTCATCGGCAAAACCTCGAACGTCGAAAGCTTTGGCGGCAATACCGGCACCTATCTGGGTGAGCCGGTGACCTTCAAGCTCGAGACCGAACAGACGACGTATCACAACGTCTCGCTAAGCCGGGAGTTGCCGTTCGACATCACGGTCCTGGCAGGTGTTTCGAACCTGTTCGGCGAAAATCCGCCGGCGGTGACGACGCTGGGCCTCGGGGAGTATTCCACCGTCGGTACCTCGGCCTTCACGTCCCAGTATGACTGGCTTGGCCGCCGGTTCTTCTTGAGTGTGAACAAAAAGTTCTAGACATAGAAAAGTAAAAACATGAAAGCGGCGGGGTTAAACCCGCCGCTTTTTCTTGTCCTGGAACCGAATACGGAAGCGACTGCGATGCCGAACATCACGATGAATCAAGATAACCTGAATGAGCGAAACGTTGAGTTCGCCCAGGCGCCACTGCGCACTCCGGTCTTCCTCAACTCAGTGCCGAAAAGCGGCACTCACCTGATCCGTAACATCATGCGCATGTTCGTGCCGGTCGAGCAGCAATACCACGCAACTTTCATCCAGATCCCCAACCTCCGTAATCACGCGATGCAATGCTTTCATCCGGCCAGGCCGATGTTGAGCTGGGGGCATCTTCTGTTCTCGGATGAGTCAGCGATGGCCACGCGAACGGCACGCCGAATCTTACTCGTTCGCGATCCTTATTCTTGGGTGCTTGCTCGGGCGCGTTTCTTTATTTCGGACAATTTCGAGGCGGGCTTGGAGCACCTGAAGACCGCGCAAGTCTCCCCTGAAGCTCTCTTGAATATGATGATTTTCGGTATCCACGGCAAGGCGCCTCCCATGTTGGATATCTACCAGTTCAATGCCGCCGCCTGGATTGGTACAGGTGTAAGTCTGTATCGCTATGAAGACTTGGTCTTTCATCTGAAAGGCATCGATAGCCCCGCCTCGGAGACTTTCTTCCGGAAGCTGTTGGACGATTGCAGTATCGATATGCCAGCGGACTGGAAACAGCGTGTGCTGGTCGGTGCAGATCGCAAGCAAAGTGCCACGGCACGCGAGAATCTCTCGGTTGACGACGACAAGCTTCCCGCCGTTCTGCCGGAGGCGCAAAAGCGTCTTGTCGATGTTGCGATGCCGGGTATGCGAGCTCTGCTGGGGTATACGGACTAAGTCCCGGACCATTCGATTCTTTGGTACATGGACGAATAAAATTGAAATCAAAAAGGCGCGCCCTGAAAGCGCGCCTTTTAACGTTCTGAGTTTGTCCTTCAGACTAATCCAAGCCGCATTCGCCGACTAGAAATCTCTCGATTTCGGTCAGCGTCAGGCGTTGCTGATCGGGTGTCCACGGCAGGCTGTGAGGCATGTCCGGGACGTTTAGGTACTTGGCGGTTGTGTGCTTGCGGATTGCATTGAAAAACGCCTTCCCGAACGAGTCGGGTACGCGCACGTCACGGTCGCCATGATAAATCAAAATCGGGATTTCTGCGTCCGCCACATCGTTGATGACATCGCGACCGGACAAGCCTTTTGCAAAGGTCATTCGGCCGAATCGGCTGCGGTCTATGCCGACATTGATCTTGTCGGACTCCGCATAGCCTGCCCCGGCGATGGCGCACTGGTAGGGGCTGCTCTTGCGAGTGGCTGCGGCCATCGCAGCGTAGCCGCCATAGGAGTAGCCGAACATCACTAACTTGTCGGGCGCAGCATAGCCTTGCTCGACGAGCCAAGCGGCGCCGTCATCCTTGTCATCCTGGGCTTGGTACCCGAACTGGCCATCGCCTGCGAACCAGAGATCAAGTCCCCAGCCAACGCTGCCGCGATACTGCGGCTGCAGGACCGAGTAGCCGCGAGAAGTCAGGAAGGGGACCCAGCCCGACATGTCCCAGCCGCCGAAGTCGCGCGCCCAGGGGCCGCCATGCGGCAGCACAACGGCTTTGCCGGGAGCAGCGCCTTCGGTCCAGCCCTGACGAGGCGTAAACAGGGCGGGGAGGCGGCGGCCATCGCGGGCCTCATAATAGACGAGGCCCGTCTGAGAGAGCTCCGTGGTGTCGATCCAGGGGCGCTCGGCTCCAAGAAGCTCGAGTTTCGACCTGTCTCGAAGAATATAGTAGCGCGTAGGCATGTTGGAGCCCGACGCGCTAAAGACGATCAGGTCATAATTTGGCGAGCGGTAGATAATGTCGATCGATTCGGCGCCCATCTGTTGCTCGAGGCCCAGCACGATGCCGCCATATTCAGCGTCGAGCCACTCATAGCGGGCAACGTCAGCGGCGTAGGCGTGACCCAACACCCTGCCGAAATCTGATGGAGAGGAGGATGTGACCACGCCCGAAGCGTCAAACTCTGGGCTCGAGAAGACAGGTTGTGGGCTGAACGTCTTGCTGACGGGATCGTAGGTGTAGATCTCCTTCTTGTCGGAGAACTTGTTGGTGATGATGTAATAGAAGCCGGTTTCTCGGTCTCTATGTGCGATATCCATTTCCTGGCGCTTGACCAGGTCGACGGTCAAAGCGTCATGATCTTCGAAGGCGCCGCCCTTGGTGGTTTTGAGCTTTGTGTACTGCTCGAACGTGTTCCGATTCTCGTCGCTGCCGGAGGTGCTCATCACTTCGCCATCGGCCGGATCGATGTATCCGGCGCCGGTCTCTCCAGAGCTTTTGAATACCGGTTTGAACGCCTGCGTCTTAACGTTCAGCAGGCCGAGCTCGGACCGGAAATCGGAACCGATACGGGAGATTAAGATGTTTTCGGGATCGAGCGGCAAGCGGCTAGCGACGGCGCCGCGCGCGGTGACGCGAATACAATCTTCAGTTGATTTGCTGATTCCGCGTGTGCTTCCGAGATCAATGAATGGCTCATCGAACTTTTTGAAGGAGGTGTCGGTCAGAAGGGCCTTAACGGTCCAGGTGCGCGTCGTGCCTATCGCATTACCCTCAGCGCAACCTGACAGACGGCCAGTGAAGGGCTGCCGCACGACGACCTGCAGCATCCCGTCCTTGAGAGCGTAAACTTGGATGAATTCCGAGTCTTTGCCGTCCGGCCCAACAGTGACGGGTGGCTTGGACAGGTCCGTGAGGTCCCAGGCAGCAATAACAGCGCGATCCTTATCCTTGCCGGTTGATGGCCCTATCAGCGCGGCCAATGTTTTGCCGTCTGTCGACACGGTCACAGAAGACATGGCCGGCAGCCGGGCAAGGTCCTCGACTGGGATCGGTTCGGCGACGGCCATCTGAAACACGGCATATGCCGACGCAGTCATGGACGCAAATTTCCAAAGTTGGGACATTCGCATTGATAGGGCTCCGTTTAGATCACCGATTAGACTCGCGCGGTTTCGTCTTGTTAGTCAACTTGAGCAGGGATGGGAAAGGTTTAAGCCGTTATTCTCATCAACTGACGCGCTTGACTCGGAACCCGCGTCCGCCATCGATCGTTATGATGAAGCTTCCCAGAGCCGCTTTATGGGCCTTTGCCTCCTTCGCCTTGCGCAAGCTTGGGGCGTTCAGTTTCGTCGTGTCGATCTGCTCCCAGGTTTGTCCATTTTCGAGCACAACATTAGCCCGATTTGTAACGGCTTGGATACGAGCGGACTTCAAGAGTGCCGTGATCTCATTGACATCATCACGTTCGAATTTTTCCTTGCTGCTGGTCGACCGGCTGAAAAGTGCGGGAAGCCTTGGCATTGAGAATCCGAAGGCGTCGTTTTCGATGCTTTCGATCTGAGCAATATCAATTGTCTGTATCAGGCCGGCTTCCTGCTGACAGCCGCCGTCGTGGTTCTGACGCTGCTGGCAGCAGGACTGGTCGTGCTGAGCTTCTTCCTGACGTGACCTTCGCGGATCAGGCTAAAATTTCCCAGAGCCACGGGGAAGGGGCCCTGATTGCACCCATGATTGGCCTTTTGATCGAATAGTTCGCTGTCACAAAGGAGTGTTGCGGCGCCAAGAGCGCGCCTGCCTGACACCAAATAGTCACACTCTCCAGATTTGTCGCAAATTGGTCGTCCAACCAATTGACTACCCACCCCTCCTACTCATTACTCCTTGTTAAGGTCCGGGGAGTCGGACCCGACACTCCTTGGGAGTGCGGACAGTTTTGCGCGCGAAGCGCGTCTAGTTTTTGGAGGTTGGATTGACCGAGTTTTCGTGGAAAAAGAAAATGTTTGCGACGACATTGTTCGCGAGCATGGGAGGCGCGTTGCTGGTTGGGCCGGCGATCGCTCAGGAAGACACGCCCGTGGCTGTTCCGGCAGGCGAACAGGCAGATGGCGACTCCGTTCAGGAAAAGGTTGTCATCACCGGTTCGCGTCTTGTTCGTGCCGCCGATACCCCGGTTGCCGTGGCAACGATCGGCGCCGAGTACATCGATGAGCGCGCCTTCAACAACGTCATTGACGCCATCCAGGAACTGCCGGCTGCCTCGCTCGGCACCAACCTCGAAGGCGCAAACTTCGCCAACAACGACTTCACGGCAAACGCCAACCTTCTCAACCTCGGCACGAACCGTACGCTGACCCTCGTCAACGGTCGCCGGTTCGTCAGCTCGAACCAGGCAACCGTGTTTGTTCCGGGCAACTCGAACGGCGCGCAGGTCGACCTGACCCTGATCAACCCTGCTCTGATCGAGCGCGTGGAAGCGGTTGTCGGTAGTGCCGGTGCCTCCACCTATGGTGCTGACGCCGTCGGCGGTGTCATCAACCTCATCCTCAAGGACGACTTCGAGGGTCTCGATCTCTCGCTTCAGGGCGGCATTACCGCGCTCGGCGACGGCGAAACGTTCCGCGCATCGGGCCTCTACGGCAAGAACTTCTTCGACGACCGCGCAAACATCACGATTGGCCTTGAGTATGCAGACTCAGCCCGGGTAGGTGTCGATGCGGCGCGTCCCGCTCGTCGCAACGAGCAGGCCTTCATCTCGCCGTTCAATACCGGCGCGACCACTTTGTTCGCGGGCGGATACACAAACCCGTTCAACTCGGTGAATGGCGTTCTGGTCACCGCTCCGAACACCACCGGATCTTCCAACAGCTTCTACTATCCCGGTTCGGGTGCAACTGCGTTCAATACGCAGTTCGGTGCGCAGCCATTCTTCTGCACCACCGCTCAATGTCTCGCACTGAATCAGAACCTGTTCGTTGGCTCTTTCGGTCTTCCCGGCGGCTTCACGTCGATCACGAACCCGAACGCCACCACGGTCGGTTCGCTGCCGCGCCTCGCTGTGCCGCTTCAGTTCAACAACAACGGCGATCTCGTTCCTTATAACATCGGCAACATCGGCCCGGGCATCCTCGGCGATGCTAACTCCGTTCGCGGCGGTGACGGCCTGCCCGTCGACGCCTTTGGCTCGGACCGCGGCGCCCAGGAGCGTTTCTCTGCGAACGTGATGACACGTTTCGATGTAACGCCGAACATCACCTACAAGGGTGAGTACTACTATGCGGATGTGGAAAGCTCGACGATCGACGGCACGAACTCGAACGGTTCGTTCGGTTCGACAACGGGCGGCACGCGCGCAATCCCGATTTACATCGATCAGAACCCGCTGCTCAGCGCGCAGGCTATTTCGACGATCAATGGCCTCGCCGCCCAAGGGCTGACGATCCCGACGATCGGCGGTCAGCGCGTTCTCTATATGAACCGTATCCTGAGCGACATCGATGGCGGCATCGACGAAACCTCGGACAGCAAGTTCTATCGCGTTGTCCAGTCCCTTGAAGGTGAGTTCGGGGCACTGTCGCGTGACTTCAACTGGGACGTCGGCGTTGCTTGGGGCAAGGTGGAGCGCAATAACGGCGCCGACACCCTGCTCGACATCGAGTTCGCTCTCGCCAGCGACGTCGTTCGCGATGTGAACGGCAACCTCGTCTGCCACCAGCAGACGCTGGCAAACCCGCAGGACATCAGCATCCGGACGCCGCAACTCGCGTTTCTTAACGGACCGCGTGTTCCAACCGCCGCTCAGGTTGCAGCCTGCGTACCGCTGAACCTGTTCGGCTCGGGATCTCCGTCGCAGGCGGCGATCGATTACGTGTCGTCCTCTACGGCTTCGTACAACGAAAGCGAACAGCTCGCAGCGTCTGCCCAATTCGGCGGCGACCTCATCGACCTGCCAGGCGGCACGGCGGTGTTCAGCTTGCAGGGCGAGTACAGGAAAGAAGAAAACACCTTCGTTCCTGGCCGCACCTTCGGTCTTGGCCTCGGCCGCGCGACCACGGGCCGCGGTTCGCAAGGCCAGCTCGAGTTCATGGAAGGCGGTATCGAAGCCAACATCCCGATCTTTGGCGAGGACTTCACGCTGCCGTTCGTCAAGCTCGTCGAGTTTGACGGCGCCTACCGTGCGGTGAGCCGCGTCGGCGAGAGCGCCTCTCGCGGGCTCGAGTCAGACCGCGTAACCGAGTACGTCTACCGCTACGGCGGCCGCTACCAGCCGTTCGACACCCTGACCCTTCGCGGTTCGCTTTCGACCAGCGTTCGTTCGCCGTCGATCGTGGAACTGTTCGGTGCCGGTATTGAAGGCTTCTCTGGAGCAATGACGGGTAACAGCAACCCCTGCGACGTGGATTCCATCAACAACGGTCCGGGGGGAGCGGCTGGTCCCCGCCCGATAAACTGCGCGGCTTTTGCAGCGGCTCTGGGTCTGCCCGCGAACTTCCTGTCCACATTCCAGTCTCCCGCAGCAAGCCC